>OGMP01000985.1_pt1 | contig 25114 bp, 18 predicted proteins | sample 1573261 | NCBI WGS metagenome assembly OGMP01 (sample SAMEA2581878, study PRJEB24529) | metagenome | biome: Human gut stool | place: China | collected 2011 | reverse complement strand
CCAAACTGCCAAATGTTTTCTGAAAAAAGTTTTAATTTTAGACTGATTTTAACAGACGTTTACACATTAAGTGTAATTCTTACGCCATTCACATTATTATATTTTTACTAAAGAAATAGGCAGACTTATGACACAGGAACGGAATACAAAACAGGCAAAGATGGATGAAAATTATACGCATATGACAAATTTCAAAGGCCGACGGCAGAATTTAAAGGAGTTTGTATTCCAAATAAATTTCTATGGAGTCATAAAATCTAAAAGCAATTAAATATAAAAAATAGATATTCAAAAATATTATCCTATGACAGTAATAGAATTATTTTAGCCCAATCGGTCATTAAATCACACATAGCTTTAGCTATATTGTGCATTCATGTTTTCAGCAATTATTTTGTTCGCTTTTTCTTTACATAACCACTATGCTTATAGAAAATATAATAAAAAGCCTCTCAATATAAGGCAAAAATACAGACATAATGACCTCTAAGTTTGAAACAAGAAGCAACGCAGTCGCATAAAATGAATATAAATGCAGATAACTCAAAGCTGTTTCTTACCTTTATTAAGGTGAGTTCGACGAATTGTAAATGCGTGTAAATTTGGTGATTAGCGAAAATTGTTGTAACTTTATAGTGCTGAATTACAAAGATTTACAAACAATAATCGCTATGATCACCGAGAGCAAAGTTATAGAATTATTTTGTATGGCAGACGACTTCTGCAAATTTTTTGATGCAATGACGGCAAAATATACTTTTAAACCAAGCGCAAAGCACAAATACCACCGTGATTCCACCATGTCCAAGGCGGAAATCATGCTTATCATGATACTTTTCCATGACTCAGGATACCGTTGTCTGAAGCATTTTTATCAGGAAAAGGTCTGCAGACATATGCGCCATTTCTTTCCAAAGGTCGTTTCTTACAACCGTTTTGTTGAATTGGAAAAAGACGTTGCCATCCCGCTGGCCATATTCATCAAGAAGGTACTTTTGGGCAAATGTACAGGCATCAGCTTTGTTGACAGCACTCCTTTACGGGTATGCAAGAACCAAAGAATACATATTCATAAAAACGTTCAAGGGAATAGCACAAAGAGGAAGATGCTCCATGGGATGGTTCTTCGGATTCAAGCTACATTTGATATGCAACGAACGTGGAGAACTTCTGAATTTTATGATTACGCTGGGGGATGTTGATGACCGTAAACAGCTTGAATATAAAGCCTTTGTAGAATTTATATATGGAAAGCTTATCGGGGACAAGGGGTATATAGGAAAGAACATGTTTCAGAGATTATTCGTTGATGGAATACAACTTATAACCAAGTTGAAGAGCAATATGAAAGGTGCACTGATGTCCGTTTCTGACAAACTGCTTCTCAGGAAACGAGCCATTATTGAAACTGTCAATGACGAACTCAAAAATATAGCACAAGTGGAACATTCAAGGCATAGAGCTTTTGATAATTTTATCGTTAACCTCTTGAGTGCAATTGCGGCATATTGCAGTTTTCCTAAGAAGCCATGTATCAATGTTACGAGAACTATTGACACACAGCTTGCATTATTCTAAATTCGTCGAACTCACGTTAATATAAAACAAAAATCCCGGCCGAATCTTTATGACTGATTTGGGTTAAAAAACAAAAAACCTGCGCCAATCGAACAGAAACGGCATGGCGCAGGTTAAACGACAAGCATCTTCATGCTTGCAGCCCCTATAAAACTAACATCGGTATCAGACCGCTGTTAAACTGTTGTGGGCTTATGAAAAAACTAAGACATTTTCGGTCTTTTTCTCCAAACAGCCGTTATGTTCCAACGGCCAGGAGAGTTATCGCCGCACCGCCTACAGCAGATTTGCCCGCTGAAGGCAGCCGGCTATATTGTTTAGAACTCGAGCACGAGCACCTGACGCGGAGTGAGCTTCAGGTCTTTATCAAGAGCCACGCTGCTGCCGGTCAGCACGTCGCGTGCCTGCTTTGTCTGTCCGATAACCTCGGCATAGCGCTTAACAGAGAGAGCGGCATCCTTGCGTGTGCCGTTGATAACGGTCATTACGGTCTTGCCGTTATACTGACGTGCAATGACATATACGCCCTTATAAGGTATAAACTGCTTCTGGCTGCCCTTGATTATCACGTCGTTGCCCTGACGCCAGTGGAGCAGATTGCTCAGCCATGTGAACATTGCGTTCTCGGCCTTTGTGCGTCCTTCAGCAGCAAAGGCATTGCGCTCGTCGCCCTTGAAACCGCCGGGGAAGTCCTTGCGCACGTTGCCGTCGGTAACTTCCTTTGTGCCGTTCATCAGGATTTCAGTGCCATAATAGAGCTGCGGTATGCGGTTTACGGTGAGCAGCAGTGCAAGAGCCTGCTTCAGTGCCGTTGTGTCCTTGCCGTTGCCGAGGAAGCGGTCGGTGTCGTGATTCTCAATGAAAGCCATGACGCTCGACGGATTAGGATAAAGATAGTCGTAAACCAGACTGTTGTATATGCGGTTGTATCCGTTCCACCAGTCGTCGGTGTTCTCCTTCTTCGCCATGTTTATCTTGTCGTAGAAGCTAAAGTCCATCACCGTCTTCAGATAGCTGTTCTTCTTGGCTATCTTAGAGTCTTTCTGCCATGCGGCTGTATATGCCGGCTCGGTTACCCATGTCTCGCCTACAACGTTGAAGTTAGGATATTCCTCGTCGAGAGTCTTCATCCAGAGGGCCATGGCGTCGGCATCGGCATAAGGATAAGTGTCCATGCGTATGCCGTCGATACCAACGGTCTCTATCCACCACTCGCTGTTCTGGATAAGATATTTAATGACATGAGGATTCTTCTGGTTAAGGTCGGGCATAGACGGAACAAACCATCCGTCAACAGTCTCGTGCAGGTCGATGTCGCTTACATATGGATCAACCACTGGAGTAAGCTTATAGCTTGTCTGCAGATAGAGGTCGTTAACCTTGCCGCTGCCGTCAACATAGCCTGTGGTTACGTCTCTTCCTGTCTTCTCTCCGGCTGAAAGCCATTCGGGAGTGTTGAGCCAGTCTTTAGAAGGCATGTCCTTTATCCATGGATGCTCATAGCCGCAATGGTTGAAAATCATGTCCATAACCACCTTCAGCCCCTTCTGATGAGCCTCGTCGATGAGCTTGCGATACTCCTCGTTGGTGCCGAAGCGGGGGTCAACTTTGTAATAGTCGGTTGTGGCATAGCCATGATAAGAGCTGTTGACGCCGTTGTCGGGTGAGTCGTTCTCAAGCACGGGAGTAAACCACAACGCCGTAACGCCCAGCTCCTTGAAGTAGTCGAGGTGCTGACGTATGCCCTCGAGGTCGCCTCCATGGCGCAGGCTCGGCTGCGAGCGGTCTATCTTGTAGCTGTACTTTGTCTTCACGGCGTTGTTCTTCTGGCTGCCGTCAGCAAAGCGGTCGGGCATGAGCATGTAGAGCACATCGGCGTTGGTGAAGCCCATGCGCTTGTCGCCGCTCATCTCGCGTGCCTTAAGCAGATACTTAACTTTCTTTGTCGAGCCGTTGTTCTTGAAGTTGAGCGTCATTGTTCCGGGCTGCGCTCCGTCAAGATTAAGGTAGACCAAGAGATAATTAGGACTGTCGAGGCGCACCAGGCTGTCCACCTTTACGCCGGGATAATCCGTTGTAACGTCTGCTGTCTTGATGCCTTCTCCGTAGACCATCAGCTGCAGTGACGTGTTCTTCATTCCCACAAACCAGTCTGTAGGTTCAATGCGGTCTATCTTTACCGCTGCTTTCATTGTCATAATGCTGAGCAATAAGCTTAAAGATAAAACTAATCTGTTCATGATTATTTGGTTATTTGTTTATGTTATTATTTTCAGTCGGGTGATGTCTTACATTCATCTACGCGGCATGTCAGTCGTGAATGATGAGTGCCGACTGCGCCGGAACGTTCACTTCGCTGCCGCTGACAATGCCGAGTCCGCTCTCGTTGATAACGCCGTCGCGGCAGACAACTGTGTAGCTGCCTTCAGGAACGGCTACGGTGCGTGCCTCCTTGGCAGAGTTGAGCACCACGATGATGTTCTTCCATGCGTCGCCTCCGGCATTGTCTTTCAGGCGGAAGGCCACGAGATTGTCCTGCACGGGCAGGAACTCAAGATGACGGCGCACCTTGTCGGCCGTGCCGAGGCGGAATGCCGGATGATTTTTGCGCAGCGAGATGAGCTTGCTGTAATAGTCCATCACCTGCGGATACTTCTCAAGGTTTGTCCAGTCGATGCGGTTGATGCTGTCGGGCGAGTTAAAGCTGTTGTGCACGCCCTTCTTGTCGCGCAGCATCTCCTCGCCGCTCAGGATGAACGGCATGCCCTGCGATGTCATAACGGCTGTCTGTGCAAGCAGGTCGAGACGTATAAGCTCGTCCATGCCTATGCCCGGAATGCTTGTGCGCAGACGGTCAACGAGGCACATGTCGTCGTGGCAACTCACGTAGCTGAGCATCTGCACAGGCTCTGCAGCCCATGCTTCCTTGCTGTAGTTTACCTTTGTCATGTCTACCTGCGGATGGCTGATTGCTCCGGCTATGCCGAACTTTATGCTCTCCTCATTGCCGGGAACGGCTGCCAGGAATGCACCCTTGTGGTCATCGTTGAACGGACCGCGCAGAGCGTCGCGCAGCTCGTCGCCAAAGGCAGATATGCCGGGCATGCTGCTCATGTTGGCCTTCATTGCCAGCTTATCCTGCGGATAGGCACACGGACCTGCCGACCAGCCTTCGCCGTATATAATTGTGGCAGGATATTCCTTATTGAGCGCTGCACGTATCTGGTTCATCGTCTCTATGTCATGAACGCCCATGAGGTCGAAACGGAAACCGTCGATGTGATATTCCTTAACCCAATACAGCACCGACTCTATCATAAACTTGCGCATGGCAGGGCGTTCGCTTGCCGTCTCGTTGCCGCAGCCCGAGCCGTCAGACCAGCGTCCGTCGGCTGTCTTGCGGTAGAAGTAGCCGGGATAGGTGCGCTCAAAGTTGCTTCCCTCTATGTTGAATGTGTGGTTGTAGACCACGTCGAGTATAACGCGTATGCCTGCCTTATGCAGAGCCTGCACCATCTGCTTAAACTCCTTAATGCGTGTTGCGGGCGTATAGGGGTCGGTCGAGTAAGAACCTTCGGGCACGTTGTAGTTCACAGGGTCGTAGCCCCAGTTATACTGAGGTTCATTGAGGCGTGTCTCGTCTACCGAAGCGTAGTCGAACGACGGCAATATGTGTACGGCATTTACGCCAAGTTTCTTCAGATGCTCTATAGCCTTAGGCTCTGTCAGCGCCAAAAACTTACCTTTATTCACAAGGCCCGACGAAGGGTCGACAGAGAAGTCGCGGTGGTGCATCTCATATACAATGAGGTCTGCCGGACTTACAACCGTGGTTATGCGGTCGGTGTCCCATCCTTCGGGATCAGTGGCAGACATGTCTATGATGGCTGCTCTCTGTCCGTTTACTCCCACTGCCTTGGCAAACACTCCGGCGCACTCTCCTGACCCGGTGTCAAAGGTGTAGAACTTGCCTTTCAGGTCGCCTTTAAGCTCGGCAGAATATGTCTCGGCTGCCGTGCGCTTCATCTTAACGGTCTTCACCGGCTTGCCGCCCTGTCCGTCGTCGTATATGCGCAGCGTAACCTGCTTTGCATTGTCGGGAGCAAAGAGCTGAAAACGGGTAAGCCCGGGGGTATAACAAGCCTCGCTGAAAGTCTGTGCACCGGCCTTTGGTGCCAGCAAGAAGGACAAGATGCCCATAACAAGAATCTTTTTAAATTTCATACTGTGGTATGCTTTATTGTTTTCTGGTATTTTTTGTCGTTCATATAAAATATTACTACAGAAGGTATAACATCCTGTATGTCAGGGTATTATAAAAGGCCACCTTTCAGGCTCCAAAAGGTGGCCTTTTACATGCAGAAAGACGGCCTTTTGCACCCTGAAAGGATGCCTTTTGGAAAACGTCAGGTTTTCTTTCCTCTCCGCATTTCTGTATTTTGTATTGTTATTGAGCGATGAGCGACACGGCAAAGCCTCCGCCGGGAGCTTCCTGCAGCTTGAGCACGTCGCCCTTCTTAACAATCTTGTGTGTTATCTCGTATGCCTTAGGATTCTTCTCATAGTGAGCGTCCTTGGCATCGGCGTATATCGTGCAGTCATACTTGCGGCCCTTGTCGAGGAAGTCGAGCTTAACGACGGCCTTATGTCCGTTTTCGTCACACTTACCTCCGACAAACCAGTTGTCTGTTCCTTTAGCCTTACGTGCAACGGTGATATAGTCGCCCGGCTCAGCCTCTAGATATTTTGAGTCGTCCCAGTCTACGGCAACGTCGCGTATGAACTGGAAGGCATCATAATACTTCATGTAGTTCTCGGGCAGGTCGGCAGCCATCTGCAGCGGACTGTACATAACGAGATAAAGCGACAGCTGGCCTACGAGCGTTGTGTGAACAAACGAAGTGTTCTCGCTCCATGTGTTGAGCTGAGTTTCAAGAATACCCGGAGTGTAGTCCATCGGGCCTCCCTGAAGGCGTGTGAACGGCAGCACGACAGTGTGGTCGGGACGGCTTCCGCCGAACGCCTCATACTCTGTTCCGCGTGCGCTCTCGTTGCCCACGAGGTTAGGATATGTGCGGCAAAGACCTGTAGGGCGTGTTGCCTCGTGTGCGTTGACCATGATATGATGCTTTGCAGCCTCCTTTACGGCACGCAGATAGTGGTTGTTCATCAGCTGACCGTAGTGGTACTCGCCGCGCGGAATGATGTCGCCAACGTAGCCGCTCTTCACGGCGTCGTAGCCATACTTGTTCATCAGCTCATATGCTTTCTCCATCCAGCGCTCATAGTTCCATGCCGACGAAGATGTCTCATGGTGCATCATCAGCTTGACACCCTTAGAATGGGCATACTCGTTGAGCATCTTGATGTCGAAGTCAGGATAAGGAGTGATGAAGTCGAAGACGTCGAGCTTTGAGTGTCCGAACCAGTCCTCCCATCCTTCGTTCCATCCTTCAACCAGCACCTCGTCGAGTCCGTTGTCGGCAGCGAAGTCGATGTATTTCTTCACATTCTCGTTGTTGGCAGAGTGTGTGCCGTTGGGCTTGCACTTGCTGTAGTCGGTAATGCCGAGATGAACCGACGGAAGGTCGTTGGTGTAGCTCCATGTGCCGCGGCCAACAATCATATCCCACCACACACCGCAGTATTTTATAGGACGTATCCAGCTTACGTCGTCGAGCGCGCAAGGCTCGTTGAGGTTGAGAATGAGGTTGGAAGAGAGCATGTCGCGTGCGTCGTCGCTCACGATAACCGTGCGCCACGGCGTGTTGAACGGAGTCTGTATATAGCCCTTGTAGCCCTGAGCGTCGGGTGTGAGCCACGACTCAAACACCATGTTCTTGTCGTCAAGGTTAAGGTGCATTGTGGCATAGTTTACGCAGGCTGCCTCATGAATGTTGATGTAAAGTCCGTCGTCGGTCTTCATCTGCAGCGATGTCTGCACGCCTGTCGGCGAGAATGTGGTCTGCGATGAGTTTGGTGTTATGGCACTCTTCATCAGTCCGCGTATCTCAGAGAGCTTCGACTCCACGGTCTCATACTCCTGCGTGTCGTAGTCGCCCGGTATCCAGAAGGCCTTGTGGTCGCCGGCCATGGCAAACTGTGTGTGCTCTTCCTTTATAACGAAATAGTTGAGCTCTTCCTGCTGCGGAAACTCGTAGCGCAGTCCCATTCCGTCGTCGTATACACGGAAACGGATAACGATGTTGCGCTTTGTTGCCGGCTGGTTGAGCGTAACGGCGAGCTCATTGTAGTGGTTGCGTATTGTGGCAGTCTCGCCCCACACCGGCTTCCATGTCTCGTCGAATGTTGAAGTGTCAGTCTTGGCAACTACGAAACCGTCCATCAGGCTGGTTTCCTCCATGCCCTTGCTGGCGTGCTTTGTCTTGGCCAGCTCAAGTCCCAGATAACTCGGCTTTACGACAGCCCGTTTTTTGTAGCTAACTTCATAAACAGGTCGCCCGTTGTCGAGCGAGAACTTCACCGACACATTGCCGTTGGGAGATTTTACGGTCTGCGCCATTGCCAGCATCGGCAGAAGCATCAATGCAAATAAAATCTTACGCATATTAGTTAAGTTAATATTGAATATAGGTTAGAAATTCATGTCTGGCATAAAAGACGGCAGGCCTGACTGCCTGGCCTGCATGTCTTCAGTGTATCATGATGAAAGAATTACATACGTCCGCTCTCTTTGATAAGGTCGGTTATGTTCTGGTTATAGTCGTGTGCCTCCATGAGGTCTTCAATGCACATATGCATCCTGTAGCGCCAGTAGTGACGCGGATTGGAAGGTATGTTTATGCGCTCTGCATTGGCGTCGGCCAGGCGTATGCTTTCGTCCACAGCCAGCCAGTCCTGCACGGTCAGTATGCACAGCATGGACGGGCACAGCAGATGGCGTGATATGATGTCGCGTGCAAGCCATCCGGGCAGCGGATGAGGCGCAGCGCCATATTTCTGCAGCACGTTGTTATAGTAGTCTTGCGTGCGGCTCGCATCCTCGTCCCACCACTGGCGCAGCGTCGGCGTGTCGTGGCTTGATATCGTGCACACCGAGCGGTAAGGATTGCGCGACAGCACACCGAAGCGCACGCTCGGATCTTTTGGCATCGACTGTAGCTCAAGACTGAGTATCTTAAGTTCGTTCATCACCCACTGAACACAGTCGGGCACCATGCCCAGGTCTTCGGCGCACACCAGCATGCGGGTGGCCTCAACCAGCTTGGGCAGCTTGTTCATCGCCTCACGATACCAGAACTGGTTGTTGCGGCGATAATAGTAGTCGTTGTATATCTTGTTGAACAGGAACTTGTCGCTGTCGTAGAGCGATTCGTAGATGAAGTCAAACTGCACTGATATGCGCGGATGGAACTTATTGGAGTCACGATGGTCGCGCACAAAGAGCACGTCGCTTATCAGCGCATACAGGCCGTCGCGCAGGTCGGTGTCGGCCTTGTCGGTCTTGCCCTCAAAAGCAGCCTCAACCTTGCGCTGTGTGTCATATTCGGGCTTCATGCGGTAGCGGCCGTCGTGTGCAGGCTCAAGATAATTGTCGCGCACCATTGCCGCCCTTTCACCGAACATGCGGTCGAGCACCCAGTCGGTGATGAACGGTTCGGTGAACAGTTCTTCCTGGAAGTGCAGGCCATAAGCCTCAATCTCCTCGCGTGTCATTCCGAGTGCAGGCGAGAACTGGCCCAGCAGGCCGTGCACGGCATTGTAAGGTATCTCCCATATACGGAAGAAGCCGAGCACATGGTCTATGCGGTAGGCATCAAAGAATTTTGCCATGTTTGAGAAGCGGCGCACCCACCAGCGGCAGCCGTCCTTTATCATCTCGTCCCAGTTGTATGTCGGGAAGCCCCAGTTCTGACCGTTCACAGAGAAGTCATCTGGCGGAGCACCTGCCTGCCCGTTAAGGTTAAAGTAGCGCGGCTCCTGCCATACGTCGCAGCCATAGCGGTTTACGCCGATAGGAATGTCGCCCTTAAGTATCACGCCCTTTGAGCGTGCGTATTCATGGGCATCAGCCATCTGTGAGTTAAGGATAAACTGCACAAAATAATAGTAGGCCACGTTCTTATATGCTGCATTGCGCTGAACAGAAAGGGCATGACGCTCGCTCTCGTCGAACGCATGATGGTCGGGCCACTTGCTGAAGTCGGCCGTACCATATTTGTCGCGCAGATAGCAATACTGTCCGTAAGGCACCAGCCACGATTCTGCCTCCTTAAAGAAAGCCTTAAACTCGGCCGAAGCCATCACAGTCTTGCCTTCCTGCTCATATATTATGCGCAGATATTCGTTCTTGGCGTTGTTCACGCGCTCATAGTCGATCTGCGGCAGAGCGTTGAGTTCCTGGCGCAGGGCCTCAAACCTTTCGCGTTCGGCCTTGTCGGCAATAGGCGGCAGGGCGTTGAGGTCGGCATACTGAGGATGCAGCGCGAAGATGCTTATGCAGCTGTAGGGATAAGAGTCGGTCCATGTGTGGGTGGTGGTTGAGTCGTTGATAGGCAGCACCTGCAGCACACGCTGCTGTGTCAGGGCAACCCAGTCTATCATCTTCTTCAGGTCGCCGAAGTCGCCCACGCCGAAACTGCTCCTCGACCTTAGCGAGAACACCGGTACCTGGGTTCCGGCGCAGCGTATATTGTATATCGGGAAGAAAGCGTCGTCGAGTTCATAAACCATGATGTCGTCCTTTTCCATCACGGGCACATCGATGGTGCGGTTGAAGCGGTCTTCCCACAGTATCTCGGCAGTGTCGGCCACGTCGACGGCAACAAACTTAAACTCTATTGTCTTGCCTGAAATCTTCAGCGCATTGATGTCTGCCACCCACTCGTTGTAGTTGTGCTCATACATCTGCTGGCCCTTAAACACGTCCCATGTGCCCAGAGTAACCTCATTGCCCACAAGCACAAGGCGCTCATGGCCGCGGAGCTGCGGGGCGCGCACCTTTATGCGCAGCGTAGCCACATGGTCTGAAGGCGGCAGGACAGACAGACGGCGGCGCTTTATGCAGTCGGTGAAGGCCGAACTGTAAAGATAAGAGTTGTCGGGTATGCCTATCCAGCGGTCGTAGGCAACGATGCGCCCCCCCTTTGCGGCGCCGAGTTCAAGCCTGTGGGGAGCCACGGTCCACTCCTTTCTCACAACATTGCTCTCGCCTCTCACCACGCTGTAGTAATAATCTATATATTCACCGGTCTTGGCGTCAAGTTTCAGACTGTAGGTCCACACCTTTCCGTCGGACGTGCTCATCCTGTATGGAGTAACAACGTCTGCCCCGTTCTCTCTGCCGTTGATGACATTCAACACGAGTTCTTCGCCAAAAGCCGTATTATAAGCTATGTTTAAAAGTATATTCATAGGTCACGAGTTATGGTTTTCATTGTAAAAGATACATAATGAAATCATGCCCTGCAGGCCACGCCATGGCCTTTGTTTCAAGACACGACTTATCTTACCTGCAAAGATAATAATAAAAAAAATAAATGATAATCTAAATTTATCTGTTATCTTTCAATTAATCATGCAATCGTTTACACAAACCTGTCTGCATGCCCACACCATGCTCTATTTCAAAGATTTACAAGAAGCGTAAATCCGTTGGGCATAACAGCTACATCTACGTTTTTCTTTTTCTCTCCTGTTATCAGGTCGCCAAGCCTGTAGCCGGCTTCGACAGAGAGCACACCAATGGCAGCACCTGCCACAACGTCGCCCCAGTGATGGCGGTTGCGTCTAACGCGGTCTACGGCAGTAACGGTGGCCACGGTGAATCCTGCCACGCTTATCCACGGACTTACCTTGCCAAACTCCTTATGCAGTATGGCGGCTCCGCAGAAGGCTATCGACGTGTGACCCGACGGAAACGAATGGTCGTCGGTACCGTCAGGGCGCGTAGAATGTATGGTGTGCTTCAGCGCATAGGTTACGCCGGCGTTGATAACAAACGACGTAGCCGAATTGACAAGCAGACGCTTCCACGAACTCTGGGCGTCAACCCCTGCTGCCTTGAGCACATAGGTTGATGCCAGCGGTACATACTGCAGATATTCGTCGATGCCGTCGCCATGATAGCGCTCATACTGCTGCTGTGCGCTGCAGGCCGATGACATAAAGACTGCAAAAACAATTATTATCAGTTTGCGTAGCATGGGTGCAAAGATAGCGAAAGGTGAGAGCAATACAAAATAAATTTACTTTATTTTTATTGCCAAGCCGCATCCTATCTTATTCAAAGATAGTGAAAGGTGAGAGCAATACAAAATAAAACTTGCTTTATTTTTATTGCCGAACCGTATCCTATCTTATTCAAAGATAGTGAAAAGCGAGAGCAATACAAAATAAATTTACTTTATTTTTTGCCAAGCCGCATCCTATCTTATCAAAAGATTACAAGACATTTAAATGAAAGACGAAAAGAGAACAAAGAAAACGTTTTAAGAAAGCTAAAACGAGAAAACCATTAATCAGACATAGGAAGCAAGCGGATTGAGAATTAGCTTCGCTGACCGTTGGCTCCTTATACTTTATTACGGATTTTCACTATGCTCATCAACTTGCATAAATCCGTCGGAACAATAGCATTGTTGCCATATATCCGGCATAACGGATTTCCGTCATTATGAGTAAATAATTTTGTCAGGATTTTGTGATTACGTCTATTATGCTTATCTTTGTGAACAGTGATAAAGATAATGATGAAAACTGCGATTTGCCTGGCTCTTCTTACGGCAACGCTGATATCCTGCAACGACAAAAAAGACCTAACCATATTTCCGGCAGGATGCGAGCTAAAGACGGGAGACATTGTGTTTCGCCGGGGAGGAGGCATAAGCAGTCATGCGGTGATGATGGCCGACAGAAACGGACGCTACTCGCATGTGGGCATAGTGGTCGACTCGGCCGGCAAAAAGATGATTGTGCATGCCGTGCCGGACGAACCCGACTTTGAGGGAGACCCGGACAGGGTGAAGATGGAGACGCCCGAGAAATTCTTCTCACCGATAAACGCCAACGCCGGCGAGGTGAAAAGACTGAAGGGCGACACCATTATACCGCTGAAGGCAGCAGAATATGCCATGCAGACCTACCGCCGCAACACGCTCTTTGATCACGACTATGACGACAGCGACACCACGAAGATGTACTGCTGCGAACTCGTGGAGTTTGCCTACGCCAAGGCAGGGCTGACACTGGCCGGAACGGAGCGCCACGACATAAGTCTGCCGGGCATGAAAAAAATAAGGTGCATGCTGCCGTCTGACATCTGTAACAACAAGTCGCTAAAAAAGATTATTGCATTTTAAACCTATTATTAATAAACAAAAAAATTTTTGAACCATGAAAAAATTAATTGGAATTATGGCTCTTATGGCAGCCTTGTTTATCATGACATCGTGCGGTGGCGGCGGAAACACCCCTAAAGCCGTGGCAGAAAAGGCTGTTAAATGCTTGCAGGACAAAGACTACGACAAATTTGCCGACCTCGTTTATATGAAGGTTAAAGAGGGCGAAGACCCTGAAGCCGGAAAGAAGATGCTGTCGGGCATGATGCAGGGCAAGGCCGACAAGATGTATGAGAAAAAAGGCGGAATAAAGTCGTATGAGGCGCTGTCTGAACAAATAGACGAAAGCGGCGAGAGCGCTGTTGTTAAGATGAAGATTATGTATGGTGACGGCTCTGACAAAGAAGACGACATCAAGCTCAAGAAAGACGAACAGGGCAACTGGAAAATAGACATGGGCAAATAGTAACAGAGGCTTATAATAAAATATAAGGGGCAAGATGTGTCAGCATCTTGCCCCTTATGTTTATCCCCTATCGGTAATTATACCGTATATGGCTTTATTATCTTGTGTATACGTCTGAAATATAACGCCCGACAAGGATTTATCCTTGGATGTTATTCTGTGATGTCAAGCCGTTACTTCACCACAACCTTCTTACCGTTAACGATGTAAAGGCCTTTGGCGAGTCCGCTTACAGCCTCGTCGGCCGTAGCACATCCCGACGTATGGCGCACGAGGCGTCCGTCTATGGTGTAGACACCTGCTGAGGTGCGTCCTTCGGCTTTGTCAGCCACGATACCGCCGATGCTTGTGGCATACTTGTCGGTGACATCGTCAACCTTATACTTGCCGCCCTCAGAGGTTGAAGAAATCTCGAAGTAGCTGTCTTTGCTGACGTTGTTCACGTCAACAGTCTGAGGCGAGCCGCTCGCGGTGCTGAACACGAAGCACACACAATCGTCTGACGAGTTCATCGTGTAGGTCTGATAATACCATGTCTTGCCGCCCACGGTCTTTGTAGTTGTAACATTGTCGCCGGGCCATGAGCCGTTCACGGGCGAGTGTGTGCCGTCGCCGCCCCACGACCAGAAGTTTACGCGGCTCCAGCCTACGTTGTCGGCATTGACGCATACAGTTATCTCATGTGGCTGGAATGCCGTAACGGTGTAGTGGCGTGTTATCATGCCGCTCACTGCGCCGCCTGTCAGCAGGGCAGCCTTGAGGGTTGTGGTGGCGTCGATGCTCACTGTTGCGCCGCTGCTGACTTTCGTGCCGTTAGATGCCGTAGGTTCGCTGCCGTCAGTGGTGTAGACAATCTGTGCGCCGGCATCGGTTGTGAGTGCGCTGAGAGTTACGCTCACGCCGTTGTCGTAAGAGCCTGACGGAACATCGGCCCACACGCTGCCGGCATTGCGCGAGATATAATATGCAAAGTTCTGTCCATTGTCAACGAGCTGATAGTCGGCCTCCTTTACGGTTGACGAAGGCCATGAGGTTGAGCCCATAAGCACAACCACCGACTTGCCGTCAGTGCCGTTCACCTTGATGGCATACTGCGCCGCGGTGCGGTTCATGGTCTCAAATGTGCTCTCGTTGTTTATGCCGGCCATGTTGCGCGCATATATCATCTGCTTTATGTCCTGCTTATATTCCTTCCAGTGAGGCAAGAAGACGCACGGAGTGCCCGGCGCTGCCAGGATGAAGGCGTTGGCAGCCAGGATGTTGGCCTTCACCTCGCCGTCGTTGCCGCGGCCATAGGTGTCGTGGTTGTCAACGAAGGTTACGGCATAGCGGCGATAATACATGTCGTTGGCCAGACAGCTGCCGCCAAGCGTACTCCAGTTTGAGGACGAGTTGCAGCAGTCGCGCAGCAGATATTTCAGCGGGAAGTCGAACGCGGCCGACTGCTTTGCGCCGTTGGCTGTGGTGCCGTCTATCCAGCTCTTTATCTGCGACACGCCGTCCCAATACTCGCCTACCGAATACTGCGGGTTGGCGGCCGTGTTGTATATGCCCGTAAACTCAGGCGCATAGCCCTTCACCATGTCGTAGCGGAAGCCCGTATATCCCAGGTCGTTGAGCAGGAAGTCGAGATATGCCTTAACCATAGCCTGCACGTTGGCGCTGTTATGGTCGAGGTCGCGCGCTCCGTCGAAGTCGTCGCCCGTGTCGGTCTGTCCCGTAGGCTTAACCTCAGCCTGCGCAGCCGTCTTGCCTCCGTCGTCGTTAGAGCAGATGTCGGCAGCCCCCATCGTGTAGGTTACGCCCTTGTAGGTCTCCTCGGGGAAGCTCATCCATGTGCCTGCCATCGACGAGCGGTGGTTGATAACCACGTCGGCTATGGTGCCCAGCCCCTTGCTCTTGAAGGTGCTGATCATGGAGCGCAGCTGCTGCTCGTTGCCGAACGTGCTCGTGTAGTTGTTAAACCAGTAGAGGTCGTTGTATCCCATGGAGTTGCCCGAGCCGCAGTTGCCGCTCTGAGGTATCCATATCAGTTTGAAAAACTCAGACAGCTCGTCGGCCTGACTCTCGAGGTTGGTCCACTGTGTGTCTGAGAACGAGTCCCAATAAAATCCTTGCAGCATCACGCCCTGCCAGCCCGACGGCCATCCCTGTGCCGAAACCGACAAAGCCATAAGTGACGATACGATTGTGGTAAATAATTTTCTCATGGTATAAAAATGTTTTTTCACGGTGTAAAATTAAAGATATTATGAACATCTTGTTTACACGCCGCCACAAATATCAGCGAAACTTCTGTGCAAACGTTTGTCTTGAGAACTGGAATGAATAATATTAAATCATTATACCATTTGACAAACGCCAAACCAGCCAACAAATTACAATTTATCAATAAGGTAACGTTTAAACCACGACGGAATATATTCAACCCCGTCAGCCATTGTCAGTTCACCGTCATTTACCGATGCCAACAACAAAGGCTTTGAACTGCTGTTGTCAAAGATATATGCTCTATCTGACAACCGAATTGCACCCAACATGAGATTAAGACTACGGGCATAGCGTTCAACTACCTTATCATCAGGTACATCATGTCCACCCAATTTTACACGCGCCTGCACACGTTCACGGTTCAAAGAAGGATTTTCGAGCGCCACAAAATACAGATAAACACGGAAGCCTTTACTCCGCGCCTTGCGGATATACTCCAACTTTGAAGGATGAGACATCACAGTCTCAAATGTAAACTTATCACAGTTATCCAATAAAGCCTCACGCAGATATGCCGACAAGAACGAAGTAAAATAATCATTCACTTCACACCTGAAATGCATAATACAACCATCCACATAACATGCATTACACATATCGTCACCTCCGGCCTTAATGAAAAGTGACGATTCCGAGAAGCTTTGCTTGAAATGAGATTCATCAAAGGTTTTTAAATAATGGCTAAAGTCGAAAGTTTTTGTTGCATTGATAATTTTCTTCATTTCGTCTGCGTTCACATAAATGCCAAGACTTACACCAGCCTCACGCACTATAGACGTAATCGTTGATTTGCCAGAGCCGTTTGGCCCTGCAAAAACACGCAGCCGTTTAACATTCATAATATTCCTCACTTCAGCTTATAAGTGTTCTGAGTCACCCGATAACGAGTCTGACCAAGCTCTTCTATTACAGAAACATCGCCACGTCCGTTAACACGACAGATTTTGTTGCCACGAAGCACAGTAGCCTCTCCACCTTGTTTTAAAGTTTCGTTATAAGCCCTGCGTCCGAATCGTTTCAGTCCGGCAACAATACGCTCTTCTTCAGAACCTGCACTGAGCAATTCTGAAACAGAAGTATTACGGTATGATGTCTGATTCTTTTTCATGTTGCTTTTAATTTAGATTATCCGTTTACAAATATAACAAATTTTCGTGATAGCATCTATAATTTCCGACTAATTTTTCATCTATAAAAAAGCATAATTCATACATGTCTGCCTCACGTGCCACCGGATGTGTTACCACAAGGCATTAGGATTTTTCACTTTTCATTTTTCACTTATTTCAAAGCACGTCGAGATATTTCTCCAGAGGTATGCCGCGGTTCTTGTCAGTGTTGTCCTTGTTGAGGTCTATCAGCTTATACACCACGTCCATGGCCTTGCGTGTGCTTGGTTTCAGTTCCTTTCCGCCCAGCAGATAGCCTATGAGCACGGCTGAGAAGATGTCGCCGGTGCCGGGGAAATGAACGGGTATCTCGGTGTAGGGCTGTGTGAAATACTCGCCGTTGACGTGGTTGTAGCCAACAACTGACGGTTGGCCGTCTACACGTATGCTCGTTATCAAGGCCGACTTTGTGCCTAACTTCAGAAGTGAGTCGAGCAGTCGACGGGCACCTTCGGCTGTTACTCCGGCAGCGTCATATTGGCTGTCGGTGAGATAGCAGGCCTCAGTATAGTTTGGAAACACAAGATGTGCCACGCTGACCATCTCGCGCATGCTCTTTATGGCCTCGTCGGTAACGCCGTTATACAGCTTGCCCTCGTCGCCCATTATCGGGTCGACATACACCACCGTTCCGTTCTCTGCCTGTTCGCGACAGTAGGCTGCTATGATGCGCGCCTGAGTCTCCGACGCCATGAAGCCTGTGGCTATGGCATCGAACGAGAAGCCGAGCTCGCGCCATACGGGGAACACGCCCTTGATATACTCTGTTGTCTCGAGTATGTTAAACTTTCCGTAGTCGAGCGTGTTAGACACAAGTGCCGTGGGCAAATTATATGTGGGATGTCCCATATACGACAGTATAGGGAGCATGGCTGCCGTGGCCACCTTTCCGTAGCCTGCCATATCGTTTATGAGCAATATCTGTTTCTTTTTCATAACATTCTAAGTTTCGGCTGCAAACTTACATAAAACTGACGAATTAACGCAAACAAAATTGAAAATATGGTCAGACACAAAGCATATTTAATATGACAAGCACAAAATGAAACCCGCAAAGCCCCAGCCGGCCGTCATACCGCATGCTATGTTATACACAACATAAGACAAAGACACAGACAGAATAATAACGCTATATTTCAGTTAAAGCCCTGCCGGATATCAGTCGTTCAATGCGAAACCATCTTCAGTCCGATTATTGAGGCTATCAGCGTGGTGATAAAGAACAGGCGCAGGAATGATGCCGGCTCATGAAAGAAAATGATGCCCAGCAGCACCGTGCCAACGGCCCCGATGCCTGTCCACACGGGATAAGCCGTGCCTATGGGCAAAGTCTGCACCGCCTTGGCAAGCAGCACCATGCTCAGGACAAGACACACAAGAAAACCGACGCACCACAGATACCACTCCGTGCCGGAGGCTTCCTTCATCTTGCCAAGACAGAAGGCAAAGCCCGACTCAAAAAATCCGGCAATAACAAGAATAATCCAATTCATCTGCTTTTATTTTTTCTGCATATACAAAATCGCAAACAAAGATACGAATTTTAATCTAATACTGACATTAAACCAACAAAATTACAAGACATAACATACCTCCACTAGAACACTCACCTCGTCTCTTACAGCCCCACTCGCCTACCAAGTATTTTTCATGCCGAGCTATTTCATTTTTGCAGCATAAAACAAATTCCGAGTATCTTATACATAAAAACATAAAGGCGTTAAACCGTAGTCAGGATGTTAGCATGAAAAAGTAAAAAGTCAGGACAAAATATTTTTTCAATCTGGAAAATCAACATATAACGGATGTTAAAGAGAATGCATTGCAGCAGCAAAATATTTAACATCTGTTTGCTTTCCTCATGCAAAAATGACGCAAAAACATGGATTTTCAGAACTAAAACGGCTGTTTTTGTGATGCAAAAGGGCAACATCCGAACGGTAAACCTATCGGTTTTGAGTGAAAAGTGGCCGAGTAATATTTTTTAACCATTGCGTTTTAGTTCTGCGAAATGTATAAAGCACTATAAATCAACGCCTTAACAAAAACGTGCAAAATCATCCATTTTTCACGCCAAACCACGAAACTGTGACGAGCATGGCGATTCTGGAGGCGTTAATTTGCCCTCGGTTGTTTCTTATCTTACATCTACATCAAACCACAACCTCCCACCAGTGTATGATGAAACGAATGACGTTGTTTCTTATCTTGCATCTACATCAAACCACAACAAATCGGCACAGGCTCGGCACGTGATGTCGTTGTTTCTTATCTTGCATCTACATCAAACCACAACTAGTGATGCGCTATAAGGAATTTACGCAAAGTTGTTTCTTATCTTGCATCTACATCAAACCACAACATTTCTTTACTAATATTCAGCCTACACCAGTTGTTTCTTATCTTGCATCTACATCAAACCACAACTCTGTGCATAGTCTCTGACATCTTTTCTAAGTTGTTTCTTATCTTGCATCTACATCAAACCACAACTTACTGAAGGCAGCAACTCTGTCGGTGGTGTTGTTTCTTATCTTGCATCTACATCAAACCACAACCTAATTTATAAACCTATTAAACACATACAAGTTGTTTCTTATCTTGCATCTACATCAAACCACAACCTGAAGGAATTTCTGAAGAAACGTATTTTGTTGTTTCTTATCTTGCATCTACATCAAACCACAACTGCTAGAGGGTAACTATTATGATTGGAAGAGTTGTTTCTTATCTTGCATCTACATCAAACCACAACAGCGGCTCAATGATTAACTTGCCGTCCTCTGTTGTTTCTTATCTTGCATCTACATCAAACCACAACGATGGTACACATCACCCGTCAGCAAGAAAGTTGTTTCTTATCTTGCATCTACATCAAACCACAACCTATACTATATAACTGTCTATACTTCAGAGACTTAATTAAAAATATTTTGTATAAGAAGTGGTGATTGATGTACTTATCACAATGCAAAGATACTAAAATAATTCAAGTTGTATAGGTATATGTCGCATTTTTTCCTCGGCACCTCCTGTATAATTAATAATTTCACTATATTGTTTATCGGTTACCATCAAAATGCTAACTGTTCCTTGAGCCGGCAAGAAACTTTTTATTCTCTTGATATGAACATGAGCACTCTCTAACGATCCGCAAAATCTAGTATAAACGCTGAACTGATGTTTGATGAAACCATCACGTTCCAAATTTTTACGAAAACGTGTTGCTACTTTTTTATCCTTTTTAGTCACAGTAGGCAAATCAAACATTATGAAGATCCACATGATATGGTAAGCATTAAGACGATACTCTGTCATAGAAAATTTTAGGTAACACCAATTTATCAGTTTCTTTTGCATAACATTTAGCAAGTGACGACATTGTCATTGACAGTCCTATCATTAGAGGACGCCTAATCTTACCGAAAAGAGTATCACATGTTAACACCTTAAGAAGTTCCACTTTCGTGTCCTTATTAAGAATATCACAGCCTTTCAAACTGAGTTGGAAAACAATGTCATCAACAAAAGCGCGATAAGGCTCCATCATGTCGTCTGCTAATGGAAAAGCATTGCTCCTTCCTCGATGATACAGGCCTATAGCAGGAAAAAGTCCGGTGCCAGCAATGGCACGGGCTACAGCTCCCCGCAATATGGTATATCCATAATTGAGGAGGACATTCACTCCATCCTGATTACGGTCGCGAACGAAATGCGGGCCGAAAAGACGTGTCCAATAGATGCGAGCTGCAGCTCCTTCTCTGTTATCGGCATCTCCACTCTTTACGTTCATATAAAAAGGTTTCAGCATATTGCCATCTCGGTCATAATGATTTAGTAAAGCAGACTGGTTCCGAATCTTAGCCTCAACAATCTGCTTCCACAATCTCTTTTTCAACGGCTCTGGAACAGACAATTGGTTACGCAAGGTTAAGCCCTGTGTACTATTGGTATCAAGATTTTGAAGCATTGATGTAGGCATACCCTTTTGGTTACAAAAGATGACAGCCACATTTTGTTCTGACAAAGAGTTTAGAAGCGGAATGGTTAATGTCACCATTGGGTTGTCGACGATTATAACCCCAATATCTTCTATAGGCACCGTCCTAATACCATCAAGTTCCTCACGCCGTTTGATCACCAGCTGAGCATCTTTCATGGATAAAGCTGCCGGATGCATAAACACCAGTGTACGTTTCAACATATTCTTATTGTTTAGATGTTATCTCACCAAGAATGTTAATATCAAAATCATAGCCTTCTACAAGGGCTTTCAGTTGTGTGTGATATAAAATTATCGCCCCGCGATAGTTGTCAACATTTTTGAATACTCCCTTTGTAAGTTTTAGATTCTTAGCCTGGCGTGCCTCTTGATGGAATCTTAACGTAATAAATCCATAACTACAATTATTTATTATTGCAGATGAAAGCCCCACGACTTTATAAAGTCTTCTTGTAAGATCTACAGGATCAGAGAAATCTATTTCGGAAGCTGTATTTTCATACAATAGCACATGAGTGCCAATCTTAAGCGCCGCTTTCAAGGGGAATCCGTTGCTGCTCTTTTCCGGAACAATAGACGAGAACGACTCTTTGTCTTGGCTTACTTTGAAATAGCTGGCTGCTTCAATGTTCTTTACAAGTTCGAAATCACGCTTCTGCTTGCCCTTCACCACGCCTTCATAGATTGCCATTATATAATTGCCATCGTTAGCTACATGGAACTGGCGTTTGTAATCGAACCGCGAGATATCACGCTGATGACGGATATCAATCGGACGTTTAACAGAAGGCACATAGCATCTTACCTTCTTAATACGGATACCTTTCTCCTTATTCATATAAACATTAGCCAATGCTTCCTTAAAGGCCTTTCCGCTCTTACCTTTCACAGCCTCCCTTATTTTTTCGCGTACGGCATCATCAACAATTATGTCAAGGTCGCTCACAGAATCAAAACTTGAAAGTTCACGTCTTAATACATACCTCGGTTCAGTGTCATCTTTATGTTTAATGGCTCCATAATAAGTGTCAAGATGTAAACTGCCACGCGCACAATCTCCTTTGGCTATAAATTTACCACGGGGCGTCCTTACATATTTCTTTGCATGCTTTGGCATATTGTCTTGAGTGGAATGTACAACCATCAGGCTTTTCTCAAGCCCTAATACATCTTGCGTAAATGTCGGCCAAGGCTTGTCAAAATGAGGCTTACCACATTCACCACGCTCAAAAGCCTCCTCATCATGATAAAAACTTGCCATTTTGTTGTATTCGTTCTTACCGATACATGCTATAGTAATGGCATCCACGCAATGGTGAACATGGTTGTCGCGTGACTTTTTTTCATATTCACTTTGCAATCCCCACATTTTGCGGAACTCGGCAGTAGTTGTGCCTTTAACGACATATACATGTGACCGGCGACGGTCTGCAGGATCATGAAAAAGCGATTTCAGAAACAGACCGGCATATTTAGATACAAGCCCTATACCGGCTCCCTGACGACGCGAGAAGCCTTCGGGTACTTCAGTCATCGTGAAACGCAAGTATTTGTTACGCCAATAGTCACGCTCAAGTGTCAGTCTATGACGCTTTTGAATGATTGAATCTTTTGCCTCCTTAGACATCCCTGAATGAGTGATGCAATGGTCGATGTCCTTTGTAAGCTTCTCATATTTCTTTTTCCATTTTTCGATACGTGGCAGTATTTCCTGGTAGTTTGGAAGCTGCGAAGGGAGCATGGCCTTCTTTACATCACGATTGAAACGTCTGTCACACAGCGTCATGTTCATCTGTGTACTGTCTCCTCCTACACTGCGAGGCACAGTATGTTCTATGTCAAACTCAGGGTCAGGTCCAAGAAATTTAGAAATTCCTATCTGATGGCCAGTATAGAGACAAACATGTTCCTGTTCTTCCCACAGCTGAAATTTCAGTATGTCGGCCTGGGTAGGGTTGATGTCTGTACCTGTCTCTTCTTTATATAGTGTAATTATATCGTCGTGATACTTTTTATGAAGTTTATCCATCTCGCGTTGCCTATCTGCAATGGCCTTTCGTTTATTGGCATCATTAAGCTCGCGGGCATATTCCACATGCACCTCTGTATTCTGATCAATCTTGCCTTTGCGGAGCAAGAGGTTTACCACATGACGCAATTCATGAAGTGAGCGCATGGCCATAGGATTACGAATTGCGTTAGTGGCCGGCGAGCCTAACTGCAGCACACCATCTTTATTTTCCTTAGCATCCGGATAGGTATCTATCATCGAGGGATGATAAAGGCGACAGACAGATCCTGCAGGAAGGTCATAATTATTCAGAAGAAAATCCTTGATACACATTTCAATTGTGCCCTCCACTTCTCTATTTTTAGGATCATAGTTCAAGACGAGATCGCTCAGTTCTGTCATAATATGCTGACGCTTAGATTCGTCGCTCCATACATCCATACCTACAATAGTCGGAATATTAGCAAACAGAACAGCATGAGAATAAATCATGCTCATACGTAAGAAGGGCAGTATCTTATGAATGGCATTAAGACTGATAGAGGCAAAACCACGAGAAAGCTTGATTTTAGAAAATTTCTTTGCCTTATCTTCCTCAAGCTGTAACTTATTGACGGCAAAATCGTAAAGACAGTCTTTAGACGAGAATGAATATAATACATTCCAAATATCATCTGCCATTTCGTCAACAGTCTTCAAACTTCCATCCTTTTTGGCACTATGCTGATAAGTTTCGGCGATGCATGTCTTCCAGTCCTCATCAAAAATATTATGCAACTGAGCTGTAGTAGGGCAACCCGATACGCTTTGAGACATACGATAATTAAACTTGAAATCTTTTTGGACTTCATCTTTGAAATAACAATAATTGTTTTTTCCTCCTAAAAGCTTTGCAATTTCTTCAAAATAAAAATTAGCTTTTGAAACCCGATAAAAAAGAGAATTTATACGTTGCCGTTCCTCTTTATTAAGCGGCCGCATAGTATCGTCGTCAGGCGTTTGGATTTTAATGTTATTGACAAAGCATAGTTTACGAAATTCCTCATAATCAGGATGTGAGTCGGCACATCGAGGTTTACGAGGTTCAAAGGTGCATTTCCCGACTCCTTTGCGTTGCGATTTTAATGGCCGTTGAAAGAATATAGCGCGACGAAGTGCTTCCACCAATTCAGGTTCAAGTTTCTGCACCTGACAGATAGCTTCAAATTCTGCGAGATAATGCTCATTGCGGGCTGTATAATGATTACGAATCCTCACTCTATTACCATTTTCACTATATAGTTTGTAAAAATAGTCGCCTAAATAAGTACATCCGGCATCGTTCATATCTCTGCTTAATGAAGATATGCCAGTCTTTACAGTTCCCTTGTCATCCTCATCCTGACTTTGATCCAACCGATTGCTTAAAAAGCCACGACGCTGTGATAAATGATAAAGCGCACGCCCCAAGATATAACGATCTTTCATTAAAGTAAGATTGAGCTTAGTATGAAGGCAAATATGCCGATAATAATAAGGATTTTTACCTTCATTGTCATTAGTACGCTGCCAAATCATGAATTCCTGATTTTCTACAGGATATATCTTCTTGACATGCCACAAATGTAACTCTTCTTCACTTACGGGTGGACACAGATGATAAAAAGTCAGCACACGTAACACTTCTATCTTACGCAGACGACGACGGAAATATTGTTTGCGCAAAGCTCTATGCTGGGTCCTTTCTGATGCTTTAGACGATTCTATACCCTTTTCAATTTTTACTCCTTCTGTAAAAATCAGGTCACCACGGTCGACCAATTCATATTGTCCGCTCACTTCATCCCTGTCGACAATAGCCCAACCTAAACTATTAGTACCTGTATCTAATCCTAAAATTCTTGTTTTAGTCATATTTCTGTCTTATTTAATTTTTTGTAAAAATATGCATTTCATTTGGAAAATACAAATTATATATATACATTTGTAACAAAATAAATCTACATCTTATCACAATAAGGCTATATGCCGAAGGATATTAATCCTATAGCCCCTCTTCGGAGGGGCTTTTTATAAAATTCTTCCGATTCTAATTAATACAAATATATTTGTCGGTTCACTACGCTTAGTAAAATTAGACATCCCGTACCGCCGGACATGCAGCAACAAGACTATTGTTCCAGCTGATTTGTAATTGTCGTGCAAGCGAGAGCAGAAGCAAATCTCATTTAGTTATGCCGAGCGCAGCCGACAATCAATAAAATTAATCTGCCGGAATTGAGTATAAGGATTTTTTTAATCCGCTTGCTTCCTATTTTTTGATTAAATAGGTATGAG
>OGMP01000938.1_pt1 | contig 26083 bp, 17 predicted proteins | sample 1573261 | NCBI WGS metagenome assembly OGMP01 (sample SAMEA2581878, study PRJEB24529) | metagenome | biome: Human gut stool | place: China | collected 2011 | reverse complement strand
ATTGTGCGCAAGCTTGAGTTCGCCCGTCAGCTGCACAATGCCACCCTTGGCACAGCCATCGGGCAATTGCAGCAGATGCGGCAGGATACCGCTTGGAAACAGGCTTGCGCCATGCCCAAAGGCAAGGAGAGGACAGCAGCCTTTCGTGCCCTGGACCGCAAATACGGGCTGACTGAATACGATTTGCACTCTGTCATTGCAAGGCACAGGGAAGGCAGCGGTCGCAAAGCAGAACTGGGCATTAACGAGACCCAGAAGATTGCCACCCGTGTCTTTCAGGCGATAAACCGCTATAAGCTCGGACTTGGAGGGATGCCCCGTTTCAAATCTTCCAAACGCGGTCTGCACAGTATTGAAGGCAAAACCAACAAAACGGGGCTCAAGTTCAGACCTGAAAAAAAGGTGCTGAACTGGTGTGGTCATGACTATCGCGTCCTGATCGACCCGAAAGACGATTACATTCAGAGAGCGCTGAAAGAAAACGAACGCTCGGATAAGTATCGCAAAATCAAGTATTGCCGGCTGGTGCGTAAACGCATCCGCTCGTCAGACCGCTTCTTCTTGCAGGTCGTGCTTGAAGGGACGGCTCCTGTCAAGCATGTTTATGCTCCTGTAACCGAACGGGCTGCGATTGATCCGGGGCCGCAGAGTATTGCTCTTTTTAGCAAGGAGTTTGCCGGCAAGATTCAGGTTGCGGGGTCAAACAACTTCAACGAGGCAGTCTCCCGACGTCTGCTTCGTGCCATGGACCGAAGCTTGAGACGCAACAATCCCGATGCCTATAACGAGGACGGCACAATCAAAAAGGGAGCGAAGCTTGTCAAAAGTAAGAACTATCAACGCAAGGTAGATCGACTGCGTGAGATGCATCGCGAGGCTGCAGCCGAACGCAAGTGCCGGCACGGTCAGACGATCAATCTGCTGCTCTCAATAGCCGGCGACATACGTATTGAGAAAAATAGCTGGAAGGCGTTTCAGAGAGGACATTTCGGTAAAAGTCTGGGTAAAAGTGCAATGTCGGGATTCATTGCTCAACTGAAGTCAAAGGCTGCAAGTGCCGGGCTGAAGGTAACAGAGGTCAATCCCTACAAACTGAAACTCAGTCAGTACGATCCGTATACGGACACGTATCGAAAGAAAGATCTCAGTGAACGCTGGCAGGAAATGAAAGCAGGAAGCGGACAGTACATCCAGCGTGACGTACTGTCGGCATTGCTTTTGTACTGCGCTAACATTGAAAAAGAAATCCATATTCCGAAAGTTGCCGTCGAGCAGCTTGAAGGTGCGAAACAGTTCCTGACTGACGCGGGATATGTAGTTTTGAAGTCAACGAGTAGTCGGGATCAGCGAGATCCCAGACTTGCGCCGGAGCCAAAAGCGATGACGCCGGAGATGGCTCGTCAGAAAATCCTTCGTGGTGCTGGTGACAGCCATTTGCCAACTGACCAGGAGTTAGGCCGGATCAGAGCGGGTGGAAAAGTCAGTACTTGGTCGAAGGAAACCTTCCCTCTTCAGAGGGGAGTTGTTTAGGACGGTAGAAAAAAACGCGGTCATTAAAACCATGCCGCCTAAGAAGGTGAAGCGCAACCAGATTCTCCAATTGATCGGCCTTTGGATCAGACTTGAGCAAACGAATGAAGCCATTGTCCACAAAGTAATACTTCTGGCTGCTTTCTCGTTCCTGCAACTTGCCGACAATATTGGATATCGGCAGCACCAGGGACGATTCGCATGCATATTGCAGATAGCTGATGCAGGTGTTCTTCGCTATCGGCATCCCGGCCTCCTTCACCATCTTGGTGAGCCGGGTAAAAGACAGCGGCTGTCCGATACTTTCTGCCACCTGCTTGAGAAGCATACGCAGCGCCGAGGTATTAGAGACCGTGTGGCGCACGATGACGCCAGCGAGATAGATCTCGCGAAAGGCGTCGTTCACGGCTTCGAGCCGGTTGACGGCATTGACGCCTTTGGGCAATCCGCCGTACTCGAAGAATTCTGCAAATGCGCGACGGATACGAATTTTTCCTTTCACTACGACTATTCTCTACGCCTTTGACTCTGAGAAATTCGGAAAAGCTCAGGGGGAAAACATTCTCGGTCAGAAAGCGACCGCCTAGAGTCTCCTCGATTTTGAGGTCCCGCATCCGTACGTCGGATCCGGTTATGTAGATCTCGGCTTTTGCATCGGCCATGCGGCGCGCAAACTTCTCCCAACCGTCGATTAGTTGAATCTCGTCAAGAAACAAGGCCGGCAGCGAGTCTATTCCCGAGATCTCAGCCTGAACTTCAAGAAGGTTGCTGAAGTCTGCAACACCGAAGCCAATCAGCGTTCGTCTTCGAAATCGATATAGACGATATCGTCCCAGCTGCGCCCGGACGCGAGCAGACCTTGAATCCTGGAAAAGAGCAAATGCGATTTGCCGGAGCCTCTGGCGCCAACCAAAATACAACGAGGGAATTCGCCGATCGCTATGTCCCGAGCAAACACCGTTTTTGGGGCAACCAGGCTGCGGTTGTCTATCAGTACTTGACGAAGAACATCGAGAGAAACCATGGCCTAAACCGTTCAATCGATTGAACAATATTATCCTGCATTTGTTCAGTCGCTTGAACACCCTTGAGAGCGCCGGAGCTCGGCCTGATGTCTCGGCATCCGGATCTATGTAGCGTTTTATCTCTCAGATGGCAGAACAAACCCTTGCACTTGACCGATGAACTCACTCATGACTCCCTCCATTCCGTGCGGCTATCCTCCGCCACACGATCCAAGTAAAGTCGCTGTCTTCACCGTTTCAGACGATTGGTGCTGCGACGATCTGCTTGACTGCTATGGCTCGCTAGACGAAGTCTTGGAGGTCATCAAAGGACTTGTCCGTGAAGATGTACCGGACTACGACGATCTAACGGCTGAGGCTGTGGCCAGGCAGATTCTCGACGTTCGTCTTCAGGATGGCATCTACCGACACCAGGTGCCGTTCTACTCAAGCGGTGTTAAGCGAGAACTCAAGCAAAAAGGCATTCCGGTCACGAAGGCCGACGAACTACGGGCATCGCTGCCGCACTTCTCGGATCGGATCAACGATCTGCTGCGCACTCGCAGCATTCGAGACGTGGCCGTAGACATCGCCGCCGGTGTCGAACTTGACGACGCCTACCGCGGCAACTATGCCGGCTATCCGGCTTCGCTGGTTTCCAGGATTCTGCGGGAACTGGTGGAACAGGGAGAATTAAGCTGCGCAAAGTCAGTTCAGCGTTAATGCAATAAGCGACTAGCTACCACACGACTGATCAGTCAGTCCTTAAACGCACGCCATGACACAACCTACCGAAACAACACCTGCTAACTGGTCGGACGATCCGAAAGTCAACGATTTTTGCAATGAGCTCCTTGGATCCGTTCGCGAAATGAAGGCAGGACAGGCAGCCCGTATAACAAAGATTCCTGCGACGAGCCCGAATTCGACCGAGAACAAATCGAGCCGGAGGTTTGATGGAACTCCGTCTTGCCCGGGGCTTCCTCAAGCTTCCTAAAACGTCCACTCTTTCCACTCGAGTCTCGATTCGATCTCAGCAATCTCCTCCTCCGTCGCCAGGTTCATCTCATGGCCGTCGACCAACACGAAATCCAGCGTCTGAACCGGACCGGTGATCTTTCTAACCGACGCATAGACGGCCTTGCCGTTGAACTCAAACGCGTAGCGAATGCTGCTGCAGGTGCCGCGGGTTCTAAAAAGCTCGGCCATGCGGTCACGCACCTCGCTACTTTTGCTCACCCAGCCGTTGTAAGTGAAAAAAGTATCATTCGGCTCTTCGTCGTCACACGTTACCGCCTTTTTGACCTGAAGTCCGCATTCCGAACACTGCCAAAGCGGAGTTCCGGCCTGCTTGGTCGTGTCGTCAACCACCTTGTCGTGAGTTATATCAATCATGGTGTCTCGGCTTTGACACAGAGGACAGATGACAGGCTTGCGGATCACTTCGGGAATGTACTTGCGTAGAGCAGTAAATCTGGAGTGAAAGTCTTCGAAATCCTTCGGCTTGGGAATGCCCATGTGTGTATCAGCCAACCTTTTGACCAGATCCTGCATTCGCAGAGGCACCGGCATCGGGAATTGCGAAAAGAAGCGCATTGCCAGACCTCTCGGCCATCCAAGCCATTTGTCGAAAATCTGATACAGGTCCCACTGGATCGGGAAATCAAACGCTTCGAGTTTGGCGGAACTTGCCGTCAGCATAAACGTTGAGATCGGCCGACGGTAGAAAAATCCGCCGGAATTCACTTCAAAACGATCGAAAAAGTTCTTCCGGATTTCGATGTCGTACACGCCGTCCTGACTCCACATCGCGCTGAACACCTTTCGCATCAAAGCCAAGTTGAGTCTGCGGCCGTAGAGAAGCTGCACATATTCGGCAACCACCGACTCGTCGTCAATACAGACCGTGAAACAATCGTTCTCGTCTTGCTCAACCTCGATGACGTTCTGTTCATCCTTGCATAAATTCGCCCACAAGATGCACGCCAACACAAAGCGCGCCGGTTTGGATAATCCGTCACCCAGGCTTTGACGCGTGAAGTAAAAAAAAGTCTTCCATGGAGGTCTCCTTTTCTCAAACCTAACCTCGCAAGTAGCGCTCGGAAGTCGTGTTTCAAAACACAATCGTCCGAGGCTGGTGCTCTTCCAGATGAGTGCAGACAAGGCTGCGCCAACGATTGACGCAAGCAGGCAGACGGCCTCGGAGTCGATGATGGACTCGATGGTGACGGTCGCGCTTCTAACGGAGGCAATCGATGACTGTCTCACTCCACAGGCATCGGCACCCAACCGCAGAAATACGGCACGTACAGGACCAGCAACCAGAACAGATAGCAGCAGGCAACGATGGCGCCGGCAATGGCGAAATACCGAATCCTCGGATGGTTGCGAAAGAAAGCTTTCATAACATCCCCCTACCCAACAAAACTTCTCGCGGCTCTCTGATCTCAGAAACGGGGGCCGTTTGCTTCGATGATAGTCCCGACAGACTGATACCGTGTCACAAAATCGACAAATTGGCCTAATAAAAAAATGAAGACGCTCTCCGAAACCGCGCATAACCGCGAATCTCAAAAGAGCGCCTTGGGCAGGCAGCCGTTCGACCAGCCGCCTTATCACCGCAGCAAATACTCAGACGAAAAACCGCATCAGGATCATACCAATGAAGGCCATCAACAGACTGTTGAGCATCAACAGCGGCCAGTACTTCTTGGGAACATCCGCCACGCCGAGGAGTCGACCCATGTACTGAATTTGAGAGGCCATCAGAATCAACGCGGGTGCCAGAATCGTGACGTCGTGACCGTTGAGGACGCCGCTCGAAGCCAGGCTCGCCGCAACACCGACGCCTGCCCCGCACGACATCCAGGTGGCGAGCAGCACGGTGATGGCCTGACCGGGCAAATCGAAAATTCCCATGATTCCGCCGCATGTGCGTCCGAGAAAATCCATCACGCCCCACAACTGCAGAATGTAGGTGAGCACAAAGGCCATCACCACGTTCGGAAGCAGGCTGTAAAGCCCGATGTTGAGTCCCTTTTTGAGGCCGACGATAAAGATGTCGAAGGGATTGTTCGAGGTGGTCTTGGCGGCTTCGTTACTCATTTTCGAAATCCTTCTTATAAACGGTGCTCAGAACAAAGCGGGTGAACATGCCGCCCACGAACTTCAGAACAAAGATGATGAGCATCGGAATCCACACCGGACACACGAAAAGGAAAAACAGCGCAGAGACAATGGCGTAGTAGTTGTTGACGCATCCGGCTCCTGCGTACTGCCATGCGGACATGGTCACCAGTCCTTTTTTGCTGAGTTGACCGCTGTCGTACATACCGCGGGTAAGAGCCGCACCGCCATCCGTGCTCTGCAGATCGGTGATCATGGCAAGCGCCGTAAAGCCGGGCAGTCCCAACAAGGGCTTTAAAAGCGGAGTCATGAGTACCTGAGCGGCACGCAGAGCTCCATAGTGCGCAAGCACTTCAATGAGCCCCATGGCAAGCATCACGCTGGGAATAAGCGACAGAGCAAACAAAAAAGCAGCACGAGCCGACAAGCCGCCCGAACCGATGTAGTTGCTCTTGGAGTCACCGATCACACCGAACTTGCCGATCAGGGTCGTAAAGTCAAAAGCGCTCAACCACTTGCGCGCTTCAGGCATTTGATAGAAAACGCCGGAAAAGATGACGATGGCAAAGATCAAAGCGATATACGCTCCGATGCCGACTTTCTTTTCCTCTTTTAACTGAGGAGACGGTTTGTTATCCATGATTTTCCTTTGGGGTGGTTTGTTACCTTAACGAATCCTAGAACAGCGCCTTGAATGCGTATGGCAAAATCGACAAGCCTTTGAGCAAACCCGTATTTCGCTAGGTGCTATGCCCTACAGACAAAACAGTAAGCGGCGTTAGGCTTATCACCCGAAGACTATGGAAGGCGTGCCTGCACAAGGCAACACCATCAAAAAAGGATCGAAAATGAGCAAATTGGACGTCGTCGAAATTTGGAAAGAACTGCACCGTATGCCCGAACCCGGCATGAACGAATTCAAAACCGGGGAGTTCCTGGCAGATGCACTCAAAAAATTGGGCTATGAGGTCACCCGAGGCGTGGGAAAAACCGGTGTCGTGGGTGTTGTCCGCGGCAAAGAATCCGGGCCAGTCGTGATGCTGCGCGCCGACATGGATGCGCTTCCCTTCAAGAACGAAGACGGCAGCATTGAGTATGTTCATGCGTGCGGTCATGACTCCCACAGCGCCATGGTTCTGACGGCGGCTGCCGAACTCGTGGACAAAGTCAAAAAAGGCACGCTCAAGATCCTGTTTCAGCCGGCCGAAGAAACACTCGAAGGGGCCCTTGCCGTGATGAAGGACGGCGTCATAGACGACGTGGACATTGCGCTGGGCCTTCACGTTCGGCCCGTTCAGGACATTCCGGCCGGCACGTGTTGCGCTGCGGTTCGACATTCGGCAAGTACCTTCCTCTGTGTGGAAATCGAAGGCAAGTCGGCTCACGCTGCACGTCCCCATCTGGGCGTCAACTGCGCGGAAGCCGCTGCGCTGATCACCAATGCGATCTGTGCGATCAAGATGAATCCTGCCCTGACTTGGTCGTGCAAAGTCACCTCGATTTCGGCTGTGTCGTCGGCCTCAAACATCATTCCCGATCGCGGCGAACTTGTCCTGGACGTGCGGGCTCAGACCAACGAACTGATGGACGAACTTCTCGAGAAAGTGCGGCGGGCGATCGAAGGCGCAGCGTCAAGCATCGGAGCCAAAGCGACGATCAAATTCCCGGGCGGCGTTATTCCGGCAGCCATCTACGACGAAGATCTCGTCGCCGAGGTGGCGCAAACCATCAAGGAAGAGCTCGGAGCGGACAAATTGGCTCCCGACTGCGGTGGCGGCGGAGAAGACTTCCACTACTTCAAGCAGGCCAAGCCTAATATGAAAGCGGCGTACTTCGGGCTCGGAGCCGGCTGCACGCCTGGACTGCACGCCCGCAACATGACGTTTGACACCGCGCAACTTTCCAAGGGCGTCAAAGTGCTCGTCGCGATGGCGCTCAAGAAACTGGGTTGACATGCCGATGACCCGCCGGGTATCGCAAAAGATTACCCGGCGATTCAGGCCGTGCTTCAACCGGACAAAATCATTTCGGCTTTTTTCCGGCTGATTATTAACTAGACAGCTTTATAGTCAGCAAACTGCCGTCGAGTAGCGCACTTCCAAGATTCCCAAAATCTTGTGAATCCGACGTACGCTGCGAGCCTATTTCTGTTAGGTACGCATACGGCGTGCGGCCCTTCAGTTCGGTCAGATGCTTTTGAAGCTTGAACTTCGGCAATGACTTCCCAAACCCTTTGTAGTACCTGCGAGTCAGTGCCACACAGTGATTCCACGCCAAAGCCGCCGCATTGATCTGTCGATGCAGTTTCTTATTGCGTTTTGATCTGTAGAGCTAGAACTTGTAGGTTTTCATAACCTCAATCATACAGGGACGCGCCTCTCATCCCCGAATTGAAATTCGGGGCTTTCCCAGCTCGGTACTGCAAAGACGATTGAATTTGTATAACCTCCGAAGTTGAGAAGTCGTAGCAGACGTCTTGGAAACTTCGACGCTCTAGTTTTGTGTGCTTGTTAATTCCCAAGGTTTTTCCTTTTCGATTGAGCGCAACAATTCAGGTTCTTCTTAATCCACTTTTTTACTTCAAAAAATGAGTCGTTTGCCCCCCCGTCTGTCGCTGACAGGCCCATGTTTTCACGGACTATTTTCTCCTTAGCTTCCGTCATCGCACTATCCCTTTCTGCTTCCGCTACCGCCACGGTCATTAACGGCCAAATCGAAGTCAATGGATCCGACCGAGAGATCAATGTTGAGGACTCCGTTCTTCAAGTTATGCCCAGTGGAACAAGCTCGTTTTACCCTATTACATTTCGATCACCTCACAGCCTTACCATCACTTTCGTGAATGAAAGCGGGACTGTTGAATTGCACACTCCGACCGGCTGGACGGAAAATGCTATCAACAGCGTCAATGACGGAACGCCTGTCAATCTTTCAATTCGCAACGGTTCTCTTGATGTTGCTTATGAAGGCATCGCCATGGAAGGTCAAGGCGTCATTTCTCTCTATTACGGAGGCAATCTGGAAGTAGATCGTGATTTGAAAATTGACTTCAGTTCGGATTATGTTTCCATCACTAACCAATCCGTCATACAAACTGTTTCCGGCATTCGCTCTTCCGGTGCGACATTGAACATTGGCGGAACAACCGATATCTCCTTTAAAGCCGGAAACCTGAGCAATACTTTTTCCTATACATCTGTCGCCGGTCTGCTGTCCGACCCTCGTGCGGACGGTGTACCCGTCGGAAATCATGAATGGAATTTCGGTTCCGAGGTCGGCGGAGGAAACCTGTACATCCACGATATCCATTCGCTCAATGCAAGTGGCACGGCCGATGCCTACGGTGTGTTAATCCAACTGCCGGGAACAACAATGAATGTATACGGCAGCGCCATCATCGAGAATATTCATGCCGTCACGGCCGGAGCGCCGGAACAGGGAGCGTATGCTGCGGGCATTGAAGTGGCCGGCGGCGAAGTCAACTTCCTCGGTGATCTCACCATTCGCAACATTTCGGCACAGTCCGAGGCTCCTGCTGTCGGTACCGACTGGCAGACCTTTACAAGTGGTGCAGCCACCGAACATGATGCGGCGTATGCTATTTCCGTCTATGACAACGGTGAAGTCAATATCAATGCTGCTCAGTCCACCACGACCAATGTCGTGATCGAAAACGATCTCTATGCGGCTTCAGGCGGTCTGGTGTCGGCAAACTTCATGAATGCAGCGTCTCATTTCACCGGGAGAACTTTTGAGCTTCCCGCAGAAGAAGCCGGCGCATACAATCTGCAGTTTGCTAACGGTGCCATCTGGAACATGACGGACGACTCTATTGCTACCGATCTTGTCGTCGACGGCAACGGGCGGGTTAACTTCCGGGCAGCTTCGCATTTCGTCACACTCTCAACGGCTTCTTTATCGGGTGAATCCGGTGTATTTGATTTCAAGATCAATACTCAAAGTAAGGAAAGCGACCGGCTGTTGGTGACCGGAACACACACAGGCACGCACTATGTCACCGTGTCAGCAGACGATGCATCGGCTGACGCTATCGGCACTGTGTTGGTGTCGGTTGCCGATGAGCAAGGCACTTTTGAAGCTCTGGACACAGAAGGAGACTTGTTTTGGGAGCGTCATACGCTGGAAAAGAGCGAAAGCTCTACCGAGGGGTTCACGACAGATTGGAAACTTGCTGGTACTCAACATGTTGAAGATCCCTCTACCGGGGAAGAAGAAGAAACCACGACAACGGCCACGGTGCGCGCAAGCGGTGCCATTGACTATTTGATGTGGCGACAGGAAACCGACATCTTGCGCGATCGCTTAAGTGAACTGCGCCATCCGAACCTTTTGGCTCCCAACGCCGGCTGGGCTCGAGTCAGTTACGGGTCGCTCGGGCGCTCTGGTACCCATGCCTTTGACGGCGACTACGTTCGTGTGCAGGCCGGGTACGATCACAACATTAAGCCCGCGGACAATGTGGACTTCTATATTGGCTCAGCCTTGGATTTCCGGCGAGGTAACGCCGATTACGCTGAAGGTTCTTCAGACAATGATGCGTACGGTTTGAGTCTCTACCTTGTGTCCCTGTGGGAGTCAGGCGCATACATTGACAGTTCGATTCGCTATGCCTACATGACAAACGATAATGCCAGCCTTGACTCGGAAGGTCGTCGCGTCACGTGGGATGCGCACGCTCATGCCTTGTCGGCTTCAATTGAAATCGGACGCAAGTTTTCCCTTTCTCCTGTTTGGTTCTTTGAGCCGCACGTCAAGGCTACGGCCGGGCGCCTGTGGTTTGATGATGACCAGACAAACACCGGCGTATCGGTGATTTTTGATGACATGACCTCGTTTTTGGGACGCGCAGGTTTCACCCTCGGTGCCGATTTTTCTAAAACGTTCCAATTGGCTGTACGCGCATCCGTTATCAAGGAATTTGAGGGTGAGTATCGAGCCACTCTCGCGTCGGGAACACAGATGCGCGAGCAAAAAGATAAGTTTGACGATGCCTGGGGACAGTTCGGGCTTGACATCTCGTATCAATGGTCTGATCACAAGCGACTCTTTGCGAATGTTCTATATGAGACGAGTGCGGGAGACGTGGACAGCGGCTTTATCCTGAACGCAGGCCTGCGGTGGACCTTCTGACGAAAGTCCAGAATATCTCGGCATTTGCCAAGAGCACAATGGCTGTGCTCTTGGCATGTACAGTGATTGGTAAATGGCTTACTAATCGCTGTTGAATTGACTTCGTACTAGAAAATGAAGCGGTAAGCGGCTTTAAGCTGCTGTGAGACATACTCTCCGTTGCCGGCAGATACGCCGTAATACAGTCCGAAGTTATGAGCTATGCCCACATTGCCGCTTAAGCCAATTTTGGCGGAATAAACCACACTGCTGGCTATGCGCGTGTCGATGACATCTTCTACTGCTCCGCCGACTAATCCGATGCGGTTATCGGTGTGCTTGTCGCCTGCTGTCGGTGCTATCTCCATGTCCAGGAATGGCTTCAGCTCTGCGGTTCCTGCGGTAAACGTGTTCGTGAAGGCGACACCGATCGGAAATGATATGAGATCTACTGTTTCGTTTTCATAGCTGAAGCCGCCAGAAACGAAATCGTCCATATTGATATGCGCCCAGCGGACGCCAATATGTGGTGTCGCAGCATAGCCAGCGCCCAGCGCAAACGTCTTTTCGAGCCGTGCCGACATGGTGAATGCTGAGACATCAGGGGCTGCGTTGCGTCCGTCCTGGGAAATGTCGTTGTTTGTCTGCAACCAACCAATAGAGCCGATCATATTAACCAGGCCGGCATCCCAGACGCCATAGAAGTTAACGCCCCAATAATCAACATCGTTCTTGGTTCCCGATGCAGCGTTTTGACCCCGAACCGAACCGGTGCCGAAGCTGAGGGCCGCACCTAGAGCAGCGCCGCTTGAGAAGTTCCAGTCTGCGCCAGCCAAATCGCTTTTGAAGCCATAGCTTGCCGAACCGGCTTTGAAGTCATGTGCACGGCTGAAGGATCCAGAAAGATCGACCCAAAGATCCGCACCTAGAGATTCATGGCCGAGCGCGGCGAGCTTAGAGCCGTGGCGCATGATGGAATCGTCAATCATTCCGACCGCATGCGAAGCTGCGATCTGAGCGCCACCGGCGGCACTCATTAAGGCAATTCGGTTCAGCGCATTTGAGGCAGCGTCCGGTTTGAGAGAATCAGACGTTAAGGCAATGATGCGTTCAACACCTTCGCCTGAAGCGCCGTTCATGGCTTCATTGACAGTGTTCGGCATGATGAGGTCTGAACCGAACACACTCTCAGCCGATTTTTTGACGATTTTGTTGTCGAGGACTTCCGTCAGTAGGTTATCTGTTTCAAAAATATAAGCGTCAGGTGCCGTTGACTCGTCTACGACATTGAAAACCGTCGTGCCGTTCTGAACCCGGGCAGCGTTGACCAACCGCAACACAGAGCCGGATTGAGCCGTTGCAGAGTCAACAGTCACTAGTGCAGAACTGCCGTCATAGTCGCTACCGGCTGCAATGATAAGCGTGCCGTCCGAGAGCAAATCCAAAGAACTGCCGGAGCCGGATCCCACCTGGGCCTGGGTTCCGACGGTGTAACGGCCGTTGAGTACTGAGCCGGCCCAAATCGTCAAGGATGCCGCATCAGAGGCGTCAGAATAGGTTGAGGCTTGAGCCGAACTCATGCCCAAGGCCGCTTTCCCGAGAATAACAGCGTCGCCAGTATATTCATGGGTGTAACCGTTGAAGGAAGAAATCGTATTTTCTTGAACAACAACTGTACCGGCTCCTAAAAGCGCAAATCCGGCATTGACTTCGGTATTGCCATTCAAATTGACAGTAGCACCCGTATTCACGCAGATGCCGGCAGCGTAGGTCTCGTCGTAGCCGGTCACCGTCACCGTCCCGCCGTCATAATTGACGACGCCATTAGAACCGGCCCAGATGCCGAAGGATGTCCCGCTCGATTCGACGGTGATGTTGCCAGCACCTTTAGAGAGGCTGCCTCCGTTGGCCAAGATGCCATACGCACCGGCAGAGCCGGGCGATCCGGAGTCGGAAACCGCATTCGCCTCAATGACGCCTGCTCCAACTTTTATCGTCGCGCCGACGTAACTCGCAATACCGAGGGAATGAGCATCGCCGCCTTGCTTCGCCTCGGCGCTCACATGAATGTCTGAGTCTCCAGACTGGATCGTTTGCAAGCCTACGTCTGAAGATAAAATGCCTACCGCTTCAGCTGAAGCATTTTCACCTGTGACGATACTGGACAGATCAACCGAAAGCGAGCCGACATTCACCGTACCGGTGTCGTAAACGGCAATGCCGGCAGCCAGGGCCGTTGCATCGCTACTGCTGCTAGTCAGAATAGTCGATCCGTTGACGGTAAAGCAGCCGGTGATGGTCAGGTTTTGACTTTGCGAAGAACCAGACTGCAAGACAGCGCCGGCAATATTCGAATTCTCGCTCAAACCATAAGAATCAATATTTTGCGTGCTCAAAGTGAAGTTGGCGTTTCCATCAATCAAAATGGAGCCATTTGACGAAACCCTGAATCCTTGAGCCTGAAGATTGGCAACTTCAGAACCCGGCGCGCCTGTCGCGGAAACATTTGCAGTAATGTTTTTGGTAGAAATCGAGCCGCCGACAGTATCCAAACCAAACGCGACTGCCCAACCATTATCCGTGGCATTGACGGATGAGGATTCGATGGTCAAATCATCCGTTTCGATAATGCCATCGGTGTAGGCGTAGAGAGCGCGGCTGTAGACAACGACTTGAGAGTCTTCGTTGCTGTTTGAAATACCGACTTTGTTTCGGATAGTCAGATGGTTGTCATTAGCATAAATCGCCCGGTCCGAATTACTCAAGACAATGCTGTCGCCTTCTGAGAAGGTGTATACCAAGCCCGAGCCGCCTTCAGAACGGATGGCTTCATAGCCGGTTTCCGATCCGGTAATGGCTGTTTGATACTGAGCTGCTTTTACAGAAGCAAGAGTCGTAGATCCGAACCCAATGACTGCTAGTGCAAGGACGGAGCGTTTAAGCGCCTGAAGTTGTGTGTGGGGGGGGGCTGCGCAGACCGTTGTGAACAGATTTGTAGTCATCAGATTACCTCCCTGTTTTCAGCGGATTGAATGATCAGCTTTGTCTGAATTATTTCAAACTTTCACCTGATTAGGAATCTGTGTTTAGTCAAATCGATGTCTCTCTTGATACTGCGCCTCATCTGCAGTTAGGAAATTCGTGGCTATAAGGGACATAAAGACTGATCGATACACAGCCATAAGCGGCGCAGGTGATGAAACTATTGTAGAAGTTGGAGACAGACACCGAAACAATGGTTACCTCCTCCCCAGGCATCAACCACAATGGTTTCTGTCTGGTTGCTACGGAGTACAGATTTGCAACTCTGATCTGAAATAAATCTCAAACATTCTTCCTGAGAACTGCACTATTAACTCGACAGTGAAATGGATAACAAGTTGAAATAATCAGGCTATGAAAGCATCAGATGCCCGCAGACATAGTCCAGAAAAACTTGAAGTCCTTCGCGAACGCCGTTCTGCTATGCGTCGCGAGGGATTTCGAGCTGTCGAATTAGCTCAAGCATTGGGTGTTGTGCGTGGAACCGTTTATAAGTGGTTCCGTAATGCAGCAGCCTTCACTGAAGAACAGGCTTCGACGAGCGGACAACGCGGTCGCCCCAAAGGACTCGGCGCCAAGCTCACAAAACAACAAGAAGCGCGATCCTCCAGCAGATCCTCGGCATAAATCCCAAGCAACTGAAATTCGACTTTGCTCTCTGGACAAGACGTGCAGTGCAGGCTTTGATCATGCGCGAGTATCAGGTAGAACTTTCTATGAGTGCCGTCGGTGTGTACCTGCGCTCTTGGGGCTTAACCGTCCAGCGCCCGGCCAAGCGAGCGATTGAGCAAGACGACGAACGGGTGCGGAAATGGAAGCTCGAAGAGTATCCTGCAATCGCCAAGAGGGCCAAGGCCGCAAACGCCATCATCTTCGTGGCAGACGAAACAGCTGTGAAGCACGACACCAATTGGGTGACGGGGTATTCGCCGGTTGGGAAGACGCCGATATTGCAGTGCTACGACGGTCGTTGGAAAACGGACACTATGGTTTCGGCCATCCCAAACCAAAGGCTATTGCAGTTCAAAGTGTAGGATAAGCCCTCGAATCAGGAGTCTTTTATTGCCTTCATAGCAGAGTTGAACGAGGATGAGGAAAGAAAGATATTCCTGATCGGAGACAATCTTTGCGTGCACAAAAGCAAACTGGTTAGGCAATGGGCTTCAGAGCACAAGGAGCGCATTGAGCTGTTCTTTTTGCCGCCGTACATTCCGGAACTTAACAATGATGAGTACGTTAACCATGCTTTGAAGACTGATATCGGCTGTCGAGCTCATGCACAAATCGACGGGCTCAAGGATCGCCCCCATAGATTCATGTGCAAATTGGCTCGCAGCGCAGGTCGGATTCGCAAAATTTTGAAATCGAGGAAGTGCACTACGCGGTGGCAGTTTGTTAACTATTAAGATGCGTCGTTAATAGTTTCGCTGCTGCAATCTTAGAAAGAAATGTCTTTCGCGTTTGCGGCAGCAAACTTGATGGCCCTGCTCCGACATCACTTGAGTCGACCTTATCTCACACCTGCGCAAAAAACCGTGCGATCATTGTTGAGTGCAGAACCCAAAAAAACGTTCGGAATCAATGAAGCAACCGAAATCGCCTCGTACAAACTACCGCCTCGGCGAGTTTGCCGAATACATGGGTGTTACACCCAACTTTTTGAAGCACTACGAAGAGTGCGGCCTACTCGACGTACACCGTCGGGAGAACGGCTACCGCTATTTCAACTTCGATCAGTGTTCCCGCATTCTCGAATACATGCGTCTGCGCAACTACGGCGTGACCGTCAAGGAAATGCGTTCGATGCTCATGGCCGATGCCGACGAAGCGTTGCTGCTTTTGGATGAAAAAGTCAAGGAGTTGCGCAAGCAGGCTGATCGTATCTCAGCCGTTCTCGATGAACACAAACGTGTCCATGCCTGACAGCAAAAACGACGCATCAAGCCCGTCGATTGGGAAGTTCGGGAAGTCGAAGCACACTATTTCCTTCCGCACACGATGGATTCGAACTTCATCCACGACGAACGCATCTACCCACTTCTCAAAATCTGGACGAGCTGGCTTCCCATCGCAAAGTCAGCCATGCATCTCAAAGCTGTCGAGTCCGGCGACAAGCGATATTTGCCGTGCTGGGGCGTCATTCTTCCGAAATCCATCGCGTAGCGCTATGACATTCCGACAAGCGAAGTCGTGGAAGTATCCCTGCCGGCAAAGCGTTTGTGTATCACTTTGCTTCCGACGAATCCGCTTTCAACATGCAAAAACTTGCCGGAGCCGACCATCCGGCCTTCCGACAAATGAAAGAACTCAATCTGAGTCCTGCTGAAAACCTCTTTCTGATTGTAGAAATGAAACTCATCAATCCGGACGGCAGTCGTCGCGGAGGCTACGGGCGTTTTGTCTTGCCGATCAAGGAGGCTTGAGCATTGGACGGAGAGTTGCGAGCGTTGACTGAAGCTACGGACAGCTTTGCTCGACAGCCCTGAGCTTTAGGAAGCGCTCAAAGCTGAGAAAAAGTCGGAGCCGCAGGGAAATACTTCTTCTGGAAAACCTGCCACGGGATGTTGGGATCGGCGCCGTTTTCGAACGGATACAGACGCGAGCAGCCGTGCATCTTGAACTGCTGCACATACTTCGTCCAGTTGGAGTCAAACAGCGTGTAGTGGCAATGCCCCTTCTGGTATTCGTCGGCGTGCAGAATGGCTTCGTAGGTACCCGATTCGTTGATGAAGCGGTGACCGTCTGCGTTGACCTTGAGCCAAGGCTGAGAGGCCATCCAGAACATATCGACGTCACCCGATTTGGCCGTTTCGGGACCGTTTTTCTGATTCGGACGGATGGCGCAGCGGTCAAACTTCATGGAGGCGTGCGTCTCATCCATCTTCGCGCCGACCCAGAGGCATGCGCGGATGCCGTCACCATGAGCGCCCCTGCACCGAACGGTTGCGCCCGATCACGCGAAGCGTCCACGGCTGCAGCGCTTCGAGCATCTTGTAGTTGAGTGAATAGCCGCCGGTGGCAACCACAGTGCCTTTGGATGCAACGTAACGCACGTACTTGCCGTCCTTATTGGTGGCAATGCACCCGGTAACGCGCCCGTTCTTGCGCTCGAGCTCAACCATCTTGGTGTTGTAGTCAAAGCGGGCGCCCTTCTTGACGCAGTAGTCGTACAGAACCTTGTTGCCGTTAAGCGGCTTGCCGGTACCGTCGTCGGACGTGCGCCAGCGAGGCGAATGACCTGTCGGGAAGTGATGATGGTAAGCGGAATCGACCTTGTCGCCCGATTCGTGCCAGAGTTCCACGCCGCGTTCGGCCAGACGATCGCCGTACCAATCAATCGTGGCGCCGGAATTGTCACACCACACCTTAACCAGATCCTGTTGCAGGTGGCCTACGACATACGTCGATACGGCGCGAATGAACTCCCACTTGTCGATCACGGTGCCGTATTTCTTCTGGTAGCGGGAGTTCATGGCCGCCAAGTCGTCGCGAATGCCGGTACCGGTCAGGAATCGGTCGATGCCGATCACCTTGGCCCCCTCTTCTGCCGCAGCGGCAACGGCAAACATACCGCCGGTACCGCAGCCGATCACGAGAATTTCCGTCTTGATCATATCGACAATGTCTTTTTCCGCAATTTCGGGCGGCTTGCCGAGCCAGTCGCCGTCATCGGCCGCTTCGGTCTTGGTGATGACTTCAACGGGAATTTCACCCTTGGCCTGAGCAATGCACTTGGCGGCGGCCTTGTGAACGGCCTGAGAGGTGATGCTGGCGCCGGAAACGGCGTCGATGTCAGCCGACTGAGCCTTCAGAATGAATTGTTTCAACTGTTTGGCTGCAGCCTGACCGATGTTGGGAGTTTCGTGCGAAACATCAAGCACGACGTCCGTGATCTTGTTGGTGTCAAAGGTCATCGTGACGACAACGTCACCGATGCCGGCAGCTTTTGCCGAATAGGTGCCTGGCTTATAGATGCCCGCGGGAGCGGCGTGAAGATCGACGGCCGCAAGCGACGCACCGCTTGCAATACCGGTACGCAGGAAAGCACGACGAGACAGGATTTTCTTGTCCATGTGGTTTTCTCCTCTGGTTTCGTATTCCCCGAAGCATTCCTAACGCTTCGTGGTTGCGGAGAATTCTCAAGCTGAGTGTTACACACAGGTCAAGAGCAATGGGGAAGACCTCAAATGCCGAGCCGATCCAAACGGGTGGTTACACTTGGGATAACACTGAACCGATTTCTTCCCGAGTCGTTAGGTCTAGTCCGTATGAGGGAGCCTGTGAACAAATCGAGTAGGTGGTAGGTGATTAATTCACCTGCCGACCTCTCACACCACCGCCCGTACCGATCTGGTAGGCGCCCCTCGCGAAGCGTTTTACGGCGGTTTCCATAGTTTAACTTCCATATCCGTCAACTCGTGTTAGACCGAGCCAACTCCAGCCTTGGGTTTTCAGAAAATCATTGTTCAGGGTAGTGGCCAAAATGTGGCTGTTCGCAATGTGCCAATAGCCCTTCCGAGTATTCGCCCATTGGACCGCCCGTTCGTGTGTGCACCCAAGTTTCCTCAGCGCTGCATATTTTGTCCTAACCCGTTTCCAAGTTTTCCATAGCAGCTGTCGGATTCGTCTCCGAATCCATTCATCGGTCGTCTTCGACCACACTTCATATTTAGCGAATTTGAAATATTCGCACCACCCTCGAAGCTTTTTGTTAAGCATCTCTTTCACCACTGGGATACTTTGCTTTCTGTTTCGGGAAAGTATTTCTCTCAGCGCATCCTTGAGCCGCTCTTTTGATTTCGGGTGCACGGTTGGAAAGTATCCGTCCTTAGTTTTATAGAACCCATGGCCAAGAAACTTAACTCCGCGCGTAATGTGACTGACAGTGGTCTTTGTCTCATTGACTTTGAGTTTCATGCGTCCTTCGATGAACCGAGTGACGCCCTTCAACGTCCTTTGGGCCGACCGCTTGGATTTGCATAGGATCACAAGATCGTCTGCATATCTGGCGAATCGGTGACCGCGTTTCTCCAGCTCCTTGTCGAGTTCATCCAAATAGATGTTCGCAAGTAGCGGCGATAACGGTCCTCCCTGCATGAGACCAACTTCCGACTTCTCCACCTTTCCTAGTGTCCAAACTCCTGATTTGAGCATTCGCGTGATGAGCGATATCACTCGCCCGTCCTTGATTCTCGTCGATAGCTTTCGGATCAATCGGCTGTGATTGACCGTATCGAAAAATTTCTCGAGATCCATATCGACTGCCCAGACGTAGCCTTGGTCAGCTTCGCTCATGACTTTGAAGATCGCATCGTGTGCGCTTCTCGTCGAGCGAAAACCGAAGCTCGACATTGAAAAGGTGCCGTCATAGCTGTATGAAAGCTTTTGCGCAACGGCTTGTTGCACAAGACGGTCGATGACCGTCGGGATTCCAAGATTCCTGAATTTCCCCTTTTCTGGTTTCGGTACGGTTACCCGTTTCACGGGTGCAGGGCGATATTTCCCTGACAGAATCGCACTCGTCAGCTCGCCGGGGTGCTCGAAAATGTACTTCCGAAGCTCTTCGGTTGTCATTCCGTCCACGCCCGGAGCCCCTTTGTTTGCTTCGGCGCGTTTGAGCGCCAAAGTCAAATTCTCGCGGCTCAGTATCGCCTCGAGTGTGATCTCCGTAAAAGCGGATTGGTCTTGTGCGGTGTTGTCCATTTCCATCACGGCCGTTGCGCCCTCCCGAATCCCTCTCTCCATTCCGTGGATACCCAAATTCGAGCAGGTCTCTTATGTTTTCTGCGCCGTGCGACTTTGTGTCTACGGCACCGTACTCCTATGAATTCGGTCCTTCGACAGGTACTGCCCTGCCTACTATGACCTCTGCTGACTACTCACAGCAAGCTTTACTCCGCGACCTCTGTTGAGGTCGCGTCTGTGAGTCCTCCCCAGGTAAGAGCATGCTCTTTTCCACCATGTACCTTCTGCATTTACACCTCGGGTTCCGTGTAGCTTTGGGCTTCATCTTGCTTTGCAGACTTACCCACCTTCGAATGCCTGATGCAGTTCCTGTTCGTCAGGTCAGTGGTTTGCCTCGGGCTTCCTTCAGATCATGCCTCGCGACAGACACCCTTGCCTCTGGCTATGCGCTTGGTGCTACCTCCTGCGCTCGGGACTTTCACCCGTTAGATCATGCCCATGCTGGGCGCACTAAAAAAACCGCACTGCTGACTGTCTATCATAACGTCAGCAGTGCGGTATAAATATCCGATTCGACCATGCCAAAAAGCTAGCCAGAATCAGATTCTCGGTGACAAATTACCAAACGTATCTCAAACCAACATTCCAACGCCAGTTCTCCTTAACTTCTCCACCGGTGTTCTTTTCCAAATCCACATAAGTGTAAGCACGATCCGTCAGGTTAAAGTTTGCACCAATACCAAACTCCACCCAGGATCCTCCTAAATCTTCGTCGATCGTGTTGTGCCCGGCTCCGGCTGTGGAATGCAAATTAGCATGCATTTCACCATCAAAGTCGTAGAGATAAGAAATTCTGGTGTAGATCGTACCCTTATTGTTGGGGAACTTAAGACCTCCTCGAACTCCAACTCGTCCGATATAGCTATCATAGTCATCTTGTTCGACCTTAACACTATTGGAGGTTGAGAAATCATCGCCTTGGATTCTGTAGTATGTAAAGGCAGCCTGAGGTTCTACAAACGCTAATGAACCGAGTTCAAATCGCCAACCGTACTCTGCACTAAGGGCAAATGCATTGTTGTCATAAGAACCATTCATTCCAGCGAGGGCGAAATCCTGATCCAGACGCGAATACTTTGCTACCAAATCAACAAACTGACCACTTTCGGAAAGCCATGTTCCATAAATCGCAAAACCATAGGTCTTGTTGTCACCACTACCTGCATCATATGTAGCATCACCGTCTGTGTAATTCAAAGCAACACCGACTTTCCATTCTCCTAACGAAACATCTGAACCAATTTGGATTGTTGTATTTTTAGCCGTGATACTCTGTGCACCGTATTCGTTTTCAGAGCCATACAAACGAACCCAAGTGCCAACACCTGCCGGAGAATCGCGCAACTCGCCCATTCGCTTGCTGAGACTGTTCATTTCATGTCGTAGATTCACCGCGCCCAGCGTTGCAATAGCACCTAGGGCCTCGACCTTCTGATTCTTAGTTTCAACCCCATTGATGAGATTGCCATTGGCATCAAATGTTGCCTGATAACCATTGTTAACTGCGCCCTCTTCAACAAAAAGAGTATCGCCTTCGACGCCGTCACCACCTTCAACCTTAACGACATCAGACAACTTGTCGACAGTATCTTGCACGCTGGCATTCTGATCATTTACCGTACCGGATGTCGCCACTGTCATATTGCCTGATTTATCGGAAATCGTTACTGTGGCATCTAAATCGTTAGCAAGAATAGTTTTATCAGTACCTTCAAACTTATCAATCGTGTAATTCCCGCTACCTACCGAAACTGTTGACTGCTTCGCTAACACGTTGCCAAAGTCAGAACTTGCAGAAGCCTCCATCGTAGAATTATCGAGATTGAACTGGCCTCCTTTACCTGAAATATCATTAGCAGTCAAAGTACCATCTGAAACATTGATATTGGCCTGATTCTCATTTGTCAGCGTTTCATCAACTTTGATGTACTGCCCCGTGAGAGCGGATCTTGTTGTATTGATGGCGTTACCATGAACAATCAATTGTCCGACTGTCATTGATGCCGCGTCAGTTGCTTCAGACGTTTGGTCTTTATCAAGGCCATTTCCAAATGCGTATGACTTCCCGTCCGTATACGTTCCTTCAGGGAGCATATCTTCTGATGCTGTAACTTCAATAACAGCCGTTCCAGCCTCAAATTCACCCAAATTCCAGAGGCTTCCCGCAGTTACGCGTTCGGTGACATTGATTGTGCCGTTATCCATATTGCGAAGCATGCCGGCAGCTTCGATTTCGCGAGCATTAACGGTAGCTTCCGTCATTGCGCCATTACCATCATCCCCGTTTTTTAGACCGTAATAACCCGTGGTAACCAGTCTGTCCGTAGTAATAACGGCATCGTTGGCAGTAAACATGTAACTGCCAGTGGAATCAAAAGTTAATGTACCGCCTACATTAAGATGGGCATTATTAGTAACATATAAGCGAGCACCACCCTGATAGGTTAGATCTCCTGTTAATGTCCATTCCACACCTTCTGAACCACCAAATTGACCATCGAATGCGAAGTCTCCAGATCCAACTTTAAGATTGACCAGGTTTGTATTTTGGTCTTTCATTATGTTGCCGTAGATGTAGGAAGCCCCAACATCAGAAGTAATAACAGCATTGTCGCTATTCAGGTAAAGATTACCTGCCACTCCTACACCAAAGCCTCCTACAACATGAACTTCGCCATTCTTAACAGTGACCGTGTTGTCTCCTATGGAAGCCCAGCGATCATCCGTACTCGTGAGAGGGCCGTCATATACACCGCCTGCAATAGGGGCTGCATGAGCTGCTCCAACAAATGCCATCGTTACTGCAGTTGCACAGAGCGTGCGAAAGAAAATTTGAGATGATTTAGACATTTTTCATTCCTCAGTGGGATACGTGATTTATGAGCACATTACCCCCCCCCTGGAAATATTTTTGATTTAAATCAACCTTGTTCTTATCCTGTCCAAAAAATCAGGGCAATTACTGTATTTGAAGGCACCTTGTGTCATTTCAACAACGCATACATTCGCTGATAAAGAGATGGTCGTAAAAGTAACTTGGTCTCAAACGATATGCGCATGGGCACAGCGAAACATACGACTCAACATTCTCCCTGAAGTTCGTCCTTATGGGACCGTTTCCAGATCAGAATTCAAGTACATCTCCAACGCAATATCTTTGACACGTTTGTCAAACGGAAAACAATCGTCCCAGTCGCGCATGACGCCGAGCTCGCCGCGCAGCATTCTGCGAATTTCATCGTCCGTCAGATGTTGGGCAGAATTCCGGCTCAACAGATTGCTGCGGATGATGAACGACTTATCTGTCTTGAGCTTGTCCACGACGGCTTTGGGCAAATCTCGGCGTTCCGAGAGTTCGCGGCGAACATCAAACGACGTGCTTTGCGCAAGCCGCGTGAGCAATTCCTCCTGAACACCTTGCTCGTTCCAATACGCCAGAGACGAGTGAACCGATACCGGCAGCCAGAAAATCGGCTCGTTGGGATCAATTTCAGGTGCATTGGTTCCGCTGTCGACTTTGAGAAAACCGATGGCGAATACGTACTCGCCGATGCGTCCGTACGGGTTCGTGCAGGAAAGATTCTCTCGGCGACGCAGATGGGCCGTCTTCGGTGCAACGAAGTCGTTTTCTTCGATTCTTATCCGCAGCTCCTCGAACGTCTCCCTCAGATCTCCATCGGGATCGTTGGTAAACGCTTCGACAAAAGTCTTGAGCTTGTCGATGACTCCGGCCTCAATCATGTCCTCCGAGAAACCGCTGAAGTGCACAAGGTTTTGGAACACCTGAGACTTGATCGCCTCATCGCGCTTGACGAAGGCGATGAGCTCTTCAACATTGAGCTTGAAAAGGTTTTCGGGATTCTTTGCAAGAACGTTGCAGACGTCGAACCCGTGATCTTTTGCAAGCAGTCGCACTGCTTCCTCTGAAAGACCGTGACCGGCAGCGGCAATCTCACGCATCCAGACGTCGGGGTGTCGAGCCAGGCGATCAAAGAATACGGATGCCTCTTTGACGATAATTGAGGCCTCGTTCTTGTTTTGTACTCGCGACATCAGACTGCCGGCCTTTTCCGTTTTGAGCGGACAGATAAAGACGTCCTCGAGTGTATCCAGAGACAGTTCCCCCTCTTTTCTGCGGCCGCCGAACAGTGCAAGCAAAGACACCGACTCGAGCTTGTCGGCAAGTTCGTAGAAATTGTGATGCCTGACTTTGCGCAACATGAATTCACGCGGGAAAAATCCCATTTCTTGTCTCCTTGCTGCCGATCGTTTGGCAGCTAACGTTTGTTTATGTGGTTACCGTCAGAACGTTGTGGCGGAAGAGTTGGACTGCTGATAGCCCTTGAAAATCGCCAAGGATCGTTTGCCCAGGCGTTCGGCTTCCTCCAGTCCCCAAGTCATAAAGTCGGCCGCCGCCTGTCTGTCAGCCGGCACAACTGGCGTTTCGGCAATGCGGGCAAGACACACTAAGAGATCTCGCATTCGCCCGGCGTAGAACTCTTCGAGCGGATAAAGACTCGTCGGCTTGAAATTTCGTTGTTCGCGAGCAGTTTCAAGCCAGTCGGCAACCAGCTCCGCCAATTTCGGATAACGATCTGCCATAGCAAGCAATTTCTGTTCATTGTTGGCAATCAGCCAGCCGCGCTGGCCACCTCTCAACGTGACGTGAAACGCACCGCGATAGGTGCCGTTTTCTTCGTCGCAAAAGACGTAGCTTCGCCATATGTCCTTTCTGAAGCCCCCGGTACGAACGGGCGTGGAAAAGACGTCGAAGCCTGAGGGCGAACATTGTTTTCGGCAGTAGTCCTGCATGATCGAAAGTGCCTTGTTGACCACGAAGTCAGTACACGACGCAAAGTCGCGAATCGACTGTTCAACCGGTTCGGGATCAGACGTTTCTCGGCACTTGAGCAAATCCTGAATGCCTTCGGAGCAATGACAGACGGCGTTGAGCAACGAAAACGGATTGCCGCACTTGTCCGCTTTGAAGGTTTTGACGCATCCCCAATAATCGTCGCGGTCTTCGTCCTCGTCACTGTCCCACAGACAGGCGGCTCGGTTTAAGTCGCAATAGTCAAGAGCTTCGTAGAGCTCAAGCGCCTGCTTTTGCTTGTCATACGGGAAACGAACCAGCACGTCGTGCTCTTGGTCTCCTTTCCTGCAATAGAGAACCAGATAGAAATCGGTACGCGGTTTCCCTTCTGCAGTGATAACCGGATATTCCGCTTCAACGCGATCGAGCGTAACAGTGATGCCGTGCAGGTCGAATTGGCGCTCACGGAAGTCTTCAGCTTTGAGGTTTAATCCTTCAATGAGATGCTTCACGGGCTCGCTGTTGCAATTGAATGCATTCACTGTGTCGTCAATGTCGGTGCACGAATCCATTTGTCTTTTCCAGCTAGGCCGGCTCCTCTCTTCTCATATCCGTTCGCTTGCATGAGCTGACGGTGTTCAAACATTTCGTTGACGGAGATCGTAAGAGTGGATGCGACAGACTGCGTCGCATTGCAACGAAAGCAGCGATCGGGGGAAACAATCGCACATTCATTGATCAACGAATGCTCCATGCGTCAATTGTTGACGCACCGAGACCTATTCTGCACTTGTCGAATTTCACGAAATAAATAATGAGAAAGTGCTGTATGTCTGATCGCGCCACGTCTTTGAACCTGAACAATTCCAACATTGGGCACTCCGTTATCAACCTTTGGATGCTGCGATTGCTGTGCAATGGCGACTTGTGGGCAAAAGTAGCCCGCAACGACATGTACTCCCACGACGCCTTGCCGAAGTTCTTCTGGGGACTCAAACTTCGTCGTCACCTGCATCTGGGAGCATTGATCCTCAACAATGAGAAGTTCTTGAGAACCGGCGCCGTCAAAGACATCAAAGCAGTTACCGACGTCGAGATGGAACTCGATGAGGATGCTGTCATTGCTCCCGAAAAACGCATCCGATATTTGATCGAAGAAGTCTGGCCTCAATACAACTTTATCGACGGATTGATGCCTTTCCTGACGGTGCAGCCGCGTCATCCGGAGACCATCGGCGCATACTGCCGCCCTTTTCTCGGCCATCCGTTTACCGCCAAGTTGTTGGAAAACGGCATGCCGCGTGCCTTAAGCCGTGAACTGCGATATTTGGAATCGGCCTGCTCCGACGAACTCTCCGCTTTGCCTGAAGCCTTTGCCGCCAACCTTCGTCTGCTTCAGGAAAACTTCAAGCTCTCGGATCTGGAAACCCGCATTCTCGCCTTCGTCTACTGTGCGCGTGACGTGAAGCTCGTCAACCGACTGCTGTGCGATCTGTTCGACTACGGAGAGCAAGGCATGACACTTGTCATCGATACGCTCTCTCTGGCTCTGAACGCTGATCGCGAGGACGTCAAAAAGGCCCTTGCCGCCGAAGGAAAGCTTGTTTCCATCGGTCTTCTGGATTACGGCGAATCGGGCGACGAATTTTACGAGCAGATTGTTCCGGGTGCCGTACTGTCTCCTTCAACCTTG
>OGMP01000922.1_pt1 | contig 26381 bp, 27 predicted proteins | sample 1573261 | NCBI WGS metagenome assembly OGMP01 (sample SAMEA2581878, study PRJEB24529) | metagenome | biome: Human gut stool | place: China | collected 2011 | reverse complement strand
TGCCGTCCGGGGCAATGTCCAGATAGTCGCCCACCTTCACGCCGCCCAGCTGGTCTGCCGTAGCGGTCGGCAGGGTATACGGCGTGCCGAATTTCGCGTCCGCCTCTGCCTTGGTATAAAAGCTCCCGCTCTCCACACCCGCGATGGCGGCGTCCAGGGCGTCGAGTTTGGCGTGCAGCTCAGTGGACAGCTGGGTCATTATGGCCAGCGCCTGCGCCTGCAGCTGGGCCGTGGGGATGCCGGTCACGCCGTCCCGCATGACACCGCACACGGCCTCGTCCGCGCGGGTGTCGGTGATGTCGGCACCGGTGACCACCGTGCTGCCCGCCGGGCGGCGGATGTCGGCCAGGCACAGGTCGTACACCAGCGCGGTGCGGGTGATCTCCGGTGCCGTGGGGCTGGCGCTGTCCGGGGTGCCGGTCAGCACGGTCAGGCTGGTCTTTCTGGCGGCTGCGTCGTACCGCAGCACCAGCCGGTCGATGCGGCTGCGCACGGCGTCGGCAGCGGTCAGGGTGACCGTCTCCGGCTGCTCCATGATGATGCTGCGGCCCCGGAAGCGGGCCGGACGCACCCACGCCTGCCCGGCGCTGACGGTCACGGTCAGGTCGCCGTTTGCGGTCACGGCAAAGTCCTCGTCGGCGCTGTATACGCCGCTCAGGCGGGTGCTGAGGTACCCGGAAGCGTCGTCGGCGTCGTAGGTGATGCCGTTTTCCGGGTAGGTGATGATATCGGCCATAAGCCCTCCTTTACGTCTTGTGCCAGCTCGGCGTGCCCAGCCGGACGGTCCGGGTGGTGCCGCTGGACTGGCTCTCGGTGATGATGTCGGCCACCCGCACCATGGCGGTGTAGCCCAGCTGGGGCAGGCTGACGCGCAGCACGTCGCCCACGGCCAGCGTGTCATCGTCCACGTCAAACTCAATGCTGCCGGTGCGCAGCTGGGCCAGCAGTTTCTGCCCGCCCCGGTCGGCCAGCTTGTCGAGATACGATTGGCTGGCGGTGGTCTCGCCCTTTTCCTTGTCGGGCTGGATGTCGCGGGCGTCGATGTAGATCTCCCGCCGGTCGGCTCCGGTGCTGTCCACGTCGCCCACCCAGCAGGTGGCCCGCTGGTCGCCCTCACCGGCCCCCTGTACAAGAGCAACGTTGGCGTAATCGGTATCGGCAAAGGACCAGCCCGCGTTGAGCAGATTGCCCCACTTGGGGCTGTACCGGTTGTTGGGGTCGAAGGTGGGCCGGAAGCACTCGAACAGCAGCTTTTTGTTGTCGCCGCTGCCGTCCAGCACGATACGGAAGCCAAGGTCGCACGCCTGCCCGATGGTCTGGCAGTAGGCAAAGACAGTGCCGCCGGAGGTCTGCTTGTCAAAGGTCGTGTCAAAGCCGTATGCGGTGCCCAGCTCCAGCCTCGGCCACGGCTTTGCCGCCGCCACAAGGCTGCGCATGGCGGCTTCCGCGTTCTGCCCCTTGATGACGGCCGCGCTGGCCCGCTTGGTCAGGATCCAGGTGGCCGGGTAGCCGCTCACCACGAGGTTTGCGTCCTCGTTCTGGTTGGCGCGGGCGCAGATCCGCATGGGGATGCGCGGGCTTTCGTCGCTGCGCGCCAGCCACCGGCCCTCGGTCAGCAGCTGCAAATTCTCGGTGGTGGGCCTTACCTCCAAGGTAAAGCCGCCCTCAGAGTAATAGGGGCTGTCCCAGTAGAGGGACACCCACACGTCCACCCAGCCCACACGGACAAGGGTGTCGGCGTCCAAAACGTCCAGTCTCATAGCGGTTCGGGCAGGATGCCCGCCTCCATCGGGTAAAAGCTCACGGATGCCTGCAAATAGGCCGCGCCGCTGTCGGCCTGCATGGACAAAATGTTGTCACCGGGCTGCAGTTCGGTCAGGGTGCTGTTCTCGTCCAGCTTTGCGAAGATGTTCTCAGTCTTGCCCTCCCGGGTCAGGGTGCAGGCCAGCCGGTCGGTGGTGCTGCGGTAGATCTCCAGCCGGTCGCCGTCCTCCAGCGTCAGATCAAAGCCGATGAACGCCCCGTCTCTGAGATCCACCACCCGGGGATGCACCACCGGCATGGAGCAGGTCAGCGTGGCCGTGAAGGGCACTGGCAGGCTGCCGGGGTTGCGCAGCACCGCCGCCTCGCCGTCCTGCCGGATGCCGTAGGTGTGACTGTTGTAGCAGACGGGAAAGGTAAACGCGGGCTGGTAGCCGCCCAGCACGCGGGCCGTGGCGGTCAGGCCGTACCAGTAGGGCTTGGGGCTGTACAGCATCAGCTCACAGCGCGGCTCTGTGTAGCTGGAAAAGTAGGGCGTTTTCTGCACCACGAAGCGGGTGAAATACGCATCCCCGAAGTACATCGTGCCGGTGGTGTAATAGGGCAGTTTCCGGGCAAAATTGCGGGCATTGTCGAGGGCATGGCCGCCCCAGAACACCACCGACAGAGTACGGGACACGCCGCCCACGCGCTGCCGCTCCACGGTGTCACCGGTCTGGTTGATGCCGTGAGCGGTCTGGATGTCCACATCCACGCCGTTCAGCGGGTCGAGGGCGTAGGGCGCGTTGTAGTCCCAGCCCAGATGCAGGACGGCACCGGCGTCTGTGACCAGCTTCAAGTGATCTTTAAAGAGCATTGGTGTCCTCCTTTCATCGGCGCTGGCGGCGGGCCTTGTCGGCCTCCCAGCGGGCTTCCCGCTGCTGTGCGGCGGCGGTATCGTGGCCATTGTAGAAGTTCTGGGTGATGTTGGTGTCACCCTCGCGGTTGTAGCTGTTGGCGGCTGCGGCCACACGGGCCGTGCCGGACGCCGCCACGGTGTTGCCGAGCCGCATGTTGTCCGAGAGGACCAGAGCCCCGGCCTGCCGGATCATGTCGGCAAGGGCGGCGTTGGTCTTTTCCAGCGCCTTGGTGTTGGCGGTGATGGCGTCCTCCAGGCTGCCGGTGCCGGTGGAAATGTCGATGTCTCCGCTGATGCCGCCGGAGCTGCCGCCCCCGGAGCCGCTGCCACCGCCGGGTCTGGGCGTGCTCTTTCTGGAGGCACCGAGGCTTGCACAGATGGCCGCGATGGCCACGCCCAGCGCCACGGCAGCGCCCGCCACGATCACACCCATGGGGATGCCAAAGACAGTGGCGTTCAGGGCGGAGGCAATGGCCGTCATCATGCCCTCAAAGGCTGCGCCGATGGTGCCCACCATGGTGCCCACGCCCGCGTAGATGGCCGGGAAGCTGGACAGCAGACCGCCGGACAGGCCCTGGCTGATGGCCAGTGCGGCGCTGCTCAATGGCGCTTTCAGCCCCTGGAAGATGCCGGTGAGCTGGGTGCCGAGGGTCTTGGCCTGCGTCCAGACCTCGCCAAAGCCGCTGGTCAACCCCTTGCAGATCTGGGCACCGATGTCGATGCCCTTCTGCACAAGGGCCGTCTGAGCATTGCCCAGTGCCTCGTTGAGCTTGTCCACCAGACCGAGGGCAAAGTCGTTGACCTGCTTCTTCTGGTCGGCGGTCAGGCCGCCGTAAATGGCATTCGCCGCCCACAGGCCGATGGACTTCCAGTCCTTGTTTTTGACGGCGGTATAGAGGCTGTCGAAGGTGCCCAGCAGGCCGGTGTCGGCGTGGTCCTGGATCTCTTTCCACAGGTCGTCGAAGCTCTTGATGGATGCCTCTTTGATGTTCTCGGCCACCTCTTCGGTGCCGTCGGCGGCAATGGTCTTGACCCGCTCCACGGTCACGAGGGCACCGTCCACCACGTCATCGTAAGTCTGGGTGATGACCCGCTTCTGGGTCTTGGTGCCGTCGGTCAGGGTCTCGGTCACCGTCTTGGTGCTGGTCTGGATGCCGTCCACGATGCCGGAAGTGGTGGCCGTGACGGTCTTTGCCACCTCCCGCACCGTCTCCATGGTCTGCTTGACGGTCTTTTTGCCCTTCTCGTCCACCTCGGTGATGGTCTTGATGTCCTTGAGCACGCCTTCCACCATCTGGCGGGAGGTCTCGGTGATGACCTGTTTTTGCTGGGTCCTGCCGTTGGACAAAGTCTCGGTGATGTTTTCAGTGGTGCGGGTGATCTTGCCGTCGATCTCGGTCGTGGTGTCCGAGATAGACTTGACCACTTCGGCAGCAGCTTCCTTCGTGGCCTTGCTGGCTTTCTTGGCTCCGCTGGCGATGGCCGGGTAAGGATTCGCAGCTGTCTGGCTCCCGGCGCGGCTGCTGCCGTTGCCGGAGCTGCTTGTGCCCTTCGGCACCCATCCGTTGTCATCGTCCCATTCGAGGTCTTTGTGGGAGTTGTTCCACTGCTTTGCGCTCTTGCGCTGATTATAGTTGTTGATGGCGTTGTTGTAGGCGGTGTTATAAGCATCCGCCGCAGCACCGATGCCGTTCTTCAGGTTGGCCAGTGCTGCCGCTGCTCCTTCAATTTTTGCAACCAGATCATTGATCCAGTCCACCACCGTGCCGATGGCGCTTTGGGCAATGTTCTTGACCGCTGAAAATGCCGAGTTGACTGCATTGCGGAAGGTCTCACTGGTCTTGTAGGCCGTCACAAGGCCGGTTGCCAGAGCTGCCAGTGCGGACACAAGCAGAGCCACCGGGTTCGCGGAGATCACCGCATTCAGGGCGGCCTGTGCCAATGCCAGACCGGTTGCACCCGCCTCAGCGGCGGCGTTGGCTGCGGTCATGGCCGTGGTGGCAACGGTGTGTGCGATCTCGGCCGCCGTGGCAAGCGCCACATACCCCTTATAAACCAGGAAAGCCGCGCCCGCCGCCGCGACCACCGACGTAGCAATGCCGATGGTGTCCTTGAGCTGGGCCATCTTCTCGTCGCTGTCGAGGAAGGACGTTACCACCTCGTTGAGCTTCACCACAAGGTCACCCAGCGCCGCAAACAGCCTGCTGGTCAGTTCGCCGGTCAGGGCGGCCACGTTATCCTTCAGGGTGGACATGCGGCCGCTGAAGGTCTGGCTGGCTTCCAGCATGCCGTTGTAAAACTGCCCGCCCTCACTGGTGGCGGCCTTCACTGCATACTGCAGCTCTTCAAAGCTGACCCTGCCGTCCGAGATGCGCTTGTACAGGTCGGACATGCTCTCACCGGTGGCGTCACAAATCTGGTTCAGCGGGTTAAAGCCCGCGTCGATCATCATGTTAACGTTTTCCAGCGTGACCTTCTGGGCACTGGACATTTTGCCGTAGGCACGCACCAGCGTCTGCAGCTTGTCCGCATTGCCAAGGGAGATATCGCCCAGCTGCTGCAGCACGTCGGTGGTGTCATCCGCTGCAATGCCGAACTGCAGCAGGGTCTGGGTGCCCTCGGTCAGGTCGGACAGGGCAAAGGGCGTGGAAGCCGCCATCTTGCGCAGCTCTGCCAGCTTGGCAGCGGCCAGCTCCTCGTTGCCCAGCATGACCTTGAAGTTGGTCAGGTAGCTTTCCATGCTGGCGTTGTAGTCCACGCCGCTCTGGACCACCTTGCCCAGTTCGGATGCGGCCTTTTTTGCAAAGTCCGCGATCATGTTTCCGGCGGCAACGGTCCATTTGCTGGTGCTCTTTTCCGCCGGGTCGCTGTTGAGCCTTACCTCACCGGTGATGCTGAAATCTGCCATGTGTCCACCTCTCATTCAGAGCGCGGGCACAAGGGCACAGGCTTTACAGTTTGATCTCTACCTCCCGCTTGCAGGAGGGATTTTTGCATTTGACCCACACGCCGGATGCCGTGGCCGTGCGCACCGCCCACACGGGCAGGGGCCTGCCGCAGCAGGGGCAGGGCACCGGCACCCGCTCAGCGCCGGAAGCGGGCCAGGAATGCCGCGTCGTGTTCGGCAACGGTCTGGGCAACAGCGGCACCCCCTCTCAAAGATGCAGGCAGGGCAAAGCGCTCCTTCAGCGCGGCGTAATGCTCCCGCATGCTGCCCTCGTAATCGTTGAGGTCGGCGCTGCGCCATCCCATGATCTTGGCCATGAGGGTATCTTCCGGCAGGGCGGCAACCAGCGCCCGGAACCGGAACCAGTGCAGGTGCGCCGTGGTCAGGTCGATGCCGTAGGCCTGCTGGAACGCTGCCACGATGTAGGGCGCGTCACACCGGTAGTCGAATGCCGGGCCGGTGTCGGGCCTGCTGGCAGGCTTTGCCGCTGGTTCTGCAGCCTGTTCTCCGGCGCAGTAAAACTCGATGAGCCAGCTGTATTTTTCCTGCAGGTCGGAGGGCGAAAAACGCTCGGTGTAGAACTGCCCACACAGCTGCAGGGCAAAGGCCACCGGGTCAGCCTCGACCTCTCCGTGGCTGTAGGCAGCGGACAGCCGCACCATGTGCCGGAAGTCCGGGTCAATGCGCCTGCCGTGCCATACGGTGGGCAGGGCGTCCGTCAGCAGGTCAGTCATCCAGCGCCGCCAGCTCTGCCAGCAGGGCCTTGCGGCGGGCGGCTGTGTCCACCCGCTCCACCATCCGGGCGGCGGGCGGCTGTGCCGGGAAGCTCACGGGCTGGCTGTTGACGATGCGGCCCGCCGTCTGGGTGCGCTGCTGCGCTTTTGCCGCTGCCCGGCGCTGCTCCCGGTTCATGGGCTGGGGCTTGGGGATGCGGCTGGTATAGCGCTGCTTTTCGGCCATGCAGGCCTCGTTGATGGCGTCCAGCACGTCATAGATGGGCGCTGCATCGTTTTCATCCAGACCCAGCCGGGCAGAGGCGCCTGCGCCAAGGATCTCGTCAATGCAGGCCATCACGAGACGCGCCTGTGCACGCATATGGTCGCCCAGACGCACGCCGCCGCGGTTGAAGCGTTCCTCTTCGGCCCGGCCCGCCTGCTGCATCCGCTCGTTGGCATCCTCGAAGCGGTCCATGTCGTTGGCGTTCAGCACGGAAAAGTTGAATTCCTGTCCACAAATAACCATTTTCTGGCTCCTTTCGTTGGGCCGCGCTCCGGTGCTGCCCCGGAGAGAACTGTTTCACGGCATAAAAAATCCCCGTTCCGGGCGGAGCGGGGAAAGAGAAAACGTCAGGCCTTGACGGCGTTGCCGCCTGCCGCGCTCTGGGTCGCAGTCAGGTAGTCAAACGTGCCCGGCACGCCAATGCTCTTGACGTCGCAGGCAAAGGTGGCCGGGGAACCGGCGGCACCGCCCACGTCGCTGGTGACGACCAGCGTACAGCTGCCCTTCTCGCCCTTGCCGGTGCGCAGGCTGAAGTAGATGTACGGCACAATGACATCGCTGCCGGTGCCGAACACGATCTTGCGGGACAGCAGGAAATCCTGGAACGCGTCACCCACACAGCGGTTGCCGTTCACCGACAGGGTGCGCTGCACAGCGCTCTTGGTGTCGGTGGGGCCGGTGCGGATGAAGGTGTCGGAGTTGGTGGAGGCATTCAGCGCACCGCTGTGCTCCTTGACGTGGTCGGCGCAGACGATCCAGGCGGATTCCTTGGTCTGCTTGGCGCTCTCGGTCTGGACGGCAAACACGAAATCGTCCGCCGTCTCGATGCCAGTATAGGACGCACTGGGCGTGATGCCGGACTTGGTAATGGCTTCTGCTACGGTCATAGCAAAACTCCTTTCATTTGGGCTGGTAGTAGGTCAGGCGCAGCTGCATCTGCATCCGGCAGCTGCCCGCGCTGCTGGTGACGATGTAGCCGGTGGAGGTGACGGACACGCTGAGGGATTGTTTGTCCCTGCCGCATTCCGAGAGATCGGGCAGATGGCCGCAGTCATTCTGCGCCAGCACCCAGTCGGTCAGCTGCTCAAAAAAGCCGCTGTTCTGCACGGTGAGCACGTCCGCCTCGCCGTACTCCCGCCGGGACAAAAACAGGTAATTCTTTGCCATGTCCCGCCCGGAAAAATACTCGGTGATCACCGGGTCGCCGGGGCTGTCCTCGATGGAAAAGGCGGTGGCGTCCTCATCCAGCCCCGCAATGCGGAACGCGGCCCCGGCGGCCTCCTGCTCTTCGGCGATGAGCGGGCAGCTCTTGAGCCACGCCCGCAGGGCGGCAATGGTGGGTTTCTCGCTCATAAGTGTCCCATCCCTCCCCAGAAGGTCGTGACGGCCCGCGCACCGTAAAGGGCGAGGTGCTCTCCGACGTCCGCCAGGGCACGCTGGCCCCAGTAGGAGCCGCGCAGACCGGTCTCTCCGTGCAGGCAAGTGCCCTGCTCATGCAGGTAATACTGCTTGCGTGCATAGGGCGTGTCATACACCAGCAGACCCTCGTCGTACTTGCTGGCGAGGTTCACGCTGTTCTTCAGGGTGCCGGTGTCAAAGGGCACATAGCTGTCGATCAGCTTGGCCGCTTCCTGTGCGAGGGCATACTGTGCCTTTTGCAGAGCGGCGGTTTTCTCCGCGCCGAAGTCCGGCCGCCACGACAGCTGCATCTGGATGCCGTCTGTCTGATACCGGAACCCATCCGGCGGGTCAAACTTCGGTTTTGCCGACGGGGCAACGGGCCCGAACGGGATCATTTCGCTCATGGTCTCAGCTCCCTTCCACATGCCAGTGCGGCAGCAGCGGTTCCCGGTTGTCCGAGATGGCCGACACGGTGCAGCACAGGTGCGTTTTTTCGAGGTGCGCGTATTCTTCGGCGGTCAGGGTGGGCACAGCGCCCTGCACCAGCTTCCAGCCGCGTTTCAGCGTCCAGTGCCTGCGCTTTTCGGCGACAGTCAGCGCCGCCCACTGGACATAGGGCAGATAGCCCTGCGTGCAAAGCCCCGCCGGGATGCGCACATGGGTGGTACGCTCCGGGTCCTTGGCCGTGTCGGAGCCGGAAGAACCGCACCGCTCCCGCCAGCTGCAGGCCGGAAAAGTCCAGCACACCGGCGTGTCGGTCTCGGCTTTGTTGTCGTGGATGAGGTTGACCACGGTGACAGTGCCCTGCATCAGAAGCACCCCCTGTACAGCAGGCCGTGGGGGTCTGCGCCGAGAGCGGTTTCCAGAACGTGCCATGCTTCCGTGCGCACCGCTGCAGACAGGCTGCTGTTTGCCGAAAAGCTCACGCTGTAGCCATCGTTGGAGGCGCTTGCCGCGCCCGGAGCCGCGCCCACGGCGGCCTGTGCGGCAAACAGATCCACGATCTGGGCGCAGGCGTCGGCCAGCATCTGGCGGCAGTCCTCACACTCGGCGGCGTGGGCTTCTGCCCGGCCAAAGGTGGCGCTGTCGATCAGGCGGGACGCCCGGCTGCACAGCACCCCGAAGGCCGCTTCCGGCACCGTACCGCCCGCCGCCTGGTATTCGTCATAGGTGCAGTAGAGCATGGGGCCTCCTTATGCTGCCTTCTTCTTGACCAGAATGGTCTGGCCCTTGGTGACCTTGTAGGCGTAGACCTTACGGCCCTGCACGGCAGATGCGCCGATGAAGTCGCCGGAGCCGGAGAGATCCTGCAGGTGGACGGGAACGGCCCACTCGTCGATGACGGCGAACCAGTTGGGATGACCAGCCACATACTCGACGTTCTCGCCCAGGGTGGAATCCTCGAACACGGTGTAGCCTGCGATCTTGCCTACAGCGCCGGTCTGAACGACTGCGTCACCCAGGTCGGAAGCCTTGATGAACTCGGGGCTCTTCAGAAGCAGGCCGTAGGTGTCCGGGGAGACCAGTAGCCAGCGGCCTGCAGTGGGCACGCCGATGGAGGACTGCTGGGTGCGAGCATCCACGATGTTGGCGTAGATGGTCTTTTCGGTCAGGGCGGTGGTATTGCCGAAGGCAGTGCCTGCGGTGGTCAGCTCCACGGAGCCGTCAGAATCCATCTGCAGGCCCAGAGAGTAACCGGCGCTGTCCAGGCGGTCGGCAACCAGATCACCGGGAACGCTCTCTGCATCGAAACCATCGATGATCTCGTTCACTGCCTTGTCGTGGTCGATGTTGACGGTGAGGTAGGTGGTGTCGCCGCTGGTCTGCTTTGCGCCCTTGACCTTGTCGTAGTCGTTCACAACCACCTCAGTGTCACGGACAGGGACCTTGACGGAACCGGCCTTGGGGCTGCCCTCGTAGCGGTTGTTGCAGATCACGCCGACTTTCTTCACCAGCGTCTTGCGCAGCTTGAGGTCAACCAGATTGGAATAGCGGACCTGTGCTTCATGTGCCATAAGAATATCCTTTCTCTCATTCGATGTTGATATCGGGGTTCATCTTCTTGAAGGCAGCGGTCACGGGGTCAACATCCCCGGCGGGCGGGGTGCCATGCTCTTTGCCGCTGGAAACGTGAACGGAACCAGCGCCGCCCTCTGCCGCCTCGCCAAAGGCCCAGGGGTTCGCCTTTGCGGCTTCCTCCAGCGCCTTGGAGATATCGGTGGAACGGTCCTTGGAACCCTTGAGGGCATCCAGATCCAGCAGTGCCCGGACTGCCTTGACGCTGCGGCCCTTGGCTCCCAGAATGGCGGTGTTCAGGGCATTGTCAAAGGCAAAGCCCTCAGCCTGAGCCTGCATATCGCCCTTGAGCTTTGCCAGTTCGGCCTCGTACTCCTCGGGCTTCTTCTTGCCATCAAAGGCGGCAAGGCCGTCCTGGGCAGTCTTGAGCTGGGTCTGAGCGTTTTCCAGCTGGCTCTTGTACTGCTCGGCGGCAGTCTTTTCCCGGTTGACATCGTTGCCGTTCTCGGCCATGATCCAGTTCAGCTGTTCCTCGGTGATGCCGGGGATCTGTTTCTTCACGTCTTCACGCTTCATGGGATAAACTCCTTTCGTTTGAGACAGACCACAGTTTGTTTACGCTGTTCTCTGTCAGCAATCGGTCTTTGGGCAGGATACGCACTGCCCTCTGCGATGGCACCGTTTGCAGGGCTTGGACCTGCGGCATCCGGTTTTGGAGACCGGCGCTCTTCCATCTGAGCTAAAACGGTATGAAAAAAGCGCCCCTGCTCAAACGAGCAAAGACGCTTGCGGTATTTGGTTGTATCAGTAGTCCCGGAAGGGGCAGGCCTCACAGATTTTCTTCCAGTCGGGCTTCACCTTGAACCGGGCAGGAATACAGCTGTCAATGACAGCTTGATTTTCCATGCAATCAATGGGGTCTGTCCAATCGTCTACCAGCGGGCACTTGACGCTTGCGGCGGTTCCGGTTTCATCCGGTCTGTATTCTACATTACCCAAGAAGGCCATTCTTTTTCATCTCCTTAACCAAAGCAGTCGTGTTTTCATCATATTGGTCACGGCTAAATGCTGTGCGAATCTCGTTTGTTCCTGTACGGACATACGCTGAACCTTCTGCCCCATAGTATCGCTCAAACTGGCCATTCCAGACGGTGACAGAGATTTTTGCATCCCGGATGTACTGTTTAGCCTGCTTTTCACTGACATTGTGGGAGCGCTCCTGATTTATGTGCGCATCGTCAAATGTAAGGCTGTCAATGTTGATGGCGGTGGGTTTCAGGTGGATCGCAGCGGTTTTGGGCAGCTTTGCGGCGGTGCGAAGGTTCTCAATGATTATAGCATCTTTCTGCTGTTTTTCATAGCCTTTCGCCGCCCACGCGGCCTTACTGCTCTCGCTCCTGCCAAACCCGGCCACGCTCGTCCGGGCGCTGTCCACTCTGCCGCCGGTGACGCTGATAAAGTCGGCCAGCTCCTGACGGGCCTGCCGGAGCTTCACCGCGCTGGCGGTGGTGTCGGCCCCGGCGGCATCCTCGGCCAGATAGCGGCGCTTGTACTTGCGCACGGTGCGCTCCCGGGCCCGCTGCATCTGGCTGATCTCGTACCGGATGTACTTGCCGCCGTTGTACTCGATGTCCCGGGCGTTGAGGGCTTCCAAGCTCTCCTGCGTCCATGCAGGCGGTGCACCCAGCTCAGGGAAGATGGCAAAGAAGGTGTGACGGCAGTTCCAGCCGCAAAGCCCGGCCCCGGTGCCGTAGCCGGTGGCGGCCTCGAAGTCCGGGTAATGTCTGCCCATGTAGTCTACAGCGCCGCCCCGGTGGAACTGCCTGCCCTGCCACTCGGCGTGTGAAGACCTGGCCCCGCCGTGGGCCGTGGTCTCGAAGAACTCCACCCCCATCTCATCGGCCCGGGCCACCTGCAGCTTTGCACCGGTCTGGTTGACCCCGGTGAGCACCGCCCGGCGGGCGGCAACCTCCAGCGTGTCGGTGTGGCCGGTGGGGTAGGTGACGTACTTCATGGTGTCGGCCAGACTGTCCACCGCACTCTTGACGGCGCTCTTGTAGTCGAACGCACCGCTGCTCACCTTGAGATGGGCGCGGTCGAGGGCGGCTTCAAACTGGCCGCTGACGGTGTTGGCCGTGGTGGAAGTCAAGTTGTGGAAGGTTCCCGCCGTCTGCTGATAGCCAGCGTTGAGCAGGGCCTGCAGGGTGGCATTGTCGGCAAAGGGCGTGGGTTCCTTGCCGTAGTGGTAGTAGATCTCGTCCTCGGCCTCCATGGCCCGGGTGGCCGCTTCCTGCATGAGCCGCCTGATTTCGGCTTCGCTCTTGCCGGTGTAGCGGGCCAGCTTCTTTACCACGTCCTGCCGGAGGGCTTCGGTCTGCTCATACCGCCAAAGCTGCCAGTTGGCCGTGGAGGTCATGGTGTCCATTTTGGAGATGCGCCGGGCCACGTCCCGCAGGATATCGTCCTCGACCTGCTGCCAGAGCAGCACCAGCCGGTCGGGTGCGTGGTCGAGATAGTCCGGGGCCAGCATCAGCCGCCCCCGCCGAAGCTCAGCTCCGGCTGCTTGTTTTCGTCAGCAGCTTCCTGTGCCAGCTTACGGGCATCCTCTTCACTGACCCCGTACCGGGCAGACAGATACTTGTACCGGGGCAAAAGGCCGCTCAGGGCATCGTCCCGCATCTGGCTCATCCGGGTCTCGGCATCGGTGATGTAGCTGTCGTCCCAGTCCACAGAGATGGGGGTGTCGGGGTCCACCGCTGCCCCCTGCAGGTTCTTTGCTGCCCACAGGATGGCCCGCACGATGCCCACCAGCGCCCCCTCAATGGGGATCTGGTTCTTATTGGCGCTGGCCACCAGATCCTGACGGCTGCCGTTGTACTCGGTGGCTGTGGTCACGTTGCCCAGCTCGAAATTGTACCGGTGGCAGCCCAGACCGCACTTGAAGCTGAACAGATTCAGCATATCCTGCACAGCCTTGTGGTTCTGCTCCACCCGCAGGTCAGGGTTGTATTCGTGGTATTCGCTGGACTGGTCGAGGCTCCCTTCCTTTTGGGGCAGGGTGACGAACTGGCTCTGCACATCGTCATCGGGTGGAATAGAATGCTCCACGCCCTCCTGATCCACCACCTTGCGGCAGATGTCCGCAGAGTAGAAGATCTTCTTGTGGCCCAGCCGGATATCCTCCCGGTAGTTGTCAAAGGCAAGGTCGATGCCCTGGGCCTCGGCCAGCGCTTCGGCAAAGACGCTCATGCCCAGCCCTGTGCCACCGTCAAGGTTATTGACTGCTGCCGGGCTGAACAGGGCAAACCAGGGCGGGGAACCCTCCACCGTGATGCTTTCTGCCGTACCCGGCGGGGCCTGCAGCGCTTCAAACACCGGAGCACCCGAAACTCCATCCGTTACCCGGAACCACTCGTTGCGGATGGTGCGCTGGGTCTCATTGCCGGTGTGGGTCTGCAGATAGACCGCAGGCTTGCCCTCCATCATGCACTCGGAGACAAAGGCTGCTTCGGTCACGATGCCCCGTTCCACCCGCAGAGGCAGGATGCAGGAAGCCGGGTCATAGTCCAGCTTCAGGCGGGTATCCGGGCCGGGGACGGCTTTCCCTTTCACGACAGTCAGATTCTCGGCACTCAGTACAAAGGCACCGGTGCCGGACCAGTAGGCCTGTTCCACCAGAGCATTGGCATTGCGCCAGAAGTGCAGCTCCCGGAGCAGGCCGCCCACCTGCTGCTCATCGTCGCCCAGCAGATACCGGGCGGTGGCAGCGTCCTTGATCTGGAAGGTGGTGCGGTCGTTCAGCAGCAGGTTTGCCCAGTCCTCGCAGACCCGTTTCGGCATCCGCAGGGAGGCAATAGGGCGTTTCTTGGTGCCGTTTGCGTATTCAGCGGCACGGGTGTGCACCTTGGGCACGCTGCCCTGCCACCACTGCCGCCAGGTCTCGATGTGGCCGTAGTAGTCGGTATCGATGGCCCACCCGCGCGTCTTGTTCAGGTAGTTCAGAAATGCGGTGATGTTCATGTGTTGGTCAACCTCTTGAAATCGCGCTCGATGGTGTACTCGTAAGCGTCCAATGTGTCGATATCTGTGCTGCCGTCATCCAGCCGCTCGTCCACGCCGGGGTGCTTGCCGCTGTACAGGGCCGTGGCAAGGGCATCCCGGAGGGTGGCCGCCTCCGGCAGCAGCCAGAACCGCCCGCCGCCCATCAGGATGCAGGTCAGGCGGATGCGGTCATTGATGCGGATCTTGGCACTGTTTTCCACCCGGTCGGCCAGCCAGCTCAGTTTGCAGCGCCGGAGCCTTGCCCGGATGTGATTGATCAGCGTCTGCTCCGCGGAATCGCAGAAGATGTACTGGATCTCGCCCCAGCGGGCAAAGACAGCCATGCAGAACTCCAGCAGCCGGTCGGCCAGAAAGTCGGCATCCTGCGCCACAGGGTCGATGCGCTGGGATGCCAGCCCTACCACGCCGGACCAGCCCGGTAGGATGGCCGTTGCCACAAAGGCGTGTTTGGAGCCGTTGCCGCCAAAGTCCACCCCGATGCGCACCCGCCACGGGTGCAGCGGCTTGTCCACAGGCCAGAAAAAACGCCCATCTCCGGCGGCAAGGCTGTCGGCCAGCAGGCTGTAGATCACGCCGTTGGCGGCCATCCACTGCCCCAAGATAAAGCGGTTATAGTAGACCGTGCCGGTGTATTCTTTTTTCAGATCGGCTACGAACTGGGCCGGAAGTGTAGGGTTATCGTCGATGGTGTAGGCCTGACAATAGATGTCGGCGTCGCTGTCCAGAAAGCGTTTGAACCAGTGCTGCGGGTTTTCCGGGTTGCATGTGCCGTCAAAATGGGAGTGCGGGCAGGACAGACGGCTTTTCAGCATCTGGAACACGCCCTCGTCCCAGGTGGTGATCTCGTCGCCGTAGGCGTACTCGAAGGCCGCGCCCTGGATGCGGGCAATGTGCTTTTTGTTGTCGGCACCGAGGACATACACCTTACGGCCGAACAGCTGCACGATGTTGCCGGAAGCCGAGGTGCGCACGATGCCCACCAGATCCGGCCCCCAGAGCGCCCGCATGGGCTCCAGCACGTTGCGTTCCAGCGTGCCCAGGGTGTTGCCCAGCATGACCAGCAGGCCCTCGTCCCGCGCGGCAAGGATGCGCTGCGGGATGGTGACGGCACAGTCCAGATAGGTCTTGCCGCTTCGGGTGGCCCCGGTCTTGATGTTCCAGCGGTGGGAGCAGTTGCGGAGAAACGCTTGCTGATACTCAGTCAATGGCACTGTCGATTCCTCCCAGCAGTTTGCGGGCATTTTCCAGTGCGTCTGCACCGGGGTCCTCCTGCGGGGCTTCCTCGCCCAGCATCTTCAGCAGCACCCCGGCGGCGCGGGCATCGCCGCGCTTTGCGGCTTCGGCCATGCCCATGACCACGCTCATCTGGTTGTCCACGTCCTCCGGGTCCACCTCATCCCGCAGCAGGGCATTCACCCGGCGGCGGTCGGTCTCCGGCAGGCTGAGGTAATAGTCGGCGGCTTCCTTCATGCTGCGTTTGCGGCGGCGTGCCTTGCCGGACGCAATGCCGCCCTGCTGGGCGATTTCTCTCTGTTCGCTCTCCGTTCGCTTGTTGAACGGGATAAGATTCTTCTCGTTGGACACGTCACCACCTCTCATGGTTCAGGTAAAACAAAAGCCGCCCCGGAGGACGGCCAGAAATATGCAAAGGGTGCCCGGCTGGTACATTCAGGCTGTTGGTCGGAAAAGGTGTTCCCCTGTCGCAGCCGGGCAGCACAAAGCCCGCAGGATTGAAGGGAGTAAACCTTTCCTGCGGGCTCTTGCGATGATACTATTTTATCATGAAATCAAAGACATGTCACTGACGTCGTACTGACGTTTTACTGACATCTGTCACAGTTCCAAAGCATCCACACCTTTACGGTGATGACGGTAAACCTGCCGTACACAGATGCTCATCTTCTGTGCAATCTGCTCCCAGTCCTGAAAGCGGAGATACTTCAGCCGCAGGACCTCGTAATCCTTCGGGTCGTCCACATCCTCCAGTCGGGCCATAAGTTCGGCGTGGAGATCATCACACAGCATGATCTGTGCATTCAAGGCTTTCTCGGCTCGTTCAATACGTTCTACAGTTCGTGCCAGACTCTGCCCATCACCGCTGCCGCCCGGCATTCCGGTCAGTTGCTGCGTGGTACAACCGGTGTCACGTTCTGCTTCATCTAAATCATCTCGCAGGTGCTTGGCCTTTACCATAGCGTCCCCGTACCGACTGAGCCAGCGTCTTTTCTCTTCGTAGGTCATGCCAGCTCCTCCACCCGGACGAACACCCCGCAGGGGTCCGACCAGAACTTCTCCACAATCTCGCTGCACACCTGGGCATCGTCGTCCCAGAAGTGCAGGCGGGTCATCTCATCCTTGAGGGCCTTTTCCAGGTTGTCAGTGTCCGGCTTGCTGGTGCGCCACTCGCCGCTGCGGCGCTTGCCCTCGGTGGGAAAGCACCACTTGACCAGCAGGCGCACCGGTCTGCCGGCAGGGATGGGCTTTGCCGGGGCGTGGGGTGCCAGATGGGCATGGAGCTTGGCACGGGTGGCTTTCAGTTCCGGGCTGTCGTGCAGCACGGCGCAGGGCTTGCCGCCCTTCATGTAAGCGTGCAGCTGCTTTGCGTTGTGGGTGGTGGTGGGCGGCTGCATGGGGATAAAGAATTGCGTGTGCATGGGGTTCACCTCGTTTTTCTTTTTTTCAGTTCGCCAACGTGATGGGGAGGGTCTCCGAATGGATGGGGGCTGTGGTCGCCCCATCCTTCGGGAAACCCCATCACAATGCAGTTGCAGTTTGCTTATTATATATAGGCTATTTTGCACTGCAAAATCTGCAGTCATAGCGGCTATCACTGCAAAATTGCAGTTTTTCGTGTCGTGCAAAATAGCGGCTATCACTGCATTTTTACAACAAACCGTAAAATCGGATTCTACAGTTTGTTTAACCGTTGCTTCCGGGTTCCTTACGGCCGACTTTTTCCCCGTCGATCCAGAACCGCCCGTCATCCTTCAGGCGGGTCTTGACGGTGCGGGGCTTTAGGTCCATGTATTCGGCCAGAGCATAGACGGTCACCTCGCCGTCCATGGTGCAGGCTTCAAAGGCGGTGTCCAGCTCAGCTTTTTTGTCCTTGGTCACCTTGCCTTTGTCGCCCCAGCGCTTGGCGGCACCGCGGTTGCCCAGGGTGCGGAAGTCGCTGTCCGGCTGCAGATCCTCCAGCAGACCGCTGTCCGGCTTGTGCACCGGGTAGTCAAACCAGAGGTTCACCGGGTCAAAGCGGGCGAACTCGCGGAGCGTGCCCTCGATGCGCCAGGCAGTCATGCCGTCGGCCTGCTTCTGGGCGGCGGCGACTTCGGCGTCAATGGCCCGCAGGTCGGCCAGGCCCAGGCACTCCTTGGCCACGGCCAGCATCCGGCTCTTGCTGAGGGTATCGTCCGAGCCGTAGGCGTCCGCATGGCCGCGCTTGTCCAGCATGGCCTTGATGACCCGACAAGCTGCCTTGTTGCGCAGCTGCTCCCGGATGGCGTCGGTGGGCGTCAGCTCGGTCATGTCCAGCATGGCGTCCGGGTCACGGGCGAACACGCCGGAACCGGACGCACGGTCCATGCTGCGCTTGCCGCCCTGGGCACCTTTGCTGTGGTGGTGGCAGTAGATCACGGCGCAGTCCAGTGCGCGGCACACAAGGTCAAACTGGTTGCAGAACTTGGCCATCTGGTCGGCGCTGTTCTCGTCGCCGGTGATTACCTTATAAATGGGGTCCAGCACCACGGCCATGTAGCCCTTTTTCTGGGCCCGGCGGATGAGCTTGGGGGCCAGCTTGTCCATGGGCACGGACGCGCCGCGCAGGTTCCAGACGTCGATGTTGGCAAGGTTCTCCGGCGCAAGGCCGAGGGCGGTGTACACATCCTTGAAGCGGTGCAGGCAGGAGGCCCGATCCAGCTCCAGATTGATGTACAGCACCTTGCCCTGGGCGCAGGAGAACTGGCCCAGCCACGGCTTGCCCTCGGCAATGGCGATGCACAGCTCGATGAGGGCAAAGCTCTTGCCGGCCTTGCTGGGGCCCGCCAGAAGCATCTTGTGCCCTTTGCGCAGCACCCCGAAGATGAGCGGGTCTGCCAGCGGGGGCAGGTGCTCCCAGTCGGCGGCGAGGTTCTCGGTGTCCGGTAGGTCGTCGGTCTCGGCTTCCAGCCAGTCCACCCACTCGTCCCAGCAGCTCTTGCCGAAATTGGTCTCCAGAAGCACCTGCCGCTTGTCGCCGCGCAGGATGCCGGGCATCCGGCTCAGGCGGGAGGGATTGCGGTTCTGCTGGTCGATGGTCAGGCCGTTCTTCTGGCAGGCGGCGTAGAGATAATCCACCCGCTTGCGGTACTCGGTGTAGTCCGGGGCATCCACCTTGACGATGGCATGGACGCTCTTGCCACCGGAGTAGACGAGGGCCGCGCAGGGCAGTTCCAGCTGCTTGATGATGGCCTGCTGCTTGCCCAGCTCCATGTTATCGCACTCCACAAGGGCGTAGCGGTAGGCGGTGACGTTGGCGTCCTTGCGGCCTGTGCCGTCCACGGGGTTGAAGCAGATCCAGGCACCCACCTCCGGGTCCCAGTCGCCCAGCACCTTGCCGAGATCCCCGCCGCAGGTGCCCAGTTCGGCAAGGAGCTGCCCGGCGGTGCGGGTCCAGCTGCCCTTGGCCGGGCGGCGTTTGTCGTCGGCCATGAAACTCTCGGTGACATAGGCCACATACTCGTCCTCTTCAAACAGGGCCTGCAGGTAGCGCCTGAGCTGGTCCACAGGGTCCCACTGTTCCGGCAGGGCGAGATCGTGGGCTTCCACCCAACGGGGGTCTACCAGCTGGCCGTCTGTGTGGTTCGTCCCGGCGGAGATGTCGTCGTTCCAGTCCAGTGCATGGCCGGCAGGGCCTCTCCATCCGCTGGAATAGGCCAGCTGAAAGATACTGCTGGCCGTGACGGGGCTGCCCCCGCCGCCGTGGAAACTGGCCCACTTCTTGGCGCACTCGCCTTTGTGGTAGCGGCCCCCGTCCCGGGCGCTCCACTGTTCCCATGCTTCCACGGGCAGGCCGGCTTCCTTCAGGCCCATGCCCACTAGGATCCATTCGTCGTAGGTCAGGGCGGACGGGCTGAGAAAATCCAGCGCTTCTTTGAGTTCATTCGCATTGTCCATTCACGTTACCATCCAAAATCAAAAGGACTGTCTGCAGCAGGCGGCTCCGCAGCGGGGGTATAGGTGCGGGGGTCCACACCCTTGGGCACGCCGCGCCAGCCGCCGGCTGCAATGCGGTTGATCATGCGGCTGGCCGCGTCAAAGCTCCAGCTGCCCACATGCCGGAAGCCGTAGCGTTCCAGCAGGCGGATCTGCTTGGGCGTGGTCAGGCCCTCGGTCTGGCGCTTGTGCAGCCGGTCCAGCAGCAGGGCCGCCTTGCCGGCGGATTCCACCGCATCCGGCAGGATGCCCAGCTTTTCCAGCGCGGCGGTCTGCTTGTCGCTGGGCGGCCCGGCTTCCCACCCAAAGGCGGGCACATAGCCGGACAAGTCCTCGGCCTGGATGCTCATCTCGTACTGCAGCGGGTCCACCAGCTTTGCCTTTTTGCGGCGCTGCTCGGCCAATTGCTTTGCAAGGGCTTCTTCCCGCTGGGCCACAACGTCCTCGCTGGCCTGTGCGGCGGCCTGCTCGATGTCCTCCGGGCAGCCGCTCTCGGCAAGGGTCTCGGTCATCTGCCGGGCCACGGCGCGGTCCTCGCAGACCAGGTCTGCCGGGCGGCACAGCTCGTGCTTGTCGGTCATCCACAGGAAATCCAGCAACAGCAGGTCGGTCTTGCCCGGGGAAAGGCGGGTGCCGCGCCCCACCATCTGGCTGTACAGGCTGCGCACCTTGGTGGGCCGCAGCACCACCACGCAGTCCACGGAGGGGCAGTCCCAGCCCTCGGTGAGCAGCATGGAGTTGCACAGCACATTGTATTTGCCGGCGTCGAAGTCGGCCAGCACTTCTTTGCGGTCGGCACTCTGGCCGTTGACCTCGGCGGCCCGGAATCCCTTGGCGTTGAGCAGATCGCGGAATTTCTGGCTCGTCCGGATGAGGGGCAGGAACACCACCGTTTTGCGGCTCTTGCAGCGCCGAGCCATTTCGGCGGCGATCTGCTCCAAATACGGATCAAGGGCTGTGCCCAGGTCGCCCACGGCGTAGTCGCCGCCGCTCATGGTCACGGATGTAATATCCAGCTGCAGCGGGATGGTCTGGGCCAGGATGCGGCACAGATACCCCTCTTTGATGGCGTCGGTCAGCTTGTACTCAAAGGCCAGGCTGTCGAACACCTCGCCCAGATTGCGCATGTCGCCGCGGTCCGGCGTGGCGGTGACGCCAAGCACCTTGGCCCCGCTGAAGTAGTCCAGGATGCGGCGGTAACCGTCGGTGATGGCGTGGTGGGCCTCGTCGATGATGATGGTGCCGAAATAATCCTGCGGGAAGCGTTCCAGCCGGGCGGTGCGCTGCAGGGTCTGCACGCTGCCCACCACCACCCGGAACCAGCTGTCCAGGCAGGTGGATTCGGCCTTTTCCACGGCGCTGACAAGGCCGGTGGAACGCTGCAGCTTGTCGGCAGCCTGTTCCAGCAGCTCGCCCCGGTGCGCCAGAATGAGCACCCGGTCGCCGGCACGCACCTGATCGGCAGCCACCGACGCAAACACAATGGTTTTGCCGGTGCCGGTAGGCAGCACCAGCAGGGTGCGGGCATGGCCGTTCTCCCACTCGGTGTGGATGGCATCCCGTGCTGCCTGCTGGTAGGGGCGCAGGGCTTGCGTCTTTGCCATTTAAAACGCCCCCTGTGTCCAGCCGTGCGCAGGCGCGGCCGTGGGCTCCGGCGGCGGCAGGAAGCGGGTCACCTCGTTGCTCTGGCCGGTCTCGCCTGCGTGGGGGCCGCTCTGCTTGGTGTACTCCCGGACGCCCAGCTTGCAGATGCCCTTGGCACCTACCACCTCGTTCCAGCGAGGGCGGAAGGTTTCGCCCCGCTTGCACTGGCCGATGCTCTCAAAGAACGCGCCCAGCAGACCCTGGGTCTTGGTATGCAGGTACAGGCGGTGGGTCACGGTGGTGTCGCCCTTGGCCCCGCCATAAATGCGCAGGGTCAGTTTTGCCATGGAGCAGGGCGGCAGCTTGGCCCCGCCCTCATAGCGGGCACGCTCCATCTGGGTCACTTCAAAGGGGTACTCGCCCTCCGGCAGCAGCACGAATTCCTGCTGCTCGTTGGTAAACTCGTCATCCCAACCCAAAGCGAAACCTTCGTTGTTCATCTCGTTCATAATGCTTCTCCTTTATTTAATGTACGTTAAAACGGCAGGTCACGGCTGTCCAGAACCATCTGCAGCACCTGCGGCCATGCGGCGATCAGGCAGCCCTCTACGAAATCAGCCGGGTAATCCCGGATGGGCATGTCCTCCGGGAAATACCCGCGCTGGCCCACAACGGCCTGCAGTTCTTCCGGGGTGACGTTGTTGGCGCTCATGAGCGGGGCCAGCTTTTCCGGCACGCCCAGGGCGACCAGGTCCGGCGTGAGCAGGGCGGGCGGCACTTCCTCGTGAGGCGGCTGGGGCTGCGGCGCGGGGCTGGGCAGGATGTCGGCTTCTGGCTGGCTCGCCCTCTCAGTCACGGCCTGCGCCGTGCCAGCTCTCCCAGAGGGAGAGCCAAGAACTGCCCTGTTCTCAGTGTTGCAACCGGGAATGCAGGCGGCAATGCTGGCGTACTCAAAGGGCACCTCTTCTGGCAGGCCAAAGCGGTTTTTGGCGTCCCAGCAGGGGTGATGGGTGGTGTACAGCACCCGGCGGCCGCCGCTGGCCTTGTTCTTGGCGTTGGGGCCGCTGCCGGCCTTTTCCACCACGGTCTTGTAGTTGGCGAACAGCAGCATGTCGCACCATTCCCGCAGCAGCGGGGCCACCTGCTTGGAGGTTTTCATGCTCCAGCGGTCATAGTTGCCCACGGCGTCCGGCTGCTCGAACTTGGTAATGGCCGCGTGGGCCAGCACCACCACGTTGTGCCCGGCGTTGAGCACCTCTTCCAGCGCGTCCAGCAGCTTGGCGAACTCTTCCTTGGCGTAGGTGTAGCCCTTGCCGTAACCGAAATCCTCGATGCCGGTCACCTTGGCGCGGGCGCACACGGCCTGAATGCACAGCCGCTCGGCCCAGTCGGCGGTGTCCAGCACCAGCGTGCCGCAGGGCACATTGCCCTTGCGCACCTCGGCCACCTCGTCCAGCAGCATGGCCCAGCTGGTGGGCTGGGGCAGGCGGGCGACGTTCAGGCGCTTGGTGCCGCCCTCGGTGTCGATGAACACCGGGTCCGGGAAGTGGGACGCGAAGGTACTCTTGCCGATGCCCTCCGGCCCGTACAGCACGGTCTTGACCGGCGCAGCCTGCACGCCGCTTGTCACTGCATACTTGCTCATTTAAAACGCTCCTTTCGTCCAGCTCCGGGGCTGGGGCTTCTCTTCGGGCGGCACGGCGTCCTTGACCATGCCGTCCTCAATGATGATCTGGCACTCACTGCCGGTGGAAACGCGGGTAGCAATGGCCTGCAGGCCCTCGGCTTCCAGCCAGGCGGAAAACTCCTGCAGGGTGGTCATGTCCATCTGCTCCAGCTTGTCCAGCAGCACGAAACCGCAGTCCGGGTTCAGCCGCCGCACGATGGCGGCGGCCACCCGCAGCTGGTCACTGCCGGACATATCCCTCCAGTGCTTGCCTTTGTAAGTAAGGACGCCGTCCTCCACGCTCAGCCCCGGCAGCGGCAGGTCTGCGCCGTTCAGCAGGGCCATGCGGTCTGTACGCTTCTGCTGGATGGATTCGGTCAGCTTGTCGTAGTCGCTGGTGTACTGGGCGGCCTCGTCCTCGGCGCGGGCCTTTTCGAGGTTGGCACGCACCTTGCGGTTGGTCTCCTCGATGTCCCGGATGGACGCTTCCAGTTCGGCGGTGGATTCATCCTGCAGCTGCTCGGCGGATTTACTGGCTTCCATCGCCTGCACGAACAATGCCGTGTGCTTCTTGCTCACTTCCTCCCGCCGGGCGGTCAGCTCGGCGATGCGCTCATCCAGCCGCTGCATCTCGGCCATGGCCTCATCCCGCTTGCGGGTCAGCTCCTGCGCCTGCCGGCGCTTGCGCTGGTTCTCGCCGTTGCGGGCAAGGATGTCCTGCTGCTGGCGGATGAGGTCGGACGCGCTGACCGGCTCATCCGGAGCTTCCGGGTAGGAGATCAGCCCTTCGGCAAAGTGCTTTTTCTGGGCGGCCAGCTGGCCGGTGAAGGTGCGCTTGTCGTACAGGCCCTTGATCTCCAGATCTTTGACCTGCAGCTCGGACCCCACGCCGATGATGCGCAGCAGGATGTCGGCTTTTTCCTTGTCGGTGGATTCCATGAAGCGGGGCAGATCGAGGGCCAGCGGCTCCACGAACGCATTGAGCAGCTGCTGGCCGCTGCGCCGCCCGGTGGGGTCGGTGACGGTCAGGCTGGCGTTCTTGCCCTTGCGCTCCACGACCACCCCGTTGGACAGGGTGACCTTGAGGTGCGCCGGGGCGATAGCACCGTCCCGCTGTGCGGCGTCCGGACGGAAACGGTCCCCGCCCAGGGCCCACGCCAGGGCGTCCAGCACGCTGGTCTTGCCCTGATTGTTGTTGCCGCCCACGAGGGTGAGCCCGGTGGGCGACGGGGTGAGCGCAACGGCCTTGATGCGCTTGACGTTCTCGGCTTCCAGCGCCGTGATCTTTACAGACATTGTGATACCTCCCCTTGAATTTGTCCCAGTGTACGGATGAGCTGATTGGCGACGGCTTCCCGCTGCTCCTGCGGCAGCTTGCGGAGGGACGGAATCACCATTTTGCCGATGTTCTGGAAAGAACGGTCGGCCAAAAGTACGTTGTCATAGGAGCTGTGGGCATCCTGTTCGCTGCCGGAAGCGGTCTGTTCCAGCTGTGCCCGCAGGTCGGCGGTCATCTCGGCGGCCATTTCCCTGGCCTGACGCTCCACCTCTTCCTTGTCCACCACCGCAGTGATGGGCTGCTTCTTGAGTGCATCATTCTCGGCCTTGAGCTTGTCGCCCCGGAGCTTGGCCGCTTCGGCCATCTGCCGGGACCCCTCCAGCTGCTTCTCGGCCTCCTGCGCCCGGGTTTCGGCCTTGCTCTGCAGCTTCCAGGCTTCTTCCTCTCGGGCCTCGGCTTTGTCTGCACGGTCTTTTTCCTGCGAGACCTTCAGACCCAGCCGGTTGCAGTCTTTGGCGGTGCTCAGCTGGTCGGCGCGGGCCTTGTCCCGCTCGGTGCGGAGCTGCTGGTTTTCCTTGAGCAGATCCTGATAGGCTTTGTTCGTGGTGACCTCACCGTTCTTGACCTTCTCCACTAGCTCCTGCGGGGCGCTGGGCTTTGCCACGGCGTACAGCAGGGTGGGCGGCAGGGCTTCCAGAATGGCCCGCTGGCGTGGGCTGCTACCGTCCATCAGGGCAGAGACCTGCAGCAGGTTGTAGGCGGTTGACTTGGTGATGCCGATAGAGCAGCACCATGCCCGGAATGTATCCTCTTTTTTTGCGAACTGGCCGTTGTCCAATTGTTGGACAACGGTGCCGCACAGTGCATCATGGGCGGCGGCGATGGCATTGCCCATGTGCACAAGGCCACGCTCGGCCATCTGCTTGCCGTGGTGGTATTCGCCCTCGGCAAAGTGCAGGTCCTCCACGGTCTGGTCGGTCAGCCCGGAATAGTCGAATGCCGGGCGCATCTCATCCGGCATGGTGGTCAGGGGCTTGTCCTGCATGGCACCAGCTGTTGATACAGAAGAACCGCCCGCCGATGCGGCAGGGGCCGATTCGCAGTTCTGCAGGGATGTCGCGGGGGTCGATGCGCTTGCATCCGCCCCGCTCTCCGAGATGGTCGGCGTTGCCGCTGTGGCAGTCGGGACAGCATTCTCTGCCGTAGTCACAGCAGCATCCGCATTCTGGGCAGGTGCACATGAGAGAATCTCCTTTGCTTTTTTGATGTCGGCAAGAATCTTTTCCATTTCCTGCTGCGGTGTCATGTCCTTGCGGCTTCCATCCGGATTGAAAAACTGACCAAACAGCTCTCTTTTTGCGGCAACACCTTTCAGATTCTGAGTGCATGTGATTGTCAGGCAATAGCGCCCGTCAGATCCATAGTCCGATGCACGAATATCTTTGGAAAATGAGCCGAAAATCTCTCTGTCTGGATAAGTGTCTTTGATCCATGCGGAGACCTGAGACAGAAAGTCGAAGTCCAGACTATGCACTCGACAGGTGCATTTATCCTTGATAGAGCCAGCGAACTCTGACGCATAAGTGAGGGTCTTGCTCATCCGGCACTCGTAGCCCCGAGTCTCCCGGCTGACAGTTCTAGCACTTTCATCCCATTGAAAGTCTCCGTATGGCATGGCATAGGGGCATCCCCAGCACTCATGGCCGGGTGCGTAACCAGGTAGGCGGTTTCCAGTGGTACTGGCATCGGTGGATTTCTTCACTCGCCGTCCGCATTTGCAGATATAGGTGGTCACACTTTCACCTCCATGCCCTTCAGGCGGTCCAGCATCTCGGTCTGCAGGTCCTTGCTCATGAGCACAAGGTTGTTGTTCTTCCAGCCGTAGCAGAGGATGGTGCCGTAGATGCTCTGGCCGCGGTAGATGCGGTTCAGCCCTTTGCCGAGGATGCCGTACACTAGCACCGCCGGGGTGCGGGGCAGCACCGCCTGCGTGCAGTCACAGCCCAGCATGGCTTCGATGCCCTGCAGCGTGTCCGGCAGGGCGGTGACCACCGGGGCCTTGCCCGGCTCGATCAGGATCCCTTTCATTGTAAAACCTCCGATTTTGTGATATTATCGGGGTGATGTGATTGGTGAATCCATCATCCCTTGCAGCTCGTCGGTGTTCCAGCACCGGCGGGCTTTTTGTTTTTTGTACTTGCGGCGTTGCGGTAGGCTGTCCACCTCACTGCGGGGGATGTACTCCCACTGGATGGTGTACTTGACGTGCTGGCGGCCATCGCACAGCCAGTGGCTCACCGCGCTGGCAAAGCTGCCGGAGCTGGAATACCCCAGCCGTCGGGCGCACATTGCCGCCGTGCCGGATGCTACCAGATCTCCGGTCTTGGCATCCCAGACGGTGTACCACATGACGTTGTGGATGTAATCGCTCATGCTCCGCGCTCCTGATTCTCCGGGTACTCCGGGTTCCGGGCGTGGTTGCGCTCAATCTTGCCATAGCGGCCGCCCTTGCCCTCCCGTTCTTCACGGTCCTGTGCCAGGAAGCCCAGCTTCATGCACAGCAGCCCCAGCAGGACCA
>OGMP01000913.1_pt1 | contig 26594 bp, 19 predicted proteins | sample 1573261 | NCBI WGS metagenome assembly OGMP01 (sample SAMEA2581878, study PRJEB24529) | metagenome | biome: Human gut stool | place: China | collected 2011 | reverse complement strand
ACACGCTTTCCATTTGATATTGTATTCTTATTTCTCTATGTGCTTATTTCACTTCCTCAAAGTCGGCGTCCTGTACGTTGTCGTCAGCCTTGCCGTTGTTCTGAGCCTGCTGACCTCCGGCGTTGGCGCCGTTGAAGCCCTGGCCTGCGTTAGGCTGTGCACCGCCTGCGTTCTGATACATCTGAGCGCTGGCTGCCTGCATAACAGTGTTGAGGCCGTTGATGGCGTTGTCTATGGCTGTGATGTCGCCGCTCTTGTGAGCATCGCGGAGCTGGTTGAGTGCGTTCTCGATGTTGCCCTTCTGGTCAGCCGGAATCTTGTCACCGTTGTCCTTCAGGAAGTTTTCGGTGGTGAAGATCATTGAGTCAGCCTGGTTCATCTTGTCGATGCGCTCACGCTCTTTCTTGTCGTTTTCAGCGTTCTGCTCTGCCTCTGCCTTCATGCGGTCGATTTCTTCTTTGCTCAGACCTGATGAAGCCTCGATGCGGATGGCCTGCTCCTTGCCTGTAGCCTTATCCTTTGCCGAAACCTTCAGGATACCGTTGGCGTCGATATCGAATGTAACCTCAATCTGAGGAACACCACGACGTGCGGGAGCGATGCCTGTCAGGTTAAACTGACCGATGCTCTTGTTCTGTGCTGCCATCGGGCGCTCACCCTGCAGAACGTGGATTGTAACCTCGGTCTGGTTGTCGGCTGCTGTTGAGAACACTTCGCTCTTCTTGCAAGGTATTGTGGTGTTGGCGTCGATAAGTTTTGTCATTACGCCACCCATTGTCTCGATACCCAGTGTAAGAGGTGTTACGTCGAGGAGCACGATGTCGCCTACGCCGCCTTCCTTGTTAAGGATAGCACCCTGGATTGATGCACCTACTGCCACAACCTCGTCAGGGTTAACGCCCTTTGAAGGCTCTTTGCCGAAGTAGTTCTTAACCAGCTCCTGTACGGCAGGTATACGGCTTGAACCACCTACGAGGATAACCTCGTCAATGTCGGCTGTGTTAAGCTTGGCGTCTCTTATGGCGTTCTGGCAAGGAACGAGACAAGCCTGGATCAGAGAGTGAGCCAGCTGCTCGAACTGAGCACGTGTAAGATTCTTTACCAAGTGCTTTGGCACACCGCCTTCAGCTGTGATGTAAGGCAGGTTGATCTCTGTAGATGTAGAGCTTGACAGCTCGATCTTAGCCTTCTCGGCAGCTTCCTTCAGACGCTGCATTGCCATCGGGTCTTTAGAGAGGTCGATGCCTTCAGCAGCCTTGAAGTCGTTAACGAGCCAGTCGATAATAACCTGGTCGAAGTCGTCACCGCCAAGGTGAGTGTCACCGTTAGTAGAAAGCACCTCGAACACGCCGCCGCCGAACTCAAGGATAGAGATATCGAATGTACCACCACCAAGGTCGAACACAGCAATCTTCATGTCTTTGTTTGCCTTGTCAACACCATAAGCCAAAGCTGCGGCTGTAGGCTCGTTGACGATACGGCGAACGTTGAGTCCTGCAATCTGTCCTGCCTCTTTTGTAGCCTGACGCTGTGAGTCAGAGAAGTATGCCGGAACGGTGATTACGGCGTCTGTAACTTCCTGTCCGAGATAGTCTTCTGCTGTCTTCTTCATCTTCTGAAGAACCATTGCAGAAATTTCCTGCGGAGTATATTTGCGGCCTTCGATGTCAACGCGGGGATATCCGCCTTCGTTGACTACTGTGAACGGCACACGTGTTGTCTCTTTTTCACACTGAGCGTAAGTTTCGCCCATGAAGCGCTTGATTGAGTAAACGGTGTTCTTCGGGTTTGTTATTGCCTGACGTTTAGCCGGGTCACCGATTTTGCGCTCACCGTCTTTTACGAAGCCCACTACAGAAGGAGTGGTGCGCTTACCTTCACTATTTGCTATTACAACAGGTTCGTTGCCTTCGAAAACTGCAACGCATGAGTTTGTTGTACCTAAGTCAATTCCTATAATCTTTCCCATAATTATATATTTTTTTGTTTTTATCGATGTTAATTAATTCGCTTACTTTTATACAAAACGTGTGCCAAAGGCGAAAATGTGGCATAAAGTGTGCCACGTGGTGACATTTTGTCGTGGTTTTGGCTGTCAGTTTACGGCTTTTGTGCTATTTGTCCTGTCTTGTTTTAACGTCGAAGCCGCCGCAGGCGTTATGCTGCGGCGGCTTTGACGTTAATGTTTCTTTATGTAGGACGTGCCTTATGTTTTTACGGCAATAGTCCTCTTGCGGTTTTTCCGTCTGGCAGTTATGCCGCCAGACATGCCGTGGGGCTTTATCAGAGTCTGATTTTCACTCCGGCATTCATCACGAATCCATCGAGCGGGGCATAAATGTCGCGGAACTCAGGATTGCTGACAGTGCCGGTGTAGATTGTGTCAAACCGTGTCTGACGTCTGTCGGTGAAGTTCTCGAAGTTGGCAAACACAGACAGCTTCTCCCATATTTTTTCCACCATAAGGCCAAAAATTGTGTATGATCGGCCTGTGCTGCCGTCGCTGAGTTTCTGCTTGCTGTAGAAATACGACTCCAGTCCTACGCGCCATTCGTCTTCAACCTCATACATGAGTATGGCGTTTATTCTATGTTTAGGTGTAAGCACGTTTTCTGACGTGACGCCGTTTTCCTTTATGCATGCGTCTGTATAGGTATAGCCCAGATACAGATGCAGGTCGCGGTATCCGAGCTTTACGTTGGTTTCGCTGCCCTTGGTGTCTATGTGTCCGCTGATGTTGTCCATGCGGAACATGCCGTTTCCGGGCTGGCGCAGCTGCAGCGGAGAGTTGATGTATGTGTAGAAGAAGAGCTGGTTTACGGCAAACGACACGCTGCCGCCGAAGAGGCTGGTTACGTAGTTTACGTCCCAGTTGAGGCCGTAGCTGCGTTCCAGCTTGTTGTGGTCTTTGTCAACGGGGATTATGTCGCGGTACTGTATGCGCTCGGCGTCTTCGGTAAACATTGTCGGGGCTTTGTAGCCGAATCCTCCGCTTAGGCGTGACGACAGTTGCTCGCTGACCTTGAACAGAGCCGAAAGGCGCGGAAGTATAGCCCAGCCGTAGCTGAACACGTGGTCGGCTCTTAGTCCAGCTTCTATGTTGAGCCACGAGTTTGTGAGCCAGTTGTCTTGAATAAAGGCTCCGGCCGTTGTCTGTGTATAGTCGCGTTTGCCCACTGCTCCGGGGTTCTTTTCCTTAAAATCGTCGGTCCATAGGTTGAGTCCGGCCACCCATTCGTTCTTGTCGCGAGTGTGTGTGTAGGCCACTTCGGTAAACGAGGATATCTGTCTGCCGTCGAACATGTATGCCGGAATTTCGATGCTGCGGTCGAAGTAGGTTCCGCTTGCCTTTGCCGTGAGTTTTCCGCCCTGGCCGAATCTGTGTTCAAAGGTTGCCTGCAGCGAGTGGCGCTGTGTTTTGTTGCGCTCAAAGTACGAGTGTGTGGCGTCGCCCTTTCCCTCGATATATCTGATGTCGCCGCCCAGGCGGTTCTCGAACATTGTGTTGAGGGCTATGTTCATGTCGGTGTTTTCAGACAGGTATAAGAACAGTTTGGGATTGAACGTGAAGCGGTCGAACTCTGGGATGGCCGTAAATCCAGTGTCTGAAGGGTCGTATGCCCAGTTGCGGTTGTATGACAGCAGCGACGTGATGCCTATTTTGCTGAATTTCTGGCTGTAGAACATGCTGGCGTCGAGCCCTTTGCCCGTTGTGCCGTTGAGCAGGAAGCTCAGCTCCCGCTTTTCTCCGGGAGTCTTTGATATGAGGTTTACCAGTCCGGCAATGGCTCCGCCTCCGTAGAGCGTTGACGACGAGCCTTTGACAATTTCAACCTGTTTCAGGTCGAGGGGCGGTGTCTGCAGCAGTCCAAGTCCGCTGGCCGCTCCGGCAAATGTCGGAAATCCGTCTTTCAGTATCTGCGTGTAGCGGCCGTCGAGTCCCTGTATGCGTATGGCCGCATTGCCCGATATTGCCGATGTCTGCTGTGTTGATATTCCGGTGCTCTCGTTCAGCAGCATGCGTATGTCGCCCGGTTTCATACTCGACTTTTCGTCGAGTTCCTCGCCTGATATGAACTCTATGCGCGTCGGCACGTTCTTTATGCTGCGCGTGCCTCTTGTTGTCTGTATCACCAGTTCCTCAAGTTCCTTCTCGTCTTCCTCCATATATATGGTCAGTGTGGTGTCTTCTGCCATGGGGAAGGTCAGCGTCTTGTTCTCGCGTTCGTATCCTATATATGTGAATACGGCATTATGGCTGCCGTCGGGCACGCCTATTATTGTTATGTTTCCTTCGCCGTCCGTCACGCCCGACAGGCCTGTGCCGTCTATCTTTACGGTTACGCCAACCAGCGGCTCGCCGCTGTCTTCCTCCTTCACGGTGGCTTTCAGTGTGTTTTGGGCATACATGCACAGTGCCGACATGGCCGTGGCCATCAGCACTATTATTCTTTTTGTCATTTTGATTTATGCTTTTTTGTTAGTTTTATGTCCGCTCAGTGCTGCTGTTGCAGGCAACGCAGGCACACGGCACTTCAGATGCAGGCGCACAATTCGCCTGTCGTGTCATAAGCACCAGTGTAGCGGCTTTATCTCTCTCCCTTGCTTATGTGCCTGCGCTTGTGTGCAGGTCAGGCCCTTGGCGGTTGCCATATGGAGGATGAAAAGCCGGAAATAAAACTTACCTTATATATATATGTGACGTTTTGTGAAGGCTTGGCTGTCGGCGTGCCTATGCAGACCGTCAACGGCTGCGTGCATCCGCTGCATGTGCTGCAGTGCATAAAGGGCGAACAGCAGTTTGAACAGTGGCATCCGTCGTCTTGTCCTGACTCTTCGCACAGTTCCCCGTTTTCGCAGAACAGACATCTGTCGACAAGGAATACGGGCATGGTTGAAAGCGCCATGACCATTATTGCAAATATTATCGACAGATGTTTCATTTATTATCTGTTGTTTGTTTTGGCGGCAAAGTTAGTCCTTATTTTAATTAGGTCAAAATTTTTCTGCTTTCATTTTTGGCTTTTGAGTTGTGTTATTTGTTAACGGCCGCTCTGTGTTGTGATGTCCTGCCGGCGTTGGCTTTGCCAAAGGCTGCCGGCGAGTAGGGTGGACATGGCCTCGGGCCGCTTTGTCTTGGGGTGCTTAATGGTGCCGTATGCTACATGACACGGGCGTGCAGGCAGCAGCCTGACGAAAAAAAGTAGAAGAGGCTTGTGGCATGATGCCGATTGAAAATGAAAGTAAAAAAACAGGACAAATATTTTTTGTAATCTGGAAAATCAAAAGCAAACTAATGTTAAACGCCTGCTATACAATAAGGCTTTTTCTTAACATTAGTTTGCTTTTTGATGCGTAATTCTGCTTAAAACCACTGCTTTTAACTGTTAAAAGCTATGTTTCCGGCAGCTAAAAGCAGGCTTTTTATGAGGCAAAAGTTATGCTTTTACAGGCCGAAAGGCCACATATTAGCGTCGTTGCGGCAGTTTCTTATTGCACATCCGGGTATAACGTGCTGTGTGACAGGTGGTTATGCAGAGTGTCTGTTTTTGGCAATTTTTCGCTCCAGAATGCAGATTTGTGATGAGCATGGCCATTCTGGAGGCGTTAAATGCAAAAAGTTTACTTGGTGATGAAGCTGAAATTACATGTCGAACAGCTCTGTCGAGAGATATCTCTCGCCCGTGTCGGGCAGCAGCGTCACAATCATCTTGTCTTCATTTCCTGCCGTCTTGGCCATCCTGACGGCAGCCGCCACGGCAGCTCCGGCCGATATGCCCACGAGCAGCCCTTCGGTCTGTGCTGTTCGTCGGCTCATTTCCATTGCCTCTTCGTTGCCAATGGTAACGATGCTGTCGGTTATTGATGCGTCGTAAGTCTTTGGTACAAAGTTGGCTCCTATGCCCTGCAGCTTGTGCGGTCCGCTCTGTCCGCGGCTGAGCAGCGGCGATGTCTCAGGCTCAACGGCCACAATCTTTATGTCGGGGTTATACTCCTTCAGTCTACGCCCCGTGCCGCTCAGCGTTCCGCCTGTGCCGACGCCTGCAACAAACATGTCCACCCGGCCTCCGGTCTGTTGCCATATCTCGCATCCGGTGGCAGTGTAGTGAGCCTGCGGATTAGCCTTGTTCTCAAACTGCTGCAATATTACAGCCCCTTCAGTGGCGTCTCTCAGCTCCTCGGCAGCCCTAACGGCTCCCGCCATGCCTTCGCTTCCCGGTGTCAGTCTCACTTCTGCTCCGTAGGCTTTCACCAGCTTTTGGCGCTCAACGCTCATCGTCTCGGGCATGGTCAGTATCAGTTTATATCCCTTTACGGCAGCCACCATGGCCAGGCCTACGCCCGTGTTGCCGCTTGTAGGCTCAATTATCACTGCTCCGGGCTTAATCTTTCCCTGCCTTTCGGCATCCTCAATCATTGCCAGCGCTATGCGGTCTTTCACGCTTCCGCCGGGGTTAAAGAATTCAACTTTGGCAGCTATGGGCCTTTTCAGTCCGTGCCGTGCCGACAGCCGCGCCAGTTCCATCAGCGGCGTGCGGCCTATCAGGTCGGTCAGATTTCTTGTTATTCCGTCCATATCATTTCCTTTTTAAATGTCATACATAATTTAATATAAAACAAAACCGGCAAAAGTCATGCCCGATGTCAGTAATGAAGAAACATCAGACAGCCTTTTGCCGGATAATATTTCAGTTATTTATTCCTTTCTTCTGTCAGGCCTGTTGCTGTTTTGCGTTCTGTTCCCTCATGATGTCGGCACGCGACTTCGACTTGGTTACGAGCCATACGCCCAGACAGACAAGAATTACTGCCAGGCCCTGAGTGGGCTTAAACACGCCTATACCAGTAAGAACGCTCACCGTAACGGATACTAACGGCTGCACATAGTTGTAGATACTTACAACCGTGGGGCGCAGCGTGTGCTGTCCTATCATCATCAGGATGTAGCTTATGTATGTGCCGAAGAACACCACGAAGCCCGTTTCGAGCCATGTGCTTGTAGGCACTGCCGCAAAGTTGATGCCTGCCACGTGGTTGAACGTGAACGGCAGGATGAGTATCGTGGCATAGGTGAACATCCATTTGTTCACGGTTATCACCGAGTAGCGCTTTATCAGCTTGCTGAAGAGCGACAGGTAGAGCGCAAACGACAGCTGCGCGCCGAGGCAGAGCAGGTCGCCGCGGATGTCGCCCACCTTGGAGCTTGCCGCAGCCGCACTCGTAACTATCAGTATCACGGCGCCCGTGCATCCGAACACTACGCCCAGGGCCTTCTTGCCCGTTATGGGTTCTTTAAGTATTATTGCTGCCAGAATCATCGCGAAGATAGGCATCGACGTTGTAACGATGCTCGCGTTGATGGGCGATGTTATGCTCAGGCCTATCGTGTAGCAGCACTGGTTGGTCACAAGGCCGAATATGGCAGCTCCTATAAGCATGAGCAGGTCTTTGCGCGGAACGTGTTCCTTTGGCGTGAACAGCGATGTCAGCCAGAACAGGATGGCTCCTCCTGTTACCCTGAATGTCACCATGTCTATGCCCGTTATGCCGTGCGTCATGGCATCTTTGCCGAGCGGAGCCATCAGCCCCCAGAACGCACATGCGAAGAACAGGCAGAGGTGAGCAATTAGCGGACGATTGTTTTGCATGTTGTTTTTTATTTTTTTGATATATTTACGGGTGCAAAGGTACACATTTTCGGATAAAATAATTATATTTGCTGTCTAAAGAGCTTATTAATTTGATATTATGCAGAAATACGCTGACTATATAGAACAGGTGGAGATAGAGTCGCTATGGAGCGGGCGCCGCCATGTGGAGTGGAACCTCGACCGCAAGGTGAACGTCCTTAGCGGCATAAACGGAGTGGGCAAGAGCACCATCCTTAACAAGCTGGTGAAGAGCGTCGGCATAACTGGCGACATATACAACCATCTGCTCAAGGGTGTTCACATCAAGGTAAATCCGGCTGACGCCACGCATATCCGGTTCGACGTGATACGTTCCTTCGACCGTCCGCTGCTCAATGCCGACATGCTGAGCGAGGTGGGGGCCAACCTTGTGACAGAGCTCGACTGGCAGCTGTTCAAGCTTCAGCGCAAGTTTCTCGACTATCAGGTGAACATCGGCAACCGTATCATTGCGGCCCTTCAGAGCGGAGAGCCCGACGCGGCGGTGAAGGCGCAGCAGCTGTCGGAGCCCAAGAAGAAGTTTCAGGACCTGATAGACAACCTCTTTTCTGATACCGGAAAGAAGATTATACGCACCGAAAACGAGATAAGATTCACGCAGATAGGCGAGACGCTGCATCCATATCAGCTCTCGAGCGGCGAGAAGCAGATGCTGGTGATATTGCTCACGGTGCTCATAGAGGACAATCTTCCTTACGTGCTGTTCATGGATGAGCCTGAAGTCAGTCTGCACATCGAGTGGCAGAAGAGGCTCATCGACCTCATTCTCGACCTTAATCCTAACGTGCAGATTATCCTGACGACACACTCGCCGGCCGTGATAATGAACGGATGGATGGACAATGTTACAGAGGTGAGCGACATCACCGACCAGAACTTACGTTAAGGTTTAGGGCATATGAACAGGCGGCTGAAGGACAACATAAACTCAAAATACTTTGAGGCGGCAAACAGACTGAAGTCGAAGACTGCCCGCCGGCGCATCGTGGCCTACGTTGAGAGCTACGACGATGTGCTCTTCTGGCGCATGCTGCTCGGCAGCTATGAGGACGACACAAAATATTTTGAAGTGATGCTGCCGTCGCACAACACGCTCGAGCGGGGCAAGCGCTCCGTGCTCATGAACCTGCTATACGGCAAGGTGGGGCAGGACATGATAGCCTGCGTGGATGCCGACTACGACTATCTGATACAGGGCGCTACGGTTACGTCGCGCAACATTCTAAGCAATCCGTTCGTCTTTCACACCTACGCCTATTCGATAGAGAACCTTCAGTGCTACGCCCCGTCGCTGCACAATGTCTGTGTGATGGTTACGCTCAACGACCACGCCATATTCAACTTCAGCGAGTTCCTCAAGCAGTACAGCGAGGCCATCTTCCCTTTGTTCGTATGGTCTATATGGTACTACCGCAGAGACATCTACACGCAGTTCACCATAACTGAGTTTAACCGCGTGATAGAGATAGGTAGCTTCAGTCTTGGCGCGCCGGAGCAGGCCATAGCCAACGTGCGCAACAAGGTTACAAAGAAAATCAACTGGCTGCATCATCATAACCCCAACGCCAAGGAGTCGTATCTGGCGCTGAAGAAAGAGCTGATAAGCCTCGGCGTAACGCCCGACACCACCTATCTATATATACAGGGACATCATCTGTTCGACAAGGTGGTGGTGCCCGTAATGACCAAGGTGTGCGAGCGGCTTGTGCGTGAGCGTGAGAACGAGATAAGGCGCCAGGCAGTACATTCAACGCAGATGCGCAACGAGCTTTCGTGCTATTCTCACAGCGTTCAGGACATAGAGCAGATGCTGAAGAAGAACATGGGCTATTACACTTCAGGTCCGTTCATGCGTATGAAGCGCGACATCGAGGCGTATCTTCAGGCCGGCAATGCTGCGGCAGACGGTGATGCGCCGGCTGTTACGCCATCGGAAGATAAGAATTCAGATAGCAACAGGCACGAGAAAGGGCGGCAATGACAGCCGCCTTCAGTGTGCTTACAATGTGTAAGTTTTGGTAATAATATAGCCGCTGTAATGGTGCAGAAAATGAATAATGCATCTGTTGCGGATGAAATTAATAATTCCGCAGCAGATGCATTATTCATTATTTCTTATATAAAGGTAAAAGTCCGTTTTCAGTAAGTAAAGTCTTATATAAAAAACAGACTCTTGTTGATTCACGCAAGCATCAGTTTTCCTTCCAGAAAGCAGGTGTGAACAGCACCAGCACGCTGAAAAACTCGAGACGCCCCATAAGCATCAGTATCGAGCAAATCCATTTTCCGGCGTCAGGAATGCCGCTCCACGACATCGTAGGACCTATCTCAAGACCGAGCGTAGGGCCGACGTTGCTGGCACAGCTCAGCGCTATTGTTACAGAGTTGGTGCTGTCTATGCCCATGCATGTAAGCGAGAAATATGCAAACAGGCACACGGCGAGATAGAGAGACAGAAACACAAGCAGCGTGGCCTGCGCCTGATAGGGCACCGTGTTGTTGCTTATCTTTACGGGCAGCACGGCCTTGGGATGAATGATGTGCCTGAACTCGTTCTTTATAATCTTCAGCAGAATGACGCTTCTGATGCACTTAAAGCCGCCGCTCGTGCTGCCGGCACATGCTCCGACAAACATGCATATACTGAGAATCACCCATGTTATGTGCGGCCATTTGCCCGCGTCGGCGTTGAATATACCTGTTGTTGTTATAAACGCTACTACCTGGAACAGTGCGTAGCGTAACGAGTCGGCCAGATTATAGTTAAGGTCTTTTATCAGGAAGAACATAATTCCGGCAGTGGCCAGTGCCACAACACAGAAGTAGAACTTAAGTTCGGCATCCTTCACAACCGACTTTATCTTGCCCTTAAAGAGACTTAGATACAGCAGGGTGAAGTTAGTTCCCGACAGAAACATGAATATTATAGAGATATAGTCAATCACGGCCGAATGGAAGTGGCCTGTACTTGAGTTGTGAGGTGCGAAGCCTCCTGTGGCCGTTATCGACATTGAGTAGTTAAGACAGTCGAAAAGACTCATGCCGGCAACATAGAAGCTGGCTGCGCATCCTACGGTGAGAAGCAGGTAGACAGCCCATATAGCCTTGGCGTTGGTGCTCAGTCGGGGGTGCATCTTCGTCTTTATCGGGCCCGTAGCCTCTGCCGAGAACACCTTCATGCTTCCGCCTACGAGCGACGGCAATATGGCAATGGTGAAGAACACGATACCAAGGCCGCCGATCCAGTGGGTCATGGAGCGCCAGAACACGAGGCCGTGGGGCAGGCTCTCCACATCGTCGATAATCGTGGCTCCTGTGGTTGTGAAGCCCGACATCGTCTCAAAGAAGGCATCTGTGAAGCTCGGTATATATCCGCTTATCACGAACGGCAGGGCACCAAGAATACTGAATATGACCCATGTCAGCGTTACAAGCAGATAAGCGTCGCGGCGTCCCATGCTGTTTTCGGCATGATAGCCCTTATATTTCAGTCCTATGGCCGTGGTGACGGTTATGGCTATTGATATGACAAACGCCATAATGTCGTCTTCTTTATAGTAGAGCGACACGCACAGGCTGTAGAGCATCATTATCGCTTCAATAAAGAGCAGCGAGCCTATAACCTTATATATGATTTTGAAGTTTATCATTTTATGCTTTTAGTTGAAGAACTTTTCTATTTTGCTCATGTTGACGTTGTGGCAGAACACAACCACTATGTCGCCTGCCTCAATCTCTGTGTTACCGGACACAAGATGTCCTTCGCCGTTTCTTACCAGTCCTCCAATTGTCGTTCCCTTGGGAAGTCCCAGCTCGTATACCTTCTTTTTGGTTATCTTCGAACCCGGCTGTGCCGTAAACTCGGCCACGTCGGCGTTTGCGGTCATGAGGAAACGGGTGTTCTTCACGTCGGCGTCGAGCATCATCTGGTAGATGTGGCTTGCGGCTATGGCCTTCTTGTTGACGATAGTACCGATGTCAAGGCTTTCAGCCATGCTCACATAGTCGAGGTTTTCAACCATTGCTATGGTCTTTCTCACGCCCATGCGCTTCGCCGTAAGGCATGCCAGGATGTTTGTCTCGGCATTAGCCGTCAGGGCAACGAAGGCCTGCGTGTTCTTTATTCCTTCCTCAATGAGCAGCGGCAGGTCTCGTCCGTCGCCGTTTATCACCATTGTCCTGTCGGTGTCTACAATCTCATTGATATATTCGCAGCGCTTCTCGTCGGCTTCAATGATCTTTGCGTTCATGTATTCGGGCATGGTCAGCGCGGCTCTTATGGCCGTGTTGCCGCCTCCCATTATCATCACGTTCCTTACGTCCACGTAGTGTTCCTTGCCGACAATCTTTCTGATATACGGAATATAGTTGCGTGTGGTCATGAAGTATGCCATGTCGTATATCTTCAGTTCGTCGTCGCCTCGTGGTATAATGGTGTCTTCGCCGCGTTTTATTGCCACGATGTGATATGGCGATTCGGGCTTGCAGAGGTCTTTTAGCGGCTCGTTCAGAATCTCACATGTCTCCCTCAGCTTTATGCCGAGCATTATCAGCGCGCCGTTGTGCACGTCCCAGCGCTGTCTCACCCAGCTCATCTTCAGACCGTTGGTTATGTCGCGTGCGGCGAGGTTTTCAGGATAGATGAGCGAGTCGATGCCGAGATTGTTGAAAAATTCTTTCAGCTTTTCGTCAATAAACTCATAGTTGTTCACCTTTGCCACCGTTCTTTTTGCTCCGAGAGCCTTTGCAAGTATGCAGCTGTTCATGTTCATGTTCTCGTCAGGCGTGACTCCGATGAACAGGTTGGCGTGTTGCACGCCGGCGTTTTTAAGAGTTTGTATGCTCGAAGGCGAGGAGTGGATGGTCATCAGGTCGTAGTCATTGCTGATGTTGTTGAGCCTTTCCTCGTCTTCATCGATCAGCACAATGTCCTGATCGTTGCGTGATAACAGCTTTGCCAGGTGAGTTCCTATGGCATAAGCTCCAGCTATGATGATTTTCATTTTACATCTTTATTGTTTAGGATATGCTGCCTATGGCATTCTTTATTGTCGCGGCTATCGTTTCGGTGTCGATGCCCGTTATGTGCTGCAGTTCGTTTACGGTGCCCTGTTCGATAAACTTGTCGGGCAGTCCGAGTCTTGTGACGCGTGTTGTATAGTTGTTGTCGCTGAGCCATTCGAGCACGGCTGAGCCGAGTCCGCCCTTGCGCACTCCGTCTTCAACGGTTATGATATGCTTGAACTTTGATGCTGCCTCGGCCAGAAGTTTCTCGTCGAGCGGCTTTATGAAGCGCATGTCGTAGTGGGCAATCTGTGCTTCGCCGCATTCTTTCTCTACGGCTTCTATGGCCTTGGTAACGTTGTTGCCTATCGGACCCACTGACAGCACGGCCACGCTGTTGCCGTCTTTCAGCTTGCGTCCTGTTCCTACTTCAATTTCTTCAAACTCATTGTGCCAGTCTACTATCACGCCGTGTCCTCTCGGATATCTTATCACGAAAGGTCCTTTGCCGTCGAGCTGCGCCGTGTACATAAGGTTGCGCAGTTCGTGCTCGTTCATAGGCGAGGCTATAGTCAGGTTAGGCACGGGTCTCAGGGCAGCAATGTCGAAGGCTCCGTGGTGTGTGGCTCCGTCTTCGCCTACCAGTCCGGCGCGGTCGAGACATATAACGACGGGAAGTTTCAGTATTGCCACGTCGTGAATGATGTTGTCGTAGGCGCGCTGTGCGAACGAACTGTATATGTTGCAGAACGGCAGCATGCCTTCCTTTGCCATTCCTGCCGAGAACGTTACGGCGTGGCCTTCGGCAATGCCCACGTCGAAGGCTCTGTCGGGCATGGCCTTCATCAGAATGTTCATGGAGCATCCTGTAGGCATTGCCGGCGTTACGCCTATTATGCGCGGATTTTTCTTTGCCAGTTCGAGCAGCGTCTCGCCGAACACTGTCTGATATTTAGGCGGCACTCCAGTCTCGTCGTCTGTTATGCGCTCGCCTGTGTTGATGTTGAATTTTCCGGGGGCATGCCATATCGTTGCAGCCTTTTCGGCCGGTGCATATCCGTGTCCCTTTATTGTGTGCAGGTGCAGCAGCTTGGGGCCTTTCATGTCCTTTAGCTGTCGCAGCACCCTTACCAGTTCTGTTATGTTGTGTCCGTCGAACGGGCCGAAGTATCTTATGTTGAGGCCTTCAAAGATGTTCTGCTGATGGCTTATGGCCGACTTCAGCGCGTTGTTCAGCCTCAGTATGCCCTGCCGGCGGTCTTCGTCGAGATATCCCTTTGCGTTGAGCCATTTCGACAGCTTGAATCTAACATTGTTGTAGGTCTCGTTGGTGTTCAGCTTCAGCAGAGCCTGCTTCAGTCCGCCTACGCTGCGGTCTATGCTCATGTTGTTGTCGTTGAGGATGATGAGCATGTCGTTAGGCGTGGTCGACACGTTGTTGAGTCCCTCAAAGGCCAGTCCGCCGCTCATGGCGCCGTCGCCTATAATAGCCACCACATGTCTCTTGCCGTTGCCGGTCTTCTTTGCAGCCAATGCCATTCCCAGCGCGGCAGAAATAGAGTTAGAGGCATGTCCGCACACAAAACTGTCGTATTCGCTTTCTAACGGCGACGGAAAGGGCATTATTCCGTTCAGCTTGCGGTTGGTGCAGAAGCGGTCTTTCCTGCCTGTCAGAATCTTGTGTCCGTAGGCCTGATGTCCCACGTCCCAAACCAGTCTATCTTCCGGTGTGTTGAACACGTAGTGCAGGGCTACGGTAAGTTCTATTGCTCCCATGCTCGAGGCCATGTGCCCCGGGTTTACCGAAAGTTCTTTCAGAATGTCGTCGCGCAGCTCTTTGCACAGTTGCGGCAGCTGTTCTTCTTTCAACTTTCTTAAGTCGGCGGGATAATTTATTTTGTTAAGAAGCTTAAAATCGTTAGATTCCACGGTCGTCTTATTATTGAATATCATTGCAAAGATAATGTAAACAGATTGAAGAACAAAATAAATTCGTTTATTTTTATTAAGGTGTAAAGTGCCCTGGCGGATGAAATGGGGGCGTTAATGACTGTAATTAAGTGGGGATAAATGTAAAATGAAAGGCCGTATAGTGTGTTTTTCAATAAAAAGATGTAAATTTGCGACAAACAAAAAAATAAAGAAAAAATGAATATTAACAAGGGTATTTTCATGTCGGGCATGGTGGTTGCGCTGTTATCGCTGCCATGTCATGCACAGACAAAGGACGGAGGCATATCGGCTGATATGCTCAAGGAAATTCAGCAGTCGCAGAAGCTGACAACTGCCGACAAGGCTTTGTTTAACGCCGTGGCGTCTAACAGTATCGACAACCTGGCTCAGAACTACGCCAACCAGGGCGCTCTCGACACCTACTTCAGTGTTGAGACCAAGTCGCAGAACATTACCGACCAGAAGCAGAGTGGTCGTTGCTGGATGTTCAGCGGCTTCAACGTGATACGCTCAAACTTCGCCAACCGCACCGACTCGCTGCGTGTCGACCTGTCTCATGCTTATCTCTTCTTCTGGGATCAGCTCGAGAAGTCAAATCTCTTCCTGCAGGGTGTTATCGACTGTGCGTCGAAGCCTATGGACGATGTGCGTGTTCAGTTCTTCTTCAAGAGTCCGCTCAACGACGGCGGTACATTCTGCGGTGTGTCAGACCTTGTTGACAAATACGGACTTGTGCCTGCAGAGGTAATGCCCGAGACTTTCTCTGCCGAGAACACATCTAAGGCTACGTCACTGATTAAGTCAAAGCTGCGCGAGTTCGGCCTGAAGCTGCGCGACATGGCCAACGGCGGAAAGAGCGCAAAGGAGATTAACGCTGAGAAGACAAAGATGCTGGGCGAGATCTACCGCATGCTGGCTCTTACCATAGGCGAGCCTGTAAAGGAGTTTACTTATGCCTTCAAGAACAAGGACGGACGCACCGTTACCGAGGCAAAGAAATTCACTCCGAAGTCGTTTGCTGCCGAGATGCTTGGCGGCAAAGCCATAGGCGGCTCTTTCATCATGGTTATGAACGACCCGCGCCGCGAGTATTACAAGACTTACGAGGTGGAATACGACCGCCACACATACGACGGAACTAACTGGAAATATCTTAACCTGCCGATGGAAGAAATAGCCAAACTTGCCATCGCCTCTCTGAAAGACGGCAAGAAGATGTACAGCTCTTACGACGTAGGCAAGTTCCTCGACCGCAAGCGTGGCTATTGCGACCCGCGCAACTATGACTATGGTTCGCTCTTCGGCACAACATTCGGCATGAACAAGGCTCAGCGCATCATGACTTACGACAGCGGCTCTACTCACGCCATGACTCTTACGGCCGTTGACCTCGACGCCAAGGGCAATCCCACAAAGTGGAAGGTTGAGAACAGCTGGGGCGGCGACTGGGGCCAGAAGGGCTGCCTGATAATGACCAACGAGTGGTTCAACGAGTATATGTTCCGCCTCGTTGTCGACAAGAAGTATGTTCCTGCCAAGACTCTTAAGCAGTATGAGCAGAAGCCTGTTATGGTTATGCCCGAAGATCCGCTCTTCTTGCCGGATGAATAGTTCTTTTAGGAGTTAAAGTAGTTAGAAGTAGTTAAAGGAGTTAAAGCCATATGCTTTGTTGATAATGGAGTGACTAGGGCTTTTGCTCTTGACGATTGATATCTGCGAAGATTAACTCTTTAATTTGTCTTTTACTCATACTTAAAAATAAAATCCGTCGGACGTCCTTTTGTCCGGCGGATTTTTTTATGCCTATGAATATAAAATATTTTTTTCAGAACTTTAGGTTTATGCCTGCCATCACTGTGCGGCCTCTCAACGGAACACGCAGGAATGTGTAGTTTGAACCTTGATATGACGAAATCTCGTAGCTTTCGCGGTTAAGCAGGTTGATGGCTGTGAGCGTTACGCTGAGCGTCTTACTGAAGTCATACTTTGCTCCGGCGTTCAGAAACAGGTTGGTTGAATATTGGTTGTGGGTTATCTCGTATGTGGTTCCGGCAGCGTCGGCATACAGGCGCAGAGCTTTTATCGGCATAAAGTCGAGGCTCAGTGAGCAGTATGCATTTTTCAGAACGTTGTCTGTGGACGAGAAAGTGTCGGGGCGTTTCCATGTTATGTTGCCCGCAACGGTCAGGTTTGCCGTCAGCCAACTAAGTTTGTCCCATGACGCACCCACTTGCGCGTTGGCGGCATTATATCTTATATAGCCTTCAACGCCATTCTGTGAGGCAAGCGCCTTGTTGTAAGAGTAAGAGACAGAGCTTTTCAGCGTGAACCTTGCGTTGCGCCATATCTTCTTAACGTTGCCGACACCGCTGAATGATGTGTGCGTGTTGTCGGCCCATACAGGATTTATCAGCGTCAGGTCGCCTGCGTAAAGATAACTGAAATAACGGTCTTGATTAATCTGCTGCCAAATGGCATACACATTCCATGACAGCATTGTTGCCGTGTTGAGCCACGACAACCGTATGCTGGCAGTCTTAGTGCGGCTGAACGACATCGAGTCAGCGCCCAGTGTATAGGTGCGGTAGTTGTTCATCATTGTCCCGTAGAAAGGCACGCTCCGTGTGTCGGCATTGCGTATGATACCTACTGACGCGTCGACAGATGCCATTGTGCTGAGCTTATAGTCGATGTCGAGCATTGGCGAGAACATCACCTTGTGCGTCTTTATGCCGCGCATCGGGTACGAATAAGAAATATATTCAACCGGCAGGGTGAGTGTCAGCGAGCCGTCGGGCAGGTTGTATTCGTATTTCGGCTCAAGGGTGTGAAGCCAGTAGCTGCCCGTCATATCGTCCTTAACACCGCTCACGGTTGTCTCGTTGCGCTTGTATTCCATGATGTAGCCTATGCCGAGACTGCCGCCGAAAAGGCTGAAGTTGGTGCCTATGCGGTTGCGCGTAAACAGGTTGCGCAGTCTTGCCGTATAGTCTGTCGGCATTTCTTCATCGCCTGATGTAACGCCGAGCCGTTCGCGCGAGCCGTAAAGGCGCACTATCGACGACATGTCGAAGAGCATAGCGTCGGTGTTTATCGTTGCTTCGAGTATGTTCTGCACGTCATATTGTTTGCGCTTTACCTGTTCCTGCAATATGCCTATGTTGCTGCTGCCGTTGTTTAGGGCGTCGCCGAGTCCTAACGTTGCCGACGCTTCATCCGTGAGATACACGCTCTTTGTGTTCTGTTCATAGCGCAAAATGCCCTTCACAAGGTCGTTCCTGTTGTGTATGTCGTTGTTTTCAAACACGTTTACTGTATCATCCTTGGCTGTGTAGCTGTTGAAAATACTGTCTTGCTGCAGTCCGCTGTCATGATAATACATCACATTCATGCGCAGCGTCTTTTCCTGTGTGAAGGCGTGCAGATAGTTAAGTCCCGTGTAATACGATTTGTTTTTAAGATAATACAGCTGCGAGATTGGCGGTGTCTGTGCCGTTGGCGAGTACATGAAAGGTGCGGGCAGCGGCTCTGTGGTGTACATTCCCGTATAGCTGTTCATGCCTTGGGTAAGACTCTCCAGACTTATTCCGCAGTTGTTCATCATTCCTGTGAACAGCAGCTGGTTCTTCTTGTTTATGTTGATTGCCGTCAGTCGGTTGTCCCATGTCACGGGACTTCCGCCTATGTTGCCGTCGGCCTCGCCGAAGGGGCGTGCCTTGTAGCCTCGCTTCAGTTTCAGGTTGAGCGTTGCACGGTCGTTGCTCACCTTGCCTTCAAGGGCCTTTATGGGTTGGTTGCGCTCCATTATCTGCACCTGCGCCACGGCTTCGGCAGGCATGTTCTGCGTAGCCTGGTTATATTGTGCGCCCATGAGGTCGAGCCCTTCTATGTTCACTTTGTTTATCGGCTTGCCCTGATAGCTTATTTCTCCGCTGTTGCTCACCTCTATGCCCGGCATCCGCTTCAGCACGTCTTCTATGCTTCGGTCCTGTTTCTGTCGAAAGGCGTCAACGTTATACAGCAGCGTGTCCTTGCGCCGTGTTATAGGGTCGGCTGTCACGGTTACGTTTTTCAACTCTACGGCCTTGCGCTCAAGTCGCGCGTCATACACGTTGCAGCCTTCTTTGAGCGGTATGCGCCGCGTCTCGTAGCCGAGAAACGCAAACTCAATCTGCCGTCCGCCGTTCACGGCTTTCAGCCTGTATGTTCCGTCTCTTCTTGTCAGCGCGTATGCAAGGAGCGAGTCCTTGCCGTCCAGCAGTTTGCACGTAACGTTGCCTACGGCTTTTCCTGCAGTATCGGTAACTTTTCCCGAATAAGCCGTCATGTCATTCTGAGCCGCCGCACTAACGCAGTCAAGCATCAGAGAAAACAATATTAAGATAAAGTTTTTTACCATTTCAATTCAAGCATATTACTCGGACGGCGTGGATAATTAGCCTCTTGCGACACCCATTTGCCGTTCACTTTAGTCTTTACTTTAAAAACTTCTATTGAGAGATTATCATAGTTCTCTATATCGTTGCGGCACGAAGTTAGAGCTTCTTCGCGGCTTACAGTCTTCAGCTTGCCCCAAAACTCTTTTTCATAAAGATACATGTCGCGGTAAGAATGTGCCTTCTCCATGCCGGCATAGGTGAATATCCAGTTGCCTTTTGTGTCACGGATATCTATTATCAGTCCGGGCAGTCCGTTGAATATATACGGTCCGTAGGGCAGGCTTATGTTGTCGGCATACCATGCCACATAATCTCTTCCGGCATAGCTGCATGTGGCTTTCTTGCAGGGAATGTCACTTATTATTGTGTCTCCCGCTGCAAGATTCCAGTCGATCTGTGGCGTGAAGGAGTATTCAAAGTTATATAAATTGTCATAAAACTGCACTTTGGTCTGATAATCAGCAAGGTCAGTAATGCTAACTGTGTAATAGTTGATTCTGCCTATTGCTTCATTCCATGTTTTGATGGCCTGCCTGTCACGTGCGTTTTTCTTGCTTTTTCCCATGTAAATATCCATCGAGTCGAGTGCAAGCTGATAATAGTCGCCATACTTTGTATATTTATCTGATATTTGCAACAGTGTCTTAGCCTCGGTATATTTATCCGTCTTGGTGCTGTCTTTCAAGTATTTCAGGTCGTAATACACCGCAATTTTGGCCGTGTCGTACACTTCTTTTCTTATTTTCCTGAACGCATCCAGACCTCCGTCATAGCTTGTTATGCGTGGCATCTGTGCTTTTACAGACATAGGCAATGTGCATAAAATAGCGATTAATGAAGGAAATATCCGTTTCATATATTCTTAGTTATACTTAATCGTAAGTATTTTACCATTCCAGTTCAAGCATATTGCTCGGGCGTGGTGCCATCATTTTATCAAAGTTTGGACTTTTTTTTACAACTGTCATAACTCCGCTTTCTATCGCAATGCTCACAAAATTTTCCACTTCGTTACGGTAGGCAGATAAGGCCTTTTCTCTTGTTGTCTTTTTATATTTCTTGTCTTTATAAAGATACATCATATCAGATGACGCGGCTTTTGATATGCCGTTGTTTGTGAATATCCAATTCTGTTTGTCGTCATACAGTTTCATAATGAGTCCTGGCAGTCCGCCGAAAACAAAAGGACCATAAGGCAGCGGCATGCTTTCGGCGTACCATGCTATGAAGTTGCGTCCGGCGTATCGGCATGTCGCTTTTTTGCATTGAAGGTCGTTTATTATGGTGTCTCCAGACAGCAAAGTCCATTGGATTTGTGGTGTGGGGTAGGTGTATTGGTATTTGTTCAATGGTGATCTCAGTTGCACGGTAGTCTGCGAACCTTTCAGGTCGGCAAGCATGATGTAGTCGAATGTCGTTTTAGTTACAAGCATATTGAAATCATCATTTGCCTTTTTGTCGTGTGCGTTCTTTTTGCTCTTAGCTAGATAATTGTTTACGGAGTCGGCCTTTATTTTGTAGTAGTCGCCAAACCATGTGTAGTCGTCAGATATCATCAACAACGTTTGTCCGTCTCTGTATCTGTCCTTTTTAGTAGAGTCGGGCAAGAAACTTACTTTATAAAACACATTGACATCTGTTGTGTCATAAGGAGCATGATTGATTCTTTTATACGCGTACATGCCTCCGTCCGGACTTGTCATAAATGCTCTCCCAGTTTGTGCACGGCCTATATGGCATAACAACAGGCATAATACTAAAATGCTTATGTGTTTCATTACTATTTTATGTTTATTTTCTTAGATATTTGTGGCGGTTTGGTTTGCTTTATCACAAAAGTCAATGCCGTTGGCTTTGTGTTTAGTTCTGTCGTCTGCGAAGTGTTTTTGTATGGCAAATATCTTAGTCTGCATAAATGATATGCTCCACACATCTTTTTGCCTTCATGTTGATGACGGCTTAGAATAACTCGTTGAAGCAGAATCCGCCCGGCGTTGCAAACAAGTGATGCAAGGCTCGTGCATGGACCTCCAAGATGCGTCGGGCTGCAAGACTGTTGTAAATGCCAAACGCAAAAATATGAAATTTTAATGTATAAAAATAAATAAATCCGACTTTTGAATTATATTTAACTAACTTTCAACATGTTAAATGCATCTGACTATTCCATGTCGGTATATGTCTTTTATGTGTCTTTCATAATATTCTTTTTATTTTTCCAATGTAATTTCTGAATAAGTTGAAAATCAGTTATGCAATGTGTTTTCTTATATGCTACCTCACGTATGTGGAAAGTCAGAGTGGCGATATACCTTTTGTTTTTCCGGCATACGGTAGAGCTGCATAAATGGGCGTTGCTCTTTCTTGGGGTGGATTGCTGTTGTGTAATACATGTGGTTTCAGCGCATATATGGCGCTTCCTTATTGCGTGGCTTGTCCTGAATGTCTGAATATGAACTCAGACGATTCATTTACAGAATGTTTGAACGCTGTGGGCTGTCCGTCAACCGTAATGAACAAGTGGACCGAACCGGGAATCAGAATGTATTTCTGTTCTATGCCAATATTTTTCAGCCTCTCTGCAAATTCTGCGCCTTGACATCGTAGGATGTCGCGTTCGGCCGCCACGAGCAACGTTGGCGGAAGTTTTGCAAGGGCATGGTCGTCTGCTTCTGCGGGAGATACTAATGGATTATGCGATTCGGTGGTATATGCTTCGTTGAAAGCGTTCATAAGTTCGCTGTCAAGCCCGAATCCTTTTCCGAACAGTTTCCATGATTCGGAGTTGTCTGCATAGGCTTTTGTAACGGGATAGAATGTAATCAGGCTGCTGAAAGTGTTTTCAGGGAAGCTCAATGCCGTGGCTATGGCAAGATTTCCGCCTGAGCTGTCTCCGCCTACAGATATGCTTCTGCATTTCCATTTCGCCATATTTTCGCAGGCAAATTTTACGGCATCTATGCAGTCTTTCAGTCCTTCCGGGAAAGGATGCTCGGGGGCGAGCCTGTAATCTACGGCAAGTACGGCAATGCCTCTTTCGGCCATCGCAGCACAATAACGTGAACAACTGTTTATACTTCCTATAACCCAGCCGCCACCATGGAAATATACAAGCAGTGGTATTGCGTCGTTGTCGTAGCGCTTGCTTCTAAAAAGAGTCTGACTCTTGCTGATATCTGTTCGATAGACACCGTTGGGCAGCTTGGCTGCTGTATTGCGGGCGTTTCTTACATTAAGAAGCATGTCGTTATTGCCGGACATTGCCTTGCGGATAGCTTCAGTCTGACGCTCCTGCAGCTTTTCAGGCATACGGGCAATGAATGAATCTGCTTCATTTCGCTCTGAATATTCATCATGTCCTATATTTGCTGAATATGCAGAAATTGAATTGAATATTATAAATGCTGTTATAATAAACCGGTTTATGTTCGATGTAAAATGCATAGGGCTATATAAAATCATCCGTTGGCGGAATAAAATTCCGTGCGTACTTAATCTTTTCCGACAGGCTTGTTTTTTAAACCTCAATCGGTCATTATGCCGCACATTGCTTTATCACTTTTGTTCATTCATGCTTTCAGCCGTCTTTTTGTTCGCTTTTCCTGACATAGTCTGCTATGACAGCAAAAACTGACGAAAATCTGCTTTATATAAAGCAAAAATCCCGACCGGATTCTAATAACGATTTTGGTTAAAATACATTCAGCTACATTCCGTTTCTTATGCACAGTGAGTAGCTGGCAGACAATTCAATCTGTTATGGCCTGATAAAGATAGGAGATGTTCCCTTTTTTGCTGCGCTCAAAGAAACATCTCCTTAACTTTATTTCAGTGGTTAAAGCATATTGACTTTAACTACTGACAGAAATCCACAATACTATTGGATTTTTCACTCTTCACTTTTCGTTCTTCACTTAGAATTTACACCAGGTGGCTTATCAGCTCCTCGCGGTCGCCGGGCAGAAGGTCGATTACGGGGATTTCAACCATGGTGTAGCATCCGGGCTGCTGACGCATAGATGCGCGTGCAACGTTTACGAGCACCTGACCTGTCAGGGCAGGGTTGTTGATGCTCATGTTGAACTCCATGCGCTGGTTCTGAGTCTTTCCGCTCACACCCTTGCGTACGAGGTTTACGCCGTGGCCCATGTCCTGCACAGCGTCAACGCTGTCAACCTGCATAACGTAAGTCTCGTCGCTTGCGAAATACGGGTCGGCCTTGATAGCCTTTGTAACCTCCTCAAGACTTGCGCCCTCTTCAAGCTCAACATAAACCATGCGGCGGTGTATGCCTTCGCCCTTAGGTATGGTCATTGACAGAGCATTCTTTACGCCCTCTTTAGAGCGCACGCATACAGAGTGGCCCATACTCATGCCCGGACCGAAGTTGGTGTAGCTCAGTCCTTTAGGTGCAAGGCTCTGCATTAGTGTGCGTACAACGCTGTCAGAACCCGGGTCCCATCCTGCTGCAATCACAGCCACAGTGCCGTGTTCCTTGCATATCTTCATCAGGTTAGAACGATATTCGCGTATGCTTGTGTGTATGTCGAAGCTGTCAACGGTGTTGATGCCGAGTGCAAGAATCTTTGTTGCATACTCCTCGCAGCTGCGTGTCGGTGTGGCAAGGATAGCCACGTCAACATCTTTCAGCTCAGTGATGTCCTTCACCACTTCATAGTCGGCCAGCTCTGCCGGCTTGTTTTCTGCTCCGTGGCGTCTTACTATACCTGCAATCTCGAAGTCTTCAGCTGCTTCGAGTGCCTCAACGGCAAATTTGCCTATGTTGCCGTAGCCCACTACGGCTGCTCTGATTTTCTTCATATTGTCTAAAAATTTATCTGATTCTTTTATTATCCTATTTCTTTTATTTATGCTGAGATGCAGCTTATCTTATGCAAAGATAATGCAAATTTTCAGTTGACGGATAATTTGTTTGTGTTTTTTCAACAATAATCAGCGTTAATGTTATTAAACGTAACTGAAAATATTATATATCTTACTTTCTGAACGTGTTAATAAGGCAAACGGCAAAGGATTGTTACCTGGCTTAAAAACGGTCTGTATGTAGGTCTCTGTTTACAGCTTATGCAGCCGCATGTTTAGTCGCACATTCAGTGTCATGGCGGTTGTTGTGATGTTTCATAATGAAAGCAATAAGTGCATAATACCGTTCAAAGTGATATCTGACTTTTGTCAGAATTTTCTGCCGAAATAGAATTTTGAGAGCCTCCAATACGGTTCTTATGGTAAAGTATATTTACAATAAATCGCAAAAGGTATGCTTTTATAAAATAACTCGGCCACTTTTTATCCGAAAGTGGCCCGTTTTCGCATCAAAAACAGCCCACTTTTCAAGGCAAAAAGCCCTGTTTTTAGGCCGTTTTAGCCCTGATTTTGTTGCACATAATGACTATGATTAATGATAACACACATTCGGTCAGCTAATTATAATTGCACACGAAAACGGCCCGTTTTTACGCCCGACAGATTTTATTTTTCAAATATCGCCGTCTGAGAGCGTCAAGGAAAATCAGAGTGTAAGCAAAAAGAGGAAATTTGAGTTTAAGTGAAGAGTGAAGAACGAAGAGTGAAGAATTCAAATGCGTTGCAGCTGATTAAGGCTAACTCTTAGCCCGAAGGGCTTCACTTTAGTAACCGTGGGTGTGCCACCCACGGATTATTACTCAACAAACCGACAGCACCCGAAGCGGTGCTACTTCAGAGTTATCCTTAGTTTTGATACCAACGTCAGAATACAAAATATAAAGAAGTAGCACCGCTTCGGGTGCTTTTATACCTCATTGGATATCCGTGGGTGTGCCACCCACGGTTACTAAAGTGAAGCCCTTTGGGCTTATTGTTTTTATTTGTTGCGTAAAGAAACCACAAAACTAATATTCCGGCAGATTTATACTAATTGTTGAACGCAGCAAAATATAATAAAGTAGCCGATGGTCAGTAAAGCTAATTTCAGTCTACAAAACTTCTGATGTTAAATGAAAAAGTCCGTCTCTTAATTGTTCATTTGTCTTAATTTTATTAAATTTGTGGCGATGATTAAAGTGTAATTAGGCGTATTGATGTCTTTTGTGATAAAGAATTATGGGGCTGTACACTTTGTAACTTAAATCTAAAACAATAAAAACCTTGTTGTGTAAAGATGAAAATAGGAATTAAGAATTTTTTTTTGCCGATAGTGCTTCTTGCCGCATCTGCAAGCTTTACATTAGCCGGTCAAAGTTGCAGTATGCCTAAAGGCAATACACAGCCGGACACGATAGTGTGTTCGGAAATTGTAGGTCCTAAAAATGAAGAGTGGAAGAGAACAGAATTCTTTGTAGTAACAAAAAATGACACCTCTGCGTTTTCGTTCATCATAGAAACGAGAGAAAATAAAGTGGGATGGATAGAATTTGGTCTGTTTCCTGCCCAAAAAGATTTTCAATATATAAATGGTAGCAGTAATGACACTACGGCTTTTAGGATATCAGATTCTAAAAATCATGAGTATCATATACCGAATTATAAAGAACTGATCCATGAGATGGATTTGTGCTTAGGCGCAGCGTCTAAGGTTTATGATTTCAGCACAAAGTCTTCAATGCATTGCTTTTTGTCTACATTTGGCGATATAGCTGTAATGACAACCAATCTGCTGAATGCAAATTGTAAGCTTAACGAGCATGGCTATTATTGGCATTCGGATATTGAAAAAGAACTTGCGAAGACTCCTTTGGCAGAAGACTTGAGCATAATGTTGAAAAAGTATAATCGTAGGGTGAAACGCATATCATGTCAGGAAGAAATATTGACTATTCCAAAAGAGGCAATGCTCGACAACAATATTTCGAAAGATTTGTCAATTCCTGATAAGGTTTGGGAGGTCTCGTTATACATTAAGTTGGAGCCGTTACAGCAGAAATAACGGTAGGCATCATATTGTGAGAGTTTTAGATGGACAGACAGTATTATTATGAAAATTTAAAAGTTTTTTTGTAGTGTTTTTGATGTAAACAAGTTAAATTTGTGGCGATAATATATAAACCGAGCCTATGAAAATATCTTTGTTCATCGTTGCTTGCATCATCTTTATTGTTGCGCCTGTGGTGATGTCGGGTAAGGCAGACATGCTGATACCAGGACTTAAAAGAATGTACCCGGGAACATTAAGCAAGTCAGACCTGCGCGGAATACGTATTGTTTCAGGCATAGAATATATGCTTATCAGTGGTGCCACGCTGGCTGTGGCGCTGTATCCTTCATGGGGCTACGCTGCTTGCTGCTGCGTTGTTTATATTGGTTACGATGTTTCTCGCATACCTGTGTGTAAGAATATTCTTTCATGCCAAGTTCACCATCGGCGGCGCCATAGCGTCTGTAGTAGACTCCGTGTTAACGCTAATAGCTTTTTAAGTGAAGAGTGAAGAACGAAGAGTGAAGAATTCGATACTTTTGTGGATTATTGTTATTTCACTTTTCATTTAACCGCCTGTGCAACCGATATGAA
>OGMP01000909.1_pt1 | contig 26673 bp, 22 predicted proteins | sample 1573261 | NCBI WGS metagenome assembly OGMP01 (sample SAMEA2581878, study PRJEB24529) | metagenome | biome: Human gut stool | place: China | collected 2011 | reverse complement strand
GTGCCGTAACCCCGAGCATCTGAAGTTGACGGATGCCACGTGGGACGAGCGTTTTGCCGTCATTTGCCTGATTGTGTGTGTGGCAGGACTGGGACTTGCTCCGTGGTGGGTGAGCGACACCATCAGTTTCAGTGTAGAGCCTATTGTTTCACATTTTAATCTTCCCTGATCCAAGTTATGAACAGTAATTTATCTGCTATATTGTCCTTGCATGCCGAGCTGTCGCTGGTGTTGATTCTGTTGGTGGCTCTCTTGGCCGACCTTTTCATGGGTCGCCATCGCCAGCGTTGGTTTCATCCGGTCATTTGCGTGTTGATGGCACTCCAGATAGGATTGAACCTTACGCCCGACACCCGCGCACTCTTCGGCGGCATGTACGTCAACACCCCGTTCACGTCCATCGTCAAGTCCATCCTTTCGGCCGGTACGTTGCTTATCTTCCTCCAAAGCGGCGAATGGCTGGGGCGGAAAGACACGCATTATAAACAAGGTGAGTTCTACGTGCTGACGCTCTCCACCTTGCTGGGCATGTTCTTCATGGTGTCCGCCGGGCATTTCCTGATATTCTACATCGGATTGGAAATGGCCAGCATCCCCATGGCCTGCCTCGTGGCTCTCGACAAATACCGCCACCACAGTGCGGAAGCCGGAGCCAAGTTTATCCTGAGCACGATGTTCTCTTCCGCCCTGCTGCTCTACGGCCTGTCGTTCATCTACGGCACTTCCGGCACGCTCTATTTTGCCGACCTTCCGGCCATGCTCCAAGGCGGCGCGTTGCAGCAGTTTGCCCTGGTGCTCTTCCTGGCCGGGATGGGCTTCAAGATGAGCCTCGTGCCGTTCCATTTGTGGACGGCCGACGTCTACGAAGGGGCGCCTACCGGCGTGACGGCCTACCTCAGTGTCATTTCCAAGGGAGCCGCCGCCGTGGCCTTGGCCATCGTCCTGCGTTTCGTGTTCCCTTTGATGAAAGAAGACTGGACGCTCGCCGTGGCCCTGCTTTCCGTTGTCAGTATCACCGTGGCCAACCTGATGGCCATCCTGCAGAGCGACATGAAGCGTTTTATGGCTTTTAGTAGCATCTCGCAGGCCGGTTATATCCTTTTAGGCGTGCTCGCAGGCACGGCGCAGGGCATGGCCTCGCTGGTGTTCTATGTGGCCGTGTATGTGGCGGCCAACGTGGCCGTCTTTGCCGTTATCGGCACCGTCGAGCAGCACGCCGCCGGCCGGACCGACCGCGACGCCTACCGCGGGCTTTACCGCACGAACCCTCGCCTGACGTTGGTGCTGACGCTGGCCCTGTTCTCGTTGGGCGGCATCCCCCCGTTTGCCGGTTTCTTCTCCAAGTTCTTTATTTTCGCGGCGGCCTTTGCCCAAGGGTGGTATTTGGTTGTGTTCCTCGCGTTGGTGAACACCATCGTCTCCCTTTTCTACTACCTGTTGGTGGTCAAGGCCATGTACATCTCCGAGCCCCTTACGGCGGACGGCCTTCCGGTGGTGGCTCCCTTGCGCAGCCATCCGGGCGTGCGCCTCACGTTGGCGCTCTGCACGGCGGGTGTCTGCCTGTTGGGCGTGATGAGTTTCGTCTACGAAGGCCTGATGCATTGGGCCCAGATGTTGTAGGAATCCTTTTTGTCTAAAAAGGATTAACAATCCGACTTCGGGCTATTTTGTTCTAATTTGCATAAAATCAGTAGGTTGAAATGATAAAATCACTTGGCGCAGAACGAAAAATCGTTCTGCGCCAAGTGATTTTTCAATCTGCTGCAAACGATTTTTCATTTGGCGCAGATTGATTTTATGGAGTGCTTTTCCTTGACAAATATGAGAAAAATACCTTTTTGCTGATATAATCCTAATTTAAGTTTAAATAGTCCAATGAAAGGAAAAGGATTACTCGTTACATTTGCAATGTCTTGAGGTTCTACCAGTGGATAAGCATCGACTTTCCCGACCGAAAGGCTGGAGAGCATGAGAATATCAATTAATTAACTTAAATTTCATTGAGATGAAAAACAGATTACTTGCCATCATGGCACTGTGTGGTGCGACATCATCCACCTTACCTTTATGGGCCGCATGGGACGGCCCGGAGTTGCAATTTGTAGAGCCGAATTTGGCCACTGATGGAACGGGTGGGGAAGTTCTTTGGCAGACACCGAATTGTCGCAGGTGCTGGAAAATATGCCAGTCGGGAATTACCGATTGACGGCCAACACGATTGGTTACCAACAGAATGATAACAAGATACGTCCATATGGTGTATATCTTTATGCAGAAAACAGCGGCATCGAGTCACGTGCGGAAGCCCATAGCTTGGAGTTCGGTGGTTTAAAAGACGGGGTCGTCTCTGAGGCCGACCCCCAGCCACGTAACACGGTGTTGGAATTCTTAGCCATGGATGGGACCATCAAAATAGGATTCAAGGTTGCCAATACGAATTGCAACTGGGTGGCAGTCGATAATTTCAAGTTGGAATACTTGGGGAAAGGAGAAGGCGGCGTGGCCGGAATCCTGGAGAATGTCCTTACACAGGCCGAAGAATTGAAGAACGGTTACGACCTTCAAAAGAAGAAATATTCCGCAGCCGGTGAAGCCAAGTACAACGAATTGCTCGAGACGGTAAAGCAGGCGGCATCAAACCCGGACATCGATGAAGAGGCTGTGGGGGTTATGGTCAAGTCGTTGCAGGCCGGCATGGATACGTTGAAAGCCGATGTGGAAGCCTATGACGCATTGACAGCTAAAACGGTCGAACTTTCTGAGGCATGGGATGAATCAGCCTATGCAGATCAGGCTTTCCCGGAGTATGAGGAATATTTGAGCGGTCTGGAAGATGCTTATGAAAATAGGACATTTAATCCTTTGGAACTGGACAGCATTCAGCCCCGTGCCGACAGGCTGTGGATATCTTGTGTGAAGAATGCGTTGATAAATGGCGAGACCAATAATGTGACCGGGATAATGGTGAACCCCGGTTGGGATGCCAATGCGGACGGATGGACCAAGACAGGTGATGGCAGTTACAACCAAAACAATTCACTGTCGGAAGTATGGAGCGGAAAGGATTGGGAAGTTTATCAGGAAATTACCAATTTGCCTCAGGGGTCTTACCGGATTACAATGCAAGGCTATTATTCCCCTAGTTCTACCAATAATAACTCGTGGCATGAAGGATGGGGCCAGGAAGGCGACAAGACGAACGACATATTGGCTTACCTTTTCGGTAACGATGCTTCCGAACCGCTTCTCCATGTGACAGCTTGCCCGCAAGAAGAGAATGTGGCCGAAAACTGTGAGCAAATATCATTCCCCACTGACGCTTCTTTGGATGGGAAATGGTTTTGCTATGGAACGGCTGCCGCACGTGCTGTCTTTGACCAGTCGCCGGACAACTATCTCAATGCGGTGACTTGTTATGTAGGCGAAGACGGCAAGCTCCGCTTAGGCCTCAGGATGTCGGGCGTGACTTGGGATGCTGCCTGGGTGGTATATGACAATTTCCAAGTGGAATACCTGGGGGCCGACAACATGGATGGAGCATATACGGCTTTGGATGCTCTCTTGCGGGATGCCAATGCCATGCTTTCGTCTGATACTCTGACTACGCAGGAGGCCAAGGATGCCTTGACCAAAGCCATAGAAGCTGCCAATGCCGTTGCGGACCTGACTCCCGAGCTTTATGAAGAGCATACGGTAGCTCTGAATGCAGCTATCAAGTTAGACCAAGAGGCGATATCGGCCGCTGCCGCATTGAATATAAAGGTCACGAACCATAAGGACAAGATGAGTGGTGTGGGTGAAGGCAGCTATGAAGAGTATGTCGGTACCGAAGGCTATGATGAATTGGAACGTTTGGTTGGAGAAATCCTTGATAATAAGATTGGCGGAGAGGGTATATTCGCCACTTTGGACGAAATCAACGATTATTCCGTCCGTCTGGACAAAGCTTATTCCAAGATGCTAAGCGGTCATATCGACTTCACCACGGCTAACAAGGACAAACCTGTGGATGCCACGGGATTGATCATCAATCCGAGTTTCCAGACCAAGAGCGAGAACAACGATGGAGAAATTGTGGATACTAAGTCTTCCGATGGTTGGACTGTAGAGTCTTTGAACGGAATGACGGGGGTGAAAGATGCCATGCTCTTTGAAATCTACAACGACAGCAGCGAGGTTTACCAACCTTTGTACAACGCTCCTGCGGGTTATTACCGTGTCATTATGAACGGTTTCTATCGTGCGGGTGGATTTATCGATGCAGGCGTAGCACGTCGCGACAGCGCGGATGCCCAAAATGCGGAATTGTTCGTTAAATGCGGTGACGGTAATTGGAGCGAGAAGTTACCTTCCATTTTTGAGCACGTCAGTGAATTGAAGTATGACGGCAGTGATGTGGCTTTGCCCGATTCCCTGTTCCCGAAATCCGACATGCTGTACCATTTCATTGTGGACCAACCGGCAGGAGCTGCATTGGCTTTCGAAGACGGAGAGTATGAGTGCGACACGTATTTCTACGTGGGCGAAGGTGAAGAGCCGGTATTGGGTGTCCGCAAGACGGGTATGCTGACGAACGACTGGTCATGCTTCGACAACTTCCGTCTCTACTATTATGGTGACGGCGATGCCAACAGGCCGGATGGTTTCGTGGATGGCATTGACGGTGTGTCAGCCGACGGTGCGGCTACGGTGGTAAATTCCGCATGGTACACCATCAACGGTGTACGTGTGGCCGAACCGAAGCAGCGCGGTATCTACATCCGTCAGGACTTGATGAGCGACGGTACGAAGAAGTCAGTGAAGGTGTTAGTTAAATAATTAGGTTTAGGGTATGAATTAGGAGTGGCTGTCCTGCGCCGGAAAATGAGGCGCGGGGCAGCTTTTTTTATTGGTGTCGTTCCCTAAAAAACGTGAAGCTTTGCGATAAACTACTTCTTCCGTCTTCTTTTCTGAAAGGCTTTCACTATATTTGTGTACATGAATAAAAAAACGTGGGAGTATGAAGTACAAAATGTTAGTGCTCGACGTAGACGGGACACTGTTGAACGACGAGAAAGAGATTAGTAAGCGGACGCTGACTACTTTGCTCAAAGTGCAGCAGATGGGCGTGCGTATCATGTTGGCATCGGGACGTCCCACTTACGGTTTGTTGCCATTGGCCAAGAAATTGGAATTGGGTACATATAACGGGTATATCCTCTCTTATAACGGTGGTCAGGTGATTAACGCTTCCAACGGAGAAGTGGTATTTGAACGCCGCATCAATCCGGAACATATCACTTATTTGGAGAAGAAAGCCGAGAAAAACGGTTTTTCAATCCTTACTTATAACGGAGATACGGTCGTGACGAATAACCCGAATGACCCGCATGTGCAAGCCGAGGCGGCTCTGAACGGAATGAAAGTGGAACATCAGGAGTTTTTCTCTGCGGCGATAGATTACCCACCTTGCAAATGTATGTTGGTGAGTGATGATGAGGAGGCTTTGGTGGGGTTGGAGAACCATTGGAAGCGTCGTTTGAACGGTGTATTGGATGTGTTCCGTTCCGAACCGTATTTTCTGGAAGTGGTGGGCAGCCGAGTGGACAAAGCCAATACGTTGGGCGTCATCATGGAAATGGAGGGCATCAAGACGGACGAGATTGTGGTGTTCGGTGACGGCGTGGCCGATGTGACCATGTTGCAATTGGCTGATTTGGGTATTGCCATGGGGAATGCCCCGGATTCGGTGAAACGTTGTGCCGACTACGTGACCCTTTCCAACAATGAAGACGGTGTGGCCGTGGCCGTGGAAAACGCTTTTCTGGCCGAAGTGCGTGAAAGCGAGATACCGCTCGATGCCTTGAATGCGCAGGCGCAGACTACGTTGATGGGGAACTTGGGCATACAATATACTGATGCTTCCCATGAGCGGATAGAAGCCACCATGCCGGTGGACCACCGCACGCGCCAGCCTTTCGGCATCTTGCATGGCGGGGCTACGCTGGCTTTGGCAGAGACGGTAGCCGGATTAGGCTCAATGGTGATATGCAATCCCGATGAATTCGTAGTGGGAATGCAAGTGAGTGGCAACCATATCTCTTCGGCTCACGAGGGAGATACGGTGAGGGCTGTGGCCACGATTGTGCATAAAGGGCGCTCTTCACATGTGTGGAATGTGGATGTGTTTACCTCTACAGAGAAGTTGGTCTCATCCATCCGGGTGATGAATAGCGTGATGAAACGGAAATGAGCCGCATGCGGAACGACGAGGCGGTAATCGGTGAATGGATTAAGGGGGGAGAAGCCTTCGTGTTCTACCGTGAACCGGGGGAAAGGGTTTGCCACGGCATACGGGCGGCACGGTCTTCCCTGCAATCTTTTGAAGTCTTCCCGTCCAACGACGGGAAGACTGGTTTTGTATTTGCCCCTTTTCGGTTCGGAGAGGGGCATCCTTTATGGTTGCTTCCCTTGGAGGAAGAAATAGAGGTCGGTATATCCCGGGCTGTATGTTCCGATGAGGTAGAGGCACCTGCGCCGATGCCCTTTTGCGGACGGTTGGAGGAGCAGCCGTCGAAGGAGTATCGTGAGGCTTTTCGTGCTTTTTCCGGTGCGCTTCGTGCCGGAGATTTTCAGAAGTTGGTGCTTTCGCGTGGTTGTACGGATGCTTTTCCCCATGGCTTTTCATGGGCACGGGCTTTCACGGCGGCCTGTCGCCGTTATGTACATTCCTATGTGTACTTGTTCCATACGCCGCAAACCGGTTTCTGGTTGGGGGCTACGCCCGAAATCCTTTTGGCCGGAGGCAAAGGGGAGTATCGTACGGTGGCTTTGGCCGGTACGCAATTCCTGCAAGAGGGGAAGTTGACAGCTCCGTGGTCGGAAAAGAACATCCGCGAACAAGCTTTCGTGACGGAATATATCGGCGGTTGCTTGCGCGAACGAGGTGTCCGGTTCACTTTGGAAGGGCCTTATACGGCTACGGCCGGAGAACTGGCCCATTTGAAAACCGATATTCGTTTTCGTCTCTCTTCGGTCGAAGCCTTGGGGGACATCTTGCAGGCTTTGCACCCTACGCCTGCCGTATGCGGGTTGCCCAAGGAAGAGGCTTTCCGCTTCATCCTGTCGCATGAAGGATATGACCGCAGCTATTATGCCGGTTTCCTCGGACGGTGGGAGCCGGAAGGGCGGACGGCTTTGTATGTGAATTTGCGATGCATGCAATGTGGCGAAGGGGCGGAAAAAATCCGCCTGTATGCCGGGGGCGGGATCTTGCCGGCTTCCGTGTGCGAAGAAGAATGGATGGAGACGGAACGTAAGTTGCAGACTATGAAATATGTAATCTCGAAAGGAGGGACTGATGTATTCGGATAAGAAAAACGTGTTGCAGCTTGTGGCCTTGCTGCGTGCGCATGGGGTACGCCGGGCGGTGTTGTGTCCCGGAAGTCGCAATGTGCCGTTGGTACAGGCTTTTGCCACGTGTGATAGTTTTGAATGCTTTTCGGTGACGGACGAGCGCAGTGCCGGTTTCTTCGCCATCGGATTGGCGTTGCACGTGCAGGCTCCCGTGGTGGTCTGTTGCACCTCCGGTTCGGCTTTGCTCAACCTCCATCCGGCGGTATGCGAGGCGTTCTACCGGCGGGTGCCTTTGGTAGTCGTTTCCGCCGACCGTCCGGCGGCTTGGATAGGACAGATGGACGGGCAGACTTTGCCGCAGCCGGGTGTTTTCGGTGGTTTGGTGCGGAAGGCGGTCAACCTGCCCGAGGTACGTACCGAGGAAGATGAATGGTATGCCAACCGGCTTGTCAATGAAGCCTTGCTCGAAGTGGACCACCACGGTTACGGGCCGGTGCATATCAATGTGCCCCTTTCCGAACCGTTGTTTCATTTTACGGCGGAAGCTTTGCCTTCCGTCCGGCGTATGGTACGGCGGGATATGTCCGATGAGGGACGGACTTTGGCTTTCTTCCTGAAAGAAGAGCTTCCCAAGTATCGGCGGGTACTGGTCGTGTCGGGGCAGATGTCTTCGGACGAGGCGGTGGGTGTAGCGGCCTGTCTGTCCGGTGGCCGTGTGGCCTGGTTGACAGAAGTGCTGGGGAATTGTCCGTCGGCTTCGGATGCGGTACGGGGTTTCGATGCGTTGTTATATGCAGCCCGTGAGGAAGACTTGCAGGCGTTGCGCCCGGACTTGGTGATTACCGTAGGCGGGCATATCGTGTCGAAACGTTTGAAACAGTTCCTGAGGCGTACGCCTTCGTTGGTGCACTGGCATGTTTCGCCGGACGGCCTTCCGGCGGATTTGTTTTGTGCGTTGACCACGGTTGTGGAGGCTTCTCCTGCTGATTTCTTCCGTTTGTTTTTCCGGTCGGAGGCTTTGCCGTTCGGGGTGTATGCGCAGTTGTGGCATGAAAGTTGTGCCCGGTTGGCTTCTCCGGAAACCGGATATTCCGAGATATATGCCGTGCGGCGCGTGTTGGAGGCATTGCCACCCCATGCAGTGCTCCATTTGGCCAACAGTTCGGCCGTGCGTCTGGCGGAATTGTGCCGCCTGCCCGAAGGTGTGGAAGTGCAGTGCAACCGGGGAGTGAACGGCATTGAGGGTTCCGTGTCGGCTGCGGTGGGTTATGCGGCAGTGTCCGACCGCCTGAATTTCCTGCTTGTAGGCGATTTGAGTTTCTTTTATGATATGAATGCGTTATGGAACGGCCATGTACGTTCCAACCTCCGCATCGTGGTGTTGAACAACGGCGGTGGGGCCATTTTCCATGCCTTGCCCGGGTTGGACATGGCGGGAGATACGCGGCGTTTCGTGACGGCTTCTCATGGTGCATCGGCGGCAGGTTGGGCCGAATCGCAGGGATTCACCTATTTGCGTGTCACGGATACCGTGTCCCTTCTGGCCGCCCTTGATGATTTGCTGGACGAAGCAGCCACGGCTCCTGTCTTGTTGGAAGTGTTTACCGATGCGGAGACCGATGCCGAAGAGCAACGGAATTATTATCATGCGATAAAGGAGGAATGGAAGAACTTTTTAAGATAAAGGATATGAACAGAGAATGGAAAACTTTAAAAGAATACGATGATATTCTTTTTGAATTTTATAACGGTATCGCCCGTATCACCATCAACCGCCCGCAGGTGCGCAACGCTTTTACGCCGCGCACGGTGTCGGAGATGAGCGACGCGCTTTATATTTGCCGCGAGCGGCGCGATGTCCGCGTGGTCGTGTTGACCGGAGCGGGCGACAAGGCCTTTTGTTCCGGAGGCGACATGCACGTGAAAGGGCACGGGGGATATGTCGGGGACGACGGTGTGCCCCGTTTGAATGTGTTGGAGGTGCAAAAACAAATCCGTTCGTTGCCCAAGCCCGTGATTGCGGCGGTCAACGGCTTTGCCATCGGCGGAGGCCACGTGCTCCATGTGGTGTGCGACCTGACGATAGCTTCGGACAATGCCGTTTTCGGACAGACCGGTCCGCGCGTAGGGAGTTTTGACGCCGGTTTCGGTTCCTCTTATCTGGCCCGTGTCGTAGGTCAGAAGAAAGCCCGTGAGATATGGTTCCTGTGCCGGAAGTATAATGCTCAGGAGGCCCTCGACATGGGACTGGTCAACAAGGTGGTGCCCTTGGCCGAATTGGAAAACGAATATGTGGCATGGGCGGAAGAGATGATGCAGCTCAGTCCGTTGGCCCTGCGTATGATAAAGGTGGGGCTGAACGCCGAACTGGACGGCCAGGCCGGTATCCAGGAACTGGCTGGGGATGCCACGATGCTTTACTATATGACCGATGAGGCTCAGGAGGGCGGCCGGGCTTTTTTGGAAAATCGTAAACCGAAATGGAACTTTTAAAGTTAGTCGTTTCAATCTTATTTTATCCGGTTTGAATGGTTAAGCGTTCAAACCGGATTTTCTTAGTTTAAGTTCATCTTTTCTATAGAAATATGATAGGAAAAGCAGTCCTTGGTTTAAAAAAGGCTTTTTAGTAAAATATGTCCTATCATTTGTTATTTTGTGTCCCATTCTTTGAAAAGGGAAAGGTATAATTTTGTGTTGTTCATGTCCTCATTAACAGATTGGGCTATGACACGATGGAAAACATTGAATTTTAAAACTATTAAACATGAAGAAGAAATTACCGGTTTCTTTATCCTCGTCAGTGGGGATATGTAGGTCGTTGATGGCCTTGTTGTTGGCATGTGCTACAGTGGATGGCATTTGGGCACAAGAGAATTCTCCTTGGATAGGTGAACCATTGCCTTCTGAGGGCGGAGAGTTTTACCTTTACAATAAGGTTGGGAATGGTTTTTTGCTCGGTGCAAACAGTTGGGGTACACAGGCTTCGTTAGGGCAGCCCGGCTTGTTATGTACGTTAGAAGTGATGCCCGATGGGAAATATGCCATCAAGACCATGTCCGATAAATATTTGAAAGATGACTATATCGATAAAGATAAAAACGGGTATGATTTCATAGATTCAAACCAGGAAGACGACGTTTATGAGTTTTCTTTGTTTGGCAACGGTCGCTATTTGTATTATTCGGGTTCGGGAACTGTCTTGAGTAGAACGGATCAATTGACTGATAACCAATGGATTTTAGTGTCTAAGGAACAGCGTATTAGTGCCTTGGAAAAGGCCACGGAAGAAGAGGGAATAGATGCAACCTTCTATATTACAGGTGCTAACTTCGACCGGTCACAACCGAGCGATTGGCAGGAAAGCCACAACGGTGGCACATTGACGCTCATCGGGCCTGAAAGGGCTGCGAAGTCTACAAATTCCTGTACGGAAGCATACGATAATGAAAACTTCGATGTGTACCAAGTCCTGACGGGAGTGAAGAACGGGCTTTATCTGGTGTCTTGCCAAGGGTATTATCGTCCGGGCGGCAATGTAGATGCCGCAGGAGCGCGAAATGCCGTTTTATATGCCAATGCGGACGAGGCTCCGCTTCAGTTGTTGGCAGATGATGGAAATGGTATTCCTAATAATATGGATCAGGCGGCGGATGCCTTTCTTGCAGGGCGTTATGCGGGGAATGAAGTCCGTACGGTAGTGATGGACGGCACGTTGCGGATAGGCGTGAAGAAAGAGGCGCATGTCGGAAAGGATTGGACTGCTTTCGATACTTTCCGCCTGACGTATTTGGGCGAGGCGGATGCTTCCGAGATATTCCAAAGCGCATTAGGGATGCTAAAGGTGCTCATCGGCGACTTCATGGCTTCAGGGGCAACCGCCATCGCCGGAGAGTTGCAAACGGTATATGATGAAAACAAGGATGCTTCGGGCGACGGCGTGGAGGCTGCGCAGTGTCCGATGCCATGTCTGCCGCCCGGGCCGTGCAAGCCGACGTGGAAGCCTTGGTAAATGCCGTGGAAACAGCCAAGTCGTTTTATGCAAAGGTGGAGGACGGTACCTATGTCTTGTCTACGGCAGGGAAGGAAGCTTTGGCTCAAGGTATTGCTGAGGCAGAAAAGGCACTGAAAGAAACGTCGATGTCGGCGATGCAGGAACAGGCTTCTGCCCATACGGGAAAGCTTGCAGCTCAAGTTGAGAATGCCGAACTTTGGAGGGGGATGATATATCCTTTGGACAAGGCCAGGGCATTGGCTGACGCAATAACGGGGCTTGACGGGACGGAAGCATACAAACAAGTCGTGAGTGATTTGGATGATGCGGCTTTAACCTATGAAAGAGTGGTGGCCGACGTGGCAGCCTTGAATTTAGCTTGCCGAGATGCGATGACGGTGGAATTCTTGGCCAAAGCATCGGCTGAGTCTCCCATCGACCTGACCAGCTTCATCAGGAATCCGAATATCTACCAGACGGTAGAGGACATGAAGACTTTGGACGGATGGGTTGTGGCCGCACTTGGGGAATATACTAATCCTCAGGTTACCACGGAGGGAAAAGGCGATGCCGCACTGTGGTCTTATAGTTGGTCGGCCAATGAAAGTAATAATGTAGGTAGAGCTCATTATTATACTAAAATAGGTGGGACAGAAGATGGTATGGTCAATTTGCCGGATGGCACTTATTTATTGAAAGCCGCTACTTATTGCACTCGTGACGCTGCTAATGTGAATTTATATGCTTCGTTGGACAATGTGAACATGAAGTTTGCCGATTTTAATGGCAATGAGTCGCTTTATAGTGCTGCTACTGGGGACAATGACGGTTCTACTACGGAACTACAGATGACAGTAAGCGGAGGTGTCCTTTATTTAGGAGTGAAGGGTGAAGCTATAGTCGCTGGCAATGGACAACATTGGGAAGCCGACAACTTCCGCTTGTACTACATTGGTGCCCCCGAAGCGGCTTCACAGTCCATTAGTGTGTTTGACACAGGCATGGCCACTTATTATTCTGCCAATGCCTTTACTGTGCCTGAGGGGCTGACTGGCGGCGTGGTGACGAATGAAGATGCTGCTACCGTGGCTGTGGATTGGCGTTATCCGGCAGGCAGTACCGTGCCGGGGCGTACCGGTGTCATTTTGAAAGGTGCGGTTGGAGATTATAAGGCTGAGTACAGCGTGGCCAACGTGGCCAGTCCGGAAAATAACCTGTTGGATGGTACGATAGAAGCGGCGACCATCGCTGACGCAGGTTACAAATACTACAAACTGGCCGATGGCGAAAAGGGACTTGGCTTCTACTTTGCTGTTGAGGGTGGTTCTTCCATCATGAACGGGGCAAACAAGGCATATCTGGCTCTACCTGAAAACGAGGCGCAAGAGGTCAACTTCCTTGCACTTGATTTCGGTACTACGAGAATCACCGATACGGCTCTTGCGGCAGAAGATGCCCGGGTGGATGTCTACACTATTTCCGGCGTACTCGTGCGCTCCGGAGTGAAGGCCTCAGAAGCCTTGGACGGTTTGTCGAAAGGAATTTATATTGTAAACGGAAAGAAAGTTATCAAATAACAAACGATATGGAAAAAAAGAAATATTCAACTCCTGCGGTCAGCGTGATGGCGTTGCAGCAGCAAGACATGCTTTGTGGGTCTCCCGGTTCGATGGGTATCCACGACGAATATACGGATGCGGAGCAGTTGAGTAACCGCAATATATGGGACGAGATTTGGTAACTTCTTGCGTATGCTGTCCTTCCGAAATTCAGGATAAAAAGAGCGTCAAAAACAGGTAGAAATGGTGCATGGATTGCATTTGGATGAAAATGTCTTATTTTTTGTGTTTATCTGTCACCTATGAAAGAGAAGGATTATCCTATCTTTGCCATGCGTTTCAAAAGTCCGGACTCGGAGACGAACCAGGATGGAGAAACACGCCTTTTTCTGGTTTCCATGAAGAATAAGTACAGTAGAAATTAGGTTAATATTGTGTAAGTTCCCTGATATGAGGTATCCTGTGAAGGACCGAACTCATATCAGGGAACTTTTTCTATGAACGGCGGGTGGATTTGTGCGGAGTGAGCGGTTTGTGTCGCTTGGGCAGGTCGCCGGTCTTTTCCAGTTTGAAATCCGTGGCCGAGAACCACGTTCCATTCCATTTTCCGCTACGGATATTCGTTACGCCATAACGGATGGTGCCGTCGTGCGTCACGATACTGTCTATCCTTACTATGCTCCAGCCGTAACCTCTTCCTTTATTGGCTTCGGTAATATCTTTCCACATGCCGAGCGTAATGTTTCCGCTCGTCTGCTGTCGTTGGGCATCCTGCCAGATTTCCCCGCCTTGGTTTCCATATACGGGGACGTCAGCCTTCCGTTCACGGTTATCATGACAGGCAAAAATCTCACAGCCTTGTCCGTCCGTTCGTGCGGCGGCTTCCAGACGGTAAATACCTGGTGTCACATGGACGGTTCGTTCTACCTCATATTCCATTTTCCGGTTGAAGTTCCATGCGTCTATATACTGCACGTCCCTGTTGCCCGTATAATATTCTCCGCTTTTCACGTAGTTGTTTCCGCACTCTTTGTGCCGGACGACTTTCCAACCTTCGTGTTCTAAATAGCTTAATTGCCTTTGATGTTCGAGGGAATCGTTGCGGATCCTTTGCTCCTCTCTGTAGTCCCGTATGTACCAGTCGTAGGAAATGCTGCTTTGGATCATCGAAGCGATAAAGATTACGGCTGTGATAATCCATCCTCCGATGAGGGCCAACCGTTTGGGTAAAGTCATGGGGTGTATGCGTCCCGCCATGCGCAGGATGGAATGTGTACCGATATACAAAGTGAGGATAAGCAGAGTGATGGAACTTATCAATGCCGTCCAATAGATGCCTTGGCGGAGGCTGCCGTTGATCAATGCATTGAAGAAAGACTGTTCGGCAGGCGAACTGAACACTCCGTCGCTCACTCCACCCGTAAAAGCGGAAAAGCAATACAGGCAAAACCCGATGAGGATGGCGATTAACATGATTGTAACGAAGAGGAGGATACCGCCTACGACGAGGAAAAGGAAACCTTTGAATATAGCCGTCACAATGTCTAACAGGACGGTCAGGCATCCCCGTACCGTCTTTTGGGTTTTCGGGGCCGAAGCATACTGTCCGGCTTTGCGTGCGCCGTCTATGATTTCGTCGCGCAGGTTCTCCATGTTGACGGGACGACCCTGCATGCGCAGGCGGTCTTCGGGAGTCCACGCCTCCGGAATGATGATCCACAGGATGAGATAGATGATAATGGAAGTGCCGAGAGAGAACCAGGCAAATAATATCATGAGCAGACGGAGCCACAGCGGGTCGATACCGAAATAGCAGGCCAATCCGGAGGTGACGCCACCCAACATTTTGTCGTCCGGATTGCGGAACAGTTTTTTATGTACGTTTTCTTTGCGTTCGCTTTCCTTTGGGGCATCATCCGTTTCGTCGGCAGTCGCTTCCGTTTCGGTGCCGTCCATTTCTTCCGGATTACCGATGCGTGAGATGATGTCCCTCACATGTTCGATGGTAATGGCTTCTACGCCGGATGCTTTAAGTTCGTCGAAAAGTTCGGCTATGCGGCGTTCGATGTCTTCTGCGATTTCTTCGCCTCCTTCTTTACGGGAGAAGTAACGGCGCATGTTGTTCTGGTATTGGTTGAGCAGTTCGTAGGCATCTTCGTCGATGGCATACAGCGAACCGAACAGGTTGATGGTGATATTCTTTTTCATAAAGCTTTCGAATTTAAAAGTTAAGGATTCAGTCTTTTCCCTGTAAAGGCAGCCTTATGGGGCTTTCCGATTTCAGGTGTCCCACGGTGGCGGAAAGCTCATTCCAGGCACAGTCCAGTCCGGCCAGGAAGGTTTCGCCGTCGAGCGTCAGGGCATAATATTTACGCGGAGGTCCCTGAGTGGATTCGCGCCATTCATAACTCAGCAGTCCGTCCTTTTTCAGTCGGGTGAGCAGCGGATAGAGCGTGCCTTCCACGACAATCAAATCGGCTTCCTTCAGCCGTGTGATGATGTCGGAGGCGTATGACGGTTCCTTGCGCAGTAACAGCATGACGCAATATTCCAGCATTCCTTTCCGCATTTGTGATTTTGCATTGTCTACGTTCATAGGCTTTTAGCGTTTAAGTAAGGAGACGTCCGGCCGGTGCGTCCCTTTGTTCTATGCAAAGATATGTATTATATTGGTACTATGCAATACATGGTAGTATATTTCTTCTGATTTTCAATAGGAGAATTTCTTCATCACTCGTTTATCACTGTTTACTGGCCAATAGGTTTAGATAAGTTCGGATACTGCAAAAAGAAGAAAAAATGAATGGAGAACATCAGTATTCATCATTTTTTCCTATATTTGCCTTGTACATTTCCGCAGAAAGCCCAAGGGTGGGCAAGGATATGTGCATTATATATGGAGAAGACGTTTACAAGCGTCTGGCTTTCGGGTTTCAGAACTTCGCACCTTTTGACCTGTCGAAAGAACAGATGGCAACCGGTAACGTCCTCGTGGTATGTATATTTACGTACTGTCCCTTCCTTTCGGGGAAAGGACATGCCGTATACATATCGGCGTGGGCTTTCTGCGTTGCTCGTTCTTGACAGGTGGGCATGCGAAGGCCTTGGAACTCGGAACGGGCAAAGGTAAGATTCCTACGCCTTTTCTATATACAGGCAGTTCTTATGTTGGATTTAACATGTCCGTTGGGAGTCCGGATGAATAAAGAGGGGTATGCTGCATATCGGACAGCTTATAGCTTGCACGCTTCACGAGCAAGGACGTACGGTGACATGGTTTGCAAGACAGTTGTGTTGCACACGGCCTAACGTATATAAAATATTCGGCAAAGAAAATATTGATATCTCTTTGTTGTGGCGTATTTCTTGTATTCTTCATCATGACTTTTTCGGAGACCTTTCACAGGAAATGAAGTGTGACGTAAATTTTTCCCTTCCTTTTAGTTCCGGAACGGAATAGGGATGTTAATCAAATGGCAATATTTCTGTCAACTTCTTGGAACTATTCATTTCCGTTTCATCTTCTCGATTTGCCTATCTTTGCATGGTAAACTGAATTCGAGAACAACATTAAATTAAAAAAAATGAAAAAGTTATGTTTTAAATGTCCGGTTTGGATGTGGATTTTGGGCATGATGTTTTTTGTATCGTGTAGCGACGATGATAACGGCGGGACGGGCAGCGGCAACGGTGATAAGGATGCGTATTCCGTGACCATCCTGACGCAACCCTATTCGGGATTATCTTCCACCACAGTGGAGGTTTCCGGGACGTGCACCATAACCGGGACAGTGCCTGAGGTATATGCTTATGGTTTTGTTTACGGGACATCGAAATCACCGGAAGCCGGCAATGAAGGGGTAGTGAAAGTACAGGTAGGTATGTCGGAGACAGGAGATTTCAAAACGACTCTGGAAGGTTTGACACCGAATACGACCTATTATTACAGGGCATATTTTGAGAAAGACGGGGCTTATGAATATGGCAATACGAAAACATTCACGATGAAGCCTGCTGACGATGGTATCGATGTGCCTACGGCTGGCGAACTGGTAGACATGGGAGGTCGGGTGAAATGGGCCTCGTGTAATTGGGATGCGTCTTCACCGGAGCAGACCGGCGTTTTGTGCGGATGGGGCGATCCTACGGGCACTGTCAAGTACCAAGGGATTATTGATACTTATGACTTTTATGTGCCTGCTCCCGGATGTTATGAGTATTATGCCGGGGTGAATCCTCCGAAGGAGATAAGCGGTACGGAGTTGGACATTGCTTACGTGAAATCGCAAGGCCGCTTGCGCATGCCCACGCGGAAAGAAATGGATGACTTGGTGGAAGATTGTCTCGTGAAAACGGTTCTGTATAATAATGTGGAAGGGCTGCTGTTCATTGCTCCCAACGGGAACAAGCTCTTTTTCCCCTTGTGTGGGCGGCGGATAGGGTCAGAAGTCCTTACCAATGGGCTTAGCGTTTATTGGACAGGCACGTTTGAGCAGTATTCTTATGGTAATCTATTGGTTTATGGATTGGGAGAAACTGGTGGTGAGCCTGGACCGACAGACGGGATGGACTGTTGTCTCGGGGGAGCCATACGCCCGGTGGCCGATAAATGATTAATTAAAAGATAAAATGTGATGGATATGAAAAGTTTCAAATTATGGCAGTTGCCGGGATTCATACTGTGCCTGTTATTGGGGTTGGTGTTTTTTTCTTCTTGCGATAAGGACGATGATGAAACAGGTGGCGGAGGCGTCATAGGATATTGGTTGCCGTTGACAGACCTTCGTGATATGGCGAGAGAAGCGGTGGAAGAAGACAATGCCGATGAAGACGGTTTTACAGGAGGAGCCGTTTCATACCGTTTCCTGAATGCTAATACCGTAGAAAGTTTTACGACGAATTGCTACATAGGCCATAAGTCCGGTGCGTTTCATACGGAAACTATTTCAGGAAAGACGGTGTCTTTCGTGGCGGAAAATGTGAGGACTTACACTTATGTGCTTGATGGCAATAAGGTGTATATCACGGATGGTACCATCGGTACGTTAGTTAATGGTGAATTACGGGTGGACGGTTTGCTGTTTACTTTCCAGAAATTGGAGTGAGTCATTCCTTTAGTGCCTGAATGAAAGCGGAAATGCGTATGGAAGAGTCGGAAGACGGTTGGACAGGTACGGGAAAGGTGTCCATGGAATATGATGGCGACGGGCACATGGCATGGTTTAGATTAGTTTTCTAAAAAAGTCTTTTGGGCAGCCGGGGCAAGGAATCCTTTGTCCCGGCTGTATTTTTGCATATTTTCTCTTAAAATGAGGTCTTTTTGCAGCACGGTGACATGGATGGACGGCTTTTTTTCGTAAGTTTGCAAGAGGGACTGTAAAAATAGCAGGATATGGCAAGGTTCATCAACCCGTTTACGGACGTGGGTTTCAAACGTATTTTCGGTCAGGAAATCAATAAGGATTTGCTGATAGACTTCCTGAACGGCCTGTTGGAAGGGGAGAAGCATATTGTGGACATCCGTTTTCTGGACAAGGAAGTGCTGCCTGCCTTTGCCCAAGATCGGGGTGTGATTTACGACGTGTATTGCACGAATGAGTCGGGCGAGCAGTTCATCGTGGAAATGCAAAACCGTCCGCAAGTGAATTTTCGCGAAAGGGCGTTGTACTATTTGTCGCGTGCCGTGGCGCGTCAGGGCGAACGCGGGGCGGATTGGCAGTTCCGGCTCAAGGCCGTGTATGGTGTGTTTTTCATGAACTTTTGCTTGGATTCCGGTTCACACAAGTTGCGTACGGATATCGTCCTTTCGGACAGGGAGACGCATGAGGCGTTTTCTGACAAGTTGCGCTTCATCTTTTTGGAATTGCCCTCTTTTACCAAGGAGGAGCAGGAGTGTGAGACGGATTTTGAACGATGGATATATGTGTTGAAGAATATGGATACATTGCAGAGGTTGCCGTTCAAGGCAAGGAAATCAGTGTTTGAGAAATTGGAAAAGATTGTGGACATTGCGGCTCTTTCCAAGGAGGACAGGATGAAGTATGACGAGAGCATCAAGATTTACCGCGACCACTTGGCGGTGGAGGCTTATGCCAAGGAACGGGAAGAAAGGCGCATGAAGGAAGCTTGGGATGGAGGACTTGCCAAGGGGCTTGAGAAAGGGCTTGCCGAGGGACGTGCCGCCGGTCGTGCCGAAGGCGAAAAGGAAAAGCAACGGCAGATTGCGCTGCGCATGAAAGGGAAAGGCATGTCGGCTGAAGATATAGCCGAACTAACGGGACTTTCCGTGGCAGAAGTCGGCGAATTATGATTCCGTCGTACAGTATAGATATTTTCCCCCGGCTTTTCCATTTCAAAAAGCCGGCGGGTACGTCGCGGGGAGTGTACACGGAGCGGCGGTCGTGGTACGTCAGGATGGCATCCGAAGCATGTCCGGGACGTGAGGGATGGGGCGAATGCGCTCCCTTGCCGCAGTTGAGTGTAGACGATTTGCCGGATTACGAAGGCGTGTTGCGCGGGATATGCGCGGAGGTGGCTCGTACGGGGCAGGTCGATACGGAACGGTGGAGGGAATACCCCTCCATGCTGTTTGGGTTGGAGACGGCTTTGCGCCATCTCGAACGAGGGACGTATGCCTTGTGGGATACGCCCTTTTCGCGCGGTGAAGAGGGTATCTGCATCAACGGGTTGATATGGATGGGCGACCATGATGCCATGTACAGGCAAATCAGGGAAAAGTTGGAAGCCGGCTTCCGTTGTGTCAAGTTGAAAATCGGTGCCATCGGTCTCGAGGAGGAACTGGACTTGTTGCGTTTCATCCGTCGGCATTTTCCGGCTCGCGAGGTGGAACTCCGGGTGGATGCCAACGGGGCTTTTGCTCCTGCGGAAGCCTTGGACAAGCTGAAACGGTTGGCCGAACTCGATTTGCATTCCATCGAGCAGCCCATACGGGCCGGGCAGTGGGACGAAATGGCTGGACTGACTTCGGTTTCGCCCTTGCCCGTCGCTTTCGACGAGGAGCTGATAGGACATTGCAGCCTTGAAGCGAAGCGGAGGCTGTTGGACGCGCTCCATCCGCAGTACATCGTGCTGAAACCCTCGCTGCATGGCGGGTTTTCCGGTTGCCGGGAGTGGATAGAAGAGGCGGAAAAGAGGAACGTCGGATGGTGGATTACCTCGGCATTGGAGTCGAACGTTGGCTTGAATGCCATTGCGCAATGGTGTGCCACATGGCACACTCGGATGCCGCAGGGATTGGGCACGGGGATGTTGTTCACCGACAACGTGCCGATGCCGTTGGAGATCCGGAAAGATTGTTTGTGGTATGTGGCAGACGGAGATTGAACGGCAGCATGTCGGCGTGGAGGGGCGGCGTTTCTCGGCGGCAGACTTGCACGAACTGGCCGCGTTGTCCGTTGAAGAGGAAGATGAGGCTTTGCGGGCCGTTTATGCCTTTCTGGCGGAATGGTTCTCGCCTGCGTCTACGGTGGAAGTGCAGACTTCCGGCTCCACCGGTGTTCCCAAGCGGATGAGAGTGGAAAAAGCGCGGATGATGCGCAGTGCCGTTCCGGCGTGTGAGTTCCTCGGCTTGCGTCCGGGCGACACGGCTTTGCTGTGCATGGACTTGAAGTATATCGGGGCTAAGATGATGGTCGTGCGTGCTTTGGTGGCCGGACTGCATCTATGGGTTCGCCGTCCGTCGGGGCATCCGTTGGCCGACGTGGAGGAGTGGGTGGATTTCCTGTCTGTCGTGCCGATGCAACTTTACCACACGTTGGAGCAGGCGGACGAGCGGGAGCGTCTGTCGCGTGTGCGTTGTGTCATCGTGGGGGGCGGAGCGGTGGACGAGGCATTGGAACGGCGTTTAGAGTACTTGCCCTGCCGGGTGTATTCCACTTACGGCATGACCGAAACGTTGTCGCATGTCGCTTTGCGTCCACTTAACGGGCCGGAGGCTTCGGTAGGTTATCGTCCTTTCGAGGGGGTAAGTTTGTCGCTGTCTGCTCGGGGTACGCTGGTGATTCATGCACCGGAATTGTGCTCCTCCGATTTGGAGACGAATGACGTGGTGCGTCTGCATGCCGACGGCACGTTCACGATCGTGGGGCGTGCGGACAATGTGGTAAACAGTGGGGGCGTGAAAATTCAGATAGAGGAGGAAGAGCGGCGGCTGAAAGAGCTTATCGACGTGCCTTTTGCCTTGACTTCCGTACCGGACAGGCGGTTGGGCGAGGCTTTGGTGTTGTTGGTTATCCGTGATTTCCCGATGGATGATGTCGGCCTGTTTGACGCGATGAAGGCGCTTCTGCCCCGCTACCATGTCCCCCGGCATATTTTGCGTGTGGCCGCCGTACCGGTGGCCGGGAACGGGAAAATAGACCGTAAGGCTTGCCGGGAGTTGGCTCTTGAAGCAGGGGCTATCCGTTGATGTTTTCCATAATTTTGATAAAAGGGACAGTTTCTGCAGGAGGATAAATGCCTTTGCCGAAGGCGTTTTGCCGATATGAGGCAAACGGGAAATCGTTTGGCGCAGAATGAAAAATCAATCTCATGAGATTGAAAAATCGTTTGGCTGAGAAAAAAATGTTAAAACGAGGAACCTGATGGAGTGATATGTAGATTGCAGAATCACAGTGTTTTAGGATTCTCGGACGACAAAAGGTATAAAAAAGACCGCTTGCGAAAAGCGGTCTTTTTTATATCAGTCTAATGATGATTAATCTTCAACAATCGTACAGATGCTGACGCGGTTCCAATCCGGTTCCTCGAACATGTAGCCTACGCCTTGTCCCTTAGCTGTGATACGGCGGGCGTCGATTCTGTATTTGTTTACCAGCATATTCTTCACGGCTTCTGCACGTTGGTTGGCGATACGTTCGTTCACTTCGGCACTTCCTTCAGGAGAAGCATATCCTAAGATGTTCACCTTAGCTTCTTTATGGTTCTTCAGATAAGTGGCGATACGTTCTACGTTGGGTTGCTGCGACGCGTCGATGACAATCTTGCCTTGACGGAAGGTTACGACAGACTCCAATGTTTTCTTATTGTTCGTAATCACTTTCGGACCCTGGTTCTGGCATTCTTTCAGTGCTCTTTCCAAATCGGCGGATTTCTGTTCCTCGTTGCGGAGTTTGTTTGCCGTATTTCTCATGCTTTCATCCTTGGAGTTTACGTCTTGACGTAAGTTGTTGATGGTAGCATTCAATGCGCTGACTTCCGATGCGTCGTAGGCTCTGACTTTCGTCATGTGGTGCTTGCCGTTGCTGTTCTTGAAGTGATAAATCACTCCGGCTGTAATTTCCCAGTTGGCATAGTTGGCATTAAAGTTGGGATGAGAGTGAGCCCTGTCGGCATCCCACATGCTCATATCCCATAGGATAGCCGGTTTGATGGCTACGGTCCATGCTTTCTTCTCGCCCAAATTGAAGTTGAAGTTTACTCCGGCTTTTGATGCCAAGTGATTGGCACCTTCGCCCGTCTCATAGAAATCGTTCAGACGCAACCAACCGAATCCGCCTACTGCCTCTACTTCAAACAAGCGTGGCTGACCGTTGTATCCTGCAAACATGTTATTCAGGTTCAAGCGGTTCAACAACATCAGGTTGAAGGCATCGAATGCCGTACCGCTCTTTTGGGCGGCCATTCGGCTCTGGGTGTTGATGGTCCAGTTGCTTTCCAATGTCAAACCGTAAATGGGGCTTAACTGTTTATTAATGTCAAGACCGATGACTGCGCGCGAGTTTTTAAAGAATGTACTATGGGTGAGGGGAGTGGCTATACCACCGTTCAGGCCTATCGACCAGTTGTCACCGAATTTGTTTCCACCCAAATTATAATCTTGGGCATTTAAGCCGCTTACACATAAAGCGCTTAATAATACAATTAAAGACTTTTTCATAATTTATTCGTTTAGTAATACATTACAAATGTAGTAAAATTTATATTGGTTTCAAAATAATAACGGTAATATTATTTGAAAGTAACCTTTTTTAGTAAATATAAAGAGGACAACCTCTCCAGTTGCCCTCTTTTTGTGATGTAATTAAGGATTGTTGTGTGATTACTCGGTCACGCAAATGCTTGCACGGTTATAAGCCGGTTTGCCGAAGATGTTACCCACACCCTTACCTTGAGTTTCGATTCTGTTGGCGCTGGGGAGGCATTCTTTCACCAGAATGTTCTTCACGGCTTCTGCACGTTTCTCAGACAACTTCTGGTTGAATTTGGCATTGCCTTCCGGAGAAGCGTAACCTGAGATGGAAACCTTGGCGCTACTATTCTTCTTCAAATAACTTGCCAGACGGTCGATATTCGGCATCTGGAGAGCGTCTACCTTGCTGCTGCTCTGACGGAAGATGACTACATATTCACTCTTCTCTACAGCCTGTGTAGTCGTGGTGGTCACTTTCTTATTCTTGCAGTCGTTCAAATCCTTCTGCAAGTCGCTGATGGTCTTCTGTGCGTTTTGCAGTGCGCGATCCTTGCCTGCGGCTTCGGCTTCCATCGAACTGATGGTGGCGTTCAGGGCTGCAATCTGGTCTGCGTGGCTGCAACCGTTGGAATAGTAGTGCTTACCGTTGCTGTTCTTGAAGTGATAAACGACACCTGCGGTGATTTCCCAAGCTGCTTGGTCGGAATGGAAGTTGATATTGTCTTCTCCAAACTGGGTTACATTCCATAAGATTGCCGGTTTAACAGCTATGGTCCATGCTTTCTTTTCGCCTAAATTGAAGTTGAGGTTCAAACCGACTTTTGAAGAAAGCCAGTTGCCGTCCTTATCTCCGTCTTCTCCGTAATATGCGTCGTTAACGTGTAACCAACCGAAACCGGCCAATGCTTCTACTTCAAACACACTGGGTTTGCCTTTGTAACGGCAGAATACATTATTTAAATTGATGCGGTGCAACAACATCAGATTGCTTGCATCAAAAGCTGCACTGCTCTCGAACGTATTGATGCTCCACATATTTTCAAATGTCAAGCCATAAATCGGTGAGAGTTGCTTGTTGAGGTCGATGCCCACGGTGGCACGGGCATTTTTGAAGAATGCACTATGGCTGAGCGGAGTCACAATACCACCATTCAAACCAATTGACCAATTGTCACGGAACTTTGTAGTTTGTTCCTCAGTCGTTTGAGCGTTTAAGCTTCCCAAGCTTAATGCACCCGCTAATAACAGTAGAGACTTTTTCATAATCGTTTTAATTGAAATTAATAAATATGTTCATACATACTATGACAAAGATACGCATATTTGGTAATCTTGTCTGTGTTTTTATGTTATTAAAATTAAAAAAGAGGCTTTTTCGGCCTCTTTTTATTCTATTTCCTAAAAATACAAGGATTTTCGCAAGGAACAAACTTATACTAAATGGGCAATCAGTTCTTCGCGCTCGCCCGGAAGCAGGTCGATGACAGGTATTTCTATCATCGTGTAGCAACCGGGTTGTTGTTTCATCGAGGCACGGGCCACGCAAACCAATACTTGTCCCGTCAGCGCCGGATTGTTGATATGCATGTTGAACTCGAACAACTGGTTCTGGGTTTTTCCGGATACGCCTTTGCGTGTCAGGTTGACGCCGTGTCCCATGTCCAGCAGCTCGTCTACACAAGGTACTTCTATGACGTGGGTTTCATCGTTGACGAAATAGGGATCGGCTTTGATGGCTGCGGCTACTTTCGAAAACTCGTATCCTTCCTTTACCTCTATATATACCATGCGGCGGTGAATACCCGTACCGGTGGGGATGGTCATGGAGAGCGCGGCTTGCACTCCTTCCACGGCTTTTACGGCTACGGTATGTCCCATGCTCATGCCCGGGCCGAAATTCGTGTAGGTGATGGCTTTGGGGGCAATGGCCTGTAACATGGCGCGTACGACGGAGTCGCTACCCGGATCCCACCCTGCGGAGATGACGGATACGGCTTTTCCCGCTTTTGCGCTTTCGTCGAGCGAGCGGCGAAGGGAAGTGATTTGGGGGTGGATGTCGAAACTGTCCACTGTATTGATGCCGAGTGCAAGAATTTCTTTGGCGTACTTCTCCACGCTGCGGGTCGGGGTAGCCAGAATGGCTACGTCTACGTCCTGCAATTCGCGGATGTCCTTGACTACGTCATAACGTGCCAGTTCTTCGGGCTTGTTTTCAGCTCCGTTCCGGCGTACGATGCCTGCCACTTCGAAGTCGGGTGCGGCTTCGAGAGCCTGTAAGGCATAGTGTCCTATGTTGCCGTAACCTACTACGGCTGCTCTGATCTTTTTCATTTTCGTTGTCTTATTATTGAGTTTGTGTGTATGTTATTGTTCATTTTGGAACATGGGATCCCATGCCGGCAAACGGACGGGCTTTTGTTTCAGCATGTCCAGAACGTTTTGCGGGCAGTACTTCTTGTTGACGACCACACGGAACATGTATTCGTCGAACCACTCGTCCGTCATGATGAGATGGCCCTGATAGCCGGCATCTTTGCCCCAACTGTTTTCCACCATCCATTTCTTGGGCTTGCCGTTATCGTCGAGGTCGACGGCCATCAGCGTCATGGCGTGGGTGCTGCCGCTGTCGAAGCTCTGGATGCGTTGTTTCTTGTTCATGCCGAACGTCGTGCCGAAGAGACTGCCGTAGTCGTAGTTGTTCAAGTCGAGCGTACCTTTCTTGGAATCCAGGAACTTACCCACGTCGCAACTGAAGTACATGGTGCTGTCTTTCAGGCTGGCAATGGCCATTTCTTTGATGTCCTCGATAGGCAGATTGATGTACAGCCAATTGTGTCCGTCGTAAGTGTGACGGTCATAATCAATTTCATATACTTGGTTGAACGGACGCGAAGGGTCGTTCATCAACATGACGTAATTGGCGTTCAAGTCTTCTCCGCCGCATACTTCCTTGTAGAAACTTTGGGGCGTGTAAGTCTTGGGCTTCTCGGTATATTTCCCGTTGATTTTCGGTGCCCAAGTAAAAGAAGTCGGAGGCTCTCCGTAGGCATAGACCAACATACGGTAAACCGTTTTCATCATGTCCACCTTCTGTTGTTCCAATTCCTTTTCGGAGGCGCCCTTCTCGGATGCTTCGCGCAGTAACATGCCGTCTTCGCGCAATTTTCTTTTCAAGAGGGCTGAAAATTCATTGGTGTTGTCGCTGCTGTAAGTTTCGGCCATGACCTCTTTGGGTACAAGCCCATATTTTTCAATCAGATCCGAAACACCGGTGAATTGCCCTCCGTCGCTCAGCGGGTTACGGAACAACCATTCCACCATTTTGTCGTCGATGGGCTTTTTGCGCGTGTCGATGATGCCTTGAAGAAAAAGGTTGCTCTTTTCCAGTTGGTCGTAGAAGAAGTTGTAGGCCTGCGAGAAAAAGAAATTTTTCATACCCGTGCGGGCCATGACTTGTGCACGAATCACGTTGGTACCCGTAAACAGCCAGCAGCGCCCGCTGCTTTTCTGGTCGCTGATGCCGGAGCTTTTCACCTTGTGGCTGAACCACGTGTCGGGCGTAGCCGCCTGTTCACTGTTGGCCGTGAGCTTTTTGATGGAGTTGGCATTTACGGCATTCCGGATGGCTTTGTGGGCATCGTCGTGCGAGTAGCTCTCTTTCAAGGTCTGCAGGACTTCGGGGGTGAGTGCCTGTTGGGCGAAAGAAATGCTGCCGCAGAACGAAAAGGCCAGATATAATAATAATGATGTTTTTTTCATAAATTCCTGGTGTTATTTTACGTATTCGGCCCAGTCGGTCAGTCGCATGTCTCCCTTGCGCAGATAAGTGTCGTGCATGGCGAATGCAGCCGACAGGC
>OGMP01000854.1_pt1 | contig 27871 bp, 28 predicted proteins | sample 1573261 | NCBI WGS metagenome assembly OGMP01 (sample SAMEA2581878, study PRJEB24529) | metagenome | biome: Human gut stool | place: China | collected 2011 | reverse complement strand
TAAATAAAATTCAAGTGTTATAGTGGGAGCCAAAGCTTGGACACCATAATCATTTCTTACTGAACTGTAACGTTTTTATTATTCAAAATGGCAAATTTAAAACTACAAATTTAATAAGTTATTAATATTTTCTGTATTACCACATATATTTATATAATAAACTTTGGAGGTATATTATGATTTTAAAACACAATTTTTATGTTGTTAAACTAAAAAGAAACTTTCTACCTTTAATTTTTCTATTTTTCACTTTTAGTTTATTATTATTTTCAAAAAGTAATTTACCTGCTGTAAAATCTGGCTTAGCTCTATGGTCAAACTCTGTGATTCCTTCTCTTTTCCCTTTCTTCGTAGCTACAGAACTTTTAATGCATACCAATATAATTACACAACTTGGAAATATCTTAAATAGATATATGAAACCACTTTTTAATATTCGTGGTGAAGGAGCTTTTGCCTTTATTATGGGAATAATAAGTGGATATCCTGTAGGTGCAAAAATTGCTACTAGTTTCAGAAAAAACAATACTTGCACTAAAGAAGAATGTGAAAGATTACTTAGTTTTACCAATAATTCCGGACCTCTTTTTATAATAGGTACAGTCGGACTTTCAATGTATAAGAATACATCTATTGGTATCTTACTATTTATAACACATATTTTAGCATGTATTAGTGTAGGAATTATATTTAGATTTTGGAAACGAAATGAAAAATCTTCTGCTTCTCACCAAAACATAAATCACAGTTCTGCTTCAAAAGAAAATATTACTTTTTCTAACCTAGGTTCTATTTTATCAGAAAGTATAATGAGTAGTATCTCTACAATATTATTAATTGGAGGATTTGTTGTTATTTTTTCTAGTGTTATATCTATTTTAAAAGCAAGTGGAATCTTAAATATGTTAGCTTTGTTGATTGCACCTATTTTTGATACTCTAAATATTGATTTTTCTTTTGCTGCTCCATTAATTTCTGGATTTTTGGAAATAACAAATGGAATTAATTCAATTTCTAATATAGCTTGTAAAAAAATTTCTATTAATATAATATTTACAGCTTTTTTACTTGGTTTTGGTGGAATATCTGTATTACTACAAGTTTTAAGTATCACTTCAAAAACTGACTTATCAATAAAACCTTATTTGTATGGAAAATTATTACATGGTATATTAGCTGCTTTTTATACATATATTTTTATAAATGTACTTCCATTTTTTAATTTTGATTTATAGGAGATGATTGTATGGAAAAAGATTTTAATAATAATTATATGCCTCAATTTAATGATTATGGAATGCCTCCACCTAATATTGGGATGGATATGAATGAATTATATAGAGATCCTATGTTTAACCCTGTGGCTCAATATGAACAAGCTTATTGTTACTATCGTTATATGTGCATGCAAATGGAATATAAAATAAAGTGCAAAGAATATGAGAAAATGTGTAATTTTGCTAATAATGTAAGTGATAAAACTCATAGGAAAATAGAATAAAAAAGTAGATGACATAATAGAAAAGTGCTGACAAAATTGTCAGCACTTTTCTTACTTATTACAATTATTTTTTTTAGAACATATACTATATTCTCCTCCTGATTTTCTTACTATCATACATAATGTATTTCTAATTTTTCGACCTATTATATTTATCCTTTTTTCTTTAAGAATATAATCTACAACTTCATCATAAGTTACACAATTATTATTCTTTAAATATTTCATTATTTCTTCTTGTATCAATCCCACATAACGTGGTGAAGGTTTTAATTTTCCACCAACTTCCTTTAAGACACTAGTTAGTTTATTTCTTATACATTGTTCAGTAATCTCAAATTTTTTTTCTTCGAGAATATAGTTTATAACCTCGCAAGAAGTTACTTCATTGTCATGAGCTTCTACATACTTCCGTATGCATTCTGATATAGTTTCCATTTTTATTCCTCCTAAAATTGTAATAAATTTTAATGTACATATAATTATATATACATTAATGTATTAATATATTTAACATAAATATCATATCATTTTTTATGTTTTATGTCAATTTTAGGATGTACTTATATTTATATTGTCATTTATAATTTTTAAGTTATTATACTTTTGTAAAAAAGAAATATGTTAAAACAATAATTCCTAATATAATTCTATAATATCCAAATACTTTGAAATTATGTTTTTTAATATAACTCATTAAGAACTTAATAACGATTAATGATACCAAGAAAGATATAATCATTCCTACTAACAAAACAACTAATTCTATTGATGTAAATCCAAATCCAAATTTAACTAATTTTAATAAACTCGCACCAAGCATTGTTGGAATTGCTAAATAAAATGTAAATTCAGCTGCATTTGGTCTTGATAGCCCAATTAATAATCCCCCTATTATAGTTGCTCCTGAACGTGACGTTCCTGGAAATATTGCAGCTAATAGTTGAAAACATCCAATGATTAAAGCATCTTTATATGTAATTTGACTAGATTTTTCCTTAGCGCTTTTTTTATCTTTTCTCCAATTTTCAACAATAATAAAAGCTATTCCAAATACAATTAACGCAATGGCTATACAAAATGGATTATAAAATAAAGCTTCAAAAACATCATCAAATAACAATCCTATTATTGCTGCAGGTATACAACCAACTAATATTTTTCCCCATAGGTTCATTATATTTTTATCAAAGTAAGATAATAATCCATTTTTCTTAATTGCTTTTTCTTTGTTTTTTGTAAACGGCCATATTTTCTTAAAATATAAAACCACTACTGCTAATATTGCTCCAAATTGTATAACCACTTGAAACATATTCCAAAATTCTGGTGATACTTCTTTAAATTTTAAAAATTGCTCTACTAGTATTAAATGTCCTGTGCTACTAATTGGTAACCATTCTGTTATTCCTTCTACAATTCCAAATATAATTGCTTTTATAATTTCTACTACCATAAATTCTCCCTCTTTCGTTATTTTTTATATATTTCTTTTAAAATATTATAAATTGTATCTTTTATAAATTCAGCAGTTGTAACTGGTGCTACTTTACCCGGTAATGCTAATGCCCATATTAATTTTAAATTTCTATCCTTAGCTGTTTTTTTATCAATTCCACCTGGGTTAGATGCTAAATCTATTAATAAGCACTCTTTTTTCACATATTCCATTCGTTCTTCAGTTAAAATCAAATGAGGAACTGTATTAATTATAATATCATACTGTGATAAATTTTCTCCTAAGAAGTTTATATTTGTTGCCATATGTCCATATGCCTTTATCCATGCTAAATCTTCGTCTTTTCTTGCTGCACATGTCACTTTAGCTGATAGTCCTGTCATTTTTCTAGCTAACACTTTTCCAATTCTTCCAAATCCTAATATTAATACATTACTTCCATGTATTATTTTGTTTGTATTAGCAATTGCAATTTCTATTGTTCCTTCTGCTGTTGATATTGTATTCAAAACTGCTAATTCTTCTCTTTTCATTACATCTATAATTTCAATATATTCATCATTTGCCATATCATAAACATCTGGTGTAATGCTTCCTGCTATTAATATTTTTGCATTTAAAACATGCATTAACTCTCTTATTGATATTTCTTTATAACTAAATGGTGCATTAATGTTTATTCCATTACTTGAAAATGGTATTGGTCCAATAACCACCTCTACATGTTCAGAAATTGCTTTATTTATCTTTTCGCAAAATATAATATTTTCTTCATTTTTTAATTCTTCTGCTTTTTCTAATCCATACGTATATACTTTATTTCCATCTTTAGCTAGCATTTTTGCCAATTTAATAATTCTTAAGTCTCCACCAATTATTGCAAAATTTGTACTCATAAAATCCCTCCTCTACTTATTATATTGTTTTTTTAGGATTTTATGAGTTCTTACTTCTTATTCTTGTATTTCTTTTTGTTCAATTTCTTTTGATATATTTTTCTTTTTACCATTGTCCACATTTTTTCTTAATAATTTTATGTCATTATAGCTTAAATGTCTTGTTATTTCTGCCATTTCTTCTAAATGTTCTTTTGACTTTACATCTTTTTGTTGTAATTTTCCTTCTTTTTCTAATATTTGATTTTCTAAATTAAATGGGATAGAAATTCTTGCCATAATAGGAATAAATATAGGGTCCTTCTTTACTTTTTCTACTATTTTTTTACTATTAATGTCAATTGCAAGATTTACATATTTAATTGCTGTGTCTTTTTCCCCTTTAATTAATTGAATTTTTGATAGTTCATAATATCCATCAGCTGATAATTCTTCTTCTTCAATTGCTTCTAAAAATCTTTTTTCCGCTTCTTCTAAATCTTTATATATTAAAGCTATTTCAGCTAAAGAATATTTAGCATTATATGCTAATGTATTAATTTCAGCTGCTTTTTCATAACATATTTTAGCATTTTGAAAATCATTTAGCATAGTATATGCTATTCCTAAATTATAATTTAAATCATAACTTATTGGATTATATCTTAACGCTTCTTGGTAAACATTTACAGCTTCTTTGTACATCTCACTGTTTATTAGAATTTCACCTAAAAGTATACTTGCTTCATACATTTCTGGTTTTTTATTTAATAAATTAAATAACATCTCTGAAGCTTCTTCTTTTTTATCTAAATTATTTAATAATTCTGCAACTTTATAATAAGAATCATAATCTTGTTTATTTAAATCAACGGCTTGTACATATTCATCAATTGCTTTTCTCATTCCGCCTTCTTTTTCATAAATTTCAGCAAGTAATCTATGTGCTTGATAACTATTTTGGTTTTTGTCAAGTATTGATATTAAAGCTTGTTTTGCTTTTTTCGTATCTCCAAAAAACATATATATGTTCGATTTCATAACATTTATCATTTCAAATAGTGGAACATATTTCTTCTCTAGAATAATAATTGTTATTGGAAATAAAATTGCAAATATATATTTTAGTATCATAAATAATAAATTTAATTTTATTCCAAATAGTACTTCTGCAAAGTTCAATGTGATTCCTATTGCTTCTATTACTAATACAAATACATAACTAGTATCATTATTTTTTATCATTCTAAAAAACATGTATACAAAGATTGCAAATGAAATGAATGTAAATATTAATTGTTCTATTATCATTTTGTTTACTCCTCTTTCTTGTTTCATTCTATTATTATTTTATTTCATTTTTTATCTTTTGTCTAGTTATTTATATAAGTCTTGGTAAATTTTATAATTTCTTAGTATCTTTCTAACATAATTATTAGTTTCTTTATATGGAATATTTTCAATATCACTTCCATCTGACTTAATAATTTCCTTTTCAATCCAATTATCAACAGTTCCAATACCTGCATTGTAAGCTGCTACAGCAACTTCTATATTTTTATATTTTTCTAATAAAACAGCCAAATATTTAGTTCCTATTTTTATATTATTTTGTACATTTAATATCTCTCTTTCCGAATTATTAAAATCAATTTCAATATTATATTTTCTAGCCACATCTTCCGCTGTTTCTTTCATTATTTGCATTAAACCTAATGCATCTTTATGCGAAACTGCATCTTCTTGAAAATTACTCTCCGCCTTAATTACTGCAAATATTAAATTTTCATCTACACCATATTCATCAGAATACATAGATACAAATTCTTCATATGACTTTGGATAAAAAATTCTTTGTATCTTGTTTTTAAAAACTATTAGAAAAACAATTAAAATTAAAATAATCAATCCACATACTAGTATTTTTTTGTTTTTCAATCTTTCATTCTCTCCTTTTTCTACATCTATTTCCTTTTGCTTTCTTTTTTTTTATATTATTTACACTCATACCAATTTTCAGCATCTGAAATTTCAGCTATTAGTGGCACTTCTAAGTTTGCAGCTGATTCCATACATTTTTTCATAATTTTTATCATTTCTTCTTTTTCTTCAATTGGTGTTTCTACCATCATTTCATCGTGAACTTGTAAAATAATTTTTGATTTTAATTTTCTACTTTTAATTTCATTATAAACCTTTATCATTGCTATTTTCATGATATCAGCAGCTGTACCTTGTATCGGTGTGTTCATAGCTGCTCTTGCTCCAAATTGTCTTACCATATAATTGTTTGACTTTAATTCAGGTATATATCTTCTTCTATGAAATAAAGTTTCCACATATCCTTGTTCTTTTGCTTGTTCTGTAATGTTTTCCATAAACTGTTTTATACCTGCATATTGTTCCAAATATTCTTCAATATATTGTTTCGCTTTTTTTCTTCCTATTCCTAATTGTTCACCTAAACCAAAATCACTTATTCCATATACTATTCCAAAGTTTACTGCTTTTGCATTACTTCTCTGTTCTTTTGTAACCTCTTCAATCGGAGTTTTAAACACTTTTGATGCAGCTTGTTTGTGTATATCTTTTCCTTCTTTAAAAGCCTCTATCATATGTTCATCTCCAGAAATCGATGCTAATACTCTTAATTCTATTTGCGAATAATCCGCATCTAAATATATCTTTCCTTTTTCTGGTTTAAATACTTTTCTTACTCTTTTCCCTAATTCAAATCTAGTTGGTATATTTTGAAGATTTGGCTCTGTTGAGCTGATTCTACCTGTGGCAGTTATTGTTTGATGAAAAAATGAATGAATTCTATTTGTTTTTATATTAATGTATGGTTTTAATCCTTCAACATATGTTGAATTTAATTTCATCAATTGTCTATATTCTAATATTTGTTCTATTATTGGATCTTCCTTTTTTAATTTTTCTAATACATCTACATCTGTTGAATAGCCACTTTTGGTCTTTTTAATTACTGGCAACTTCATTTTTTCAAATAAGATTTCTCCTAGTTGTTTTGTTGAATTAATATTAAATTCTTCTCCTGCCATTTCATATATAATTTTTGTTATTGTTTCTAATTTTGATGTTAATTCTTTTCCAAATTGTTCTAATTCTTCTTTATCAACATACATTCCATTCCATTGCATATCTGATAATACTTCAACTGTTGGCATATCTATATTATAAAATAAATCTAAACTATTTACCTCTTTTAATTTTTCAGATGTAATATTTTTTATTTTACCAATTGAATATGCATACATCATATACTTTTCTTTTTCCTCTTGATTTATATCTTCTTTTTCCATATTGTCAAATAAGTTAATTTGTTTACCTGAATCCTCTGATTTTGTATATTCGTTTATATCTATATTTAAATATTGCTCAATCAAATTATCTATATTTAGTTTATTATTGGTTGGATTTAAAATATATGATGCAATTGCTATATCATAATGCATTCCTTCTATATTAATTCCTACTTGTTTTAATAAAATATATATTTTAGTTAAATCTATACTTATCTTTTTTATTTTTTCATCTTCTAATATTTCTTTAAAATTCAATATTTTATTATTATTTAAGTTCAAATTATAAACTTCATTTTGTTTTTGATTATAAATGTTTATTCCAACAATTTCTTCTTTTATAATATTCTCTTCTAAATCATTTTTCTTTGTTTCAAAATAAAAAATAATTTCTTGTTCTTCTTTTATTAATTGTATTATTTCTTCTTCTTTTTTATTTACACTTTTAAATAATTCTTTTTCTTGATTCTCAGTACTTTTATTGTTTTCTAATAAATTAAATCTATCTATATATCTTTTAAAATTAAGTTCTTTAAATATTTCAAGTACTTTTTCTTTATTCCATTCTTCAACTTTAAAATCTTCTAATGTATCTGAAATTGGTACTTGTAAGTTTATTGTTCCTAATGTTTTTGACATAAATGCTAATTCTTTATTGTTTACTATTTTTTCTCTTTGTTTTCCTTTTAAATCGTCTTCTCCATTTTCTATTTTTTTGTATAAATTTTCAATTGAACCATATCTCTGAATTAATGATAAAGCTGTTTTTTCTCCTACCCCTGGAACTCCTGGAATATTATCAGAAGTATCTCCTTGCAATCCCTTTACATCAATTAATTGTTGTGGCTCTATTCCATACTTTTCTATGATTTTTTCTTTATTATATAAATCTGTTTCTGTTTTTCCACCTTTTGTATGAGGTATTCTAATTGTTACTTTATCTGTTGCTAGTTGGAATGTATCTCTATCTCCTGACAAAATAGTAACTTCTAAATTTTTCTTTTCTCCATAACGAGACAATGTTCCGAAGGACATCATCTGCTTCATATCCTTCCATTTCTACAATATCAATATTCATAGCTGTTAAAATTTCTTTTATCATTGGCATTTGTTCTGCCAATTCATCTGGCATCCCGTGTCTATTAGCTTTATATCCCTCATATAATTTATGTCTAGCTGTTGGAGCTTTTAAATCAAATGCAACTACTAAATAGTTGGGATCTATATCTTCTAATAATTTAAATAATATAGCTAAAAATCCATATACTGCATTAGTATATTTTCCATCTTTCGTAGTTAACATTTTACTTCCCATAATTCCATAAAATGCTCTATTCATTATACTGTTTCCATCTATTAATACTAATTTATCCAATTATATACCTCCAATATTTTTAATTTATTTTTATTTCTTGTATTGTATAGAACTGCACATAATGTTCCTATTATTATTATAAATAGTTTTCTATATTTTTAACCTCATTCTCATAATAAAAATCATTATTTAAAGTTTAAATTTATATATAATCCTTTTAAAAAAATTATGTAGTTTATTATACCATTTTTCTTTTCGTATATCTAATAGTGAGTTTTCTAATGTTGGATGATTATTTTGTTTTTTATTTTTATTAAATAATTCTTGGTAACTATATTGTTCCTCTCTTTTTTTGTTAACAATTTTCTGATTATTATCTAAAATTACTTTTAATTTTTGTTTTTGTATATCACTTGCAAAATATTTTTCCCACAATATTACTATCATAGCATTTGCTCTTTTTGAAATGTTTAATTCTTCTATATTAATGTTTTTGTCTACTATAAATTTATACTCATTATCTTTATTTTTCTTTAAGAATTCTATTTCATGTAAAGGTATTTGTTCAAATTCTTCTTTTGGCAAACTATTTATTATTTCATAAACTTCTGTACATGACATTGCAAATGTTTTTTGCATATACTTCCCCCTAATTCTTTTGTGTTTCTTGAAATTTACTTTTTTCTTTTAATGTATTTATTATTTTTTCTGTATCTTTTTTATACTCTGTTGTTATTAATTCTTCTCCATTTAAAGCATTTTTAACAAATTCTTGTATTTTCTTTTTATATTGTTTACTTGTCATTTTAGCATCCATATCAACCTTTAGTTCACTTTTTCCAATATCATCTAATGTTTTATTTGCTTCTTGCAATAATTCTTGTACATTAAAACTAACTCTAGTTTTACTAATAGGTTTTGTTTCTTCACATCCTTCATATAATTCAATTTCATCTAGTAAAATACTAATAACTTCAGATATTTTATTATCTGATATCTTATTTTCTTTTGACTCTTTAAAGTACTCTTTTACAGTATCTTCAATTTGCGATTGAATTTGTTTGAAATCTTCTTTAAATCTTGTATTATCTACATTTGCTGTATGTGATTTATCGTCTTGTATTTCATCACTTCTATTTAATAACCATCCAGCCATATTAGTTTCATATGTATTTATCAATTTATGTAATACTTCTGTATCCTTAGTATTTCGAAATTTTCCTAACATATCTTCAAGATTTTTAATTTGCTCTTTCTCAATTTCAGCTTTGTTTATATATATAATAGGAATTTCAAATTGGCTAGCTGATTTATATGAATTTTCAATAACCTCTGGTAAATCATCATCACAAATAACTACATAATCTGGAATAGTGCCTTCTCTTTCAATTCCAAATTCACTATATACTCTCCTTGAATTATATACTAAAGTTTTTGACGACATATATTGTCTTTTAACTGAGTTATATGCAAAACTATTAGAATATGTATTTAAATCTGTTACTCCCATTAATTTCAATTTACTTTTTTCTAAATTTGAAAACGCATATCTCACCCCATTTTTTGCAACTGGTGCCATTCCTAAAAAGTCCTGATTTATATATGTAGTCGAAATTATATGATTTTTCTTATCTTTTCCTGAACTCCAATCCTCTGCAAAGTTTTCTACAGAATTTTTTGTGTTTACAAATTCAGCATCTGTACTATGTACCAAAAAATTAAAATTTCCTTTTAATTTAACACATGGTATTTTCTTTCCTTTATATTCAATATTTGCTACATTTTCATTATTTTTTATTTTGTTTTTTATCTTTTCATCTGTGTTATTGAATTCTTTAGAAAAATCTTTTGCACATTCTTTTGCAATTTCATTTTTTATCTTTTTTACCTGAATTGTAGAATATGTCATTTCATTTTCTTTAAATAATCTATCAATCTCTTTTTCATCTTCTAAATTTACTATTTCACCTAATTCTAAAAATAATTTTTTAGTTTCTTCAGATAATTCTAGATTTTCTATGTCTGTTCCAAAATCTTTTAGTAAGTCTTTTGCCCCACTTAAAGATAATGAATATTTTTTATTCATATATATATTTAACTTTTCTTTTATATCTTTTGCATTTGTATATTGTTTATCTAATTCTTGATTAAGCCTTTTTTTATAGTCTTCTCCACATTCTACATTTATTAGTTTAAATTCATTAGAATTTCTATATGCACATTCTAAAAGATCTTCTATTTTTATATTTTTTTCTTTTAAATCAAATGCATTTCTTGCACAATATGTAATTAACACTTCTATTTCATCTAGATTTTCTTTTATATCATTATAATTCTTAAATCTCTCTGAAATTTTTTCATATTTTACAGTATAGCAGGAAAATATGTGCTATGTGTGAAAATTTTTCTTCTAAAAAAATTAATTGATAACTAATTGTAGGAAATTTTGATATATATTCACAAAACTCTGAACCTATTTCAAATATGTTATCTTTAAATATCCCAAAATTCATATATTCTAGTGCTTTTGAATCTTTTTCTATAAATTTATTAATCATTGCAATTTTATCATTATTAAAAATTCCATCTTTATAATATTTCAAAAAATTGGCTGCATCTGGATAATTCTTTATATTTTTATCAATTATTTCATATTCTTTTCCTAATTCTTTTAATTGTTTTTCTAATTTAATGTTTATTTTATTTCTCACATCTTTATCAATTTTCCCATATGAATTATATGTATGTATTGGGTGTAGAAAAGCTTCACTATCTATATCTTCACAAAAAAAATCTTCTTTCTCTAATCTTTCAGCAATTTGTTCATTTATTATTTGTTTTTCACTTTCGTCGTAAGTACTAGCAAGCAATGTATATAAATTTTTTGTTGTGAATTTTTTTAGCATTTCTGAATTCTGCAATATAAATTTTTTTAGTTCAGAATATAAAATTCCGTTAGAATATTCCTGCATTATACCTAATGATTTATTAAAACCATCGTATGTATATAATGCAACTATGTCTTGTTCTTCTATTATCTTTTTTATCAACTCTTTTCTTTGCTTTTCTTCCATAACATTCTCCTAAATTGCATAATATATAATGCCTAACATTCTTAAAACTAATTGACATTATATCATATTAGAAAATATCTTTCCATAGATTTTTCATGAAAAAGGAGAATTACAAATATAACAACTACTAGCAATAGTACTTAACTTTTTTAGCATGTAATACTACTCTATATTTGTTGTTATTTGCACAAGTTGATAATGTTAATATATTATCATCTTTTGAAACATCAACATTAAAATCTTTAACACTTCTTTTCTTTAGAGTTTTTATAAAGTCTTCAAATTCATTATCATTTTTAAATTCTGTTTTTATATAATAATCTTCATTTTCTATTTTATAAACGGAAAATACTTTATACATACATTTTTCATTCTCAGTATATAAAGTTATGTTGGTATTTTCTTCATTCTCATACCATTTAGCATTTAGTATATTTAGCATACTACCAAACATTGAGCCATCTCTCATGTTGTGCCCATAGATTACAATGTTTTTATCTGTATTATCAAACTTATTTCTATAATCTGCAAAAATCCATCCTGCTGAATTATTGCTTTTATCAAAACTATGGTTTAAATAAAAACTATTATTGGTTCCTTTTACTACAGGATATTCAACATTTGTATTGTTTACTTTAAGCCATGCAATAGTTTCGTTATTTTGCTCTTTTAATTTATTAAAGTCTACAGTATATTCATCTCCGTTTTCTTCTTCAACAATTACTGTACTTTTTATTTGTTCTGCTATTTTATTGTTATTTGTTTTATCTTTATACCATTTAAAGATTTTAATTCCAGAATATATTAATATAGAAAGTAAAATTATATATAGAATAAGATTTAAAATTGTTTTCTTATATTTCTTACTCTTATTCTTTTTATTTCTCATTATTTACATTGTCCTTTCTTTTATAAAAGCTAGCTAATAACTCTAGCTAGCCTTTATATGTTATTTGTACTATTCTCTTACTTTTTTTCTGTTTATTACTATTAAAATTCCAATAGTTGATATAGAAGCAACAAATAGCATTACACTTGTTGTAATATTATCTCCTGTTTTTGGATTGTTTGTTTCATTTTTTGTTTGTTCTGTTTTTTCTTCAACATTTGTTGCAATAATTCCATATTGACTTAAATGTGATGTTTCAAATACTATATATCCATCTTCTACTGTTGCTGGTATTGTTTCTTTTATTTCATCATTTGAAATATATACTACTTCATATTTGTTAAATCCTTTTAAGTCTTCTGGTAATGCAATTCTTATTTTCATTTTAGTATCACTAATTTTAACTATCTGACCATTTTCTAAGACATTTACATCTACTACATATTTTACATTTTTGTCTGTTAACTCTTTTTTTATTTTAACTGGTTTAATATCTAGTTCATATTCCTTACTAACTTCTTTTTCAAATTCAATTTTTGCCTTTGTTTCTCCTGTACTTTGAATTTCTTTTACTGTTTCTTTTACAGGTTGTTCTGTTTCTCCTGAAGTTTTAGTCCAAGAAGCATATAAAGTAACATTTTGATAATATTCAGCTCCAAGTGCATTTTTTATAACAGTGTCTCTGTTAAGATCTTCTTTATCATCTTTATCCCATCTTCTCCAATATATATAAGTATAGTTTTTTCCACTTCCGTCTTTTTTTGTATTCCAGCCAGTAAACTTATATCCTTCTCTTACAGGTGTATATGGTAAAAGTGACATAGCTGTTCCTGAATCTCCGCCACCTAAATAGTCATATTTATTAGATGTCTTACCATCAATAGTTCCACCATTTGCATTTAATATTAATACTCTGTCATCTCCTTCAAAAGTATCTTGGGTATATGTAGCAGTTAAATTAGCTACAGCGCTTTTGGCAAGAGCACTTGAATCAACTGAAGTAACAATTTTTCCATCTAAGTCCCAACCTTTAAAGGTATATCCTTTTCTTACAGGGGTATATTTTGTTAGATCAATTGTTTTAAATTCTGCTACTTTACTTTCTAATGTTAATTTTGCTTTACCATTTATTGTACCACCAAATGCATCAAAAGTTACATAGTATTTACCACTATCTTTTAATTCTTTATCTGAAAATTTAGCACTAAGAGTTAGTCCATTAGTATAATTAACTTCTTTACCTGTTGATGTATAAAAATTACCACTACCAGTAAATTTTGCTATTTCTAATTCTTCACTAGCTTTTGTATTTTCTGCCATTTCCCAATGTGAAAACTCTGTTTTGCCATTGAAAGGAATAATTTCTTTTGTTAATTCAGACAATTTAACTGTTGTTTCTCCTGCTGCAATATTAAATCTTACAAGTTTAGAATATTCGCCATCAAAGCAACCATCAAATTCATTTGCTGTTAGCACTAATGAGTATTTTCCATCATCACTAATTGTTGCAGCATTTACTCTGTTTGAAAAACTAAACAGACATATACTAGCTAAAATAATTGCTAAAAATATTAAACTTTTTTTAATTTTCATTCTACTCCTCCTTAATGTTTTCTTGATTTTTTACTTTTTTTTATATTAACTATTACTAATGTAATAATTCCTAATATAGCAATTGCAAACAATACAGCATATACTATAACATTATCTCCTGTTTTTGGATTATTTGTATTTTCTTTTTGAACATCATTGTTAGTTACATTATTGTTCTCTGGTTGTTCTTCTTTTTCAGTATTCTCTGTACTTCCTGTATTTTCTGTATTTTGGCTATCTTCTGGTGTTTCATTTTGTTGTTTTTCTTTTATTGTAAATTTTGTTATAGCTTCTCCATTATCTGAAAAAGCAACTTTTAATGTATGTTCTCCAACAGATAATGTTTTTAAGTATTCATCTTTTAAAGTAATAACTGTACTTCCTGATTTTGAGTCATAATTTGTAGAATCTACTAATTTATTGTCTACATATACTTTGTTTGTAAATAGGCTATAGTCTGCATCTATTCTAAATGTTGCATTTTTTGATTCATCAATTGTATATGTTTGATTTGCTCCTTCAGTAAACTTATATTCTTTAGGACTAACTTCTTCTTTTACATATTGGAATGTAAAATCATAAGTACATCTAGTATAATAATCAGTTCTTGTTTCATTTATGATGCCACCCTCAGTGCCATCATAATTCAATGCCGAACCTGTATATTTAGTATGAAATCCTTTAAAAACTTCACTTTTTTTAGTTCCAACATTTACTGCAGTTAATATTGCTTTATTTTCTGATTTATTTCCTACTATCTTTATAACAGCTTCACTTTCATTGTCTGTTGCTAATAGACCTTCATTGTCTCTTTTGTAATATAGTGTTTTATCTAAATCTGCAAATGATTTTAACCCATTTGTAAGTTCATCATCTTTAGAAAAATCAATCACATATTCTTGCCCACCAGTTAAATCAATTACACCTTTTGATGATATATCATTATAAACATTTTTAACTGTTGTGTTAACGACAGTTCTTGTTCTTACAAGTTTAACATCTAATGTTCCACTAAATTTACTTGATTCTAATTTAAATATAACTTTAGAATTAAGTGTTGTTGTAGCATAATACCAATCATTAATATTTAATTTTACTGGTGCAGGTCCTACCACACTTCCAGTATCTTCTGCTGGGATTTCTTGTATTACAAATTCATAATCTGCTTCGTTTAAATCAATTATCATATTATTTGAAATATTTGTAACTAATTCATCACCTTTAAATAGTTGTACTTTTCCTATTTTGCTATATTCTACATAACCATCATGAATAATCCCACCTTTAAAATTTAATGTTACTTCATTTTTGCTTTCTGCATATACTGTGGTTATTGGAATTATTAAACTAACTAATAAGGAAAATATAAGAACTATTGATAGAGTTCTTGTTTTTACCATTCTTTTCCACCTCCCTTTTATACTTTTTTCTTTATTCTATCACAAATAAATATTTATTGCATTCTTTTCGCCAAAGTTTCATTTGTTTTTTTGGCGATTGTGTTTTTTATGTTTTTATGATATATTATAATAAAATGTGTATTGCAAATATGGAGGTTTTTCTATGTTTTTTTGTGAACAATTAAATAAATATATAAAACAAATTGAATGTTCTTCTAAAGAACTTGTAAATGCTTCAGGTCTATCTACTTCTGTTATTAGTCGTTATCGTAGAGGAGATAGAAAGCCTAGTATAAGAAGTAAGCAATTAGAGCAATTAGTAGATGGTTTATATAAACTTTCTAGTTCTAAAAACTTAAATATACCAAAAGATGAAATTTATATCAAACTTTCTAACACTTTAAATGATGTTTCTATTGACTTTGAACAATTAAGAAAAAATTTTAATGAACTTATTTCAGCATTAAATATTAATATGACTGAATTATCTCGCTCTAGTTCGTATGATTCTTCATTGCTTTCTAAAATTCATACTGGAAATGCTAATCCATCAAAGCCTAAAATTTTTATTGAAAATGTTTGTAACTTTATTATAAAAAAATATAAATCAGAAGATGACAAAAAAGCAGTAGCTATTCTTATTGGTTGTGATTTAAAAGATTTAAAAGATAATTCTAATTATTACAATAAATTATTCCAATGGTTTTCTACTAATTTAGTTCCATCTAATAATTATATAGATGACTTTTTAATCCACTTAGATGAATTTGATTTAAACGAATATATTAAAGCTATACACTTTGATGAAATGAAAGTCCCTACCATTCCATTTTATAAAGCAACTTCTAAAACATATTATGGTATAGAAGAAATGAAAAAAGGCGAATTAGACTTTTTTAAAGCCACCGTTTTTTCAAAAAATAATGAACCTGTTTTTATGTGTAGTGATATGCCTATGGAAGACATGGCACAAGATGTTGAGTTCGGTAAAAAATGGATGTATGCTATTGCTATAATGCTAAAAAAAGGATTACACTTAAATATTATTCATAATGTTGATAGACCATTTAATGAGATGATGTTAGGTTTAGAAAGTTGGCTACCTATTTATATGACTGGACAAGTTTCTCCATACTTTTTAAAAGGATTACAAAATAATATATATTGTCATTTTAATTATGTTTCTGGAACAGTCGCTCTTTATGGAGAATGTATCAATGGATATCATGATAAAGGTAAATATACTTTAACAACTAATAGAACTGATATTTCATATTATAAAACAAAAGCAGATTGCTTACTAAAAAAAGCTAATCCTCTTATGGAAATATATAAAGAAGATTCTAAAAATGCCTATTCTGTGTTTCTCTCTTCAAGTGTTAAATTAAAAGCTAATCGTAGAAGAATTTTATCTTCTTTACCAATTCATACTATTTCTGATGGTTTACTTTTAAAAATTCTAAAACGCAATAATATTTCAAACGAGGATATTGAAAAGATACAAGAATCTGTAAAAGTTCAAAAAGAATTATTAGAAAATATAACTCAAAATTATACTTTTGAAGATGAAATATCAGAACTTTCAAAAGAAGATTTTGAAAAAGCTCCTCTTGCACTCTTTCTTGCAGATATTTTTTATGAGAAAAAAATTTATTATACATATGATGAATACCTAGAACATTTAGATTTAACTAAAAAATATGAGAAGAATAATAAGAATTATAAGTTAAGTGTAAATAATCATAATACATTTAAAAATATACAAATTTTAATCTGTGAAAAAAACTGGGTTATGATTTCAAAAGCAAATAGTCCTTCTATTCATTTTGTAATTCATCATCCAAAACTACGAAATGCAATTGAAAATTTTATTCCCCCCGTTGTTGAGCAAAGTACAAAAATTTAATAAAAAATTTCTTTATTGTTTTTTCATATTTATCAAAGCCTTGTTTTACATAGAATAGTTTGTACTGTTTATAATATCAAGATTTTCGAGATTTTTTATCTTCGTTTTGCTTATTTTTCAGTATTTCTATAACCTTATGTAAGTGCTCATACATAAGGTTTTTTAATTTTCTATCGGATTCATATTTATACTCTCATCCTCCTCTCTATTTTTCTATAATTTGTAATTTGTTTTTAACTTTTATATTCTCTCACACATTTAATAATAAATTCTTATTTACTCCATTTTCTTTTTATATTTTCTTTTTCCTTATCTTTTAGTGATGAAAATAAATCAATATTTAATTTATTACAAATACTACACAAAACAATAAAAACATCTGCCACTTCGCTTTCGATAGTATCGTAATTTTTTATTTTTAACCTATCAATTGACATTGAAGTTTCATCTTTTCTTATCGCTTTTGCTAGTTCTCCAACTTCTTCTGTTAAAAGTAACATAGTTTTTTCTATATTTTGCTCAGAAAATCCTCTTAATTCTATTACCTTTTTTATATATTCTTGCACTTGAATAAGTGAATTTTCTTCATTCAAATTTTTCCACAATTCTAATTGTATATTATCCATAAGATCTTCTCCTATATCTATTTATAACTTCCTAGAAATTTATTCTATTTCTCAAATGATTCATTGGTCCATCACACATAGTACATAAGTATACACTCTCAGCATTATAAACTTCTTTCAATACATTCATAACTTTTTTTGCTAGTAAAAATATTTCATTACAAGTTTCATCATCTATTTCCATCATATCTTTAAAATGCTTTTTTGTGCTTATTGCAACATGCCCGTCGGCTCGCGGATTTCCTACCAAAAAGCATTCAAATTATCCATTCTAAATTCTCCAATCTCAGCGCCAACTTACTATTTCTTACTATTATTCATCTTTAAATTCTTTGAATAATACATATCAGTACAATACAAGTCTCCATCCCATATTTTTTCATCATAATTATCTACGAAGAAGTTTTTTATTGTCTTTTCATATTTATCAAATCCCTGCTTAACATAGAATGGAATATTATTTTCTGTTGTTCCAATTAGCATCTTATTATATTTTTGTTTATAGTTATCACATAAATATTTTATCATTTTTTTAGCATAACCTTTGCCTCTATATTTTTCTTCTGTCGTAATATCTTTTAATTCACATGTATCATTATCTACTTTAGTTACAACAGGAACACATGCAACTTCATTTTTATAAGTTAAAGTAAATAAATCGCCATCTACTAAATACTGTCTAATCAACTTTTCACTTGAGTCTGCCTCAAGTAGTAAATTCATATATTGTTCTTTATTTTCTCTTTCTTTTTTTATAACAATGCTTCGTTCAACAGGTAAGAATTCAAATCCTTCTGGTAATTTTAGTCTTTCATTTGTGTGGGTTAAAACCATTTCTTCCTCTGGGCTCCTTGTATCTAGCCATACAAATTCGCGTACTCTGTCATTCTTCATCAAAACATTTATAATATCAAGGTTTTTGAGGTTTATATTCCTTATTTCTTCATACTTTTCAGGTATTCTCGCAATCCTATGTAAGTGTTTATACATCATTATTTCAGGTTTTTGCGGTTATAATATATAACCTCCTATATTTTTAACTACTTTTTATTATTTAATCTATTTGCTTCAATAATTAGCTTATCAAAATCTGAAACTATCTTTTGATTTTTGTTAAATTCATCATACTCTTTTCCTGCTTTTTCTTCTGCTTGTTTTCTTGATATTTTACCATTATCTTTCAAAATATCATATTTTCTAAACTCCAAAAACTCATTTATACTTTTTGCAAAATCTTCCATAGTAAAAGTATTTTCTCTTTCTACTAAATCTTCTATATAGTCAAAATATCCAGATACTGCTCTTTCAAGTCTTTTTATTTGTTTTTCATCTAAATAATTTTTAGCAATAACAACATCAGATTTCAAAATTCTTCCATCTGGTGAATTTTTCCAAGTAGTTAATCCCATATTTTCTTTAGTATGATCTGCTTTTTGATATATAATTTCTGCTGCTGTATTACCTGTAATCGCATAATGGAATTTATTTTGAACAGTTGCATAAAATCTTTGAGTTATATCAGAATCTTTATCATAATCTATACTACATTCTGCAAATATATCTGTTATCTGTTGCCATATTCTTCGTTCACTTGTCCTAATTGAACGAATTCTTTCTAATAGCTCTTTAAAATAGTCTTTTCCAAATTTAGGGCCGTTTTTTAATAGTTCATCATTTAAAACAAATCCTTTTTTTATGTATTCTTTCAATGTATTAGTTGCCCATATTCTAAAGTCTGTTGCTTGTTTTGAGTTTACTCTATACCCCACAGCAATTATTGCATCTAGGCTGTAGAAGTTAGTATTATAGTTTTTTCCGTCATTTGCAGTTATTCGAATTTTTCGAATAACTGATTCTTCTGTCAATTCTCCTGATTTAAATATTTCTTTTAAGTGATAATTTATTGTGTTCACTTCTACTTCAAATAATTTTGACATTGATTTTTGAGTTAACCAAAAATCTTCATTATCATATAAAACTTCTACAGAAACATTATCATTATTTTGACTTTGGTATATGATTAAATCTTTTAAATTTTCTATTGGATTCATTTATACTCTCATCCCTCCTCTTTATATCTCTATAACTTGTAAGTTATCGTTCAGATAAACATTCTTGTTATGTACTATATTTTAATTTTAAATATATATCCTAATCTTTGGTATAAATGATTATCACTAATTCCTATATAGTTTCCTACTCTTTCACCTAATTTATCATAAAGATTTAATGCTTTATTATGACTTGATTTTATATAAATTATTTCTATACCTTTAGTTTTCAAATCTCTGAAAACTTCTTGATTTAGCCATTTAAATCCAATTCCTTTATTTCGATATTTTTTTAATATATGAAAAGCACTCAATATACCGGCTTTATTATTATTTTCGTTTTCTTTCTCTAAATTATTATCTTTTTTAAATTTTTTTATTATATTTTCACCAAGTGAAACAAAATTAATTCCAATAATTTTATTTTTATCTTTTAATATATATACATATAACTTATTATTATATAAAAAAATTTTTTTACTCTCACTTAACCAATGTAGGTTATGTTCATATTCATTCCAATCGTCATACATTTTATTTTTATGTTTTTCCTCAACAAATTCCTTTATTGTGATCATTATTTTTTCCTTTTGCATCATATCTTCTTCTGTATTCAATTCTAAAATTTCTGTATTTAAATCTTCCATTTTCTTCTATCTCCCATCATTTTATATTTTTACATATATTAATCTACATCATCAACTAAATACATTGGTTTAGAATTTTCGTAAGGTATTTGTTCTTGCATACTGTATTTTTTATTTCTATTAACTATCTTTACAAGTAACTTATTATCATATATACCACTTACTCGTATAAATCTTTTAAATCATAAAATTATACTTTATATAACTTAATTAAATAATATATTTATATATTTTACAGTTTTCACATTTAAAAAGTGATTTATCAACTCCATTAAAATACCAATAAATAGCTCTTGCTACCCCTCCATGAGTTACTAATAAAACTTTTTTATTTTTTTCTTTTAGCTTTAATTCTTCCAAAAAATTGCTTACTCTTTTATATACACTTTTCATTGATTCTAATTCAGAATAGCTCTGTTCTGAATCATATCCCCAAAATTTTTCCCAATCTAAAGCATCAAATTTAACATTTTCATATATTCCCATATTTCTTTCTTTTAATCTTTCATCTACAATCGTTGGTATTTTATCATTTAAATTGAATAATTTTAGGGTATGTTCTGCCCTTTCAATAGGCGAATAATATACTACATCAATATTTAATTCACATAGTTCTTTACCTATATTCTTTGCTTGTTGTATTCCATTAGTATTTAAAGGCTCTTTTATATCTGCAATAATCTTATTTTTACCAGATTCAGTTTCTCCATGTCTTACTACATATATTTCCATTGTTTATATCCCTTCCTTTTATACAAATTACTAGTTATCTTTAAATTTTTTCTTTAGATCTTTTGAATAATATATTAAATCAGTACAAATTAAATCTCCATCTTTAATTTCTTCATTGTAATTATCTATAAAGAAATTCTTAACTGTTTTTTCGTATTTATCAAATCCCTGCTTAACATAGAAAGGAATATTATTCTCTGTTGTTCCTACCAACATTCTGTCATATTTTTGTTTATAATTACCACATAATGATTTTAAAAGTGTTTTTGCATAACCTTTATTTCTGTAATTTTCTTTTGTAACTATGTTTTTTAACTCTAATGTTTTTCTAGAAATAGGCAAAATAACTGCAATAGAAATTAGCTCATCTTCCTTTTTTAAAGCATATACATCAGAATCGTTCAAATACTTATATATCATATCTCTTGAAGGATCTGCCTCTAAAAGTAAATCAATATAGTCCTCTTTATTTTCTATTTTTTTAACCTGCATTCTAGGTTTTCTTGGCATCTCGTAATCTTTGGGAAAACTAGGTTTCGTGGCATTGCGGTTATTATATCTCATCTCTTCCGAAAAAATACAACCACAATATTTTTGCATATAAAGTCCTAATTCTCTTGCTTTATCATGTCCAACCCAAAATCCATCTCTAAAATCTCTATACAAAAATTCTATCCCATATTCTTTAGCTAACTTTTCACAATAAGCTTTTATAAAATCATGTTTTTGATAAATACTATATAAAAGTGTTGTTGAAACCGAATCAAATCCATTTTGTTTTGCATACTCGAAAGTTTTTCTTAACCTTACTGGATAACAATAATTAACACATCTTGTATTTAATGCATTTGATACATTTTTACAGAATTCATCTAATCCATAATCTTCTTCAAATATTGCATTTATTTCTATTGATTTTGTATATTCTTTTAAACAATCTCTTCTTGCTTTATATTCCATATATGGATGAATATTTGGATTATACCAATATACTGTTGGTTCTATATTTTCTTTTCTTAAAGAATCTATACAATATACACTACATGGCGCACAACAAGTATGTAATAATAAGTTCATTTTTTATTTTTCCCTTCTATAAATTAATCTATATATTCTCTTCTGTTAATTTATATATATATATATTATCGAATGTTTTTATTTTCTCACATTTTACATTTTTTCCATAGTGTTCCTTTATAAATTGTATTACATGTTCTTTATAATTTTCATAATATACTCCAGACCATTCAACATCTCCGTCTATTAAATATACATTTTCCTTTAACAAATCTAAAAATGTACCATCTAAACTATTTCTTTGTTTAAATTCATAATAATTTTCTGTAAATATATCCCATCCTCCCATAACTCTTAAATTTGAAAAAGCTCCTTTAGGTGGCATGGAATATACAGAATATGTTAAATATCTAAATTGTAATGCTGGCGCTGTATATAAATAAACATTTTCTTTATGTGAATTTGTATATTCTATTACTTCTTGATAATTACTATAGTTTTCTAATTTATAATTAAAATTATATTTATTTGCTGATAACAAAACTACAGATAAAACTATAAATGCTAAAATACCTTCAATATCACACTTTTCTGTATCCTTATATTTTACAAAATATAACAACATTGCCGTTCCCAAAATGTACTCTGGAATAACTACTCTTAACATTGCTCTATTTAAAACTATAAACAAAACATTTATCCCTATTGTTGTTAATAATATAATTATTGAAAAAGCAGTTTTGTTTTTATTTAAGCATAATACTAATATAAAAGCTACCAAAAATATTATTGTAAATAATTCATTACTTTCTACTAATTGTCTAATCAATTGCTCTAAAATACTTTTAAAATTAGTATTCAAATTATACTCTGCTTCATTATTTTTTTTATATTCAACTATTTTCTCTAAGTTTTCTTTACTATATATGTTTTCATCTCCATAGTTAAAAGTATAAAATAGATAATGATCATTTTTTGACCATCCTATTTCATTAAATATTTCTTTGTTTTCCTCATAATCTGTATATGACAAATCCTGAAGTTTAGTTCTTAATTCATTATATTCAATATAATTTTTATATAATGAATTTGTATTATAAAATATTATATTTGAAGAATATATTAAAATAGTTAAAATAAATAAAATTATATATTGTTTAACAAGCTCCTTTATATCACTAATTTTTAATGTTCTTTTATTTTTTAAAATTATATATACTAAATATACAATAAAAAATGGTAAAATTATCATTAAACTTTGCAATCTTATCATTATTCCTAAAACAAATAATATATCTGCAAATACTTTTTTTCGTTTGCTAAAACTTTTTTCTTCTTGCATATCAAATATTATAAAAAATGCTGTAGCTATTAGCAATGCTGATACTGATGTATATTGAATTAATAACAATAATGATGTATAACAAATACTTGCAAATATAGTATACAAAATATAACCAACTTTACTTGATTTATTTTTAAGCAATATAGTTCCTATTACTGTAAAACATATGAATTGCATACTTAATAATAATACTGTATGCCAATTTATTATTGAACAAATTTTATATAAATTACTTAATACTAAACATATTAAAGGATATATATATATTCCATGGATATTATATGTACTATCTAACCCAGAATAAAGACTATAAATAATCATATCATCTACTTGTTCATACTTTATGTTAAATAAGATGTTAGCAATTCCAAATATTACTAAATTTATAATTGCAACTTTAAAATATGTTTTATTTATAATATTCTTTAACATATCCTTCATTACATTACTCTCCTTTATAATCATAGCCTAAATGTTTATATGCTGGTGGCAGAACCATTCTACCTCTTAAAGTTCTAGCAATAAAACCAATTTGAATTAAATATGGCTCATATACATCTTCAATAGTATCTACTTCTTCTCCTATAGTTACTGCTAATGCTTCAATTCCTACTGGTCTTCCCCCATATTGTATAATCATACTTTCTAATAATTTTCTATCAATTTCATCTAAACCTAATTCATCAATCTCTAATTTATTTAAAGCATGTTTAGCTATTTTAAGATCAATCTTACCATTTCCTAGAACCATAGCATAGTCTCTTACTCTTTTTAATAACCTATTTGCAATTCTTGGTGTTCCTCTTGACCTTCTTGCTATTTCTACTGCCGCTTCATTTTCAATTTCTATATTTAAAATTTTACTTGATCTTTTTACTATAGTTGTTAAATCTTCTATAGAATATAATTCCAATCTATGTATTATTCCAAATCTATCGCGAAGTGGAGTAGTCAATGAACCTGCTTTTGTAGTAGCTCCTATTAATGTAAACTTTGGTAAATCTAATCTTATTGACTTACTGCTCGGACCCTTACCAATTACAATATCAAGTGTGAAATCTTCTAATGCTGGATATAATATTTCTTCTACACTTTTACTTAATCTATGAATTTCATCTATAAATAGCACGTCATACTCAGAAAGATTTGTTAGTATTGCTGCTAAATCTCCTGGTTTTTCTATTGCTGGTCCTGATGTTATTTTTATATTTGAATGCATTTCATTTGCTATTATAGTTGAAATTGTTGTCTTTCCAAGTCCTGGAGGTCCATAAAATAAACAATGGTCTAATGGTTCTCCTCTTTTTTTAGCTGCTTCTATATATATTTTCATATTTTCTTTTACTTTATCTTGTCCTATATATTCATCTAAACTTGCTGGTCTTAAAGAATTTTCTATTCTTTCTTCCAATTCATTTTTTAAATCAGGATTAATAATTCTCTCTTTTTCCATTCTTAACATCCTTCATTCTAAATTTAGGTTTAAGATTTACCTATAACCTCTATTTAATAATTTTTTTATTATTTTTGAACATTTCTTTCCTCTTCTGCCACTAATCTTACACCTTATATTTTTTCAATAAAATCTTGAATAATTGATAACATTTTTTTGTTTCCATCTTCTTTTTTTTCATATTTAACTGGTTTAAATTCTTGCGCTTTTATAATAGCTTCTTCTAGTTCATTTACACCATTAATTCCAATAATATATCCTTTTTGTCCAAACAACTCTACTATTTGCTTTTGATGATCATTAACATGCTCATGATACTCATGAAGTCTTGGAACTGCTATTACTTTCTTTCCTTTTTTTATTGAACTAATAATAGATCCCACACCACCATGGGTTATAATCAAATCTGCTTGTTCTTGATATCTTTCTAGTTCCTCTTGTGGAATTAAATCAAATACCCTCATATTTTTTGATTCATAATTTGTATACCCTGATTGAACAATTACTTTTTCATTAATTATTCCCTTATTAATTAGTTCATCCATTTTTTCTAATAAACGATGAAAGCTATTATTTTGTGTTCCTAATAATACTAGTATCATTGATATATTGAACCTCCATATACTGCTTTTGGATATATTTTTAGCATTTCTTCCCATTGCACAATAAATAAATCTGCAATAGGATAAATTAATCTTCCTGTTGCTGTTTTTTTATTTCTATTAGCAAATGTTTCTATATATATAATTTTACTTCCAAATATTTTTCCTAAATAGCACATTGGTCCTGCTGTATGAGTCCCTGTTGTTATAATTACTTTAGGTTTTAGTTTAAAGTAAAAATAAATTGTTTTAAAACACAAATATAAATATTTGAAAATATATGTAAATATTTTTGACCTTGTTCCATATGGTAAAAAATATATTTTGTCTCCATATTTTTCTTTTAGTGATTCATTTGCTTTATCTTTTTCGGTTATAATATGATAATCATATTTATCAAATAAAGGAGCGAGTTGTAACATTTCGCTTAAATGTCCTCCTGTACTTGATATAAATAATACTTTTTTCTTCATTTTAGTTCTATGTTAGTATTTTTTCTAACATTTCCTCCTTTGCATATTATATCCTTTTTTGTTATATATGTCTAGTAATATGAATTTAAGTTTTTGCATTTTTTAGCTCACAAGGTTACAGTTCAGTAAGAAAATGATATATTTTTACGAACTAAAAAATATAAAGCACAAAAAAAAGAATTTAGAATATTTTTCTAAATTCCTCTATAGTTTTTAAGCTCTTGGATGTGCTTTTTTATAAATATTTTTTAAACCTTCATCTTGAAACTGCATATAAACTTGAGTTGAAGATATATCAGAATGTCCAAGCATTGTTTGAATAGCTTTTAAATCTGCACCATTTTGTAATAAATGTGTTGCAAATGAATGTCTTAATACATGTGGTGTTATATCTTTTGTTATATGTGCCTGCTCTTTATAGTATTTTATAATTTTCCAAAATCCCTGTCTCGTTAATCTTCCTCCATTAACATTAACAAATAATGCCTTTTCATCGTCATTTTTTATTAAAACATCTCTTGCATCATCTACATATTCTTTTAATGCATTTAATGACATTGTTCCTAAAGGTATTGTTCTTTGTTTATTTCCTGTCTTACAAGTTACATATCCTTCTTCTAAATTAACATCATCTATATTTAAAGATATAATTTCTGTTACTCTCATTCCTGTCGCATAAGCAAATTCTAACATTGCTTTATCACGAGTTCCTTTTAAATCAACATCTTTTGGTTGATCTAATAATAATTCAACTTCTTTTGATGTTAAAACACTTGGTACTCTTTTTTCTATTTTTGGAGATTGTATATTAGCTGTAGGATCTACTTTTATCTTTTTTCTTTTTAGTGCTTGAGTTTGTCTTTGCTATTGCTTTTTTTCTTTCAATGGTAGCTTGTTTTGCTACTGAGTAACCAAAACTTCCAATAGCTGTTTTTGGTACTGGAAAATATTCACCATGAGAATAAGTTATAAGATTTGCCCATTCAAAATGTATTTTTCCATTTTCATCTATAAGTTTCTCATCTATATGTGAACACAATACTTCAGCTAAAAATAGATCGTGTGTTCCCAATGGAATTATAGATTTTACTTTACACTCTATATTTACAGGACATTCATCAATATATGGACTACTTACCTCTTTCCCCTCCTTCATGGTAAACTTCATCTCAGATATTTTATCTACTACTCTTCCTGAACGAACTCCGCAAAAATCTGTTTCTCTTGTTAGCTTTCTAGTAGGAAGATTTATGGTAAACTCCATACTCTCTTTAATATACTCATAAGATAATCTTTCTGGTCTAATTGAAATAGATAACATAGGTGGCTTTGTACATACTGTTCCCGTCCATGCAACAGTAAAAACATTGTCTTTCCCTTCATTGTTTCTACTTGTTACCATTACTACTGGAACTGGATTTAATACAACACTTCCTTTAAAAATATTTTTACTCATATAATTAGCTCCTTCTTATAATTTCATTTAAAATTATAACATTTTTTCACAATTCTTACAATAATAATAAGCTCTAGTATTGATTAAATGTTGAACATGTGGTATACTCACTGTATAAGGACAGAAAAAAGGTG
>OGMP01000821.1_pt1 | contig 28685 bp, 22 predicted proteins | sample 1573261 | NCBI WGS metagenome assembly OGMP01 (sample SAMEA2581878, study PRJEB24529) | metagenome | biome: Human gut stool | place: China | collected 2011 | reverse complement strand
AGAACATCCCGGAGGCAAAGCGCATCCGCTTCTTCATGACCTTTGGCCAGAGCTACCTGGACCACATGCGGTGCCTGGAGGACGTGGGCATGCTGTCCACCACCCCGGTGAACTTCAACGGCCAGGAGATCGTGCCCATCCAGTTCCTGAAGGCTCTGCTGCCGGACCCTGCCAGCCTTGGCCCCCGCACCAAGGGCAAGACCAACATCGGCTGCATCTTTACCGGCAAAAAGGACGGCAAGGATAAGACCTATTACATCTACAATGTCTGCGACCACCAGGAGTGCTACCAGGAGGTGGGCAGCCAGGCCATCAGCTACACCACCGGCGTGCCTGCCATGTGCGGTGCCCTGATGCTGCTGACCGGCAAGTGGACCACCAAGGGCGTCCACACCGTCGAGGAGTTTGATCCGGACCCGTATCTGGAGGCCCTGGATCAGTACGGCCTGCCCCGCAGCGAGAGCCACAGCCCGGCTCTGGTGGACTGATGCGGCTGGAGGATCGCCGCCCGGCCTTTGCAGGGCTGGCAAACCTGACGGAACAGCAGCTGCAAAGCCTGCCCACCCCCTGCTACCTGCTGGACGAGGCCCAGCTGCGCCGGAACGGTCAGATCATGCTGGAGCTGCAGCAGCGCACCGGATGCCGGGCCCTGCTGGCCCAAAAGGCCTTTTCCAACTTTGATGTGTACCCGGTGCTGGCCCCCTACCTGGCAGGCACCGAGGCCAGCGGCCTGTACGAGAGCCACCTGGGCCGGGAGCAGCTGCCGGAAAAGGAAAACCATGTGTTCTGCGCCGCCTACCGGGCAGACGAGTTCGCAGAGCTGTTGCAGTACGCCGACCACATCGTGTTCAACTCCCCCGGCCAGCTGGCCCAGTTTGGCCCGGCAGCCAAGGCCGCCGGCAAAAGCGTGGGCCTGCGGGTAAACCCCGAGTGCTCCACCCAGGAGGGCCATGCCATCTATGACCCCTGTGCCCCCGGCAGCCGTCTGGGCACCACCCGGGCCCAGTGGGACGCCGCCGTGGCGGCCCACCCGGAGCTGCCGGAGCTGCTGGATGGCCTCCACTTCCACACCCTCTGCGAGCAGGACGCCGATGCCCTGGCTGTGACCCTGAAAGCAGTGGAGGCAAAGTTCGCAGACCTGCTGCCCAAGATGAAGTGGGTGAACTTTGGGGGCGGCCACCACGTCACCCGGCCCGGCTATGACCTGGCTACCCTGGAGCAGTGCATCTGCCAGGTGCAGGCAAAGTACGGCGTCCGGGTGTACCTGGAGCCGGGCGAGGCCTGGGCGCTGAACGCAGGCTACCTCGTCACCACCGTGCTGGACACCCTGTGCAACGGGGATACCAGCCTTGCCATTCTGGACACCTCTGCGGCCTGCCACACTCCGGATGTGATCGAGATGCCCTACCGCCCGCCCCTGCTGGACGCCGGAGAACCCGGCGAAAAGCCCTGCACTGTGCGGCTGGGGGGCCCCACCTGCCTGGCAGGGGATGTGATGGGAGACTACAGCTTCAAGGCCCCGCTGGCCCCGGGCCAGCGGCTGGTGTTTGGAGATATGGCCATCTACACCACCTGCAAAAACAACACCTTTAACGGGATGCCCTTGCCGGATATCTGGCTTTTGCGGTCCGACGGCAGCCTGGCCCGGCTGGCCCACTTTGGCTACCAGGATTTCCGCTGCCGTCTGGGAGGCCGGGGAGAGGGCACCCTGGACACAGCATCTGTCCCAATTTAAGGGCACTGTCTCTGCCAGAAAAACAGCCCCTGCCTCCGGGCCGGTGGCAGGAAATTCCAAGCGGCAAAGGTTCTTTGCGAAGTTTGGTATGGCAGTTACAATAGCGCAACAAATATCACCTGTTTTCGTGACTTTTTCACGAATCAGCCTCTGATTTTTTAGGGAACTCTCCCATTGACAGCCCGGGCTTTTGTTCGATATAATTGAGACAAGGAAAGCGTCACCCCGCCGGGGATGCAGCTCCGTGAATCACGAAACATATCCACAAAAACAACCAGACTGGAGGGAGATCCTATGAAAAACCTGAAGAAGTTCGCAGCCCTGTTACTGGCAGGTGCCATGGCCTTGCTGATGCTTACCGCCTGTGGCGGCGGTGGGTCCGTCAACAAGACCGAAGAGCAGAAAGTGATGGACCAGATCAGTAACCAGAAGAAGGTCACGGTGGCCAGTGACGCAGAGCTTCGTGCAACGGCAGAGAAGTATCTGAGAGAGGATATCAAGGGTGGCTTCCAGCTTGGAAACCATAAGTTCGTTGCCAAGGTCCATGTGGATGGCGTGAAGGAAGACTATGCCATCGTCACTGTTACTGCCAACTATGTTTATAGTGATACCCTTCTGAGTGCCTTGCTGAAGGCTATCGAGGATTCCACGAAGGTTCCGATTGGTGTCAAGGCTAATGTGAACCAGAATGGCACCTGGTCTAAGGTGGGCGTTGTGATTCTGACCAACAACGAGCAGAGCTACATCGGCTTGTCTATCCGTGTCGAGAACCCCCACAAATAAACAATAGCTCTTCATCCTTTTCCCCGGAGTGTGGCTGCAAAGCTGCCCTCCGGGGCTTTTTTGTGCCCTTTGGCAGGGCGGTGGACGCGCTCACCAGATCCAGGCAGCCCCAGCTGGTATAACCTCCGTTTCACTTCTCCCGCCGGGCCTGACCGCCCTGCGGCAATGAGCTGCCGGTAAAGCAAAAGCAGCCGCGTGCCTTCCAAAAGGTACGCGGCTGCTTTTTGTCTGCCTTGCCCATAGACACAGAAAACCGCCGGAGGTTTCCCTGCCGGCGGTTCTCTGTATGATGATAGGAGGATCAAAAAATGATCGTCACATAATTGCAGCTTAGTTCAGGATGGTCTGCTCGGTCTCGATGTCGAACAGGTGGACCTTGTGCGGGTCAAAGGCAACGCGGACGGTGTCTCCGTTGCGGGCCTTGGAGGTGGGAGCCACACGAGCGGTCATCTTGTTGCCCTTGTACTCCAGGTACAGGTAGATCTCGGCGCCCATCATCTCAGACACTTCGACCTGAGCATCCAGCTGGCAGTCGGTGTGCTTTGCCATGAACTCGGGCTCGTCGTCGATATCCTCGGGACGGATGCCCATCTTGACCTTCTTGCCAACGTAAGCATCCAGCTTGCCGTCGGCGGTCTTTTCCTTGGGCAGGGGGATCACGTCGCCGCCCAGGTCAACACCGTACAGCTCGCCCTTCTTGATCAGGGTGCCGTCCAGGAAGTTCATCTGGGGGCTGCCGATGAAGCCAGCAACGAACATGTTGCAAGGCATATCGTACAGGTTCTGCGGGGTATCGACCTGCTGGATGATGCCGTCCTTCATGACAACGATACGGTCGCCCATGGTCATAGCCTCGGTCTGGTCGTGGGTAACGTAGATGAAGGTGGTAGCCAGCTTCTTGTGCAGCTTGATGATCTCGGTGCGCATGGAGGTACGCAGCTTAGCGTCCAGGTTGGACAGAGGCTCGTCCAGCAGGAAGACTGCCGGGTTACGAACCATTGCACGACCCAGAGCGACACGCTGGCGCTGACCACCGGACAGAGCCTTGGGCTTGCGGTCCAGCAGGTGCTCGATCTCCAGGATCTTAGCAGCCTCGTGCACGCGCTTGTCGATCTCGTCCTTCGGGGTCTTGCGCAGTTCCAGACCGAAAGCGATGTTCTTGTAAACGGTCATGTGGGGGTACAGAGCGTAGCTCTGGAACACCATTGCGATATCGCGATCCTTCGGGGGAACGTCGTTGATCAGACGGCCGCCAATGTACATTTCGCCCTTGGAGATCTCCTCCAGGCCGGCGATCATGCGCAGGGTGGTGGACTTGCCGCAGCCGGAGGGGCCGACGAAGATGATGAATTCCTTATCCTGGATCTCCAGGTTGAAGTCGGTGACGGAAGGAGCGGTAGCGCCCGGGTAGATCTTATAGATGTGCTGGCAGCTAATCGAAGCCATAATCGTTTGCCTCCATAATCTTGTGTTTGCAGCGCCCTTGACGGCGCTTCGGTTCGTTGGTATTATAATAACAGATTATTTTGTGATATAAAATAGCATTTTATTGATTTGAGGTGTCGGATATTGCTGTTTGACTGGAATGCCGTGGCCGCGCCCGGTCAGGTGCAGGACGTGCAGCCCTGCGCGCCCCTCACCCTGACCGGCGACGGGCTGTGGGTCTGCCTTGTTTCCAGCGGGCGGTGCACCGCCAGTGTGCCATCGGCCGGGCCCCTGCCCGCCGGGGCTGCGCTGCTGCTGCCGCCCCAGAGCGTCCCGGCCGGGCATCTGGTGCTGAGCCGCGCCCCGCTGGTGCTGGAGCCGGAGGGCAGCTGCCACCTGCTGTGCGTCCAGCTCACCGGGCAGGCCAGCGCCCAGTTTCTGGCCGGGCTGCACGAGCTGCCTTTTCTGGCCCGGGGCGAGACCTGCCCCGCCGCCGCCGAGCTGCTGGACCGCCTTGCCTCGGAGCAGGACTTGCCGGGCCGGGTGCGCAGCCAGCTGGCCTTTGCCCTGTTGTGTGAGCTGGCCGACGCCGACAGCGCCGCCCCCGCCCTGCCGCCGCTGGTGCAGGCCGCCATCGCGGACATCCGGGCCAACTACGCGGGCCTGTACGGCGTGGAGGAGCTCAGCGAGCGGCTGGGGGTGTCCAAGAGCCATCTGGTGCGCACCTTCACCGCCGCGCTGGGCATCCCGCCAGGGCGCTACCTGACCCGGGTGCGGGTGGAAGCCGCCCAGCGGCTGCTGCTGCACCGGGAGTACACGCTGGACGTGGTGGCCAGCCTGTGCGGCTTTTCCGGGGCCAACTACCTGTGCCGGGTGTTCAAAAAAGAAACCGGCCAGTCCCCCGCACAATGGCGGACACTGGCCGGTCACACTGCGCAGTCCGGGCTTTCGCCCGAAGAAGCTCTGCGCGAGCAGGAGCTGTATATTTAATGTTCCGAAGGCTGGCGGGCCGCATGGCGGGCGTTCTTTTCCTGATACATAGCCTGGTCCGCCCGGTTGAAGGCTTCTTCCAGCGTTTCTTCTGCCGTGTCAAAGGCCTCCCAGCCGGAAGCTGCGTCCGCTGATGCCATAGACCTCGCGCAGGCCCTGCGCCACCGTGCACAGGCATTTGTCCCCCGCCGTATGGCCGAAGGTGTCGTTGACCTTCTTGAAGTGGTTCACGTCAAAGAACAGGATTCCCCGCGGCCGCGATGCTGATGACCAGAAACAGCACCCGTGTGGCCAGTTTGCGTTCCCGGTCCAGCACGGTGTTGAAGTTCACCGCCACCAGCATGATCAGCATTGCAAATACCCTAAGGATCGTATTCGCCGTATCATAAGGATTCCTACCGTCCCTCTCGCTTCCATGGTCAGATTTTGAACCATTCACTTTCCCGGGACCAGTATACCTGTTTTGGGCGCGTGCTTCAATCCGAACCGGCATTTTTCCCGGTTCTGCCCCGCAGCAGCAGGCAGAGGGTCAGCACCACCGTCAGCAGCTCCGATGCCGGGAAGGCCGCCCACACGCCGTTCATGCCAAAGAGGGCGCTCATCACCAGCGAGCAGACCACAATGGCCGCCACGCCGCGGCAGATGGAGGTGACCGAGGCTTCCACCGGGCGATTGGTGGCGCTCAGGTAGCCCGCCGCCACGATGTTGAACCCGGCAAAGAAGTAGCCCACGAAGTACAGCCGCATGCCGTTGTGGGCAAACCGGGCCATCTGCACCGAGTTTTCACTGTTGAACCAGCCCACCAGCGTATCGGTCATGCCGAACACCACCGCGTACAGCGCGGCGGCCAGCACCAGCGCGGTGCAGCTGCCCAGAATGAGCAGCTTCCTGGCTCCGGCCCGGTCACTGTGGCCGTAGCAGCGGCTCACCAGCGGCTGGGCACCCTGGGCCACACCGTTGAAAATGGCGGTGGCCACCAGCGCAAAGTTGGCCACGACGCCGTAGGCCGCCACGGCCACATTCCCGGCCAGACCCAGCAGCAGGAAGTTGAACACCGTCGTGGTCACGCCGGAGGACATCTCCCCCACAAAGCCGGAGATGCCCAGCTGGCAGCTCTGGCCCAGCAGCTTTGCCGAGGGCAGCTGCCGCACGAACTGCACCGTGTTGTCTTTTTGGAAGAAGTGGCGGCTGCAGATGGCGATGCTGAGCATCGGCGAAACGGCGGTGGCCAGTGCCGCACCGGCCAGCCCCAGCCCCATGGGGAACATGAAGATGTAGTCGAACACCACATTGAACAGGCTGCCGCTCAGCGTGGCCACCATGGCCAGCGAGGGTGCACCGTCGTTGCGGACAAAGGCCGACACGATGTAGTTGCACATAAAAAAGGGCGTGAACAGCAGAAAGATGCGCGCATAGGGGATGCCCAGCGCCACGATGCCGGCATCGCCGCCCATGAGCCGCAGCAGTGTGCCGGGGCAGAAGATGCCCACCAGCACAAAGGGCACGGCCAGCAGGCAGGCGCAAAAGACGGCATTGGAGAAATACCGCTGTGCCGCCCGCTCCTCGCCCTGTGCGCGGAGGATGGCGTAGCGGGTGGCCGCACCCAGACCGATCATGGAACCGATGGCAAAAATGAAGTTGTAGATGGGCAGGCAGAGGTTGAGCAGGGTCACGCCGTCGGTGCCCGCCGCCTGCGAGATAAAATAGGTATCGGCCAGAATATAGCAGGACGTGCCCAGCAGACCGAAAATATTCTGCGATACATATTTAAAGAACTGCTTTGTCAGATTCATCTTGGTTTTCCCTTTTTCCCGGAAATTGTCATACACAAAGCGGTATTGTAGCACACCCCGCGCGTCAAGTCAATTCCAAAACTGCCCTGCAGCGCAGAAAGAGGAAGCATCAAGCAAAGGAGAAGTGCACTATGGATTACAAACACGCAGCACAACAGGTCCTGGACTGCATCGGCGGAAAGGACAACATCCTGTCGGCCGCACACTGCGCCACCCGCCTGCGTCTGGTCATCGCAGACAACGCAAAGGTCAACAAGCAGGAGCTGGAAAACGCCGAGGGCACCAAGGGCGTTTTTGAGGCACAGGGCCAGCTGCAGATCATCTTTGGCACCGGCACGGTGAACAAGGTATACGACGAGTTCATCCAGCTGGCCGGCATCGAGGGCGGCAGCAAGGAGGACGTGAAGCAGGCGGCCGCCGCCAAGGCACCCTGGTATCAGCGGGCCATCAAGACCCTGGGCGATATCTTCGTGCCCATCATCCCCGCCATCGTAGCTTCCGGCTTCCTGATGGGCATCATGGAAGCGCTGAACTTCATGGTGAACAACGGCTTCTTGAACATCGACACTACCGGCTCGGTGTATGTGTTCGCAAAGCTGTTCTCCAACACGGCCTACACCTTTCTGCCCATCCTCATCGCCTACTCTGCAGCCAAAGTGTTCGGCGGCAACCCCTATCTGGGTGCAGTCATCGGCATGATCATGATCCACCCCGACCTGCAGAACGCCTGGACCGTTTCCAACGGCGTCAACGTGATGCAGCCGGTGTTCGGCGGCCTGTACTCGGTGCCGCTGGTGGGCTATCAGGGCCACGTCATCCCGGTCATCATCGCCGTGTGGCTCATGTGCCAGATTGAAAAGCGGCTGCACAAGGTGGTGCCCGCCATGTTTGACCTGTTCGTCACCCCGCTGGTGTCCGTGTTCGTCACCGGTTACCTGACCCTGGCCGCCATCGGTCCCGTGTTCACCAAGTTGGAAAACGGCATCATCACCGGCGTGCAGACCCTCATCACCCTGCCCTACGGCATCGGCTCCTTCATCATGGGCGGCCTGTACGCGGTCACCGTCGTGGCCGGCATCCACCACATGTACACCCTGATCGACCTGGGCCAGCTGGCCCGCTACGGCTATACCTACTGGCTGCCGCTGGCCAGCGCCGCCAACGTGGCACAGGGCGGTGCTGCTCTGGCCGTGGCCCTCAAGAGCAAGGACACCAAGGTCAAGTCCATGGCCCTGCCCTCTGCCCTGTCCGCCTGCATGGGCATCACCGAGCCTGCCATCTTCGGCGTGAACCTGCGCTACTTCAAGCCCTTCCTCGGCGGCCTGCTGGGCGGTGCCTGCGGTGCCCTGTACGCCAGCATCGTGGGGCTGGGTGCCACCGGCACCGGCGTCACCGGCATCTTCGGCATCCTGCTGCACCTGCACATGCCCCTGCAGTACATCATCATGATGGCCATCTCCTTCGGCGTGTCCTTCGCCGTGACCTGGGCCATCTGGAGTCCTGAGGAGGTCAAGGCATGAACGCACTCCAGCGCGACCTGAAAAAGCTGGTGCCTCTGGTGGAGTCGCTGGGCAAGGAAACCGTTGCCGCCGACCCCCACCGCCAGCGGTTCCACCTGCAGCCGCCGGTAGGCTGGCTGAACGACCCCAACGGTCTGTGCGTCTACGGCGGGCAGTACCACGCATTCTTCCAGTACAGCCCCTTCGACGTGAACGGCGGGGTCAAGCACTGGGGCCACGCCGTGAGCACCGACCTGCTCCACTGGGAGCAATTGCCGGTGATGCTCTATCCGGACGAGCCTTTTGACTGCCACGGTGCCTACTCCGGCTCAGCCCTGGTGGAGGATGGCACCATGTACCTCTACTACACCGGCAACGTCAAGCACCCCGGCAATTTTGATTACATCAAAGAGGGCCGCGGGCACAACGTCTGCCTGGCCGTCAGCAAGGACGGCGTGACCCTCGACAGCAAGCAGTGCCTGCTGACTAACCGCGACTACCCCGCCGGGCTCACCTGCCATGTGCGGGACCCCAAGGTGTTCGCCTACGAAGGCCGGTACTACATGGTGCTGGGTGCCCGCACGCTGGAGGACAAGGGCGAAGTGCTGGTGCTGGAAAGCACCGACAAGCTCCACTGGACCCACATCAACACCCTGACCACCCCGGAACCCTTCGGCTACATGTGGGAGTGCCCGGACCTGTTCTGTCTGGACGGGCAGTGGTATCTGGTGGTGTCCCCTCAGGGCATCCAGTGCCAGAACGTCTACGGCTGCGGCTGGTTTGCCATCCACGGTGACTGGCGCGGGGACTGCACCCTGAGCGAATTCCACGAGCTGGACGCAGGCTTTGATTATTACGCCCCCCAGAGCTTTGTGGACGGCAACGGCCGCCGCATCCAGATCGGCTGGATGGGCATGCCGGACGCCGACTACGGCAACGCGCCCACCGTGGCTTACGGCTGGCAGCACTGCTTCACCGTGCCCCGCGTGCTGACGACCGTGCCGGACGGCACCCTGCTGCAGAACCCGGTGCCGGAGCTGGACGCGCAGCGCAGCGCCGCCGCCCTGCACGCCGCCAGCGGCGAGGAAGTGTTCCTTGCCCCGTGCTTCGACCTGACCGCCGCACCCGCCGGAGACTTCTGCCTGACGGTTGCGCAGGGGGTGCAGCTGGTGTATACTGAACAGGACTGCACCTGCACCCTGCGCTTCACCGACCCCGCTCTGGCCGACGGCCGCACCGTGCGCCGCGCCCGGCTGGCAGCCCCCTGCCGCAGCCTGCGGGTGGTGGGCGACAATTCCTCGCTGGAAATTTTCCTGAACGGGGGAGCTACGGTGTTCAGCACCCGGTACTCCCCTGCCCCCGGCGGCGTGAGCGTAAAGCTGACCGGGGCAGCCTGTGAACTCTGCAATTTGTGATCTGGAGGTTTTCTATGCCCGGCAATACTCTGTTTTCCATCGGCGAAGCGCTGATCGACATGATCCCGTCCCGCGTGGGATGCACCTTTGACGAGGTGCCGTCCTTCAGCCCGCGCACCGGCGGCGCACCGGCCAATGTCTGCGCTGCCTTTGCCCGTCTGGGCGGTGCCAGCAGCTTTCTCACCCAGCTGGGCGATGACCCCTTCGGCCACAAAATCGCACGGGAGCTGGAAGCCTGCGGCATCGACCTGAGCCATCTGGTGTTCACCGACAAGGCCAACACCGCCCTTGCCTTCGTGAGCCTGGAGGAGGACGGCAACCGCACCTTCAGCTTTTACCGCAAGCCCTCGGCCGACCTGCTGTATGCCCCGGAGCAGATCGACCTGGCCTGGTTCCGCGACGCTTTTGCCCTGCACTTCTGCAGCGTCTCGCTGGTGGACAGCCCCATGCGCCACGCCCATCTGGCCGCCATCGGAGCCGCCCGGGAGGCCGGTGCGATCGTGAGCTTTGACCCGAACCTCCGCTTCCCCCTCTGGCCCGACCGGGGGATGCTGCGCCAGACCGTGCTGCAGTTCCTGCCGCTGTCCAACATCCTGAAGGTCTCGGACGAGGAATTGGAGTTCCTCACCGGCACCGCCGACATCGAAGCCGCCCTGCCCCAGCTGTTTGCCGGGGATGTGCAGCTGGTGCTGTACACCTGCGGCAGCAAGGGGGCCTACGCCTACACCCGCGCCGCCCATGCCTTTGCCCCCTGCCAGAAGGTCAGGGCCGTGGACACCACCGGTGCGGGCGACGGCTTCATCGGCTCCTTCCTGTGGCAGCTGAGCCGGGACGGCGTGACGGTGGACAAGCTGGAAAAGCTGCCCTGCAAAAAGCTGGAGGAGTACCTGGACTTTTCCAACCGGTTCTGCGGTCTGAGCGTACAGAAGCACGGTGCCATCGACAGCTACCCCACCCTGCCCGAGATGGGCCTCTGATCCTCTCGCATCCTGCGCCCGTTCCGGCCTTTGCCGTCGGAACGGGCGTTTTTACTTTCCGCATTGTAATATCGCATTTCAATATAACAGGCGTGACTTATTTCTGCACTCCTGTTTTTTGCCTGCCGGGTTGTGGTGGGCCGGAAGATGTGTTACCATAGAACCAACAGACAGGAGGTTCTTTATGCCGTTTGAATTCGCATTTCTGGACTGGCTGCAGCAGTTCCACAACCCGGTGCTGGATGCGCTGGCCGTCTTTCTCAACTACGCCGGTGAGCACGGTGAGATCTGGATCGCGTTCACGCTGCTTTTGCTGCTCTTCCGCCGCACCCGCAAGGCCGGGTGCGCCATGGCCACGGCGCTAGTACTGTATCTGGTGGCCGGGGACTGCATCCTCAAGCCGCTGTTCGCCCGGCCCCGCCCCTGCGACGTGAACACGGCGATCACCATTCTGGTCAAGCGTCCCCACGGGCACTCCTTCCCCTCCGGGCACACGGCCTCGGCTTTTGCGGCAGCCTTTGCGCTCTGGCTGCAAAACCGGAAGTTGGGCGTCCCCGCGCTGGTGCTGGCGGCTTTCATCGCCTTTACCCGGCTGTACCTGTATGTGCACTTCCCCACCGATGTGCTGGGCGGCCTTGTGCTGGGCCTTGCACTGGGTGCCCTCGCCTCGTGGCTCGTTGACAGTCTGGCAAACAAGTCTAAGAAAAAACAAAGCGTATAATGCAAAACACCCTCCACTGGAGCAGAACGGCTCCAATGGAAGGTGTTTTTATTTGCTTTCTCGGCCACACTTTACGGTACCGGCCCGCCACAGCACTTCCCTGTGAGGGCCGAAAAAAGAAGAACCGCCGCGTCGTTCTCTTGTGTGATGCAGCGGCTCTTCTTTTGCAGATGGGATCTTGCTTTTCTTCCTGTTGCAGGGGCTTATTTCTTAGCTTCGGCGCGCTTGCCCAGTGCGTAGGTTGCAACGAATCCCAGGACCACAGCCACAATCATCACGATGACCGAGACGATAAGGTTGTAACTGGAACCGGTGGGGTCAATGTAGGCAGGCAGGCTGATGAAGCCCGGCGTGGAGATAACGTACTGGGTCATGCCCAGGATACCGGCCAACAGACCACCGATGCCACCACCGATCATAGCGCCAATCAGCGGGTAGGTCTTGGGGAACAGCACACCGTAGACGCCCGGCTCGGTGATGCCGCACAGAGCGGTGATACCGGCGGAGACGCTGACGGACTTTTCTTCCACATTCTTGGACAGCAGGGATGCGGCCAAGCAGGCACCACCAACGGCCACGTTTGCGGGAGCCATGCCAGTGCAGATCAGCGGGTCAGAGTTGACAGCTGCCATCAGGGCAAAGACCACAGGGTAGGTGGCGTTGTTCATGCCAAAGAAAACCATCAGCGGGGTGGTGATGCCGATGACCATGACGGCCAGCGCGGGAACTGCCTGGTACAGAGCGTAAACACCGTTTGCCAGCCAGGTGCCCACGGTGTTGCCGATGGGGCCGAGAACGATCAGGGTGACAGGCACCGTGATCAGCATGGTCAGCAGCGGGACGACGATGGTCTTGAGAAAGACCGGGATATGCTTTTGCAGGAACTTGTAGACCACGCTCATGAACAGCACGCCCAGAATGACCGGGAACACGGTGCTGTTATAGCTGATAGCCTGCACCGGGATGCCGAAGAAGTCCAGACCTTCGGCACCGTTGATGCTGGAGTACAGCAGGATCGCGCCCAGAAATGCGCCCAGGAAACCATTGGATTTCAGGCGGGCAGCGGCTGCAAAGCCGATGAAGATGGGCAGGAAGTAGAAGGTCGCCTGGTTGATGGCGTAGAAGATGGTGTAGGTGCCAGACTCCGTCGAGACGCCGAACACGTTGGTCAGCAGGGACAGCACCGCACCAGTCAGGCCGCCTGCCACCAGCACCGGGATCACCGGGCTGAACGTGCCGCCGATGAAGGAGAGGATCGCGTTGCCGATGTTGCCGTGATCCTGTGCCAGATCCTTGGCTGCGGCCTCATCGTCCTGCACGCTGCCGCCGGCCTGGATGCCGTCGATCTTGACGACCTCTTCATACAGGTCAGGGACATCCTGGCCGATGACCACCTGATATTCGCCGTTCTGGATGATGACGTTCAGCACGCCGGGCACCTGCTTGACGGCATCGGTGTCAAACTTGGATCTATCCCGCAGTACAAGGCGCAGACGGGTCATGCAATGGGTCGCGCTGACAATGTTGTCCACTCCGCCGGCCTGCTTGATAATACCGGCCGCCATGGCCTTATAATCTTTCTTTGCCATTATTTCAGCATCTCCTTTCCCCAGTCCTGACCGTTGGAACGGATCAGCTTGGAGTACCAGTAGAAGGAATCCTTCCGGATACGTTTCATGGACAGCTCTTCCACGCTCTTGGCCGCGTTCTGCTCCTCATCGGTGGTGTCGATGTACACCAGACCGTAACGCTTTGCCATGCCATTGCCGGTGGACAGCAGATCGGTGAAGGACCAGGGGTTGTATGCGATGACCTCGCAGCCGTCCTCAATGGCCATGCCCAGCTGATAAATGTGCTCCCGCAAGTAGTCGATGCGGCCCTGATCGTGCACCTGGCCGTCGGCGTCCTTCGTCTCATGGGCGCCGTAACCGTTCTCGGTGATCATCATGGGCAGGTGATAGTGATCCCACAGGTAACGCATCTCATAGCGCAGGCAGGAGGGGTCGATCTCCCAATCCCAGTCGGTGTACTCGACATAGGGATTGCGGGTCAGAGCGTAGCGGCCCGGCTCCACGGGGAACACCATCTGGCCCTTGACGCCGTTCTTATTCAGCAGATAATCCTGCTGTTTTGCGTCATGCGGCGCATACTTTGCAACGTTGCTGCGGTAGCAGTTGACGGCGATGAAATCGATTTTGGCGCTCTTCATCAGTTCTGCATCGCCGGGCTGCATTCCGATGTCGATGTCGTTCTCTTTCCAGTAGTGCTTGATAAAGTTGCTGTACTCGCCGTAAACATAGGTATCGATCCAGAACTTCTCGGTGAACTCCTCGGCGTTCATAGCAGCGATCTGATCCTCGGGGCGGCAGGTCTCCGGGTAGATGGGCACGCAGCCGGGCACAGGGCCGATCTTGCCGCCCGCCACCATCTCATGGCAGGCGTTGACAGCCTTGGCATGGCACAGGTTCATGATATGGTTGATCTTCCACTGATCCTTGAACCAGTCGTCACAGCCCTTGCTGACGCCCAGCCAGTTGCCATAGCAGATCTGCATATTCTGCTCGTTCAGCGACAGCCAGTATTTGACCCGGTCGCCGAAGTTCTCAAAGCAGACGCGGCAGTAGTGCTCGAATCTTTCCACGGTGTCGCGGCTTTTCCAGCCGCCCAGCTCATCCACCCAGACCGGCAGGTCGTAGTGATACAGGGTAACGATGGGGGTGATGTTGTGGGCCACCAGCTCATTGATCAGATCATTGTAGAACGCGATGCCTTCGGGGTTCACCTTGCCGTCTGCATGAGGGATGATGCGGGACCAGCTGAGCGAGAAACGATAGCTGGAGAAACCGCACTCTGCCATCAGGGCCACATCTTCCTTGTAGTGATGATAATGATCCGCCGCATAGGTGTTATCCGTAAACGGCTTCTTGGTCTTGGAGTTCAGGTCGATGATGGCCGGCGTGCGTCCGCCATCGGCGACTCCGCCTTCCACCTGCCAGGCAGCGCTGGAAGCGCCCCACATGAAGTTGTCCGGGAATTTGGGGTTGTGTCCGTAATACATAGTGTGATCCTTTCCATCTTTGTCAGTCTGTTCTGCCGTCGCAGAAGCCCCCGCGGGTCCAATTCTTTGCAGGACTATCGTAACACATCTCCGACAAAAAATGGGGTTCGCGATGCGAACCCCATTTGGATGGTTGAACAATTTATTCTTTTGTTTTTGAGCAGTTCCACGGTTTTACCCGTCATTCTGCACATCTTTGCACCCGCATTTTTTGAGAATCCGACAAAGGCAGTTCAGAAATTGGACCCTGCAGCAGGTCAGTCTCCCGGTAGTTGTTTACATAGTGGCTGTACAGGATATCAAAGAAATAGGTCATACCATACTGGGAATACACCGTGCGGGCACCGCTGTTGTCCTTTTCGCTCAGGTAGATCACCTGATCGTAGCTTTTCCACATTTTTATAGCGTGGTTGACCGTCACCAGCACCTTATAAGCTGCAGCCTTCTGCACCATTGGCTCCATCAGGGTGGCAAAGTTGCCGGTGGCTGAAACTGTAATGAGCAGGTCCTCCGGTGTCAGCACTTTCAGATAATCCAGCGTATAGTGGGCATCAGACACGATCTGCACCAGCTTGCCCATGACCACCATGGACTGCTGGAAGCTGCGAGCCGCCATGCCGGAAAAATCCGAGGTGAAGAGCACCACATGTCGGCTGGCATGAATGCTTTCGGCCAGCTTATCCAGTACAGCGGGAGTGGCAATGCGGTTGATCTCCTCCATCATCTCCCCGATGCTGCCGGAAAGGTATTCCTTGTAGTCCGGACGCACGCTGTAGCCGATGAAGTAGTTGCACTGGCGCTTCCATTCATCGGCCTCAGCCTTCAGGTCGGAAAAGTTGTCAAAGCCGATGGACTGGCAGAACCGCCGGATGCCGCTGCGGGACACATAGCAGGCATCCGCCACGTCGTAGATGTTCAGATCCCGCAGCTGGTCGAAGTGATACAAAAAATACTGCGCCAGCACATAGTACGGGTCTTTCGGTTCACTTTCGTTCATCACTGCCAGCAATGCCGTCATCAGGCTGAAAGCCGTATTTTTCATGGTTTTCTCCTTCCCTGTTTTTGCAGGAATCACACCCCAAAGAATTCCTTGGCGATGTCGGCGCTGCGCTTGGCGTCCTTAGCGTACCAGTCTGCGCCGATCTTTTCGGCGTATTCCGGGGTGAGCACGGCACCGCCCACCATGATCTTGCAGTCCAGTTTGGCTGCATGCAGGGCGGCGATGGTCTCTTCCATGCTCTTGAGGGTGGTGGTCATCAGGGCCGAAAGGCCCACCAGATGCACATCCTTTTCCCGCACGGTGTCCACCACAGTCTCCACCGGCACATCGCGGCCCAGGTCGATGACCTCAAAGCCGTAGTTCTCCAGAATGACCTTGACGATGTTCTTGCCGATGTCGTGCACGTCGCCCTTCACGGTGGCCAGCACGATGCGGCCCTTGCTGGCGCTGCCCTCGCCCTTCTGGGCAATGGCGGTCTTGATCTCCTCAAAGGCGCTCTGGGCGGCGCTGGCGGCCTGCAGCAGCTGCGGCAGGAAGAGAGTGCCCTTCTCATACTTGGCACCCACGATGTCCAGCGCCGGGATCAGGGCTTCGTCCACCACTTCCAGCGGCTGCTTTTCGGCCAGCAGGGCGCGGGTCTGGGCGGCGGCGTCGCCCTTCAGGCCCTTTTCCACCGCCTTGATCAGCGCTGCATAGGGGCCGGAAATTTCAGCGCTCCCGTCGGAAGCTGCCGCCGCAGGTGCGGCCTGGGCTGCCTGCTTCAGGGCCGTGGAGGCAGGCACCCGGTTTGCGTAGCGCTCGATGTACTGCATGCTCTGCGCGTCCCGGTTGGTCAGCACGTTGTAGGCATATACGGCGGCCATCATCTCTTCACTGGAGGGGTTCATGATGGCCAGATCCAGCCCGGCATACATGGCCATGGTGAGGAAGGTGGTGTTCAGGTAGGAACGGCAGGGCAGGCCGAAGCTGATGTTGGACACGCCCAGGATGGTGCGCACGCCCAGCTCCTTCTTGCAGGCTTCCAGCGCCTGCACCGTGGCCAGCACATCCTTCTGCTGGGCGCTGGCGGTCAGGGTCAGGCAGTCGATGTAGATGTCCTCGCGGGGGATTCCGGCTTCCAGTGCCGCCTCGGTGATGCGGCGGGCAATGGCCACGCGGTCCTCTGCGGCGGGCAGGATGCCCCGCTCGTCGATGGCAAGGCCCACGATGGCCGCGCCGTACTTTTTGCACAGGGGCAGGATGGCCTTGAGCTTTTCCGGCTCGCCGTTGGTGGAGTTAACGATGGGCTTGCCGTTGTACACCCGCAGGCCGTTTTCCAGTGCCTGCACGTTGGAGGAATCCAGCTGCAGCGGCAGGCTGACCACGCTCTGCAGGGCCTTGACCACCTGCGGCATCAGGGCCGGTTCATCCACGCCGGGGGCACCCACGTTCACGTCCAGCACCTGCGCCCCGGCTTCCACCTGGCTCACGGCTTGTTCCAGAACGTAGTTCATATCATTCTCCCGCAGTGCCTGCTGGAAGCGCTTTTTGCCGGTGGGGTTGATGCGCTCGCCCACCACGGTGATGCTGTCCACGTTGACATAATTCATGGGGGTGCACAGCACCGAGGGCATGGCGTGGGCCGGGCGGCCCGGCACGCAGCCCTTGAACACCCCGTTCAGCAGCCGGATGAACTCCGGCGTGGTGCCGCAGCAGCCGCCAGCGGCAAACAGATTCAGCTCCCGGTAGGGCTTCATTTCCAGCGCAAACAGCTGCGGGGTAATGTCGTAGCCGCTGCCGTCGGCCCGGGGCAGACCCGCGTTGGGCTTGACGAACACCGGGAAGTCGCCGGGCACGGCCTCGGTCAGGCGCTTTGCCATGGGGAAGATCTCCTTGGGGCCCAGCGAGCAGTTGATGCCCACGGCGCTGGCCCCCAGACCCCGGGCGGTGACGCCGAAGCTCTCCACCGTGCAGCCGGTAAAGGTGCGGCCGCCGACTTCAAAACTCATGCTGGCCAGGATGGGCAGGCTGGAGTTTTCCCGGGCGGCCAGCAGCGCGGCCTTGAGCTCGTACAGGTCGGTGAAGGTCTCAAAAAAGATCAAGTCGGCCCCGGCCGCCGCACCGGCCCGCACGATGCGGGCATATTCCTCCACGGCATCCTCAAAGGCCAGGGTGCCGTTGGGTTCCAGCAGCTCGCCCAGCGGGCCGACATCCAGCGCGGCAAGCGCACCATAGGGCGCACAGGCCCGCTTGCAGTTGGCAATGCCCGCCGCAATGATCTCTTCCAGACTGTAGGCGCTGCCCGCCAGCTTGTGGGCCGACGCGCCAAAGGTGTTGGCGTTGATGATGCGGCTGCCCGCTGCGGCATACTGCGCATGGATGCCCTCGATGAGCTGCGGGTCGGTGATGTTCAGTTCCTCCGGCCGGGCGCCCAGCTTCAGGCCGGCCGCCTGCAGCATGGTGCCCATGCCGCCGTCCAGCAGGATGGTATTGCTCTGCTTGAAAAGTTCACTCACTTGCACAGGTCTTTCCCCTCTTTCTGTATTCGCAGCGGGTGCGCAGCACACAGTGCCCGCACCCGGCCAGATGTCCCTTGACCGGATGGTCGCTGACCCCCAGAATGGCGGTCACGCTTTTGCGGGGGGTCATCAGGTTGGTATCGGTGACGCACAGCCCGGCCCGGCGCGCCGTGTCCAGCGCGGCGGCCACCAGCGGCTGCACCGCGATGTCCCAGTCGCCATAGCCCGGCGAGAACCGCCCGGTGAGGTAAGTCCCCTCGGCTGCGGCCAGCTGGCGCAGCTCGGCTTCCGCCGCGTCGGCGGTCTGCTCAGCCAGGGCGCTGCCCAGCGCATCGGACGCTACACCGGCGGCGATATCCCCCACCCCGGCGCGGCGGATCTGGGCGTCCACCCCGGGGCCAAGGGTCACGGCCAGCAGAATGGCCTGCCCGCAGCCCTCCAGATGCCGCATCACGTCGCTGCCCCGCAGGATGCCGACTTCGGCCAGCGCCTTCACCTCCGCCCGCAGCCAGACGGCGCGGGGCGTCGCAGCGGCCAGCAACGGTACGGCGCAGCGCTGCAGCAGGGCCATGGTGGCGGTGTCCGCCTCCCCGCGCGCGCCGAAATACCGCGCTGCCTGCGCAAGGTCGATCAGCTCCGGTTTTTCCACCGGCAGGGTCCTGCTCTGCCCCAGCTGCATCTGCGGTTCCTCCTTGCTTTTTTGAAATAAAGTGATTTTAAGTATACCGCAGCTGTGGGATTTTATCAATCCCGGAGAATGCAAAAAAACCCTCCGTCACGGCTCACGCCGTGCCAGCCCCCTCGGGGAGGGGGCCTTGACGGTCCGGAAACGTTCCGCTTTCAACAGGAAACATCCCGGTTCCGTCAGAAGGCTCCATCTCAGAGGGAGCTGGCAAACCCGAAGGGTTTGACTGAGGGAGTACTCTTATTTGATGCAGGTGGAGCAGGGCGTGTAGCCTGCTGCAATGGCCTCGTCGTAGCTGGAGAAGAGGATCTGATTCTTCTCGGCCGGCAGGTTCGGGCAGGTGGGCAGGTGGAACTTTTTGCTGTTCACATTGCCGATGTAAGCCTGCTGTGCCGTGCTGGCAGCCGCCGGGTCGGTGGGGTTCAACTCGGCATCGGCGGCAAAATGCTCGGTGCCCACGGTGTAGTTCTGGCCGTCGCTGCCAATGGTGATGGTGCCCAGCAGGTCGGTGCGGTACACGTCCACCCCGGCGTCCCGCAGGATGCTCAGGGTCTCCTCATGCGGGTGGCCGTATTTGTTGTTCACCCCGCAGGAGATGATGCCCATCTTCGGCAGGACCGCGTTCAGAAAGGCGTAGCCGGTGGAGGTGCTGGAACCGTGGTGGCCCACCTGCAGCACATCGGCTTTCAGATTGGCACCGCTGGCCACAAGGTCGCTCTCTGCGGTCTTTTCCATGTCACCGGTGAGCAGAAAGCTGGTGGAACCGTAGTCGATGCGCAGCACGATGGAGGTATCGTTGGTGTCGCTGTACTGCGCCACGGGGCCCAGCATGGTCACGCTAGCACTGCCCAGGGGCCAGGTGGTGTCCACGGCGGGCACTTCCATCTGCAGGCCCTGCTGCTGGGTGTACTTGACAAAATCCCGGAAGCACTTGGTGGAGGCCTCCGTCACCGGGCTGTATACATGATTGGCCGGGAAGTAGGCCAGCGCAGCCGCCAGGCCGCCTACATGGTCCTCGTGGGCGTGGGAGCAGAATACATACTGCAGCTCTTCCACCCCCTGCTTCTGTAGGTAGGACACCACCAGGCTGCCGTCGTCCACGTTGCCGCCGTCGTACAGCATGAACTGGCCGTCACATTCCACCAGCACGCTCAGCGCCTGCCCCACGTCGATGAAGTGCATCTCGAACGGGGCATCCACGCTGGCTGCCGTAGAGGAAGGGTTGGGCACCACGTCGGCACTGCCGCCCGGCACCACAGCCGAGGTACCACAGCCTACAAGGCTCAGGGCCAGTGCGGCCGCAGCGGCCAGCGACAGCAGCCGCTGCAGCAGGCCGGTTTTCCTTTTCGGGGTCACTTTTTCTTTGTTCCAGTTTTCCACGATGTATTCTCTTTTTGTTGATTCTTTTTGGGTTTGTGTCCGGGGGCCGAGTGCGGCGCAAAGCGGGCACCCGGGCTGGGCTGACGCCCGGCAGGGGCGGCGGTGCGGTTCGGGCCGTGGGCAGGCTTGCCCTTGCCCTTCTGGTTGGGGCGCACGGTGTAGGTGCCGTCGTTGTGGATGGTCACCTCCGGGCTGTCGGCGCGGCGGGCCGAGCGCTGCACCGCACGGCGGCCCTCGGCGGGAACCAGCAGGGGGATCAGATCCTCCCGGTGGGTCATCCGCAGGGCCTTGACCACCTTTTCGGCGTTGCGGGGCTCATAGTATTGCAGCAATGCCCGCTGCAGAGCCTTGCCCTCGGGGGTCTTTTCCACGAACACCGGCTTGAGGGTGTAGGGGTCGAGGCCGGTGTAGAACATACAGGTGCTCACGGTGCCGGGAGTGGGGTAGAAATCCTGCACCTGCTCCGGGCGCATGTGGTTCTTATAAAGGTACTCGGCCAGATAGACGGCATCCTTCAGGGTGCTGCCCGGGTGGCTGGACATGAGGTAGGGCACCAGATACTGCTTTTTGCCGGCCTTCTTGCTCAGCTCATAGAACTTGTCCTTGAACTTGTTGAAGGTCTCGATGGGCGGTTTGCCCATGTAAGCCAGGGTGTTGGGCGCGCAGTGCTCCGGGGCCACCTTCAGCTGGCCGGAGACGTGGTACTCCACCAGCTCCTTGAAGAAGGTGCCGTCCGGGTCGGCCATGAGGTAATCAAAACGGATGCCGCTGCGGATGAACACTTTCTTCACACCCGGCAGCTCCCGCACCCGGCGCAGGATCTTCAGGTAATCGCTGTGGTCCACGATCATGTGGGAGCAGGTGGTGGGGGCCAGGCAGTGCTTGCCGCCATTGCACATTCCCCGCAGCATCTGTTCCCGGCAAGACGGGAAGCGGAAGTTGGCGGTGGGGCCGCCGACATCGTGGATGTAGCCCTTGAAATCCGGCTCGTGGGTCATGCGCTCGGCTTCCTCCACGATGCTGTCCGCACTGCGGCTGGTGACCCGGCGGCCCTGATGCAGCTGGATGGCGCAGAAGTTGCAGCCGCCGAAGCAGCCGCGGTTCTGGATGATGGAGAACTGCACCTCCCGGATGGCGGGCACTCCGCCCATGCTCTCGTAGATGGGGTGGTAACGGCGGGTGTAGGGCAGAGCGTAGACCTTATCCAGCTCCCCGCGCACCAGCGGCTTTGCGGGGATGTTCTGCACCAGATACTTTTCGCTCTGCTTCTGCACGATGATCTGGCCGCTGACCACGTCCTGATTGTCCATCTGGATGCGGCAGGCCTTGGCGTAGGCGGTCTTATCGCTGGCCACCTTTTTGAAACCGGCACACTCCACATACCGCTCCGGCAGGTGGTCGAAGTCGGTCAGGTAGCAGGTGCCGTCCACATCGGTGATCTGCTCCACCGGTTCTCCGGCGGACAGACGGCGGGCGATCTCCACGGTCTGGTGTTCGCCCATGCCAAAGCTGATGATGTCCGCACCGGAACTCTCGGCGATGCTGGGCAGTACGGTGTCCATCCAGTAATCGTAGTGGGCAAAGCGCCGCAGGGAGGCTTCCAGACCGCCCAGGATCACCGGCAGGTCCGGGTAAGCTTCCTTGGCCAGTTTAGTGTACACGGTGGCGCTGCGGTCCGGGCGGGCACCGCCCTTGCCGCCGGGAGAATATTCGTCCTCGGCGCGGGGGATCTTGGCCACGGAATAGTGGCTGACCATGCTGTCCACGTTGCCGCCGCCAATGAAGAAGCCGTACTTCGGCTTGCCGAACCGCTTGAAGTCCTCGCAGTCGGTGTAGCGGGGCTGGGCCAGCACGCCCACCTTGTAGCCCTCGGCTTCCAGCAGGCGGCTGATGATGGCAGTGCCGAAGCTGGGGTGGTCCACATAGGCGTCACCGCCCACCACCACAAAGTCCAGCTGGTCCCAGCCCCGGGCTTCCATGTCTGCCCGGCTGATGGGCAGAAATTCGGTGTAGATTTTTGGGGAAGAGTTGTCCATAATGCTCCTTTTGTTGATTCAATACCCTCTCAGTCAACGCCTTACGGCGTTGCCAGCTCCCCCGAGGGGGAGCTTCTTTTGTATTCCGTTCAGTCTTTCTTCTTTGATATGCAGAACGTGTCTTACCCGTTCCTAAAGCTCTCCCTTCGGGAGAGCTGGCGCGTCAGCGCCTGAGAGGGTTTCATTCCTCCGGCTGGTTCATCTGCATTTCCAGCCACTGCTGACGGCTGATGAGCACGGCCCGGGGCTTGGCACCCTCGTGGGGGCCGATGATGCCCCGCATCTCCATTTCGTCCATGATGCGGGCCGCACGGGCATAGCCCAGCTTGCAGCGGCGCTGCAGCAGGCTGGTGGAGGCCTGACCGGCGTCAATGACCACCTCCACGGCCTGCTGGAACATCGGGTCGGAGTCCGACTCCTCGTCGGAATCGGCCCCGCTGCTGCCCTTCTTGCCGTCCTGGATGGCGTGCTTTTCCATGGCCTCGATCATGGCCTCGTCGTACTGGACGGTGGCGCTGGACTTGATGAAGTCCAGCACACGGCTGATCTCTTCATCCCGCACAAAGGTGCCCTGGATGCGGGTGGGCTTGGGTGCGCCCACCGGCATGAACAGCATATCGCCCTGGCCCAGCAGTTTTTCGGCACCGGCACCGTCCAGAATGGTGCGGCTGTCCACCTGACTGGACACCGCAAAGGCGATGCGGCTGGGGATGTTGGCCTTGATCAGGCCGGTGATGACGTCCACGCTGGGGCGCTGGGTGGCCACGATCAGGTGCATGCCGGCGGCGCGGGCTTTCTGAGCGATGCGGCAGATGGAATCTTCCACATCCTTGCCCACCACCATCATCAGGTCGGCCAGCTCGTCGATGACGATGGCGATGTAGGGCATTTTTTCCAGATCCGGCCGCTCCACCGCCAGCTTGTTGAAGGACTTGATGTCGCGCACGTTGTTCTCGGCAAACATACGGTAGCGGCGCTCCATCTCCTGCACGGCGCTGCCCAGCGCTCCGGCCGCCTTGCGGGGCTCGGTGACCACCGGCATGAGCAGATGGGGGATGCCGTTGTATTCGGCCAGCTCCACGACCTTGGGGTCGATGAGCAGCAGTTTGACGTCTTCCGGGCTGGAGCGGAACACCAGGCTCATGATGATGCTGTTCACGCACACCGACTTGCCGCTGCCGGTGCTGCCCGCAATGAGCAGATGGGGCATCTTGCACAGGTCTGCCACCTGGGCCACACCCGCAATGTCCTTGCCCAGGGCAATGCCCAAAGGCGAGGTCATGCGCAGAAAGCTCTGGCTCTCGAACACGCTGCGGATGGACACAGCACTGCGCTTGTGGTTGGGCACCTCGATGCCCACGGCAGGCTTGCCGGGGATGGGGGCCTCCATGCGCACATCCGCCACGGCCAGGTTCAGGGCGATGTCATCGGCCAGCGAGGTGATGCGGCTGATCTTGACGCCCGCCATGGGCTGCACCTCATACCGGGTGACCGACGGCCCGCGGGAAATATCCAGCACACGGGTGCGGACCCCAAAGCTCTCCAGCGTGTCCACCAGCTTCTGGGCGTTGGCCTTCAGCTCATCCTCGGCGTTGGGGTCGCTTTCCTCCTTGGATTTTTCAAACAGCTCGATGGGCGGGTACTGATACTGGTAGGTGTCCACCGGCTCGGCTTCCTCGGCAGGGGCCGTAGCGGCTGCCTGCTCGGAGGCCGCCGGTTTTTCCATAGCTGCCGCCACCAGCGAGTTGATATCCTTTTCCTCCACCGGTTCGGCGGTGATGCTGATCCAGCCGTCCGCATCCGGGTCGCTGCGCTGGGCCACGGCATGTTCGGCACTCACACGGGTCGGCTGATCCGGCTGCGGCGCAGGCATCACGGGCTGGATGGGCGCAGCTGCGGCAGCCGGTTCCTCCGGAGCCGCAGGCCGTGCGATGTGCGTATCAAAGGGATTGCCGGGCACCGGCTGGGGCTGCTGTTCCGTGGTCTCTGCCGCCGGGGTCTCCTCCGGCTTTGCAAAGAAGTCCTCAGCCGCCGTTTCCACGGCATCCGGCACGATGGGCCGGATGGTGGGCTTGGGTGCCGCGCGCAGCGGATCCATGCCAAAGGTGCCGCCCGGCCCCGGGATGAAGGGTTCGATGGGCTCACTGCCGCCCTCCTTCACCTCGGTGCTGTCCGGGCCAAGGTCCACATCAAAGGGAGCGCGCGGGCGGGATGCCCGCACCCGCACCGGCGTCACGGCTGGGGCCGCCTGCGGTTCCGGCTGGGGCTGCACGGGCTGGTCCGGCGCTCCGGCCGGGCTGTCCGGGGCCTGCTCCAGCTCCTGGGTCACCTTATGGCCCCAGTGCAGCACACCGGACATCCAGTCCGGCAGACCCAGACGGAAGGGTTCTTCCGCTTCGGCTTCGTCCTCGGATTCTTCCAGGTCCTCCGTCTCGTCGTACTCGTCTGCGGCTTCCTGCGCGGCCTGCCGCTCGGCGCGGCGCTCGGCACGGCGGGCTGCGCCCTGCTCGTACACGGCCACGCCCTTTGCGTGCACCCCGCCGGACACGTCGCACAGCCACTGCCAGACCTCAGCCGGAGTGAGGTCAAAAATGTACAGGCTGACGCAGAGCGCCAGCACCAGCATGATGAAGTTTGCCGCCGGCCGGCCGCAGAGCAGCAGCAGGTTGCCGCCCAGCACCGCACCCAGTGCGCCGCCGGACAGCCACGCCTGATAACCGTTCTGGTAGCAGGCCGCCACCATCTGGAAGGCCGACAGCCCCTGCGGCTGGATGTCGGAAAACACGATCACCGTGCCGCTTGCAAACACGAGCCCCAGCGCCAGCTTGCAGATGTGGGGCAGCAGATCCTCGCCCCGCGTGTACAGCACGGCCAGGCAGCACACCGCTGCACCCAGCACAAAACTGCCGCAGCCAAACAGGCCAAACAGCACCTGATGCAGCGTTTTCCACACCGAGTCGCCTTCCACAAAGGCAAGGCCCACCAGCAAAAGCCCCGCAAACAGGGTCCCAAGCCCTGCCGGCAGGCGCTGTTCCGCGCGTTTTTTGCGCGACGTTGAGCGCCGTGTCGTTGTTTTTCGTTTCTTCGTTGCCATTCTTCTCCATTCCCCACAGTTCGCATAGACACAATTCTTGATTTTATTATTGTACCACGCACCGGGGCAAATGGCAAACCTATTGTTGTGTTATTCTCGGGTTTCGATCGCACGGTGCAACCAGTCCAGTGCATCCGAAAGACCGCCCAGCTCGTCGATGAGCTTTTCCTTCACGGCGCGGCGGCCGTCCAGCACGGTGCCCATATCCATGACCAGCTCCCCGGTGTGGAGCATCAGCTCGGTGTAGCGCTTCTCCGTCATGCCGCTGTGGGCCGCCACAAAGCCGGTGATGCGCTGCTGCATCTGGTCGAACCAGTGCATGGTCTGGGGCACGCCCAGGATCACCCCGGAGTGCCGCACCGGGTGCACCGTCATGGTGGCGGTGGGCACGATGAAGCTGCGCTGTGCGCTCACGGCCAGCGGGATGCCGATGGAGTGCCCGCCGCCCAGCACCAGCGTGGCGCTGGGTTTGGACACACTGGCGATCAGCTCTGCCAGCGCAAGCCCGGCCTCCACATCCCCGCCCACGGTGTTCAGCAATACCAGCAGGCCCTCGATCCGGGGGTCCTCCTGCACGGCGGCCAGCTGGGGGATCACATGCTCATACTTGGTGGTCTTTTGCCCCTGCGGCGCTTCCGTGTGCCCCTCGACCTGGCCGATGACGGTCAGGCAGTGGATGGCATGGCCGCCCCGGGTCAGGGTGACCGTACCGTCGTCCTCGATGCGTTCTTTTTCCAGCCGCTGCTGGTCCACAGAGGTGGTGTGTGTATCCGGCATTCTGTGTTCTCCTTTTGCTCTGTTTTGCATCATCATGCCCCGTCCAACCGGCGGTTATCCCTCTGCGGCAGGGTCATACCCCTTAATTTTTTGTAATTTTTTTGTTTTTTTTCGTCTGGTATTTGACATTCGTCTCCCGTGCAGTATACTTTATAATGATATGGAATTGACAATACGCGGTGTCGTACCCACCGCGCTGCACACGCCGGCGTTTTTTCGTGCAGGGCAAACGCGGCGATTTTTTGCTTGAAAGGAGATTTTTTCTCATGAATACCCCCGCAAAAGCCTCGCTCCCCGTGATCAAGCGCCTCCCGAAATACTACCGCTACCTGCGCTCTCTGCAGGCCGACGGCATCACCAGCATCTCCTCCCGGGAGCTGGCCGCCCAGATGGGCACCACGGCCTCCCAGGTCCGGCAGGACTTCAACTGCATCGGCGACGTGAACGGCCGACAGGGCATCGGTTACTCGGTGGAGAACCTGCTTTCCATTCTGGAGAGCCTGCTGTTCGGCAACGGCGACCGCCTGCCCACCATCCTGATCGGCTGCGGCCGTCTGGGCAAGGCCGTGAGCCGCTTCATCACCACCGACGCCAACGGCTACAAGCTGATCGCCGCCTTTGATGTGGCCCAGAACGAGGTGGGCAAGGAGATCAACGGCATCCAGATCCGTCATGTGGACGAGCTGGAGGCCTTCTGCGCCGAGCACCACCCCAAGGTGGCCGTGCTCTGTGTGCCCCGCGACGGTGCCGAGCAGGTCAGCGGCCGTCTGGTGGACCTGGGCATCGAGGGCTTCTGGAACTTCTCCCACTACGACCTCTCCGTTCCCTACCCCGATGTGGTAGTGGAGAACGTTCACCTGGGCGACAGCCTGATGAGCCTGGGCTACCGCCTGCGCAACCAGGAGTGACGCCATGGCAAAACTGTATTTTCGCTATGGTGCCATGAACAGCGGCAAGAGCACGGCCCTGATGCAGGTGGCCCACAACTATGAAGAGCAGGGCATGCAGGTGCTGATCCTCAAGCCGCAGGTGGACACCAAAGGCGGCGGCGAACTGGTCAGCCGCCTGGGCGTGCACCGCAAGGCCGACCGCCTGATCCGCCCGGACATGGATGTGTTCGAGGTGGTGCGCGAAGCCAGCCAGGCCACCAAGCTGGCCTGCGTGCTGTGCGACGAGAGCCAGTTCTTTACCGCAGAGCAGGCCGAGCAGCTGTTCATGGTCACCGTAGACCTGAACATCCCGGTGATCTGCTACGGCCTGCGGGCCGACTTTTCGCTGCGGGGCTTCCCCGGCTCCACCCGCCTGCTGGAGCTGGCCCACACCATCGAAGAGATGAAAACCATCTGCACCTGCGGCCGCAAGGCCATCTGCAACTGCCGCAAGGTGAACGGCCAGTTCGTCTTTGAGGGCGAACAGGTGGCCATCGACCTGGAAAACGACGTTCAGTACGTCAGCATGTGCCCGCAGTGCTACTTCCGCGCGCGGCGGGCTTTTTACGCAGGCCGCAAATAACACACTTTGTTCCGTCAGCCGCCGCACAGACTTCTGTGCGGCGGTTTTTTAGATTTATCAGACATCCGACGTCATATATTTGCTGCTCTTATTTCTCCCGCAAAGCCGCCCGGCTCCGGTGCGGACTGATATATCACTCAAGGGCACCGGCGCACTTTTTTTGCGCAATTGATATATCAGTCATTTTTTCGTCCGACACCGGCCTTATGCACCCCCGCCGCTGGGACACGCTCTGCTTTTTCTCAGGCGCAGGATGCAAATGTTTACAGAATTATTGCAAATTTTGCTGTTCTTTCCATCCTGCGTCCCCGTTTTCTATGCAACCTGTTGAAGTATACATGTTGCACAGTTTTTCGTCCGAAGTTTATTCATTTCAGCAATGGCGTCAAATCCGGCACGGAAAACAGAGCAATATTTGTACGTTTTTGAGTTGCATAACCACAATTTGCGTCTTTCTTTTTTGTCCGCCTTTTGTTATCATAATTGTATACAACGGGGTGTGTGCAGAACCCCCGTGCAAGACGATGTTTTTGATCATCTTTAGGAGGAGAACAAAAATGAGCAAGGCAATTTCCCGTCGTGATTTCATGAAGGTCACTGGCGTTGTGGGCGCAGCTGGTCTGCTGGCTGCCTGCGGCGGCAATTCTTCCAGCACTGCAGCCTCTTCTTCCGTGGCATCCGCTCCCGCTGCTTCCGCAGACGAGAGCCTGGCCCTGTCTGACGGTCCTGTTTCCATGACCATCAGCTGGTGGGGCGGCGACAGCCGTCACGAGGCTTACCAGAACGCCATCAAGGAGTTCCAGGCTGAGCACACCAACATCACCATTGAGCCCACCTTCGCCGCATGGTCCGGCTGGGAAGAGAAGATGGCAGCTGCCTTCATCGCTGGCAACGCACAGGATGTGTGCCAGGTGAACTGGAACTGGCTGTACAACTACTCTGCTGATGGCAGCAAGTTCGTGGATCTGAACACCGTTTCCAAGTTTCTGGATCTGACCCAGTGGGATGACGCTGCTCTGGATGCCTGCTACGTTGCAAACGCTCAGCAGTGCGTGCCTGTCTCCATGACCGGCCGTATCTTCTTCTGGAACATGACCACCTTCAACAAGGCTGGCATCACCGAAGTTCCCAAGTCTCTGGATGATCTGATGGCTGCCGGCAAGGCATTCAAGGAGAAGCTGGGCGACGATTACTACCCCATGCATCTGGGCGCATACGACCGTATGATCCTGATGGTGTTCTACCTCGAGTCCAAGTACGGCAAGGACTGGGCAGACCCCACCACCTCCACCCTGAACTACGATGCC
>OGMP01000812.1_pt1 | contig 28854 bp, 24 predicted proteins | sample 1573261 | NCBI WGS metagenome assembly OGMP01 (sample SAMEA2581878, study PRJEB24529) | metagenome | biome: Human gut stool | place: China | collected 2011 | reverse complement strand
AGGAATGTATTGAAAAGAACATTCCGGAAGAACAGGCTGTAGAAAAACTGATTGAACTGATTAAGGCAAACGGAGATTATAGAGACTGATTCTCCCTAGCCGACACATAACAAAACCGTCTGCATGCATCGTGAAGATTTTCTTCAAGACATGCAGACGGTTTTATTTTAGGCAGAATAAAAATAGAATATGTGCTTCCTTTGAAAAATATCCTACTTACTCTCAGGCATCATTACCAGAACTCTATAGTTATTCTGCTTCATTACTTCATTCACATAGCCGGAGATTTCTTTCGGGGTGATGGACTGGATGACCTGTTCCGCCTTCACACAGACTTCAGAAGGCAGAAGCTCGTTGCCGGCCATCATGGAGCACCAGTAGCTGTTGGTTTGTTCGTCTCCAGTAATTTGCTTCACCATAAACTCCTTCACCTTGTCAAGTTCTTCCACGGGCGTTTCCTTTGCCAGTTTCTCAAACTCGCTGCGGATGATCTCAAGCGCACGGTCTTTCTTTTCAGGCTTCACCTGGAATATGGTCTGATAGACAACAGACACTTCAGACAACCGGTCCTGAGAGCCCTGCGTATATATACTGTAAACAGCTCCCTCTTTCTCACGGACTTCACTCAAAAGACGGGCAGAGATAATCTGTGCCGACATGGAAGCCATCAGCCTGTTCTTGAACGAGTAAGGCATCTTTCCGCTAATGATAACCGCCGCACTACCCTGAGGCACTTCCATCTTCAGGGAAAATTCCTTTTCCTCGTTGCCCGACTTGATTTCAACCGCAGGGCTATGCTTCAATTCCTGTTTCTTTCCCTTCACCGACGGCAAGGTGGCGATGTACTGCTCAACCAGTGCCTTTAATTCCGCTTCATCAAAGTTTCCACTGAATACGAAGGTAAACTCGGCTGCGTTGGCAAGCTGCTCATGGATGATGGAAAGGATATCCTCACGGTTTGCCTTCTCAATGTCACTCACACCAAACACCTGCTTGTTGGGCGAAGAATAAAGGTATTCCTGCACCTTCTTCTGGAAAACGAAGTTAGGGTTCTGTGCCTGATTCTGAATCAGTCCTTTATAGAGATTCTGCATGGCGGTAAATTCATCCGGTGTTACTGTAAGTCCGGTGAAAGTCATGTATATCATCTCCATGTAAGTCTTCAGGTCCTTAGGAGTCGTATTTCCCGACAATCTGCGTACATAATCATCCAGACTTACTTTGAGCGAAACCTGCTTGCCGGCCATCAGCTTGGTCAGCTCCGAATTGGTGAAACTGCCAAGACCGTGCTGTTCCAGTACAGCAGGCATAAACATCAAGTCCGCAGCCTTGTCGTTCCCATAAACCGAAGTACCGCCTTTTGCCACGGCCATCATATTGATTTCATCCGCCTTGAAGTCGGTCTTCTTCAATATCACCTTGGCACCGTTTGAAAGAATCCATTCCTTGGCCCCGAAATCAGAAAGCACGTTTTCCTTCACCACCTTTCCGGCTGCCGGCAACTCGCTTACCAGAGGTTCATCCTTCACATTGTCCACGTAAGGAGCAATGTTTTCGGCTTCCACCTGAGAAAGCAATGCAAGGATATCTTCATCCTTGGGACAGACCTCACCTTCGCGTGCAGGCATCATACCGAGAACCACCAGATTCTTGTCCGAAACAATCTGCGAAAACACCTGATTGACAGCTTCCACAGGAATCTGGTTCACAATCATGCTCATCATCTGATATTCCGTCTCGATACCCGGTATCGGCTTCTTGTCGATGAAATTACGCACATACGATTCTGCCAGCGTCTTGTTCTCCTGCTGGTTTCGGTTATTGTATGCCTTTTCAAGCTGAGACAGGTATTCCGTGCGGCAACGCGCATATTCAGTGGTGGTAAATCCTCCCCTTTTGGCACGGAGAGCCTCACGATAGACCGCTTTCAGTCCTTCGTCGAAACTGTTACCTTTTGGAAGCATAGCAAATTGGAAAGCCTGTTTCGTCTTTGCCATAATAAACTCACCGTAAAATGCAGAAGCCGCCGCAAACGGAGCATCCGCCTTCTGTCCCTGTTCGTTCAGTCTTACCTGAAGCATCATCTGAGCCATATCGAGCAGATAAGCGGTTGTGACATCCGCCATTGTGCCCTTCAATGAATCGGGCAGGGCATCATACTTGAACATAATCTGAGCCACATATTTATCCTGCTCCTTATCCGAGCCGAAAGCGACAATAGGCTTTTCATTGTCGGCCACCGGGAAATAAACCCTCTCTGCCGGATTTACAGGCTTCTCAATCTTTGAGAACATTTCCTTGATCTTGCCTTCTATGCGGTCCACATCAATGTCACCTACCACAACTATACCCTGCAGGTCAGGACGGTACCATGTTTCATAATAGTCTCGAAGAGCCTGATGCGGGAAATTATCCACCACTTCCATAGTTCCTATAGGAAGTCGGTGTCCGTATCTGCTGTCAGGATATATCTCCGGAAGCAGTTTCTCCATTATTCTCATATTTGGAGGCAGCTGGCTTCTCCATTCCTCATGTATAACGGAACGTTCCTCGTCTATCTCCTTTCCTTCCAGCAAAAGGCCGTCAGCCCAGTCGGACAGAATCATCAGACATGAATCCTGCACCCCGATACGTTCTGTAGGTACACTGGAGATACGATATACTGTCTCATCTACACTGGTATAGGCATTCAGGTTATAACCGAACTTCACACCTACAGTCTCCAGCCATTTGATCATAGAGCTGCCCGGGAAGTTCCTTGTTCCGTTGAAACACATGTGTTCAAGGAAATGCGCCAATCCGCGTTGGTTGTCTTCTTCAAGGATGCTACCCACTTTCTGGGCGATATAGAAATCCACCTGGTTCTTCGGATATTCATTGTGACGGATATAGTATGTAAGTCCGTTATCCAGTTTACCGATTCTCACTTCCTTATCCACCGGTACCGGAGGCATCTGCTGTGACCTGACAGCTACCGGTAAGCAGGCAAATCCTGCAATGGCCATAAAAGCCAGTTTCATTATTCTTCTCATAATTGAAATGTTTTATGTTATTTCGTTATTCTTATGCTGCAAAGGTATGCGCATAGAACAAGAGTTTATGTTATCGCTACGTTATCTTTAGGTTAAGAAGTTTTCAGCAGGAACTTTGGTTATATATCTGCATAATGTTATTAACTTTGCAATAAAACAGCTAAATGAAAACATATTATATCAGATTTATTACAATATTAGGTCTATCAATTGTATTATTAGTTCAACTTGTATGGTTAGTTAATTCTTATAATTTTGTTAAGGATGAACTGAAGATTAAATCTACAAATATGCTGGAACAGGCCATTATGGAAGAAACATTCTCCAGATTACAAAATTTACCAGTTGGAACTAAGGTTCAAAGTAGAACAGAGGAAGATAAAAATAGGAATCTTCCAGAGTTTGTTTATATGCAAGAATCTTTAGAACAACTAAAAAGTCCAATAATCCTTGACTCTATTAACCATATATACAAACAGTTATTATTGAAGAATAACTATCCAAGCGAATGTATGATATCTATTTCAAAAAATGATACAATCATACAACATATTGGGAATAAACCTTACTCATTATTTTCTTTACAAACAGGCAAAGTACCTCTAAGAAAAGATTATTCCATAGTTATACAGGCTCAATTCGTAAATCCCAACAACCTTTTTTTCGGAAAGATGGGGATACTCCTTGTATCTACAACATTACTTCTCATTTTTGTAGTATTCTGCATAATATACCAAGTAAGAATAATATCAAAGATCAATAAGATCTCCCAAATCCGTGAAGACTTCTCATACGCTATGGTGCATGACATGAAAACACCTCTAAGCACAATTATGATGGTACAAGATATGCTGGAAAGCGGAAAGCTTGATACCAGACCGGAGATTAAGAACAAATATATGAGTATAGCAAAAAGCGAGACAGATCATCTGTTTGCTCTCACCAACAAGATACTTACCATCTCAAAGCTGGAGAACCATAAACTGGAGATGAATAAAACAGAAGTTGAGCTTACTCCAATAATAGAGAAACTGACAGAAAAATTCAAGGCCAAAGCACAGAAACCCGTAAACTTTATCATTAGCCTGCAGGCCAAAACAGCTTATGCCGACAACGATTATCTGGGTGAAGCATTAAGCAATCTGATTGACAATGCCATCAAGTACTCAAAGGAGAGTGTGGAAATAAACATCACGGCTGAAGAGAGCGAACGCTACACCATCCTGAAAGTACGTGACAATGGGCTGGGCATATCCGAAGCCGACCAGAGAATCATTTTCCAGAAATACGAACGTGCAGCGGCGGCAAAGCGCAGCCGCAGAAACGGAGCTTCAGGCTTCGGACTGGGCCTGAACTTTGTTGACCAGGCGATAAAGGCACATGAGGGAAGAATATTCGTCAACAGCACAGAAGGAGAGTTCACGGAATTTACCATCTATCTGCCGCTTGAAACTCCAAATGACAGACACAATCGGTAAAACACAAAAATATTTAAGTGTAATTGCTGCTTTCCAGATAAGCCGTGTGTCAATGTAACGAGAACGATTGACACACGGCTTACCTTATTCTGAATTCATCAGACTTACTCTAATTTTAACAACAAATACTCTATCGAACCTTTCTAATATGTTTAAGTAAAAAAATCACTATCAATGAAATAAATGAACCTGCTGAAATCCAAGCGATAGCAGCTAACGCTTTTTCCGGGTTAAAGAAATACCATAGGAAGGAATATAAAACAGCAAAAATTGTTGAAATCAACCATCTCCTGTAAATATTTCGTTTTTCAAAAATCATTCCTAGTAATAAAATAACAGGAACGAAAACAATATAACTTATATTAGATATATTGATATTCTTTAATAGGATTCCAATAACTATCAACATAAAAATTGATGCAATTATTTTCCAGGTTTTAGTCTTATCCATTGTATAACTTATATTTTTAGGTATATTGATAGAACATGCGAAACTTTTATAAGAGAGAAGTTGAAGGATTTTATTTGGAAAACTTCTCAGTATCCTTCAATATATAACCGGAATTTCTTTCATCCCACTGATAAGTATTCTTATTTGTAACCTCACCCTCTGCATTATAAATAAAGTTTATCTTATACAGACGCTTAAGATATTTACCTTCACTTACCGAATAGGCCTCAATATTTGTCACTTTCTTATCATCTGAGGATACATTATAAACGACCTTTGGTGTTGACAAAGACACTGATGCTACTGCTGAAACGATTAATTCTGCTATCATAATAATTTAATTTTCGAATTATACTTGATTTGTTATTTCTTATGCTGCAAAGGTAGGCGCAAAGCACAAGAGTTTATGTTATCGCTACGTTATCTTTAGGTTAAGAAGCTTTCTACAAAAGCTTTAGTGACATATATGCTTAATCTTATTAACTTTGCAATAAAAATGTCTAAGCAAAAATACATTCACTTAATCACAATTATAGGGTTAATTTCCATCTTCTCACTGCAAAGCTTATGGCTTTGCAATACATATCTTTTTATAAAAGAAGAAATTAAAAAAGAATGTACAGATTTATTTGACCAAGCATTGTATAAAGAGGCTAATATAATATCGAAGAGTGTCCCAGATGGAACTGTCATAGGCGGAGGAGCACCAAACGATTCTATCTCAATAACTACTTATATATATGACGGAATTAGTAAATTAGGCTATAAATATTCTTTATCTGAAATAGATTCCCTTACCAATTTGCAACTAAGTAAAAAAAATATTAAGTCTGAATTTATTGTCTGCATTGTTGATTCTAATAAAGTTATACAAACGAGTAAAAGAATAACAATCCCTCAAATAGGAATCATCAAGACTGAAGTTATTCCCATAAAATTAGATAAATCCATTGGCATGCAGTTAGTTTTGACAAATCCATATTGGAATATATTTAATAAAATGTGGATTATATTCATAACAACAATCATAATGACTTCTCTAACAATAGTTTGCACTGTCTATCAAATTAAACTTATCTTCAAATTAAATAAGATCTCCCAAATCCGTGAAGACTTCTCATACGCTATGATACACGATATGAAAACACCCCTCAGCACAATTATGATGGTACAAGATATGCTGGAAAGCGGAAGGATTGATTCTAAGCCGGAGATAAAGAAAAAATTCATGAACATAGCAAAAAGCGAAACTGACCATCTGTTAACACTCACCAACAAGATACTGACCATCTCCAAACTGGAAAACCATAAACTGGAGATGAACAAGACAGAAGTCGAGCTTACTCCTATAATAGAGACATTGACTGATAAATTCAAAGCCAAGGCTCAGAAGCCTGTAAACTTTACCATCAGCTTACAGGCCAAAACAGCTTATGCCGACAAAGATTATCTGGATGAAGTATTAAGCAATCTGATTGACAATGCCATCAAATACTCAAAGGAGAGTGTGGAAATACACATCACGACGGAAGAAAGCGAACGCTACACCATCCTGAAAGTACGCGACAATGGGCTGGGCATATCCGAAGCCGACCAGAAAGTCATTTTCCAGAAGTATGAACGCGCTGCGGCAGCAAAGCGCAGCCGCCGAAACGGAGCTTCAGGTTTCGGACTGGGCCTGAACTTTGTTGACCAGGTGATAAAGGCACATGAGGGAAGAATATTCGTCAACAGCACAGAAGGAGAGTTTACGGAATTTACCATCTATCTGCCACTTGATACTCCAAACAATAGACATAATCGGTAAAAAACAAGGTTGCTTATTATTGTTGCAATAACATCATACATATCGAAAGCACCATGTATATCCATAAAAATCTCTGATATCCAGTACAAACCATGCAGAATATCAGAGATTATAGAGTTAAACTTTTAAGAGAGAATTGAAGGCTCTTGATATCCTCCTTCGATTATTTAGCCTGAGAGAGATCTTCATTTAATATTCGCTCCAATTGTGGTGCTAATGGTGTTATTATTGTATTATCCATATTCCACTCAACCAGAGGTTTGTTTGATTTTGACTTCAATGCTTTTTTGTACTGTTTCATTTCGTCTTTTGTAATATACTTGTGTTCCAGAACATACAGTTCATCAAAGATTTCAATCATCTGTTCTTTGGAATCTTTCTTGTGGCTAAAGAATAACTTTCTATAGCTCTTTCTGTTTATTAAATCCATATAGGACTGATATTCTGAATTATAGATGTAATTCTCCGTCTGATAAAAGTTTTCGAGGCGTGTTGTGTAACCAAAAAGTGTTTTAGGATTTTTCCCTTTTGTTACAAGAACATCATATTCCACTCGTAATACTTTCTGTATAGTATCTATCCTTATTGCACCTCCAACTGTTTCATTTAACAGAAGTCGGCTGTTTATACTATCAGTATTATATTTCCAGCCTTCTTTTTTCAGTGTTTCCATTAAAGTGAGTCCGTCCAGATTTGGAGTATAAATGTATTTATCCACAAGAGTGTTTGCCCTTTCTTTGTCCTTATCAATAAGCGAATCGTTTTGAAAGTTGCGAACTTTTATAACCAGTCTTTCCACATCTTTATGTTTGGGATTGATAAAGAAATCCAGGTATCCATCCCTGAAATATTTCATACAGGAGTCATTCAATTGATAGCTTCTGAAGTAAGTCCTTAGATGAATGTACTCCCTATTCTTCGACGTAACTGTCACGGCATCCAGCTGATACTCGATGGGTGTCAGATAAATAGGAGTATCTTTCTTAAATAGAGATGATTTGACATTCTCAGGGTTATAGGCAATATGTTGGATAGTAACAACCTCGTCATTCAAGTCTTGAGGTAAGTTACCCTCTATATCTGTTGTACCTACGACTGCTCCCTTATTGTTTAAAATCTGTGCATAAGATATACATTGACCGGTAGTTTTATCAAGCAAGACAGCCTGTCCTGAAACATTAAGACTCACAAAGAGTAATAAAATGGTAAAGATCCTGAACTTCATACTTTTAATAGATTAAATTTATATTTAAAGCGTAGCCTACACTAATAGGCTAAAACAGAACCAAGAGTTGCTATAGTTCTTATGCTGCAAAGGTATGCGCAAAGATTAGTTTATGTTATCGCTACGTTATCATTGTGTTAAAATAAGCCCATTTTTATTTATTTTCCACTATTTTACCTACATACGCAAATCACTGTATTATAGCGTATTTTAGCAAATTTTCTCTCCAAATAATTTGCATCGTTTTCCGATAATCTCTATTTTTGTATGCAAATCGTATGCACATATATTTGCATACAGACCAAGTAAAAAACCATCAAAAACGGCAGATTATGTACAAGTATTCAAAGGACGGAATTTCGGTGCTGTCGGTACTGGACGCACGCAGGGCGAAGAAAAGCGGCTTGTTCCCCGTGAAGATACAAGTCATACACAACCGCAGGCAGAAATACTATTCCACGGGGCAGGAGCTGTCAAAGGAGGATTGGGTGAACCTTGCGGAAAGCAAGAGCCGCAGGCTCACGGAGGCACGCTCGAACATAGAGAACAGCTTCTCAATCATCAAGGGGCAGGTGGAGGCACTCGCCGAACGTGGAGATTTCGCGTTTGACCTTTTGAGTGTCCGGCTGGGCAGATGCTCCACCGCGACAGTGAACGCCGCGATAAAGGCGAAGACGGAAGAATTGAAACGTAACGGGCAGGCGGGTACGTACCGCAGCTATCATGCACTGCTGACGGCGGTGGAGGAGTTCGCAGGGAAAGACATTCCGTTTTCTGCCGTCACGGTGGACTGGCTGAACCGCTGCGGAAGATTCTGGACGGGCCAAAAGAAAAGCAAGTCCACGCTCAGCGTCTATTTCAAGATGCTCAAGGCGATAATGAACCGGGCAAAGGCGGACGGCATAATAAAGGAGGCGCACTTCCCGTTCGGCAGGAACAGGTTCGAGATACCCTCAGCCGAAGGCAGGAAGCTGGCACTCACGCTGGAACAGATAAAGAGGCTCGTCACCTATACCGACGGGAGGGAGGAAACCGAGCTTTACCGGGACATGTGGTTCTTCTCCTACCTCTGCAACGGCATCAACTTCCGGGACATGCTCTATCTTACTTATGGAAACATCGTGGGCGGTGAAATCTGTTTTGTCAGGGCAAAGACGATGAATACTTCCAAGCAAGTGCGTACCATACGTGCGGTGCTCACCCCCGAGATGCGGAAAATCATGGACCGCTGGGGCAACCCCGATGACGGAAACCCCGGCACGCTCATCTTCAAGTTCGCCACGGGGAAGGAGGACGGCTTCGCCACCAAGCACCTTGTCGATACGGTCATACAGAAATGCAACAAGGTATTGGGCAGGATAGCCGAGGCGGTGGGTCTGCCCCCCGTGACCACGTATTCAGCCCGGCACTCGTTCGCCACCGTGCTCAAGCGCAGCGGGACGAACATCTCCTACATATCCGAAAGTCTGGGGCACTCCAACCTTGCCATAACGGAGAACTACCTTGCCAGTTTCGAGCGGGACGAACGGATGAGGAACGCGCAGTTACTTACCAAATTCGACTGACCATGCCAAGAAAGAAGACCAGAGAGATAAAGATACGGCACCTCAAATGTTTCGGTGCCATATGGGAGGAGCTTTCCGGACATCCCGGGCTTGCCGGATATGAGATAACGGAGGCCGTGATACGCGTACAGGAGCGGGTACGGCCCACCATAAACAATGTGGAGGCGGTCATCGAACGCATAAGGTTCAGCCACGCCACCCGCAAGTACAAATACCCCGTCATCCTCGGCAAGGAGATGATAGGCCAGAGTGTACTGGCAAAGATGGCGGGCGTGAGCCGCCAGACCATAGCCCGGTGGGAGGAGCTGGGCTTCATATCGCGCTCCGACATCGGGATACCGGGAGAGAAATATTTCGTAATAGAAGAAGTCATTTCCCAACTCGGAAAGTTAAAGGGTGTGAAATAATAGTACATTCCGAATCACTTGACATATGTGTGCAAAACGGTGCCATTGGAGGATTATATCCGCCTATGGCACCGTTTCCCTTTTTACCCGCCCCACGCAGTGTCACCAAAAGTCATGAAACGTCCATAAAAGTCATATCCGTGTTAAGTTATTTGCGGTTCGATATTCGCTTTCCTTTATTCTTCCTTTGCGCCACAACCGGTTGGAACGGCTGTGACGACAGCCATAGTACAAATACCCAAAAAGAAAGGAAGAAAATGAACCAGATCATTCTTACCACGCCCGAGGAACTCCGGGCAATCGTGAGCGAGAGCGTCTCGCAGACACTGGCGGGACTGACCCTGCCGAAGGACGAACCCGACAACCTCACGCCGGATGCGGCTGTGGGGGTACTCGAACAGCACGGGTTCCTGATTTCGAAGGCCCGCCTCTACAAGCTGACCGCCAAGGGGAACGTGCCGTTCCGCAAGTACGGAAACAAACTGCTGTTCTCCCGCAGGGAGCTGCTCGTATGGGCCGAAAGCCTCGCAAGACGTGTGAACGACAAGGGCGAGGCGGCACTCACCATCGCCAGAAGCGCAAACCGAAAACTCCGCAGCCATGGAAAGTAACGAACGCATGGAAGAAGTGACCCGTGAGAACGCCATCATCATCTGGCAGGCCTCACGGCTGAGCATCGGCATGAAATGTGAGAAGGCTCCCGAGATACTGAAGGCTAACGGCACTGTCGTCGGCACGCTGGGCAATTTCAGCGCGTCCATCGGCAAGGCGAAAAGCAAGAAGACGTTCAACGTCTCCGCCATCGTCGCGGCGGCGTTGAAGAACGGCACGGTACTGCTGTACTCGGCGGAACTGCCCAAGGACAAGCGGAAAATCCTCTATGTCGATACCGAACAAAGCCCCTATCATTGTCTCAAGGTGATGGAACGCATCCTGCGCATGGCAGACCTGCCGACCGACCGGGACAGCGAGCACCTCGAATTTCTCGCCCTGCGCAAGTACACCCCGAAAGAACGCATCGCGGCTGTGGAGCAGGCCATCTACAATACCCCGGAACTGGGGCTTGTCGTGATAGACGGCATCCGCGACATGGTGTACGACATTAACAGCCCCGGCGAATCCACACGCATCATCTCCAAGCTGATGCAGTGGACGGACGACCGTCAGATACACATCCACACGATACTGCACCAGAACAAGGGCGACGAGAATGCAAGAGGACATATCGGTACGGAACTGAACAACAAAGCGGAAACCGTCCTGCTCGTGGAGAAGGACAAGAACGACTGCGATATAAGCCGGGTGTCGGCCATGCACATCCGGGCGATGGACTTCGAGCCGTTCGCCTTCCGCATCAATGACAGGGCACTTCCCGAACTGGTGGAGAACTATGCCCCGCAGGAGAGGAAGGCCGGAAGACCGCAGCAGGAGCCGTTCGACGCGTACAGGCACATCACGGAGCAGCAGCACCGCATCGCGCTGGAGGCGGCATTCGCACTGAAAAGCGAATACGGCTACAAGGAGCTGGAAGACGCGCTGATAAATGCCTATGCCGCCGTCGGCGTGAAGTTGAACCACCATAAGGCGGTATCACTCATCACCACGCTGCGCAACAAGCGGATGATAGTGCAGGAGAACGGCAGGAAATACACCTTCATGCCCGATTTCCATTATTAAATCGGCTGCGGAAAAACGCTTCACTTTATTCACGGTGCCTATATATAAGGGAAAAGCGAAGCGGTACGCGGATATCACGCAACCGCTTCACTTAATATCCGTATTCTATATATACGAGCATTTAAGTGAAGCTATGTATATGCCGTACCTTATATAAGAAGGTGCGGGCGAAAAAACAAAAACAGTCATTCATTCAAACACTCACACGTATGGACATTCAGACAGCGAAACAAATCAGCATAGCCGAATACCTGCACAGCCTGGGGTACTCACCCGTAAGACGGCAGGGCGGCAACCTATGGTACAAGTCACCGCTGAGGGAGGAAACCGAGGCCTCGTTCAAGGTGAACACCGGGAAAAACCTCTGGTATGACTTTGCCACCGGGAAAGGCGGCAACATCATCGCACTGGCGGCGGAACTCTACGCATCCGACCATGTGCCCTACCTTCTGGAAATGATAGCAAGGCAGGCACCGCACGTGCGCCCCGTTTCCTTCTCTTTTGGCGGGCAGACATTATCACAACCAAGCTTCCGGCAGTTGGAAGTAATGCCGCTTTCTTCCCCCGCCTTATTCTCCTATCTGCGGGAAAGGGGGATAAATACGGAACTGGCAAAAAGAGAATGCAGGGAGGTGCACTATCTGACCGACGGCAAACCCTACTTTGCCGTCGGTTTTCCCAACCGTTCGGGAGGCTACGAGATACGCAACAAGTTCTTCAAGGGCTGCATAGCCCCGAAAGACATCACCCACATACGGCAAACGGAACCGGGGGAAACCTGCTGCCTCTTCGAAGGTTTCATGGACTACCTATCCTTCCTCACGCTGCGGCAGGAGAGGCATCCCGACCGCCCCACCCTTGACGGACAGGACTGTATCGTGCTGAACTCGGTTTCCAACCTTTCCAAAGCTCTGCGGCCGCTGGGGGATTATGAGCGGATACACTGCTTCCTTGACAACGACCGCGCCGGGCTGGAAGCCCTGCGCGAAATCCAAAGAGAGTACGGTTTGCGTGTCCGCGACGCGTCACATGTGTACAGCGGGTACAAGGACCTGAACGACTACCTGAACGGAAAAAAGTTGTCACAGCAGGCGAACCCGGTACGGCAGGCAAAGCAAGTGCAGTGGGTGCAGCAGCCTGGCAAGAAAAAGGGGAAGGGCATCGGAATGTAACCTCACGCATCCCGCAGGCTTTTTGTACAGTGAAAAGCCATAGCTCAATAGGGCGTTTTCTTCACGCAGCGCAAGCGCAGCTAAAAACGCCCTATTGAGGCGAGGGGCCGGCCCCTCTGCACACCCCGTTCGCCGTGAGGCATATCCGCACGGCAGGCGGAATTGTCAAACGACTTAAAAAGACTTTACAATGGGATATTTCTCACTCGATTTCAGAAAAGCGAAGGGGGCATCCGACAGCCGGATGTCCGACCATATCGAGCGCAGGGTGATAGCACCGAACGTCGACCCTACGCGCACGCACCTGAACCGCGAGCTCGTCCGGATGCCCGAAGGCATCAGGGAGCGTGACGATGCGATTGCCGCCCGCATCAGCAGTGCGGGCATCAGAAGGAAAATCACCCACGACCAGGTACGCGCCATCCGTGTCATGCTCTCAGGAACACATGAGGACATGATGGTAATAGAGAAAGCCGGAAGACTGGACGACTGGTGCCGGGACAGCATGGACTGGCTGTACAGGACCTTCGGGCGGGAGAACGTGGTCTCGGCGGTGCTGCACATGGACGAGCACACGCCGCACATACACGCCACGCTCGTACCGATAGTGACGGGAGAGCGCAGGAAGGCGGGACAGAAGAAGCCGAAGGAGGGAGGGCGACCCTACCGCAAGAAGGCGAATGCCGTCCGATTGTGTGCCGACGACGTGCTGAACCGCACCAGACTGCTTGCCTACCACGACGACTATGCCAAGGTCATGGTGAAATACGGCCTGCAACGCGGGGTAAGAGGTTCGGAAGCCCGGCATGTCTCCACCGCCCAGTATTACCGCGATTTGAGGCGGCAGACGGACGAACTGGAAGAGAACGTGCGACAACTCCAAGCCGAGCAGGAAGAGGCGGAGAAACGGCTGGAAACGACCAGAAAGGAAATCAACACGCAAAAGCTGGAGGCGGTCAAGGTGGAGGCAAAGACCGCCATCATGGCGAAGGTGGGTTCTCTTTTGGGCAGTGGGAAAATCAGGGAGCTGGAGGCGGACAACCGCAGCTTGCAAAACGAAATAGCCGCCCGTGAAGAGAGCATAGAGGACTTGCGGGCCAGTCTGCAACGGCAGCGGGCACAGTACGGCAGGGAACTTGCCACGGTGCAGACCGACTACATCCAAAAACTGGAAAGGGAAAAGGAGCGGACGGCATATCTGCAAAAATGGACGGAGCGTGCGTGCGGCTGGTTCCCTCTTTTCGCCGACGCGATGCGCATGGAGAGGTACTGCCGTTCGGCAGGCTTCACGTCCGAGCAGACGGACCGGCTTTTCACGTTCCAGCCGTTGGAGTACAGCGGGAACCTTTACTCCGAGGAACACAAGAGAAGCCTCGCGGTGACGGGTGCCACCGCACAGATGGGAATAGAGCAGGGAGAGAGAGGAAAACGCTTTGTCCTGCGCATCAACGGGAAGAACATCCTCGACTGGTTCAGGGAGCAGTTTGAGAGGCTGCTCCGACGGATACGGCCAACGATGCAGCAACCGCAACGGAAAAACAAGGGATTCAAACTGTAATGATTATAAATACTTATGTGCCAACATAAAAAATGCAGGAAATATTATTGCGCTTCCTGCATTTTTCATATTTTTGCATTTGGAGAGAGGAAACTCCCTCCAAGACATTTTAGAATTTGAAGAAGCGTTATGCTGAACTCTTGCGAGTGAAAACCTGAGAAATTTTCAAAGATGACAAGAACGGCATAGTGGTTCTCACGCATATAGCGTGGGCTGCTATAACCATATCTGTCATCAAAGGTTTTCTCAGGACCTTCACTCAAAGACGTGGCATTGCAGTTCCACGCTTCGTGCGTAATAAGGATAAAAGTCTTTTCAGGAGCTGGGGAAGATGAGGAGATTTTGTTTATGTTTTATAATCAAGCAAAAAAGGATGCCATTCGCAAACTTGAAAATGTAGAAAAGAGGTATAAAGGTTTAGGCGAGAAAGCCAATGATTTGACCTTAGAATTATATCGGTTAAGGAAATCCGCTTCTTTAGCGATTGACCGGGTTGAGAAATATATTAATTCTTTGGCTAATTCGCCTAAAGAATTTGCTAAAGAAATAGCGGAAGTGAAACTCAGCATAAGAGAATTTAATGAAGCAGTACGTATAGAAACGGAGAACTCTGCCAATAATATTAAAGGAGCTGGAGTGGCTGTCGGTGGTGTTGCTGTCGGTGGAGCAGTAGCTGCATTAGGTCCTACAGCAGCGATGGCAATAGCCACGACATTCGGAACAGCATCAACAGGAACAGCCATCGCTTCATTATCAGGAGCAGCTGCTACTAATGCCGCACTCGCTTGGTTGGGTGGAGGTGCTATAGCGGCTGGAGGCGGAGGGATGGCAGCAGGTAATGCTTTCTTAGCCTTAGCAGGTCCCGTAGGTTGGGGAATTGCTGGAGTATTCATAGTTGGAGGTGGTATATTTGCCATACATAAAAACAAAAAAGCAGCAGAAAAGGCACAAACTATCACGATTGAAATTGAAAAGAAAATATCTGTGCTTAATCCTAAGATCACGAAACTTGAACATTTAACAAGAGAGACGGAGAAATTAAAGCCTGCCTTGAACATATCGGCGATGGTTAATACTTATCCGAAAGATTACCTCGCTTTTTCACAAGAACAGAAACATATTTTGGCTGCATTGATAAATAATGTTCGTGCTATGGGAGAACTGATTAATAAACGAATTGCATAAATCAAGAGTATGAACCAAATATTAACAGATCAAATCACAGCTTCTATAATACAAGAAAGTATTAATCAAAAAGAAGAAGAAATGATAGAACGACTTGCTGAAATTCAGCAAGTCGCTTCCGAGAAAATGCAATATGTTCAAACGGCATTAGATGAGAGCCTTAAATGTATAGAAAATGTTAGGGATTTCACTTCCGATCCTACACATATTCTTGGCTCAATGCAAACAAAACATGGGGAGATCGCTGAACATATAGAAGTTGAAATAAGAAACGGTCGTGATATTCTAAAGCACATACAACCATCCGCTACTTTTGATGGAGTAGGAAGAACTGCACCAGAGGACTACATTATTAATGGTGTCCAAGTCCAATCTAAATTCATTAATGGAGCAAATAAGAGTTTAGAGCATGTCTTAGGGCATTTGAAAACATATCCTAATTTTACCGACAATGGTGGATATTATCACATTCCCAAAGATCAATACGAATTGATATATAGAATAGCTAATGGTGAAAATATAGAGGGAATAAGTTTTCGGACAATCAATAAATGCAAAGCAGTTATCCAGCAGATAGAAAACGAAACAGGAAAAACTTTTACAGAAGTTGTACGCCCTGGTATATCTACTTATAATGAAGTTCAATTAGGAAATGTTGACAAAACATTAGACGGTTATGAATCTGAATTTAAAAACACGAATGCAAAGGAAGTAAAAGAAATCAGACAAGAACGAGACAAGCAAAAAACTGAAGCACAACATCTCACAGACCCATCATGGGGAGAAGCATTAAAGTATAGTGCTGTTGCTGCTGTTATATCTGGAGGGACATCTGTAGGAATCAAAATTTATTCCAAAATTCATGGAGGAAAGAACATTGTTGATTTTACATTAGCGGATTGGAAAGAAATTGGTTATGATTTTATCAAAGGAAGTGTAAAAGGCGGAATCAGCGGTTTAGGTATTTATAGTTTGACTAAACTTGGTGGTTTCTCTGCTCCATTTGCAGGTGCTATGGTTAGCACTGCAATGGGTATAGCATCGCTCGCATCCGATTATAAAAAGGGAAATATCTCAAAATTAGATTTTAGTGAAAGTGCTTGTTCGTTAAGTGTTGAAGCTGGTCTATCAGCAATTGGTGCCGCCTTAGGACAAGCTATCATTCCGATTCCTGTATTAGGTGCTATAATTGGTACTGCTACAATCAAGTCGGCCTTAGAAATAAGCAAATATGTTTTCGGAAAAAAAGAAGCAGCTCTAATCGAAGAAATGCAAAAAGATTATGAAAACTTTGTTCGTAATCTAAATGCTGAATCTTATGAAATCATTCAGCAAATGGATGCGTATTACACAAAATTGGATGGGTATATTGACGCAGCATTGAGTAAAGAATCTGCTGTAAAGTTCTATGGTAGTATTGAATTATGCCATTTCTTAAAAGTACCTGAAAGCTACATTATTCATGATACTTTAGAATTAGATAATTTTATGTTATAAAAAGTGTTACGTTTGTTAAATTCTTAGAAAGTGCTACTATGATTGTAAATTATGGATCTTTTAAGTGTAAAAAGTGTGGATTAAAATTCAAGTCAATTTTGGTGGAATGGAATGCTTCAATATTCCATGTCCCGATTTCTCCATGCCCTCATTGTAAAAGTTGGAATATAAAGCCTGTAGGTTGGAGCTTGTTGGATGTTTTTTTGAAGATTCCTAAAGTGAATAAGGAAGGATAGTTTCTTTTGGATGGAGAAAAAGTCACATTAGGCAAAAGAAAATACAGTAGGACAAACCATAACTATGAGGTTGTGCCAACATTTTGATAACCTCACCAAGAACAAGGTGAGGTTTCCGATTAAAGATAGGGGTAAGTTGTACTATTAAATAAATATGTGATTATTAACAACTTGAGCTGATAAATAATTCTTAATATGGTAGGTTTCATGTAAAAGTTTCATGATATTTTTCAAGTATTGGATATTTTTAATAAAATTCGTATATTTACAACTCTAAAGAGGTATTTGGCAATATAGCACCACAAATCACTGAAAATCGCACGATTGCCAATTTGTTACTACTGCTTCTCAAATACTCCGCTAAATGTTTATTTCTCAAACAGTTGTGTCAAACCGTTGAAAATCTAAAATAATATTGTTACTTTTAATCAATACATATTTTATTCACATCAGTACAAACGGAAGAAAATAGTGCTAAAAAGGGCTTACTATTTTTCATTTCAAGATTTGTATTTTTATGTATTTGCTTTCTAGAATCCGGTGTCTTTGTATGCAAATTATATGTTTATGTGTAAATAAGCTTGGCTTAATTATATTATAAAATATTGATTATTAATACATTGTAGCATAAACTGAAATATTTTTCATTTAACTTTAGGTTAAGACTTCCTGTTAAGAATATCCTGCTCAATCTCATCAATTGATGCCTGAATATATCTTTTCCGAATGGTATGATCATCCAGAAAATCAATCTCATCACACAGTTCGTGTAACGCATTGATAAGATGCGATGAAATTATGACAGTCTTCCCTTTGCCCTTCAGTTCGCGTATGATCCTTTTAAGTTGGATACATCCGTAAAGATCTACCCCGTTGAAAGGTTCGTCAAGGATGTACAGGTCATTTTCCTGAAGGAGCAGGGACATAAGTGCAAGCTTTTTCTTCATTCCTGTGGAATAGTCAGAAGCGAATCTTTCCAATGGCAGTTGAAAGACTTTATTCAATGAATCTATAGCTTCAGCATCCATCTTCTTCCCTTTGGCTTTAATACAGAATTCAAGATACTCCTTTCCTGTGATAAGGGAGTAGAAGAAGCTTTCAGCCGGCATATAGCCAACGGCCATCCTGGAGAACTTCCTTATCTCACCGTCGTAATCGGTCACTCCCATAATGCAATTGAAGAGTGTAGTTTTCCCGGCTCCGTTTTCTCCCACCAGTCCGTAGATTTTTCCGGATTCGTAAGAAACGGAGAGGTTATCAAGCACTCTCGTCTTACCGTATGCCTTGCTCAATTCTTTTATATCTATCAGTTCCATATATGTTTATATTTTTTCTTGACTGAAAGCGTAAGTCCGATATTCAAAGCCAAATAAGGAATCAATACAACTGGGTTCATAATCGAAACTAAAAATAACGGCAACGGGAAAAGCAGCCAGTATATTCCCATTACTGTTTGTGGCTCAAAGGAGAATCTTGCCATGCCCATATTCCACTGGTAGAACAATGTCGAAGAGAACAATGCAAGACAGAAAAGTATAGCTTCTGAGTCGTGTATCAGCATAAGCATAAGTACTATGAACGGGAACATGGTGATAAAGATATTCCTCAGCCCTGATTTGACCAGTATCAGCTGATACATTCCGAAACTATTATAGACAGAGAGTTCATGCTTCTGTGGCGTCACCATATATGCCGTTCCCTGAATTGCTCCCCACAATATCAGGCATACTTTACAGAGATTGACATTATCATGCAGTACTCCCATGAAAGCCAGAAAGAGCAATACCGCATACAGGGATACTTGTTTCCGGAACATCCTTCTATACAACAAATCCCCACTGTATAATAAAGGCATAGGCATAGCTATAGAATGAAACCTGACAGGGTGAATCCACGGCATAACTACCGCAATCAGTATGATAACCGGTAAAGAAATGTAATTTGCAGCAATTATCCCCGAAATAATAAACGGTAAACCGAGCAATAAATATTCTGCCGTAAACAATCTTTTGATTCCATGCACCTGCAAGGACAGAAACTCCTTGTCTTTTCTGCTGTTATGATACAGCCAGAGCATAAGCAGATAACACACCGGCAATACCCATACGCTCGTTACTTTCGCAAAAGCATAAAACAGGATGGCAGCGATACCGATAAGAAACAGACACCGGAACGGTCCGATGCCTGCAAATACACGCACAATCTGTTTTGAGCGTAGATTCATATAGAGTAATAAGCTCTCTGTCATAATCTCGGATAGTTATTCTCTATCTGACTTATATCTGCACAAAGCCTGTCCGCTGTAATGGCGCAGTCTCCATACAAGACTGGTTTCATCAAAGAAGAACATGATTGACAAAAGACCAAAGTAGCATATAGAAATATCCCCTATAATAAAGCCCAACAACAAAGGGATATATCCACATATCCAATGCGCAAGAATATTAGCTATACGGAAATGAACTATTCTCATATCTCCGTTATAAAAAAAACGTATGGTATGGTTTCGCTTATTATGTATTACTGCAAATTTACTATATGACCGAGGATTGATTATAATATAAACGATGGCCTGAATTAACCAGTTCAATAAAATACCACAAAGCACACTGGAGAATATTACATACCGGCCTTTACTGAAATAATTCTCTGATGTGACATTCAGACTGTCAATTCCATAAATGACAGAAAACAGCCACATCATAACCGGCAGGATAATAATGAATGCTATAATTGCTTTTACATTTATTCGTTTAGGCTCCGTGATGTCTATCATCACTTCCTCACCTTCAGGCCCTCTTCCGTATGAAATCAATGCCTTCCGCTGAACTGATTCTTTATTAATTTGTTTATCTGATGTTTTCATCTTGATTATTTTTAATGTAGTTTTATCGTAAAACCATACTTAATATTGAAATAAGAATAGACAATATAAACAGTGTATATTTCAGTTTCTTATTTTTTATCATACAAGCTATTGCTATTTACGATTCTTTTTATATCCATATCCTACTTTTTTTTAATGATAATCTTAACAAAAATCTGTATTGAACTTTCCACTTCTCCACTGGATGAAAATCTCCATTTATATTAAATGCTTTTCAAGCCTTCCTTTGTTTTACTGTTGCAAAGGTAACCAAGCATCGGCAAACATTAAGTTATCCTTATGTTATCTTTACGTTAATACTTCAGTGTTTCGATTTATGTTCATAACCCAATTATTATATTTGCATTGAAAAACCATTAAAAAGTCATATAATATCATATATGGAGACTTCAAAACGTAAGAAAAACATATTATTCATTACCATACTGTCTGTCGTAGGTCTTATCGGGGCTATGGCTCTGCAGATGATATGGATATATAATTCGTATGAACTGATAAGAAACGATTTGCTCAAAGTAAGTTCTGAAGTATTTGAGAAAGCTCTAAGAGAAGAAACGAATTTAGCCTGTAAGGAAATTCCTGAAGGTACAGAAATATTAGCCGGTCCTGAAAGTGATTCCATACCTTCAATAACATATCTGTATGAAGGCATACAAGATATTGGCATTGAAATGTCAATCAACAGAATGGATTCTTTAGTAGAAATATTTCTGAGAGACAAGGACATAAGTAATAATCATTATATAAATATTATTGACATTAAGAACGATACTATCATAAAAAGTACTTCTGAAAATCAAGCTGATTTAGACGACAGATTGAATTCTAAAATCATTCCTATAAAAACAGATTTGTCACAAGGAGTACAGTTGGTATTATTAAATCCTTATATTTATATTTTCAAGCGTATGGGCCTGATGCTTGCCGGCACATTCATCATCATGCTGATTGTAATCGTATGCATCAGCTATCAGGTAAGATTCATTTCACGCTTCGAGAAGATTTTCCAGATTCGCGAAGACTTCTCATACGCCATGATACACGACATGAAAACACCGCTCACGTCCATTATCATGGCGCTGAATTTCCTCAGAAGCGGAAAGCTTGACAACAGGCAGGAAATGAAGAACAAATATTTCGATATTGCCGAAAACGAGGCAGACCATCTGCTTACCCTCACAAATAAAGTGCTGACAATATCCAAGCTGGAGAACCATAAACTGGAGATGAACAAGACAGAAGTTGAGCTTACTCCTATAATAGAGAAACTGACCGAAAAATTCAAGGCGAAATCGCAAAAGACGGTGAATTTCATTACAGATATAAAAGCCGAAACTGCCTATGCCGATGCTGAATATCTGGAAGAGGTAATAAGCAACCTCATAGACAATTCCATAAAATATTCGGGTGAGAGCGTAGAGATAAGAATAAACACAGCTCAGGATGACAGATATACCGTACTAAAAGTTCATGACAATGGTTTTGGAATTTCCGATAAAGATATTCATCTTATTTTCCGAAAGTATGAACGTGCATCAGCCGTAAAACGAAACCGCCGGAAAGGTGCTTCCGGTTTCGGACTCGGACTGAATTTCGTTGATCAGGTGGTTGAAGCACATCACGGAAAAATATTTGTCTCCAGCATAGAAGGTGAGTTCACGGAATTCACAATCTATCTGCCGCTGGCTGAAGATAAGAACCCGATGCAAAATGGCTGACAAAGCGTTTCACAAGTAAAGACTGACGATATACACAAAATCTGTTTCTGAGATGCCGTATATTCCACATATTTCCATACATTTGTTTCATAATTGCAAAAACAATGATAAAACTGTTATTGGTAGAAGACGACAAGAATCTGTCATACATCGTACAGTCCGGCCTCCAGGACATCATCGGGGGATATGAGGTGATTACCGCTTGTAATGGGGAAGAGGGATTGGAAGCCTGGAAGGCACATCGCCCCGACATCATCATCTCCGACATTGATATGCCGGTGATGGATGGCTTTGAAATGGTGCGGCGCATACGGGCAACCGACGTGGATACCCCCATTCTTTTCGCTTCCGCACTTACCTCTCCCAAGGATGTCAGGAAAGGATATGATATCGGCGTCAATAATTACGTGAAGAAACCGTTCATCCCCGATGAACTGGATGCACATCTGCACGCCATCCTGAAAATGAAGGAAGGAAGTAAGACCCGCAACGAAGAAGGATTGTGCAGGTTCGGCCATTATACGCTGGATGCCGAACATGCCACACTCTATAATCACGAATCGGGCGATAAAACGGATCTTACCGTAAGAGAAGCTCAAATTTTACAGTTGCTCGCGCAAAATAAAGGTGATGTGGTAACAAGAGAGACCATTTTGGGCCGTTTTTGGAATACTGACAAGGATTATTTTGCCTCACGCAGCCTCGATGTGTTCATCACCAAATTAAGAAAGCTGTTTGCGGAAGATCCTCATATAGAGATTGTCACCAAAAGAGGTACAGGGCTTATACTTATGGTCAATAACTGAGTTTATATCCTTTTCAGAGATTACCGTTCACTGGGAAATTGGCTAACTCTACTTATAAACTGAAAGAGATAAAATTGTCTTGTAACCAATCGAGTAGGAGGAACGGGATTAATTCCCGTTCCGACCTCTCACACCACCGTACGTGCCGTTCGGCATACGGCGGTTCCCTAATTAACCTTTAAACACAGGATGATAGTACATCTTAAAAGTAGGGTAACCAGCTCGAAGCAAACGCTCATCCGACAAAGCCGCTTGTACAGTGGGATGACTTGCCATTCGCCAGTATTTCTTACGACAAAAGGCAGCCATTCGCACACGGCTCTCATCGGGAATAAGCTTCTTCAGATTTCGATACCGGGTTCGGACTCGTTTCCAAGACTTCCAAATACACATCCGTATGCGATGACGGAGCCAACCGTCCCATTCCTTTATCCTACTTTTGAGACCTGCAAACTTAAAATAGTTGAGCCAACCACGGATATACCAAGTCAAACGTTGTTTACGATATTCGTAGCTCCAGCCGTTATTACGGCTGGTGAGTTCACGTATCTTAATCTTCATCTTCTTGATACTATCGACATGGATGTAGAATTGGCATTTGCCATTTCTACGACCAAAGGCATAGGAAAGGAATTTGATGTCACGCATATAAGCAACATGGGTCTTGTCCTTATTCACCTTTAGAAAAAGTTTCGTTTCAATAAAGGGAAGCAGATTATCCAATGTGCGTTGGGCGGAACGACGGCTTTTACAAAAGATGACCAAGTCATCAGCATACCGAACGAACAAATGCCCACGTCTCTCCAGTTCCTTGTCCAACTCATTAAGCATTATATTGCTTAATAAGGGGCTCAATGGACCACCTTGAGGAACTCCGACCGGACTGGCCTCTTTCTTGCCTCCTATAAGTACACCGGAGTTCAGATATTTATGAATCAGAGAAATGACACGACCGTCTTTGATGGTACGTGACAGGATTTCTATCAACTTACTATGGCAGACTGTATCAAAGAATTTCTCCAAATCCATATCGACCGTGAACACATAACCGGCAGAGATATATTCGCCACATTTTAATAACGCATCATGAGCACTACGATGAGGGCGGAAACCATAGCTGGTTGGTGAAAATTGAGGTTCATAAAGAGGTTGAAGCACTTGTGAGATGGCTTGCTGAATCAAACGGTCAACAACCGTGGGGATACCCAAGTTACGTGTCTTCCCATTCGACTTGGGAATCTCCACACGACGCACGGGGTTCGGATGGTAGTTACCATCATAAATGGAAGTTATTAGCTTATCCTTGTGGCAACGAAGATAAGGAAGCAACTCGTCCACTTCCATACGGTCAATGCCGCCAATACCCTTGTTACTCTTTACCTGTTTATAAGCAAGGTTTAGATTAGAAGGGGAAAGAATGTATTCCAATAACTCTCCTTTTTCCTGTTTAATGGCTGTAAGATGATTTTCAGTTATCCCAATGAAAGTCTGCATACCAATCAGCACTTCAGGTTCCACCCTCTGCGCCGATTGGTCGGATAGAGTTTCTATGTTCTGCTTTCTTCCCATCATAAGGTAACATTCAGGTATCTTACATAATTAAGGTTCAGCCCTTTCCCATTATGGTGAGTAACAGGTACTATGGCTTCGGCTGACTTCTCACGACAAATCTTGTTTCAACCAGATACAGTTGTGGTGCATCTGTCCGTGAGACCTCCCCAGATAAGAACGTACGCTTTCATCTCATATACTCTCTGATTCTACTACATAGGGATTCGGATAGTTATAGGACTTTATTTTGTTTAGCAAACTTGTCCTCCAAATGTAGCCTTATAATCAGTTTCTGTTCGTAGAGCCGAGAGTTTGCCGCCAGCTTCCTTCAGATTCCTCCTCGCGAAGGACACCCTTGCCTTGGGCTAACGATTCCCACTATCAGGGCTCGTTCGGGACTTACACCCTATAGCGCACGCCCATGCTGGGCGTACTAAAAAAAGGACTACCCTATAGGGCAGTCCCTTATCAGTTCCTTTTATAGTGCAGTATGAAAGCCTATAGCTGACAAGTGCACTTTATCTGGGACAAAGATAAAAAGAATTTCTTTTGCCACCAAAAATTAACTTATAAATCATTTGGCCTGAATCCAGAGTTGTTATATATGATATCCTTCACAGTTGGATATGTAACACGATTAAATGCCTTTAACAACTCCGATTTCATCTCTGTAACTCTATTTTGTGATATTCTGCCCAAGAAGTAACAAAATACCTTATAGGCACCAACCAATATGTTCTTTTGATTACCTAAATACCCCAGAGGTCCATTGCTGATTGCTTCGGGAAGTGTCATGTCAAAAAGAACTTTTCCATGAGCACAATAATTCCTGAGTCTACGCACTGTATTGATATAATTTGAAAACTGAGATGGAGACTGCATTCCATAAGCAACTGAAATACCATGTTTCAAACCACCATCCAGTAGATTATCATATATGGAAATGACAACACCAAAACTCATATATTCAATAGCTTTCCATGCAGGAGCATATTTTCTTTTATGCGTTTTTAAATCCTGTTTTATCACAGGCTCGCTATTCACATCTTTAATGGACTTCTGAAAAAGGTCACTATCAATAAAGTCCTGCTTTAATACCTTTGGATTGATGTACCAGAATGAATCGTCCTTGTACTTATTCGAAATCATATAAATTAAAGTAGTCCTGAAATTTATTTCAATTCTACTTATATAACGCAAGAAAAGGTTTCTCAAATCAAAATCAAAGTAATAAAGCTTTATGACATAATCAAAATTTGTTCCCTCTTTGAATGTATGATCTCTTTGTTCCTTTCGTGGATATGTTTTCTCAAAGGGAAACCAATAAAAACCTAACCGATAATAACCGATGTCAGAAAGATTCTCAATGGCTTTCCCTTCATCGTCAATACTCATATCTCTTTTCCTTAAAGTCTCAATCTGTTCTTGTATAGTTGTGGCTGTTTTCGAACTTTCCATACGTCATATATTTTCTACAAAAATACAACAAATCTTCTTTGATAAACTAATGTGAGTTTTTTTTAAAATTTAGTATGGAACAAACTGTACATGAGACAAATAAAAACGCCGAAGCGTTTCAACTCAAACGCCTTTACGTTTTCTCCAAAACGTAAGTACGTTTCACTTCAAATGCACTTGCGTTTGAAACAAAACGTACTTGCGTTTTCCGAGCCTTACTTGAAAGCTCTCCAGAAGCCTCTCTGAGGCCTTATTTTTTCGGTTCTTCCTTCTTGATAGGTTCGTCTTTCTTTACCGGTGCCGAAAGAATCTCCCGGTAACGGACAGGATTCTGCAATATCTTGATGGCTTCTTCCAAATCAGTATCATCTTTCAACCGTTCCATCGCCGCACCACGCTGATAGAAATAGCGGGTCACGATTTCCTGTGAGATATATTCTTTTATCGGTTTGGCAAAATAGTCCAAGTCGCGGTCCAAGTTATGGTTGAGCTTCTTTTCCAGCGCCTTGAATTCCTCTGCTGCCTCAGTCATGTAACCCTCAAATTCGGCTATTTCCTTCAGGCTTTTCAGCATCTTCTCACTCTGGCGGTCGTAAGTAAAGTTACGTGATTTCACCAGTTTCTTGAAAGCCTCATAATCGGCATCGGTCAGTTTGAAGTCGTCTACCGAAGCCAATGTAGGATGATCCCAGCAATATTGGGTAGCGTAATCGAAAATCAGATCGTCGTTCATCAGGTAAAACACGATGTTCGGAATCTTGTCTCCCTTCACTTCGATGTCCGGACGAATACCTCCTCCGTCACGCACCTCACGTCCGGCAGCAGTATGGAATACGGTGGTCAGACTGTCGGGTGTACGGGCTACTGAACCGTCGGCATTCTTCTTGGCATAATCAATAGCCTGGATACAACGTCCGCTGGGAATATAGTATTTGGAAGTGGTCACTTTCAGCGTGCCGTTGTAGGGCAACGGACGGATGGTCTGCACCAGTCCTTTTCCGAAGGTGCGCGAACCGATGACTACCGCACGATCCAAGTCCTGCAACGAACCACTCACGATTTCAGAAGCCGAAGCTGTGGCACCGTTCACGAGTACCGCCAGCGGAATCTGTGTATCGACCGGTTCATTCTGGGTTTTGTAAGAACCTTGTGCCTGACGTACCTTTCCTTTTGTCACCACAATCTCCTGTCCCTTCGGTACGTAGAGATTGACAATGTCTACCGCTTCCGACAAGGAACCTCCTCCATTGTCGCGCAAGTCGATAATCAGCGACTTGGCACCTTTCTGTTTCAGTTCGATGAAAGCTTTTTTGAAATCCTTGGCAGAATTTTCCGTAAAGCTGGACAAAGCTAAATAACCGATACTGTCTTTCACCATGCCGTAATAAGGCACCGGATTGGTACGGATGTTCTTACGTGTGATTTTAAATTCCATCACCGTACTGTCGTTCTTGAGTGGACGCAGCACTTTGAGCACGAACGAAGTACCCGGTTCTCCACGCAGCGCTTCGCTGACCTTGGAAGAAAATTCCTGGGGTTTCATGTCACCACGTACCATTTCCTTTCCTCCTACCGAGAGAATGATGTCGCCTGCCTTGACTCCGGCTTCGGCTGCCGGCATGCCTTCGGTAGGTTCTACCACCGCAATACGGTCTTTGGCCTCATAGTAACGGATGGCCGCACCGATACCGCCGTATTTTCCGGTAGTCATTTCCTTGAGACTGCTCACCTCTTCTTCCGGATAGTACTCCGTATAAGGGTCGGTCAGTGAAAGCATACCTTCCACTCCGGTCTGAATCATTTTTTCGGCATTCACGGTATCTACATAAAACATATCCAGTTCCTTGAAAATGGAGTTGAATATGTCCAGATTCTTTGATATCTGAAAATTACGGTCGTCTTCCTTGAAGCTGGTCATGCCCATCCCCAACATCACGATAAAGGCTCCGGCCAGCATTTTTCTTGCATTCATATATAGTCTGTTTACAAAATTGTTCTTCCTTGCAAATAAACACATTATTCCGGTTAGACTTGCAGAAGTGATTCAATATTTAACTTAATTTCGTCCCATTTCTTGGCAGGTAAAGTAGTGCCGACTTCCTGAATGACGGCTGTGGCCAGAATGGTACTGATTTGCACGCATTTCTCCAGCGAATAACCGCACGTCAGGCCGTACATGAAACCGGCGGCATAGAAATCGCCTGCACCGGTGGTGTCCAGCACATTATCGACCGGACAAGACAGCAGTTGAATGACTTCTGTTCCTTTCTTCACGAGGGAGCCTTCTTTTCCGGTTTTCACCACAGCAATGCTGCATTTGGACGCAATTTCTTCCAGAGCTTCATGAGGGGTTTTTCCCGTATAGGCCAGTGCTTCGCTCTCATTGGCAAACACGATGTCCACATATTTCACAATCAACTGGTCGAAGAAGTCACGTTCGGCTTCCACCACATTGTAGCTTGCCATGTCGAGACAAACCTGAAGTCCTTCTTCCTTGGCCAGCTGTACGGCGCGCAGCATCAGGTCATGGTCTTGCAAAAGATAGCCTTCAATATAGAGATAATTATATCCGGCAAACATTTTACGCGACAAGTCTTCTGCTCTCAGTGTGGCAGCTGCTCCCAGATAAGTACCGAACGTACGCTCTCCATCGGTAGAAATGAAAGTCGACGCAATGCCCGACGGCAAATCGCAGGTGGCCAGCAAGGCATTTACCCCGCGCTGACGAAGGGTATCGCCAAAGAAAGCTCCTGTCTCGTCCTGACCTACCTTTCCGATAAATCCGGGATTGGCTCCCAATGCGGCCAGTGCACAGACCGTATTGCCGGCCGAACCACCGGTAGAGCGATGAATCTTCATCCCTGAGGTATATTTACGTATTTCAGACAAGGTGTCTTCTTGTATCAACTGCATGCTTCCTTTGGGCAAATGTAGCTTTTCCAGCAAGGAATCGTCATCAATTCTTACCAGCACATCGACCAATGCATTGCCCATTCCTATAATTTTATCCATTTTACTTCATTTTTTTTGCAAAGATATTGCATAATTCAAAATATCCTACTACCTTTGCATCGCAATTAAAGGAAAACCTTCTTCAGTAGCTCAGTCGGTTAGAGCATCTGACTGTTAATCAGAGGGTCGTTG
>OGMP01000771.1_pt1 | contig 30041 bp, 24 predicted proteins | sample 1573261 | NCBI WGS metagenome assembly OGMP01 (sample SAMEA2581878, study PRJEB24529) | metagenome | biome: Human gut stool | place: China | collected 2011 | reverse complement strand
CATAGCGGGCTATGTCAAGAAAAAGCGAACAAAAAGACGCCAATAGAAACAAAAATACGGACTGAAAGCATGAATGCACGAAATAGATAAAGCTATATGCGGTCTAATGACTGATTTGGGTTTAACTTAATTCAGCATCAGGTTCATTTCCGCCCCTACGCCATCAAACAGAAATTCTGCCAGGCCGTTTATTGTCAGCTTCAAGGCATCGGCGTAAGGCTCATCCGTCTGGCGCACCTTTCCGTTCTTTATTACATAGTAGGCATTATTCATCGGAATGTCGCCATCGCCTTCAACCCTCAGCACCATATCTTTGTCAGGATTCAGTTCGGCATACAGTTCCAGAGCCTTCTTGGCGTTTATCACGCGCAGCATGGCCTGAATGTTTTTGGCCTGCGGACGATATTCATCACCTGCCAGGCGTATGTCCTCGCGTATAACCTCATAGCCTTCTTCATCATGCAGAAGCACACAACGCTTTACGCGCTGAATGCGGTCGAACTCTTCAAACGGAGTAGCCATGGCGTCTGCCGGCGGAGGCGTGCATGTCATCACGCGGGCATAGCCACACTTCTCATACCATTCATATAGCCATTCTTCGGCAGGAATAAGAGAAGCAAACACTGTTTCCCTGTAATATACGCGGAAATGTGCCTGCCGCATAAGGTTGTTGCCTATGTCCTGACGGCGGTATTCCGGCCGCGTGCTCACTCCGCTTACATATACAGTCTTCACCTCGTGTCCGTCATAAAGCATGGTATAAGGCAATGTCTGCAGCGCAGCCACCACCTTTCCGTCTATCTGGCAGCACACGTTATACTCGCTGCGGTAGACACGCGAGAAATAAAGGTCGATAAACTTGTCTGGATCGTTGAACACCTGTTTCCATATCTCGCGCGTTTCTTCCTTTATGCGGTCCTGGTCTTCAAATGCCGCCAACGGATGTTTCTCCATTATCACGTTCTTCTCAAGCAGTATGTCGGGCTTATACGACAGCTTGGCGCGCCGCAGTCCTTCATCGCCCATATCTTCCTCACGGTTGATGTAATAATACTGCTCGGGCAGATGCTTCACAAACTCCTGGTTTATTATCGTGAACGCTCCTTCATAGTTTACGTCGGCCTTCTCAACGCACACGTCAAACGTACACTGGTTTATCGGGCAGCCGAAGGTGAAGGCCACAAGCTTGTCGCCTACAAATATTGTTCCGCCAACAAGTCCCAGCCTATCCCATCTGTTAAACGCACGCGTCATTGAGCGCAGTTCCTCTGACAAATCTTCATCGGGCACTTCTCCGTTGTCGTCTTTAGATGTGCGGCGCCACTGCCGTTCCAGTTCGAGGCATTGCGGAATAAGTTCTGGCGTAAGCTCGCGGTATCTGTAGTCAGGATAAAGGTTCTTAAACTTGTTTATGTGGTTGCGCTTGCTCTGCAGTTTCTTTCCCGAAAGGTTTATCAGCTTGTCGCGTGTGTAGATATAGTCGCTGAAGTCGCGGTCGGGCTTTATGTCGAACGTGTCGGGAAAATGCTCCTCAATGATGTCGCGCATATAGTTGCACACGCCAAGCATCAGAAACGGATGCCCCATGGCTATCGAGTCGTCGCGTATGGCACGTATCACGCTAACCGAACATTCGTCACACGGCTCCACCTTAAACGTACCGTCTTCTTGCCGCTTCGGCCGCGGCACAGGCATCATGTAGGCCAAGTGATGCCCCATGTAGAAGCGGAACACCAGATAGTCGTCCACTATCGCAAACTGTGTGTTGTAAAGAAAGCGCCAGCTTATCAGGTTCGAGAACGACAGGTCGCAGTTTTGTCTTTCGCCCCAAAGCGTAAAACTCTGTATCAGTTCCTTGTCGTCTTCTGTTATATCCTTAAACTTTATCATAAAAATTGTCTGTGTTTCAATTGGCAAATTTATAAAAAATAGATGTAAACAACATCAATGCACCGATAAAAAATTCAGGCGCACAAACTGTCCTGGGCAGCCAAGTCAGGAGCTAAATATCTGACTGTCATAAGATATACTTCACGACATGCTTCCGTTTTATTAACAAAGTTGACAGACATCGGCCAGCTTAAATCTGCATGACCAATGCCCGTCAACGTTATAAAACCCAAATCATCATCAGACCGCATATAGTTTTGTCCATTTTATGTATTTCTGCCTCCATCCGTCTTTTTGTTTCTTTTGGCGCAAGGTGCTAAGCGTAAACGAAGTTCAGCGCCAGCTAATTGTTAATTATGAATTGTTAATTATGAATTATAAAAGTGCCTGCGAAAAATCAAACGAAAGTCAGTTCAATACAAGGCAGAAATACCGGCAGAATCATAACTCCAGATTTGGGTTAACATAATGAAAGTAAGCTTCTTAATGTTTATGGCAGCTTCACTCTACTGCATTACGGCATCTCTACTTCGCTGCCCTCGCCTACCGTATATTGTGAGAACTGCTTGGTCTTTGCCTCGCGTGTCAGCACTGATGAGCGGAACACTCCTGTTGAGCGCGCTCTCAGGCGGACGCTGTCGATGTTGGCTGAGGCGGTGAACTCTTCGGGACTGTTGGCCGGCAATGTTCTCAGACCTGCCGAGAATATGGCCAAGTCGTCCAGCTTAACGTTCTTGCCGTCCATCACGAGTTCCTTGATACATGCTATCATGTCTTTCAGCACTCCGTGGATAACACCGGCCGAGAACGGCGAACTGTGTGATGACATGTGAGCCGCCAGCTTCTCTGTGTCGTAAGTTTCCTCGCACACCGCGCGGGCATACCATTTACCGTTTGTGTTACTGTTTGAATTGTGGTTCTGATAAAGTTTATACCTAATCATGTTTCTTTCCTTTCTTTTTGGTTGTTATACATTATTTGTTTATTATCTCTCATGCCTTCCAGAACTGCCACTACGTTCATTTCCGCCTGCCGGCTGTGGCTTTAATGTCCGTACCGCCTTGTTCCTTTCGACATTGCAAAGATACAACAACCAATTTCGCATTTGCAGATTGCTGCAGGTTACGAAAGGTTAGAGAGGATTGTTGGTTGTAAATTATTTAATAAAATGCAGACTGAATTAAAATTCAGAATGGAAAGCAAACAAAAAAACTTATGCGCAAATGGACAGAACCATAAAAACTGATGTATGGCAGTATATCCATTTGCGCATTAGCTTTTTATTGACCAAAATATTACCACATTCCTATCAGATCAAATACACATAATTTCTTTGATTCTGGTAATAGGCTTTGGCAACATTCTCTAATGACTTCATTTTTTGCTTTTCTATGTCGGCAGCAGTATCTATCATTTTATTATAAAGCCTCATGTTCTCGGCACGCTCTTTGTCAACGGAATTCTTGATATCAGAAGATATTTTTCTTGCTTCTTCAGCACAGCTACTTTGCATATCTACATTATTCAAAAATTCCACAGCTAACTCATAATCTCCCTTTGCATAGGCATTACGCGCCTTCTGTATAAGCTGTTCACATATATCAGACTGCCATTTTGCATAAATTACGGTCATTTCTTTTGCGATACGGTCATAACCAGGCAATGAAGCAGGATAAGATAACAACAAGGCAATGGCTTCCTCATATTGTTTCATCCTAGATTTTGTCTGTGCCATTGTTATCAACAATGATGTATTATCGTTATAATAATCCTCAACCCGTTTACAACCCATAACAAGAAAATCAGACAAACGCTTATCTGACGTATTGATTTTCATTAAAGCGGAAATACAAGCTTCCTTCTCAGAATACCCTTCGCCACGTAGCGATACGGCCACAGAACCGAATTCTACTCCAGAAATGACATGAAACATTGTCAATGTCAGTTGGAAATCATAAACTATAATATTACGCATTCCACCTTCTATGACGTTTTTCCCTGTTACATTAACTGACGGACATACTACAATACCGCTGTACCCATCAGAAATTATGCCATTTGCCGACATTGCTGTCTTCATCTTTGACTTTAAGAGACTTAACGCATTATCGCCAAATACAGTTTGTCCCTGACGCACAACAACAGATACAGGAATTACAGTTTTGTGCGCATAAACAGAATAACATGCACACAACATGGCACAAACGACCAAAAACAAACGCATTTTCATCATCCGTATCATTTTATTGTTATCACAAGGGTGTTGTTTGAAATATCCCTCACTATTTTAAGATTGTTCTTCCTCGCAAACTTCAAGAACTCAAGACCAAACTTATTTATATTATAATTATTGCCGTTCTTATCTTTTAACGGGATGCGCACGTCGTCAAAAATCATCTGCTTGTCCGTCGTTCCTTGGATGTGGTAATTATTCTTATAAGCGTTCTCACTCATCCAAAGCTCAATTTCGTCAGCCAAGGTAAGCCCGTTTCCACCCATTTCCGACGACATTGACATAGCCGAGGCCTGATCAAATCCTATAGTCACATTTATAGAACGACCATTTTGCACAATATCATCAAACTTCATTTGCATGGTATTCAAAAACTCATCAGCGCAACTTTCTATCGCTCTAGAAGCCAGGCGACCAATATCGTCTGTATAAAACTTACCACTATCCCCAACCTTGTTTGACAAGGAATTTCCCGTGGAAACTTCATAAGCCGTAACGATAACCTTCACGGAATTGCCGCTCGATGACAGCAGAACATTCATCTCAGCGTCAACATAAACATCAGCACCCGACTGTTGTATGATCATCGACTTCAAATCCTGCTGGCTGTCAAGGGCCAGTCCTGATGCCGTTGACAACGATTTCAACCGCGCAAGGAAATCAACCGTAGTGAAGCCACGCGAATCGAAAGCTTCACGTATCTTAGCCATAACAATACGTTTATTAACATCATCTTCAAGTACCGTACGTATATCTTCGCCTTGTTTGACAAAAGGTATGACCATAATTTTTGGTTGTACCGTAGCAACCTCTTGCGCAGCAACAGGCAATAGGTATGTCAACAACACAAACAAACTAAAAATTTTATTCATATACATATAATTATCAAAATCCAAATTTACGTATAACTCCATTACGTTCAAGATCTTCACGCAGAGCCTTGACATTCACAGTCACATCTAACGTCATGCTCTTGCGTTTCGAAGCGTCTTTCTTCAGTTTGGTAAGAATTTCTGAAGAAACTATAAAACGCCGATATCCGCCATCATAGAAGTCTTTGAAATATTTACTGTTGTCATGCACAGCCTCGTGTTCTACAATGCTTATCAAAGGCGAAGAGATGTGCGGAACGCCGCTTACGCCTTGGAACAAAACAACCTTAACAGCTGAAAGTTCAGCATCCTCGACAGCCTCTTTTGGCTTATTAGCATAACCTACACATCTCATTTTGACTAAATCTCCATCGACAGAAACATATTTCACTTGATATTGAGCCGACACATCAAAAAAACAAAATGTGCAGACAAGAATAAAAATAAACCTTATCATAACACCATCATTTGTCAATTATCAGTTTACACTGCAACATTTCTGCAGCCTTGAATTTTTCAAGAAGAGTCAAGCCTGTGTCTTTGTTCACACTGCATTCGGAAAAACTGCTGCCCGCAACACGCTCAACCTTAGCTTGTCCCAATTCGGTAAGATAAGGAGAGCCGTCTATCATTTCTACATTCTCTATAGTAAAAACATCCCCTTTTTTTATTCCCTGTTCCGAACCAGCCGACACCAACACCATGCGAGCACATCCCCCTTTCTCAGAAAGTATGCGTACAATCTTGGCCGTAACAGGAAAGTTCATGCGGAAATACTCCGCAATGGTAGACTGGAGCGACAGCATGGCAGACGTGACAGCACTCTCAGGCGATAGATATTCATCGCTCGCCTTTCCTTGGAAACTCGTAGCCTCGGTACTTAGTCCTGTCGCTACATCAACAACTTTCATTTCGAAAGCCACACTCGCCTTATAACCGCGTAACGAACCGTCTGCATTGCGCACAGCGTACACTGGTATCTTGACAATGTGCCCAGTTATCATCTTCTCAGCGGCAACCGCCACGTCTTGTTCTACACGGTTCTTGCTGTCAAGGAAAGCCTCTGACTTTTGCAATTCAAGCTCTGCATGTATTTTGTCAATACTGGTGCGGTCAACAACACGGAAACGTTTTGTGTTAGTCAGCATCTCGACGACCTTTTCCGTAACAAACTTTGAATACGGACTTTTCGTGTCACAAGTAAACTCGGCTACGCCTACAACCGGACGTACATCCTGCTGCGCCCAAGCACCGAATACAGACGCAGCAAGAAGTACTATCGTAAAAAGACCTTTCATATACTACAGATTTCCACCTGACTTCAACGTTGATATTATCTGGCTTACGGCCTTTCCCTGATTGACAGATTCTTCCGTAATTATTGGAAGCACTTTCTTCGTCCAGTTAATCATCTTGGCCAATTTGCCAGCTGCAAGAGGATTTTTAATACTCTTAACCGCCTCAGCAGCCTTCGTACCTTTGTCGGCAGCAGCCTTTATCGATGCTCCTTCAGCGGTAAGCGTAGCTCCCAGCGTGACCCAGTCTTCAAGTTTTGGTTTCGTAACAGTAACATCAGTAATGCCGTCTTTAGTTTCGCCGATTTCACGCTTATAAAAATTTTCTAACTGTTCACTGTTTGCCATAGCTGTCACGGCAGCATTATAAACATCCTGCCCGAAAGCGTCAACATCAGCCACGCCTGTAGCCTTTGGCATCTTCTCGGTCAGCTCTTTCAGGTTTTTCATACGTTCTACGCTCTTAGTAACTGTTTCCCTTATGTTTTCCTGTGCGTTGACACATAATGAGAACACTGTTAAAACGGCTGCAAAAAAAATCTTTTTCATTGTAATTAATGTGTTAGCATAGGCTTCCCAGTCCCTAAAAGCCTGATTTTAAATGTTGAAGCGTGGAACTGCAATATCTGATATTCGAGAAGTCGAATAAAGACGAAAATGAAAAAAAGAGCTAAACAAGTGCAAATATAATATCTAATATTCAATACTTTATGCGGTATCAGATTCGGGAATGACTTTTTAATTTGTCTTAATTCGTTGCAAGTTTCCTCGGGATATATGGGAACATATTCGGGAATTTATTTACCTTTGTCATGTAATCAAAAAAGGCATAGCAAATGAAAATTTCCTTCTATCTGAAAAAATGTTCCGCGACCACTTCAAACATCTGCTTCCGGGTACGGGAGAAGAACGTGGACATCAAAGTGGTTTCCCCCATCGCGGTCCATGACAAGTATTGGGATGCCGATACCTTATGTTACAGGCGAACGACTGCCGTGACGGCCATTGAGCAGAAACGGGTGCCCGAACAGATCGCCGCCATCATCGAGAGAGCGGAAAAGACCTTCTCGGAGAAGGCTGACGGCAAGTGGATGAAACAGGTCATCGAGGATGTCCTGCATCCCGCGCGGGCTTTCGCGCGTGATCACCCGAACCTGCTCCACCGCATCCACGAGTACCTGGAAAAATATGACGGTGCGGAAAGAACCAAGGAGCACATCGTCCGCTTCGAGCGAACGATGACCAGGTATCACGAGTACCGGCGTGAATTATTGGGCGATACTGACTTCACGCTCTTCGTTGAAACTGTCACCCTGGGGCAGATGAACGACTTCAGGGAGTACGTCGCCAACGAGTACCTGCTCCGCCAGGAGTATCCTGACTTTTATATTCCCCGTATGCTCATCAACCACAAGCCCAAGCCTCTCTCCAACACGACCGTCATCAATATCATGAACCTTTTCTGCACGTTCCTGCACTGGTGTAAGAGAATGAAGTATTCCGACAACGAAGTATATGCTGTCTATGGATGCAAGGAGCCGACCTACGGCGACCCGTTCTACCTCACATCGGAAGAGAGGAATGTCCTGTACGACGCGGACCTGAGCGACTGCCCGAAACTGGCTATCATCCGGGACATATTTGTATTCCACTGTTATGTCGGTTGCCGTGTCGGTGATCTCTACAGGATGACCAAGGAGAACATCAAGGACGGTTTTCTGGAGTATATGCCTCAAAAGACAAAGAAGTGCCAGGCGAAAACCGTCAGGGTCCCATTGCATGAAAAGGCGGTCAGAATACTGGAACGCTATAGCGGGAATACCGGCAAGCTGCTTCCCTTCAAGCCCATCAACACTTACAATCTGGGTATACGGGAACTGCTGAAACATTGTGGCATTGACCGCGTGGTCACCATTCTTGACACGCACGGCTACAATACCGTGCAGAAACCCTTGTACGAGGTGGCCAGCAGCCACACGGCACGCAAGACTTTTGTAGGCAACCTGTACCGGCAGGTTCCGGACCCCAACCTGATAGCCTCCATGTCAGGCCACGTGGAAGGCAGCAGGGCCTTCCGGCGTTACCGGACGATAGATGATGACATGAAACGAAAACTTGTGGAAATGATAAACTGAGGAGGATATATACATGAAAGTAACAGCATTTATCAGAAAAACATCGGCGAAAAACAACGTGACGGATCTTGCACGGGTCTATTTCCGTGTCCGGGATATCGGTGGTGTGGACATAAAGGCCGCGAGCGAGCTGTCCATCAACCCGAACCATTGGTGTCCGGAGAGGCAAGGCTACAAATCACGTGTGGCTCTTGTCTCGGAAGAGAAGAAGAACGCTTTCGACAGGGATATCCAGCAAATTACCCACCTGATCACCAGGGAATACAGCCGTGGAGTTGACGGGAACTGGCTCAAGGGGCTGATAGAAGAATACCATCACCCCAACATCAATGCAAGGGGCGGCAACAAGGCAGAGGAATACCTGTTGTCATACCAGATACAAAAATATGTTGACGAGACCCCACTCGCGTTCGAGAGCCGGAAACATCATCTTGACAATCTCAACAAGGTACTCCGTTACGAGCGTTTCCGCCATGAGGTCATGCACCAGAGGGGCTTCCATCTTTGCATTGACTCCATCACGGCAGATGACATAAGGGATTTCAAATTCTGGCTGCAGGAGGAGCACAAGTATGTTGACATGTATCCCGTGTTTTACCGGAACGAGGTCCGCCGCAATGTCGAGCAGGTACGTTCCGAGAACAGCATGTCGGGAAGCCTGTACCGCATTCGCACCGTCATCAAATGGTGCATCAAGCGTGGCCTCACACGAAATAATCCTTTCGACCAGTACCAGATCGCGCAGCCCATGTACGGAGACCCGTTCTACCTGACACTTGAAGAACGTGACAAGGTATATTATGCCGACTTAAGCGGCATGGGTGCCAGCTATCCAGTATATCGTGACATCTTCATGTTCCAGTGCCTGATCGGCTGCCGTGTCAGTGACCTGAACCGGCTGACCAAGGCGAATATCGTGGACGGTTGCGTGGAGTACATTCCCCAGAAGACCAAGCTGGAGCACGCGGGCACGGTACGGGTCCCGCTTAACCAAAAGGCCTTGGATATACTGGAAAGGTACAAGGACCTGGAAGAAGCGCTGCTCCCGAGATTCTCGCATTTCGGCTACAACAAGAAAATAAAGGAGATTCTCAAATACGTGGGAATCGACCGCATGGTCAGGGTGCTCGACCCGAAAACGCGCGAGGATGTGGCAAGACCATTGTACGAGGTGGCCACCACCCACACGGCGAGGAAGACCTTCATCGGAAACCTGTACAAGCAGGTCAAGGACCCGAACCTGATTGCCTCCATGTCCGGGCACTCTGAAGGTAGCCGTGCCTTTGCCCGGTACCGCAAGATAGACGATGAAATGAAGAAGGAGCTGGTAAACCTTCTGGATTGACCGTTCCTTTTTTCCACCTATCCTTTTATATCCACCGATAATGCAATATGAATATGGACGATCAGAAGTTGACATACGAACAATTCAAGGAGGATATTCTCCAGTGGAAGAACACGCACCGTGAAGAATACAACCGCTTCTCGCGCCTGATGACAAACGGTGACGAGAGGCAGTATCTTGCCATCTGCAAAGCCATATTCAGGCAACTCCCCAGTATCAGGCGGGAATGGGAATTATCCTGGAACGATGACAGCACGGATGGCCTTGCAAATATAGGCATGCAGTTCGCGGAGAATGCGGTACCCGGGCAGATCGTGGATCTGTACAGGAAACAGAGGGAGGAAAACAATCCTCTGTCCGACAACATTCCACCGGTCACATTGTGGGGCAGGATAAAGTCCTTTTTTAGCGGCAAATCTTCCAAGCCGGGTGTCACCCTTTCGGCACCGCTCGTGTTGAGCTGGCTGTATTACGGAAAGAGCTTCGAGGCGATGGTTTCCATGATAGAGAAACAGATGAAGAACCCGAAAGCTGACAATGCTGACAGGCTGGGCTGTTCGCTTGTCGTCAAGCAGATAATAAACGTATCCATCAGGAACGGTTTCCGAACCCGGGCAGACTGGGACAGGTATTTTGCCATGAACAGCGCCATTGAAAAAGGCAATGTCGGCGAATGGGCCTTGCAGACCATCACGGCTGACATGGAAACCGATGAAGAAAGCAGGGATACGATTACAACCCGGACCGAAGACAGCGTCAGGGGACCTGTTGTACAACGCGTGGCCGGAAAGAAAAAAATCCAGGAACGGCCACTCGCCGATTATCTTAATCACGAGAACAAGGAAGTTGTATTACATCATATCCGCGACTTTATTTCCGTCAATACAAGTGCCATTCATCAGGCATTACCGTTCTATGTATTGAAGGAGCTCGGTCTGGTTGCCGGTATGCATACAGCCAAGGAGTACAGCATGGGGCTGACATTGCAGTTCACGGATTTGCCGTCATTGAAAAGCGAGAGCGCCATACGGCAGTCGGTCGGGTTCCTGAGAACGGCAAAACATGTGATCAAGGACGGCAAAGACCAGATGGCACCCCTGATAGAGAGTGACGAGAACCGGGAACTGTTCCAGAAATTGGCACAGGCTATCAGTAATATCCCAGGTACAGGCACGATGGCCATTGCAGAGAAATAAGGCTAATTATAACCTTTTCACGTTGTCACACGGACTTATATTGTCATGACAATTTAAGACAAATCATTATATATCAACCACTTTCAATTTACACATACATTTGCACCGTCAATCCTTTCCCGAGGGTTGGCGGTGCTTCTCTTTTATAAGCCATCGGAAGCGGGGCACCAGGGAACTTTTGAAGATGGTCATCACAAACTTCAAAATTGATATTTATGATTACCATAGAGAGTCTGGTCGAGCAAGGAGCGAACGTGAAACTGGAAGTCACTCCCGCTGACCTTAAAATGTTCGCTGAATCCATCGTGCAGCGTACCATCATGGCGCAACAGGAAGAACAGAGAGCCGCGATACTGCGTGAAGCGGAGGAGACTTATCTCAATACAAAACAGGTCCGTGAGTTGCTGAACGTGTGCGAGGGCACGCTCAACCTGTGGGCGAAACGAGGCTATCTCGTACCGGTCAAGGTCGGTAACAAGAACATGTATGCCAAATCTGATGTACGCCGGGTACAGACAGGCAACAAGTCCGAGAGTGTAACATCCTATTGCAAGAGCAAAAATGTGTGATATGGCAACCGGCAGGCTTGAACTGTGTAACAGAATCCGCATGGAGGCGGAGGATATTGAAAGAACGGGATTCCCGCTGGAGGTCCTGCCCCAGGCCGTGCAGTCTGTCATACTCGATATGGCCACATACGAGAACTACAAGATCGAGTTCACCGCGACGGCCATGTTGTCGGCTGTATCCGCGGCCTTGGGAGGCGCATACCGTATCCGCATCAAAGGAGACTGGCAGAGCAGCGGAGCGTTGTACGTCATTCTGGTAGGCAGGCCAGGACTGGGCAAGACCCCACCGCTGGAGGCCGCATATCGCCCGATCCGGAAACGTGACTATGCCCTTTTCAAGGTGTACGAGGCAGAACTGGAGGCATGGAAAGCCGCGGGAGAAAACGGGAAGAAACCTGTCCTGAAACGTATTGTCGTCTCTGATTTCACTCCCGAGTCGCTTTTACTTACCCACCACCACAACCCGAGAAGCGTGGTCATTCTGGTGGACGAGATCATGGGCATGTTCAATTCCGCCAACCGTTACACGAACGGGCAGCTCATAGAACAGCTTCTGACTGCATGGAGTGGCGGGGCTTTGGATGTTACCAGGGTAAACACCCCTGTTCCTGTACACATCGAGCATCCATGCATAAACATCATCGGAACCACGCAGACCAAGCGTGTACACGAGCTTCTGAAAAAAGGTTTTGAGGAAAACGGGCTGCTTGACCGTATCCTGTTCGTGATGCCCAAATCCCCCAAACTTTCATCCTGGAGAAACCGGGACGACGATGGGGAAAGGACATCCCTGGCTGCAGTCCGTTGGGAGAACATATTAAACAAGGTCCTTGCGTTGGACTATGACACCGAAGCGGAAGAAAAAATACCCCATGTGCTGTCCATGGACAGGGAGGCCAGGGAATACTTCTTCTCCTGGTGGAACAGGAAGGTGGAGCGTATCAACCAAATAGAGGATGATGCCGAGGTGGACAGCCGGGAAATGAAACATCCGGCTCATGTAGCCCGTCTGGCATTGATAATTCAGGTTTTGCGCCATGCGTCCGGTGAAAGTCACCTGCAGTTTATAGATGTATCATCGGTGAAAGCCGCCATACGGCTGAACGACTATTTTGAGGAATCATACACGCGTATCCGTTCTTTTGTGGCGAATGACACCTGTGAAGACCCACCCAAGGTGCTGCTGTCTATGTTGCCTGATACCTTTGATACAAAAACAGCAATAACCGTTGGAAAGGAACGGCAGTGCGTCAGCGAGCGGACTGTCATGAACTACCTGAAGGAGTTGTGCCGCAGCAGGCTTCTCCGGAAATCAAAAGCCGGACATTACGAGAAAATCATGTATGATAAATCTGACAAATCCAATGAAAGCAATGATGAATCATCCCCACGAAACTGCAACGGATGATCCCTTGTTGCAGCCTGCAGTCTTTGCAGTTTTGCAGTTTCGAGGACTGAAAAGGGGAAATTCCTGCAGGACTGCAAGAACTGCAAACTGCAAATGGTGGTATTCATTTGCAGAAACACGTAATTGACAACATTATGAACGAATATAGATTCCATCTTCAAAAATACAAACCGGGCAGCAAGACCGTTTGTCCGGGGTGCGGAAGGAAGTCTTGCTTTACCCGTTATATCGACGAGGCGGGAGAGATTTCTTTCCCGGGATACGTGGGTAAATGCGACCACATCAACAGTTGTGGTTATCACTATTCCCCGAAAGAATACTTCCGGGACAATCCGTCAGCAAGGGAAACATCGGCTGGCCATAAAATGAACGGCAGTGCATTTACGGCAGTAAGGTATGCTACCAAACAACCGGCAACAGAACAAGAACCGGAGATTTCTTATCTTCCCTATGATTGGGTGGAGCAATCCATGCGCGGGTACGACATCAACCCTTTGTACCGATACTTCACCAAAGTGGCGGGAAAGGATGAAGCCGGCCGGTTGTTCCATGTTTACAAAGTCGGCACGTCAAGGATGTGGAACGGTTCGACCGTGTTCTGGCAGATAGATGTCAGGGGTAACGTGCGTGCAGGCAAGATTATGGGCTACGATGCCGTAACCGGGCACCGGATTAAAGAGCCTTTCAATCAAGTCAACTGGGTCCATTCCGTAAGAAAAGTGCCGGATTTCCACATGAAGCAGTGCCTGTTCGGTGAGCATCTGCTTTCGGACACTTCCGCTGCCATGTCAGCCAAACCTGTAGCCATTGTCGAAAGCGAGAAGACGGTACTGGTTGCCGCCCTGTTCATTCCTGATTTTGTATGGCTTGCCACCGGGGGAATGCACGGCTGTTTCAACCGCGAGGCCATGCAGGTATTGAAAGAACGTGAAGTGATCCTTTTCCCCGACCTCAAAGCAACCGACGGATGGCGGCAACGGCTGCCGATGCTGGAGACTATCTGCAGGCGTGTCACCTGTTCCGACCTGTTGGAGAAGATGGCGACCGATGAACAGCGTAGTCGGGGACTGGATATCGCCGACTTCCTGCTGATGGAGGACACGCCACAGATGATTCTCGCGAGGATGATACAACGCAATCCTGCGTTGCAGAGCTTCATCGACACCTTAGGACTTGAACTGGTGGATGCAGAAAAAACGGAATGAAGGAGAATCAATGGACAGCTCGCTGTCCCGTGAAAATGGGGTTGTAAAATCCCGTAGCTTATTAGGGCATTTTCACCGTCTCCGCTTTGCGTCCGACAGTCAAAAAGCCCATAAGCCGGGAAACTCCTCAGGCTCCCGAGTGTGCCTCCGGCTGTCTGACGGGATTTTACAACAAGAATAACAATAAAATAACGAATAGATATGAGTAATACACAATACGCAGTCTGCCACCTGCAGCGTGGCAGCGGCAATGACAGTGGAATGTCATGCCATATAGAAAGAAAGGATGCCAAGGGAAAGATTTATGTGCCGGTTAATGCCGATGTTGACCGGACACATCTCAACCGTGAGTTGGTCAGCTTCCCCGATGGCGTGTCCAATCGCACCGAGGCGATACAGCACCGCATCGAGACCGCCGGGCTACGCCGCAAAGTCAGCAAAAACCAGACAAAGGCAATACGCGTAATGCTGACCGGAACGCATGAGCAGATGATGGAAATTGCCAATGACGGCAAACTGGGCAGTTGGATCGATGCCAATCTCAAATGGCTAAGGGAGACCTTTGGTGATGACAACCTTGTGTCCTGCGTGCTGCATATGGACGAGAAGACCCCACACCTGCACGCCACAGTTGTGCCCATAGTAACCGGTGAGCGTATCCGCAGAAAGCGGGAAGGCGAAAAGAAATATGAAACGAAGTCCGGTCCCCGCCTGTCGGCGGACGATGTGATGCGTCGTACCAAATTGCATGAATACCAGAACAGTTATGCCAAGGCCATGAAACCGTTCGGGTTGCAGCGTGGAATTGTCGGCTCTACCGCCAAGCATCAGGCGAACTCGGAATATTACAGGCAGCAGGTAATCCAGTATGAAGAGGATATAGCCAAGTTACAGGCCGATGTGGAGAAGGCGCAAGAAGGCAGGAACACCATCCTCGCGTGGTTCGGCAAAGGAGACCTTTCCAAGGCGAAGAAGGAACTGGCTGACAAGGACAAGCTGATAGCTGAACTCAATAAACAGATTGATGAACTTCAGGCAGAAAAGGCACGGTTGCAGGAACAACATAAATCAGAAATCGGAAAACTACGGAATGGCTATCAAAAAGAAATAGACAAAGCCATTCATCAGGCGGAAGCGGCAGAATGGCAGTCAAAAGAGAAAGATTCAGTCATAGATAGGCTGCGAAAGCAGATAAGTTTGCTCGACCGCAAAGCCAATCCCCAACGTTACAGCCTCTCGTCCGGTGCTGAACTTGTACGTGTCAATGTCTCAAACTATCGGAATCCGTCGCTCCACATCTGGACACGGGTCGGTGATGAACTTTTTGAGAACATCAAATTCCAAATAGACTATGATGTGGCCCAAAGCCATTTCAACGGCCAGATCACGGACGAGGAGTTTGCCAATACTGTATTCGAGCCACAGGAGCAGGTAAATGGAAAGCAGGCAGAGTTATTGGGTACAGCTTTTTCCCTTGCCGCTGGAGGACCGGCGGAGGCCCATGTCGGTACCGGTAGTGGCGGGTCGTCTTCAGATTTGCCGTGGAGAGAAAGGAAGAATGACAATAATACATCAAGAAGGAGGAGATAATTATGGGAGTTTCAATTAAATTATGTTTTCGCCCTTCTGTCACCAAGGGTAAAAATGGTACGCTTTATTACCAGATAATCATTAAACGGACAACGCATACTTATACACCAGGGTATCGGATTTACCCCAATGAATGGGATAATCGACATGGCAGAATAGTTACCAATAACAGTTCACTCATCAAAATCAAGAATCGTACTGATTGGGAGAAGAAACAGATATATGATATTATCAAAAGGCATATAGACAAAGGAACATATTTGGATTTTGGGAATATAATCTCTGAATTTGAGGAATTGAACCGTCAGCAATCGTTCTCTGGTTTTCTCTTATCTCAAGCGGAACGTTTGGTAGATATGGGACGTACACGAACAAGTGAGACATATATATCCGCTTTACATAGTTTCATTAAATTCAATAATGATGAAGACATTATGCTCTATGAGATTACAGCAGAGGTAATGGAGGATTATGAACGCTATCTGAAGAACAAAAATCTTACCATGAACAGCATATCCTTTTATATGCGGACTTTGAGAACGGTGCTTAACAAAGCGGTAAAATTACACCTCATTGATTATAGTGACCCATTTCAAAGTGTATATACTGGAATTGCTCAGACGGCAAAGAGAGCGATAGATATTGATTCCATCAAGAGAATTAAGGAGGTGGATTTAAGTCTTTATCCTCATCTTGCATATGCAAGGGATATCTTCTTATTGAGTCTCAGCCTAAGAGGTATGTCGTTCATTGATATGGCATACCTGACTTATGATAATCTTCGCAATGGGTACCTGACCTATTATCGCAGAAAAACGGGAGGCCGTTTGGATATCCGTTGGGAGCAACAAATGCAATCCATAATAGAGAAATACCACAAAGACTCTAAATATCTATTACCCATACTTACGCACGATTTTGATGATAGGAAAACCTACAAAAAATTATCTAAACGAATCAATCGTCATTTAAGGCAGATCGGAGAAATGATTCAGTTACCAATACCTTTGACTATGTATGTGGCTCGTCATAGTTGGGCAAGCATAGCTAAGCAAAAGCAGATTCCTATAAGCGTAATCAGTGATGCTCTCGGTCATGATTCTGAGAAAACTACGCTTATATACCTTTCGACGCTTGATACTTCAGCCGTAGACAACGCAAATAGTGAAATTCTGGCAGCGTTGGGGGAATGGTAATATGTTTTATTATATAAATACACAATATTGTCATACATGGTAAGCCTTAGAGGTAAAATTATCCAAAATTCGATAGGTTCCTGTTTTATGGATATAATAACATGTGAGATATCTCTCTAATATTTTATTGGGAGATTATCGTCGAAGATTGCCATGTTAAATGTGTATTTTCTTCTGTCGTTCAAATAATTTGATTACCAAAATATCGCCGATATTTAATATACCAAATATTTGTAAAATAGATTGGGCCCTGTCCTTTTTGAATGGGACTCAATCTGCTTATATTATAATTTAGAATGGAATGAAATGAAATAAAAGAGAAAAAGCGTATTCCAAAACGATAATTTTTGGATTCTCTTTCTATGAGAACCCCATTTCAATACAAAAGTACTGCTTTCATTTCATTTTATCTCATTTTAATTCGAGAAATCAGTGCCTTTAAACCATTTACTCCATTTTTCTTATAAGCATTATCTACCTCTATTTCTTCATTTGTACAAATTAAAAACGTTGAATTTGTTGTAAGTATTTGATTATTAGAAAACTTACTGCTATTGAGAATCTCATAGAAAGAGATTCCCAGCAATAACTTATAGGCTATAAAAATTTCAGTCTTGTATTGCGTAAGATTATGAGTACAAAGTTTTTCAATAATAGATTTGGCAATACACTTTTCGATAAGTTGAAAGGTATTGCGTCGGAGATGGCAACATTTGAACGTTTTTTAGCTGTAGTGGGCTTCTTTCGTTCATCTGGATATTTCAAGTTACGTAAAGAATTAGGTGATATATCAGAAATCAAGATATTGGTAGGTATCAATATTGATGATATTTTCCGAAAGCATAACAAGGCTCTTTTGATGCTTGCTGATGAAGATAAAGCAAAAGAAATCTATCACAACGGTTTCAAGGAGGATATTGTAAACGCTCAATACTCACCCGAAGTAGAGGAAGGCATATTGCAGATGTGTGAAGACCTTGTTTCCGGACGTTTGCAAATACGTATTCATGCAACCAGAAATCTGCACGCTAAATTCTACTTATGCCTGCCACAAAACCATAGCGAGAATAGCGACGGTTGGGTAATAATGGGTTCTTCCAATATCTCTGATTCGGGTTTGGGGATCAAACAGCCGCCACAGTATGAACTCAATGTGGCAATGAAGGACTTTGATGATGTAAAGTATTGCTCAGATGAATTTTGGACTTTATGGAACGAAGCTGTTCCATTGACAGCAAAAGATATTGAAGAGTACAAAAAGAATACATACTTGGGCTATCAGCCTACTCCATACGAACTATACATCAAAGTACTTATTGATACATTTGGCGACCAAGTGGAAGATGACTTCTCCATTCAGTTACCCGATGGTGTCAAGGATTTGAAATATCAGAAAGATGCCGTTATTCAGGGATATCAGATGCTGATGCAGCATAATGGTTTGTTTCTTGCTGATGTCGTGGGATTAGGAAAGACTATGATTGCAACGATGATAGCCAAACGTTTTGTAGAGGCTAACGGTAAGAATACCAATATCCTTGTTGTATATCCCCCTGCATTGGAAGATAACTGGCGAAATACCTTCAAACTATTTGGCATCTACAAAAAAGCTCAGTTTATCACTAATGGCAGCCTGTCTAAAGTTCTTGAGGGTAAAGACAATTACAAGGACAAAGAGGAATTTGATTTAATCATTGTCGATGAAGCCCATGGTTTCCGTAGCGATAGTTCTGGCAAATATGATGAGTTGCAAAAGATATGCAAATCCCCCTGCCTGAATATTGGCTTGCTGAAAAGCACTCAAAAGAAGGTAATGCTTCTTTCTGCTACACCGCTCAACAACCGCCCTGATGATTTACAGAATCAGTTACTATTGTTCCAAAATAGCCAAAGCTGTACCATTGACGGAGTTCCCAACCTCAAAGGTTTCTTTGCTCCACTTATTTATGAATATAAGAGATTGATGCGAGAGCGTGACCAGCGTGATGTTACTGCTGAGGTGGATAAAATCTATGAGCAGATACGTAGTAAGGTTATTGATAAGGTAACAGTACGCCGTACACGCAACAATATACTCAACGATCCCGATTATAAGGCAGATATTAAATCACAGGGTATCATATTCCCAAATATTCTGCCACCGAATGAATTGGAGTATGTAATGGGCTCAGATACAAGCAACCGCTTCTATGAGACGCTTAAGCAATTGACTGATGGAAAAACGGATGAAAATCCAGAAGGCAAGGGACTGACCTATGCCCGCTATCGTGCTGTTGAGTTTTTGAGACCTGAATATCGTAGCAAGTATAAGAATGCTGTACATATTGGTCAGACATTGGCTGCCATTTACCGTGTTCATATGGTAAAGAGATTGGAGAGTAGTTTCTATGCTTTCAAGAAGTCGCTTCGAACACTTCTTCGTATTACAACTGATATGATTAAGATGTTCGATGAGGACAAGGTGATCATCGCCCCCGATTTGAAGGTGAAAGACCTGCAAGCAAAGAATATGGAACTTGATGAAATTATCGAGTATGCCATTGCAAAAGGATATGCAACTGAAGATATTCTCTTTCCAGCCAATGCTTTTAGTTCTGATTTTCTTGAAATGCTCCATCATGATCGTGAGATATTGGAGCAACTCAATGCAGATTGGGCGAAAGAGAATGATGATCCGAAGTTTGACAAGTTCCGAGAAAACCTTACTAATGTCTTTTTTGATACGACCATCAATCCATCTGGCAAATTGGTGTTGTTCTCTGAAAGTGTCGATACATTGAATTACTTATATGATAGATTGACAAAAGAGATAGGTCGCACAGATGTTTTGATGGTAACAGCAAGCAACCGCAACCGTTTGGGACAGACTATCAAAGAGAATTTCGATGCCAATTTTGACAGTAATTCAATGAGGTACAACATCATTATTACTTCTGATGTATTGGCCGAAGGTGTGAACTTGCATCGTTCCAATGTAATTGTCAATTACGATTCGCCTTGGAATGCCACACGTTTAATGCAGCGTATAGGTCGTGTAAACCGTATCGGTTCTGTTGCTACGAATATCTATAACTATATGTTCTACCCATCGCAACAGGGCGACAAGGAAATTCAACTCTATAAAAACGCTCTTGTTAAATTACAGGGTTTTCACTCGGCATTTGGCGAAGATGCTCAAATCTACTCAAAGGAAGAAATTGTAAAGGAGTTCCAAATGTTTGACAACAATGTAAAGGACAGTATCGATAAGAAAATTGCCCTATTGCGTGAAGTGCGTGAGCTCTATAACAGAGACCGTAAACTATATCACAAAATCAAGGCTTTGCCAATGAAAAGCAGAGTAATGCGTGATACGGGAAAGCATTGTGGAAAGTCAGTCATCTTTGTTTCTTCCAATGTCAAGACCGAGTTTTATCTGGCTACTCAAACTGGTATTGAAATTATTGACTTCCTAGAAGCAGTAAAGTATCTCAAAGCAAGGCCCGAAGAACAACCATCACAATTTACTAATGAGAAACAACACTACAAACATGTCAATAGCGCATTGGCTCAATATACAACCGATTATGTAGAGGCTGCAGATACATCATCTATCAATCGCACAGACCTTGACAAGACTTCACTTGAAGCTAATAAATTCCTGCGGACCATTAAGCAAATAACAACCGACTGTGAGCTGAAATCGAAATGCGATGTACTGATGGGATACATCAATGAGGGTATATATGCCCAACTTCCCCGCTATCTGAAGGCTTTATCACGAGAGTACAAAAACGACCGCTCTAAAATGAAGCAGGATGAATATAGCTTGCAAAACAAAATATCGGAATTACTTGGAGAATATCAGACAATGGACAAAGAACAACGCCATGATGCCCAAGATATTTCTAATCCTCAAATCATTATATCAGAATCATTTAAGTAAATATTTTTATGACAGCTACATATACACCGGATATTTTGAGAAAACTATTCCAATCATCTTTCAATCTGACTCAGTGGTACACTTTCCTACAATATTTTTTCAATGCAACCGAATTGAAAGAAGGACCAGAAAAGATCATAGGAAGCACCTCTGATAATGGTTACTATTTGGGAAATATAGATACTACAGACAGTTATCGTATCGGTTTATTTTATTACAATATTACAAAAGGCTCTGTCGCAAACAGGCGTGTAGGGCTACGCAATCTTGTAAAGTCATTTATCAATCCGACTTGGGGTGAGTTTGATGCCGCATTGGTGGTATTTGATAGTGGCGACCATTGGCGTTTGTCATTTATTTGTGATATCAAGGGAGAAGCGACATCGCCTAAACGGTATACATACGTTTTTGGTAGTGATGATTTACTATACAGAACGCCTATTGAGCGTTTCAACTTCTTAAATAAAAAAGGTATTTCATTTGAAAATTTGAAAACTGCATTCTCTGTTGAAGCTCTTTCTGATGAGTTCTTCGACAGATATCGTGAGCAATACGCCGACTTTATCCAATATATTACAGGCAAGCGTTTTGTTAAGGTGGGTAATAAGTGGGAAGAGAAAAGACTTAGTGAACCCAATGCTGCATTGATGGAAGCATTTGACTACAACGAAAAGAAAATCCGTGATTATGTAAAAAAAATGATGGGACGAATCACCTTCCTTCATTTCTTGCAGCGCAAAGGTTGGATGTGTGGTGACCTCAACTATATGCAGAATCTATTTGAGAATTCTGCATATAAGGACGATTATCTCGATTCAGTTCTCGAACCACTGTTTTTTGGTATTTTGAATACCAAACCGTCTGAGCGTGAGTTATTGTTTGCTAATTACGATTGGGATAAATCTTTACTTACAGAATGGAAAGATATTCCATATCTCAATGGCGGATTGTTTGAACGTGATGAAGAAGATGAGCCCGAAAGCCGTTTCCCAGCCGATTACTTCAAACGCTTGTTCCAATTCTTCAGTGAATACAACTTTACCATTGACGAGAATGACCCCAACGATGCCGAAGTGGGAGTAGATCCAGAAATGTTGGGTAAAATATTTGAGAACCTACTCGAAGATAACAAGGATAAAGGTGCATTCTACACTCCCAAAGAGATTGTACGCTATATGTGCCAAGAATCGCTTATAGCCTACCTCGAAACAAATACAAGTGTAGCAAAAGATAAGATACGCCAATTTGTTCTTTCACCCGAAGAAGGTGTTGCTGATATTTCAGAGAATAAAAAGCCGAAACTTCTCGCAGCACTCGAAGAGGTGAAGATTTGTGACCCCGCCATTGGTTCAGGAGCATTTCCAATGGGCTTGCTCAATGAATTGCTGCATTGCCGTGAAGTATTGAGCGGAGAGCATTACGACCGTGCCGAAATTAAGAAAAACATTATTCAAAATAATATCTATGGTGTAGATATAGAGAAAGGTGCAGTTGATATTGCCCGCTTACGTTTTTGGCTCTCCATAGTGGTAGATGAGGAGACTCCATCACCATTGCCCAATCTCGACTATAAGATTATGCAAGGCAACTCACTAATCGAGAGTTTTATGGGTGTAGATTTAAGTAAACTCACTTACGAAAAAGAATACAAGAAAGACAAAGGAGAGATTTCTCTCTTCGATGATGAAAAAAACCGCTTGCAAAAGACGGTATCGCATCTACTATCTTTGTACTACTCTTGTAGCGACCACGATAGAAAGGTGAAGTTACAACAAGAAATTTCCGATACTATCAACAAACAGTTGGAGGCACAGGCATACGACCCAACTATTCTTGCCAGAGTAAAAGATATCAATCTTGCCGAGAATAACAAATTCTTTCTTTGGCACACTTGGTTTAGCGATGTTTTCAATCGTGATGATAATAAGAATGGTTTTGATATTGTAATTGGCAATCCTCCGTATTTTTTATATCAAGAATCACATGTTGGAGAGATTGCAGATTTACGTAGTGATAAGGATTATACGATTGCATTTGGGGGTAAATTAAATGCCTACAAACTCTTTATCGCAAATGCTGTAAAAAAACTCCTATCTACAAATGGCATAAATTGTTTTATCTTCCAAAATTCTTTTTTAGGAGATAGACAGGCTACTAATTTGAGAAAGTATATCCTCAAGAATGACAAGATTATTAAAATTGATTCGTTCCCTGAACGAGATAGTAAGAAAAAGCGTGTTTTTGAGAGTGTAAAGATGAGCGTGTGTATATCATTAATACAAAATACTAAAGTCGATAGTGATTATGTATTCCCTGTATTTGTATGGGACGACAAGCATAAATCATCAGGATTGAGTACTTCTTTCTCTCTTAATGACATTATAGCAATCGATAGTATTGATTATACAATACCACGTTTGAGACCTGAATACAAAACAACAGTCATTAAATTGTTGAAGAAAAAAGGAATATCACTGAAATGTATAGAGGGTGAGTTAAATGTAACATTTCACAAAAAATTCTTTGGCTCAAATATTAGCAACCCAGTTATATTGAAGGGAGCTTCAATACAACGATACTATTATACTCATCAAATGAGCCAAGGTCAAATAGACTATCTCGAAGAAGACAAATATTTGTTAGAATATGGGAATACTGAGAAATCTGCCCATCACAAATATGAAAGAATTGCAATGCAAGGAATGACAGGTGCTAATGACAAGATTAGACTTGTAATGTCTATTGTGCCTCAAGGATATTATTTGGCTAATTCATGCAATTATATATTGCCATCACACTCAATAGACCTATATTGCTTATTGGGATTCTTAAACTCTAAAACCATAAATTGGTTCTTTAGATGTTTCAGTACTAATAGTAATGTCAATGGCTATGAGGTTGATAATTTCCCTATTCCACAGTTGTCCCCAAATGCTCAAGCGACGATTTCAGAATTGGTTAAGAAGGTTATTGATGCTAAACGAACAAACTGCTCAACTGATACTTCTGCAATAGAAAAGCAGATTGATGAGCTTGTTTATCAAGCTTATCAATTATCAAAGGATGATATAAAAATCATTGAACAATAATTAAATAGCAAAAGAGCGATCTGATTTCTCAAGGTCGCTCTTTAGTTTAATATGTGTAATCTATGAATCCTATACTAATTAGATAGTCTGCAATATCATTCATATTCCTTTTCTGTAGTTCTTTAATTAAAATATGTGGTGGAGGCCAATTACTCATATATGGGTTACTACATGGCCCTGTGTAAAGTCCACCACCGGGACCTGTGTAAAGTCCGCCACCGGGACCTGTGTAGAGTCCGCCACCGGGACCTGTGTAAAGTCCGCCACCGGGACCCGTGTAAAGTCCACCACCGGGACCTGTGTAAAGTCCACCACCGGGACCTGTGTAGAGTCCACCACCAGGCCCTATGTATCTATCTCTTGGCCATATGTTCATATTCTATCACTTATGAAGTTCTTTTCTATCTATCCAAAAAGCATTATCTGGCTTTATTATTAAAATATCAACAGGACCTCCAACCGTCTTCGTCCGTTGTTGAAATTTCATTGTATCTATAGTGGTTTGAATTGCATATTTTGCAAAATCAATAGCATCTTGTATTGTAAAAAGATTAAATGGGATAGGATAATCTGTTAAAGCATCACCATTCTGCGTATACATTGTAGTCAATACTCTACTAAGTACATCTATTTCACCATCCCATATTGCCCCTTGAATATCTGTATTAATAGATTCTATTTTATCTATAGCGGTAGAAATTCTATATAATTTTTGTTCATATGTTTTTCCTGTGTTTATATAACCTCCAATGATAAAATCTGTATCTATTGTTTGGCATAATGCTTTGAAATATGGAATTATTTCATCTTTAATTTTATCAACACATTCATCTTTATGTTCATTGATAAAACTTTCTATATAACCTGCGATGGGTTTGTTGTTGATACTTGCTTGACCACATGTCGAAATACCAACTCCCTTTGGAGTTAGGAATGTCTTATATGAAGAATCACTATAATGAATTCCGTTATTTTGGACTATTGTTCCATCTTGCTTATGAATAGTAGTACTGAATGTTGTTCTACTATCACTGGCCATAACAATACCTTCGCCTAAATGTAATGCAATAATTAGTGACATACTATCTTAACGATTTATAGCTGTTAAAAATTATTTTTTGTCGATATCAATTTTTGTGATTTCATGCGAATCTACTCTTATACATTTTGCAGAACTATCATCAAACAATACATAATTACGACCTCCTTTATGCAAAGAACTCTCAAAGCTTATTCCATCAGCACCAACAATCCGTTTACAATATTCACAAATTAACTGAGTCGGGACATATTCTAATTCGGAATCATATCTACGAAGAGGTTTGGACAGATCTTCACTTATGGCATCTATTATTTTTTTCTTGATGACGATTTCCTTCAGCGATGTAGTATCATCATTATATGCCAAGAATAAATTTACATCGTAAATAAAATCAACAAGTTCTAATTCACGTTCTATTCTAAATGTACCAACACTTAATTTATCTAAATAGACTGCACGTACTTCGAAATAAGTCGTTTTTGCTGAATCACTTAAATACAAATAAGGTATTCCTATTGGGTTTGCACGACCTGCTGTTGCCAGTTCTTTAGGAGGACACCCCATTTTATCACATTTAATTTTCTTTTGACCAACGGGTGTTATACGAGAACGATATAATTTTTGACCAACATGTAAACTCTTACCAGCTGTCAGATAATTATACTGAGCAAATTCATCCATATTGGTGAAGAAGCGGGATTTTTCTTTTACGCTAGTTTTAAGTCTATCCCAAACTGCAACACGAATGCAAATATCATCTGTGTAATCTACGAAATCAGCTATTGAGTAACCAAGATTATTTGCCTGAATAACATCAGCTAATAAAACCATTGCAACGTCTTTATCTTTAAAGAAATGCCACTCGTCCTGAATAATATCAACAATTGTTTTACTACTATTCACTGTTGGAGAATACAATTCTAGCAAGGTAGTAAAGAAGCCATAAAACTCAGAAAAGTCCATTACTTTACTTTGTTTGCCACACACATCACATATGTCATCAATAACAGCATTGGCATTTATTTCGGAACGTAATTCCTCATCAAAAAAACAATCTTTACATATTTTCATACGCAATATTATTATAATGAAAGAATTAGCTCTAAATGATTTTTAACTGATAACTTCTTCAAATATCCTAGACCAGGATAACCTTCTGATGCATTAGCTTTTTCAATTATTTCTTTTACAGCTTCTGTTTTGTTCTTATCTTCGTAGAATGGAGCAACTTTTCTTGCTGCCTCTCTAAATTTTCCACGGATATCATTATTGGTCTCATTGCTATCTGAAACGAAATGATGAACATAAAGCTGCTCCTCATTCTTTCTATACGAAAGATGGATCGCCAAAGCATATGGTAACATCCCACCTTCTATGTACTCAGATGGTAAAGTTGTATAATCTGAATATCCATCTAAATTACCTTCCTCGGCATAGAAAAACGGTTCTTCTGAAAACAGTTCATCTACCTCAAGAGCGTAGTCAGCATTACGAACCCTTGATTTGAAACAATCATCTAATCTAATAATCTGTTTCCCCGTTTCTTTTAATCTACTTCTTAATCTTCTAGATATGGTAGAGCCAAATGAATTGACAACATAACCGACAGATTCATTGTTGATTATTTTCCAAGCACTTTCATCATCCATATCCATGCAAGTGCGGAATATAATCATGGCGTTACCAAGTGTATATTCATCAATTATTGATGATATCTCATGAGCATTAAGCTTGGAATAAAGAAAGGCAGGAATCCAACTATCTTTATTTTCCATTAACTTCTCATTTTGGAACCATGTATCAAATTTTACTGTAGGGTGTTTGAAGTCGCCATCTTTAGGATTTAAGATAATGGCAAATTTTAAACCACAGGTCAACATTTCATCTATTGCAAGATTCAGCGCATTAGGTTGCTGTTTCACTGGCTCTAAAATCGGTACAATAGAGTTTTGTCCTTTATGTTCTACCGAAAATTCTCTTAAAGCCTTAAGCTCATATTGTTTTGCACGAAGATATGGATAATACATAATCTATGCTTGATTTATGTTAATATTCAACTGTTCCAATAATTTATTAGCTTTGTCTTCAGGCAAATTTAGACTCAACATCATTTGTCTAATTGACATAGGATATTTTCGTAATAATGCTGTATTATTTTTGCGTTTCTTAATTTCACACAAAAAAAATTCTCTCAGTTTATTGGGATTTGCTTTTGAAATGACTTGATAACAATATTTGTACATATCATATCCAGCTACTCCTTCTAAAGATTCACCCAACGACAATACAATATTTTTATATTCTTCAGTTCTAAGGCATGACATTAGTGCTTCGTATTCAAAACGTTCATTCTGTTCCGCATCTCTAAATTCTTTTAGAATAATGCGCCCATTATTTCGGTTCATTACTATGATGCCTGTTGTTGGCTCAACAATGTCACGATATTCATCTACTTTATTTTCTGGAACAATTATATAACATTTATCAAAAAAGCGTTTATAATCGTCCATTTGTTTATCTAACCTACGAGGAGTATCATATTCTGTCTTGATTTCAAAGGCTTTGCTCTCACCATTGAACATCACCATATCGGCAATAGAATTCCCAACTCTAAATTCATTGAAGTATACAGAATTTTTTGTTCCGTATTTTTTTAGAAGTAGTTTTATCAACTCATTCTTATATACATACTCACACCTGTAATGTTTAGAAATTACAGAATACGATTTCTTCAACAAATCTGAATAGGTCGCACATCTTAATATATCATATTTGGAAGCCAACCAATTAAAATGCGAATAGTCATTGAAATTTAAGACATCTATAAATGCACTACGAGAGAAGGCTGAAGAAAAATCCCTCAGTCTAATCAGCTCTTCATTTGCATTTATCATTGCCATATACAATACACCCAAATTAAATCTTCTTGCAAAGATACACATATTTTCGCCATATATAAAATTTCAAGTAATAAAACAACCGCTTGCCTTATTATTTTTTACAAAATATTTTCTTCACAGTTTTTGTCTTATATTATCCTGCGTAAAAATCAAATTATAAGCAATTTTCTTTTTGCTGTTACAAGTTTTCCAATGCCTTTTGCCTTAATCCTATTTGCTCACAAGTACTCAATCGAAACGCAAGTGCAATTACCTCTTCTACTCTTCAGCCATCTAACGATACGATTTGGTAATGCCTACAAGTAGGAACGGAAAGTATTACCGCACTTGTAAATCATCATTCACATTATCTTTGAAATTGTAATGGTTTTTAAGTGTGGAGAATAAAAAGAATTCAATTAAATAATAAATTATCAAATAATTTCCTTGTTAGGCTTGGTAATGCATTTTTATAATGGTGATAAGAATGTGGTTTCTTTGTATGATTTGTTACATTTTCCATCGGCGGTAACTCTATTATTCTCCTATCTTCCAACAAAGAATCATAGGCATTTGAAAATATTGTCTTCTGAAAAAATAACAAGAAACGGGAACTTTACGGTATCAAATTAAAGATAGAACCTGATACTTGCATTGAGTATTATATTGATATATAGATATTTTCGGTTCAAGCGTGGAACTGCAATACACCACATCTGTAACCAGAGGCCCAAAGAAAGTACATTACAAACATATTTTATGATAGCAGCTCACACCAAACGTGAGAACCATCATACCAATTATTGTTTATAATAAAAGATTTCTAAGATGTCCAGTCTCAACGACAGAGCATAACGCTTCTTATTTTCCAAGAATGTCAGCAGTGACCATAAAGCCACGCCGCTGCAAATATACAAAATATCAGTAACTTTACAAAAAATAACCTAAAAAATTCAAACAGACTATTATCACAAAACGTCTTTATACGTTTTATTGGTATACACCAATTTACATCTATACGGCACCTGATACTTTTACGGCTCCCCCAGTGCCTCAACAATCTCTTTTACTTCGGCGGGTGTCCATGTGCGCGACTTGCCGCTGCCTAACGTCTCGAGACGGGCGGTGAGGCCGGGACTTAGGGCTATCCACTGACGGAGTTTGCGGTAGGCGGCACCGGGAGTCAGTGTGGGACAATAAAGCTGGGCTAGTTCTGTGCGGCCATAGGCGCGAATCCTGAATTCAATCTGTGTCTGTGTATCTTTCATGATATTTATGTTTTTGTTTGTTATCCTAATTTATTTTGCTTACGCCATCCGGCTTAATCATAAAGCTACTTTTGCTGACACTATAATATTATACAGCCGGATGCTTATCTTATGCAGAGATAATGCAAATCGAGAGCAGAAACATCAAGCTTGCTTGAATGTTATGCCGAGATGCAGATTATCTTATGCAGAGATAATGCAAATCGAGAGCAGAAGCATCAAGCTCGCTTGAACGTTATGCCGAGATGCAGATTATCTTATGCAAAGATAACGCAAATCGAGAGCAGAAGCATAAAGCTTGCTTGAATGGTATGCCGAGATGCAGATTATCTTATGCAAAGATAACACATCTTGAAAGAGAATGCAAATTTTAACACGCTAGACATCACGCTAGATGTTTACAACAAACTGATTTTCAAATTATTACAAAGCCAACAAATCAGCACAATGTAAAGATTTAAGAATATTGACATGGTGAGTCAGCTAAGATCAAATCAAATTTGGCGACATCAAAAAGTAGAATAAATTTTGACAAGGTCCAAAAACTGAAAGGAAAATCGTGGATTATGATTAACATAAACGCAAAAAGAACACAGATTAAAGAGTAACTATAAGCAAAATCATGCGTATTGGTTTCAAATCATTAACCTATCGTTTACGGGTCGTAAATGGGCCACTTTTGATGCAAAAGTGGGCCGTTTTTTAATCGTAAATCAATGTGTATTCTGACGAAAGTGAAAAGCTAAGAGTGAAAAGTGAAAAATCCAATTGCTGAACTACTTTATTGCAACAAGGCATTTGACTTTAACTCCCGTCTCGTGAAAGTGAAAAATCCAATTGCAAAACTACTTTATAGCAACAAGGCATTTGACTTTAACTCCTAGCCAACTTGTTGGCGATAACT
>OGMP01000747.1_pt1 | contig 30990 bp, 20 predicted proteins | sample 1573261 | NCBI WGS metagenome assembly OGMP01 (sample SAMEA2581878, study PRJEB24529) | metagenome | biome: Human gut stool | place: China | collected 2011 | reverse complement strand
CAGAGAGCACTCCGAAATCTGGCCCAAGACCTTCATGTCAATCATGTGATCCTGACCGAGACGCCCCTTGGCGTAAGGCAGAACGTCTTCGATGGTCTCTAGGATGTGCTTGCGGCATGTGATTTCAGCCGTGTGGCGCTGGCCGTAGTCAAAACCGACGGTCTCCACTTCCTTGAAATTTTTCAGCGCCCACGCCAAACATGTCGTGGAATCCTGTCCGCCCGAAAAAAGCACCAACGCTTTCTTGTCCGCAAAGCCACCGGCCATCTTGAATCCTTTTGCAATCATTGAGAACGGATGGATTCTACGGTGAATCAATTCAAAAAAAAGCAAACTGTTAACAAAAAATAAGAGCCCTTGCAATCAAGGGCTCTCGAGTCAAGAAAAAATCTTTTTGGGCTATTTAGTTTCTTTCAGGATTTCTCGTACTGCAATGCGAGCAAATGAAGGCGGGACAAAAACATTCACATTGTGTCGACCGAGATTGGAATCTGTTACTTGGCCAACTGCATAGAGTCCTTTGATTGGTACCCCATTCTTATCCAGTGCTTGTGCTTTTGTATTGATTGCTATTCCTCCCAAAGTTGCGTGTACTGCAGGCTCAATTTTCACACCATAGTATGGAAGCGTGTCGAATTTGCATCCAAAGGTTTTACGACCAAATTCAGGATCGTTGCCACTTTCTGCATAAGTTTTGTACTTCGCAATTGTGTTAGCCAGTCCTTTCGGATCAATTCCCAACCGTTTTGCTAGGTTTTCGAGTGACTTATCATGCAACACGTAACCTTTTTGAACATAATCCTTGATAATTGCCAGCTTGGATACCGAACTCTGGTCAAAGATTAGAAAAGCTTTTCCCGTGCCCCCAGTAGCTTTAATCATTGCCTGAGTCACACCAGTTTTGTCATTGCTCGTATCATCGATAAATCGATTACCACTCTGATTGACCATGATACCGCCACTTGTAAAGCGTAATGCGGTAAAGGAAATCTGGGTACCGTTGGCATTGTATGTGCTTGGATTAAGTACGATTTTTCCCATATCTGTCAGCTTTGCACCTACTTCTTGAGCCAGACGATGTCCATCGCCTTGCGTTCCAGCAGAGTTTGTCGTACCCAACACTGCCGCCTCAGGTGCAAATTGCTTGAGCATCTCCTTGCTGGCAGAAAAACCACCTGTGGCCAAAATAACAGCTTTGGCTGTTACTTTGTATGGCTTACCACTCAAAGGTGTGACCTCCACTCCAACGGCTCTACCATCCTTCATCAAAATTCTTGTCGCTCGAGCATTCAAACGTACATCCACCTTTTCCTTTTCCAAGGCCTTGGTAAAAGTTTTGGTAATTTCGAGTCCCGGAGCACGTCCGTCCGAAGGCGCATGTGCAAAAGGCTTAAAAATACGATCAAGATCAGCACCGTTTTCAACCAGAAAATCAACAACAACTTTGCTTTCAGGAGCAACAGTTTGAGCCATAACTGGATCGGTATCCGGATACCCTGACAAATATTTTGCAAATCCCTCAACAGTTGTATCTGTACTCTTATGCTTGGCTTGAACAACTGTTCCGCCAGCCTGAATATATGTTGAAGTAAAGGTACCGTTTCCTCCAAGTACGCCAAGCTTTTCAAGCAGGATGACATCTTTACCTGCACGGCTCAGTTCAATAGCAGCCATCATGCCACCAGGACCACCGCCAACAACTACAACATCGGCCGAAGCATCCCCAAATGCGGTTTGAACTGTATTTTTCACGCCATTCGACGCCTGGTATCCAGCTTTTTGAAGTGCAACACTGAGAGCCATCAAAGCAGCTTTACTTGAAGCAGTTGCTCCACTAACCGCATCCACGGCAAGGGATTGCGTCTTGACAACCGATCGCGCAATGACATCCAGCGCACGGGATCCTACTCCCTCGGTTTCGTTGTGCTTAAAACTGATATCCGCAATTTTGCCTTGCTTAACAACGACAGTCGTCTCTACCGGACTGCCCCAGACACCAGGAGCACTTGCGACATACGAACCATCCATCAGGGCTGCAAAAGCAGCTGTATGAACAAATGCAGCTATCGCAAAAGTTGCAAACTTCGGTACATACCCAGTCATTGTCAACCTCCTCTTTTGTTCTTATGGCGAGGACTTCAATTCCCCACGTTCTTCACTATATCGGCGAAGGTGCGCGCGCACTTTGTGTGCTGTCAAAAAGCCTCTCTTAGCTTGAATAGATGGTTTTCTACCGTTGCTAAGATTGGTCAAAAGTTCCTGCGATTGAGGCAAAAATGAAAGCACGCTGGTACAAATTAGCTGCACTACTGAGCATTGCTTGGGCAGGAAATATCTGTGGCGCCATACAAAAATCGGAACCGGTTTATTTCTATGCCAGTGAATTTTCTCTTCCTGGCATTGAAATGGATTGTGCCGCGCCAACAATCGAAGCAATTCGTAAAGCAATCGCTCCTCGAGAGCTTCGGGTTGTGCAATTGACGTCAATAAAGGAAGTCGACAAAGTTTTCGGCATGCCGGGTCAGTTTGTTGCCGTCGTCGGCGCCTCGACATATTGGCGACATTTGCGTGACGGCATCCGCGATATAGCAACTCTGGTTTCTCACCATCAACCAGATCCTGATCACGCCGTTGGTGCATTGGTCGTGGTACGTAAAAATAGTCCAATTAAAACATTGGACGATCTGGAAGGTCACAGTATTGCCGTCAATGAGCCAAACGGCTTTCAGGCTATTCAAGTGGTCTACCGCGAGATCGCGGATGCTGGACATGAATGGCGCGGATTTTTCTCCAACGTCAAATCCTACGGTCTAGACTTTCGTCAACGCCTTGAGGCGGTCCGCAACGGTGAAGTAGATGCGGCAACTGTCAATGTCTGCTACGCCGAAAGAATGGCTGCCAAAGGCATTGATGTTCTCAAAGATCTCAAACCTCTCTCGATCAAACGCCAAAAATCCGTTTCGTGTATGACAAGCACGAAACTCTACCCGAACTGGAGTCTCCTGGCTTCTCCGGAACTTGACAGCAGTACGCGCGTCAAGATCGCTAATGCGGTTTATGCCATGCAACCGGTATCCGATGGCCAGCGATGGACAATGGCAAGCGATTTTCGAGAAACTGATGAACTTTATCGCGTCCTGAAGACTGGCCCTTATGCCTACTTAAACCAATGGACGCTACGTCGAATTTGGGAGGAATACCGACTTGCCGTTCTCTGCGCATTGGCTGCAATTGCCTTTTTTCTTTGGCACTCTTGGCGAACTTCCCAAATCGTAGTCGTAAAAACAGCTCAACTTCGCGAAGCACTTGAACGTCAAAAACAACTTTCTCAGTATGCAATTGACGTATCTAAACGATACGAAAAAACTAGGAGAGCTCTGACAATCACTCAGCTTTCGAGCATGGTCGCACATGAGCTCAGCCAACCATTGAGCGGAATCCTGCTCTATTCACAAGGGATCCGCCAGCTTGTATGTACTGCTTTACCAATATCACAACAACGCGTTGCACTTGACGTTCTTGCCAAAATCGAAGCCAGAGCAAGAAAAGCAAACAATATTGTCAATTACGTTCGAAGCTACGCAAAAAGCAATGAATTGCCTTTTAATGAAATTGACTTGCTTTCAATTGTCAAAACAAGCGTAGACAATATGGTTATCGCTGGGAAAATGTCCGAAAAAGCTTTCCAAGTGAACTGTAGATACAAATACATATGGATCCTGGGCTCTCAGTTGGAACTCGAATTAGCATTGAACAATATAATCGAAAACAGCATCCAAGCCATTGGTAAATCCTGTCGAATCAATATTGATCTAAGTGTTTCAAGTCAGTCTGTTCATCTGGATGTAAGCGACAATGGACAAAATGTTGACAACACCCTCTTGCAATCGTTATCCGAACCATTGTCAACTTCAAAAAAAGAAGGGCTAGGGCTTGGGCTTTCATTGGTTCGCTGTATCGTTGACAGACATGCCGGAACAGTAACTTTTAGCAACACAAAGCAGGGCGGTCTTCGGATAACTATGAAATTTCCTGTTCTGCGAAAAAAATAGATATGCTTGAGATAAAACGAGATTGTTTTTTAATACGGGTCGTTGATGATGATGTTGAACTACTTGATGCCATCAAGTTTTGTCTCGAATGCGCTGATTGGCGAGTCGCCATCTACGTGTCTGCAACATCATTTTTAACAAATGAAAACTTTGAACAACCTGGCTGCATCATTCTAGACATTAACATGCCCTCTATCTCAGGTTTGGAACTTCAACAGTTTCTAAACACGTGTGACCACGCTCTGCCTGTAGTATTTTTAACTGGGCATGGAAATATGAATACTGCAATTCACGCTTTCCGGCATGGTGCTGTTGATTTTTTACAAAAGCCTTTCGAACCTGATGAACTTCTTACAGCAGTCCAAAAGGCTATCAAAATTGCGGAAAAACAGTATTTAGCTCGTCTTAACTGTTCGGCCACGGCCCGTTGGAATAGTCTGACAGATAAGCAAAAACAAGTCGCCAAAGATTTGTTAACCGGCGTAACAAGTGCGGATATTGCTGAACATTTAGGTATCAGTGAACGAACACTACAACGCCATAGACAAAATGTTTTCCATAAACTTGGCATTAGAAAAACAGCCGATTTAACAACCTTCCGTATTCAATTGCAACAAGAAACTGGAAATTTTCCATAGCCCAATAAACCTTGCTTTGCTAACGGTCAAGCTTGATGACAATTGGGGCGAAGTTTCGTTAGGCGCTAGCTATAACGTGACCGACTCTGTGCATGCGTTCATTGATATCGTTACCAGTTTCGATGGCGATATTGACCAGAAGTGGCGCGTGAACTTCGGTGGTCGCTACGTCTTCTAATGTGAGTCATCTTCCCTATTAAGGGATAACAAAACTCTTTTCACACATCCCCAAATAGATCTAAATTTTCATTGGGGATGTTTTTTTATTAAATTCGTTCCAAACAGAAAATTGAATCTTTATCCCAACATCTTATGAGCAGACCTTCTTACAAGAGATAGGCACATTTGGCATAATCAGATATATCTCATTGATATATCTTTTTTAGTCAAAAAAATGAGCAAAACCGCAAAAGTTTTCATGTCCGGCCGTAGCCAGGCCGTGCGGCTCCCAAAGGAATTTCGATTCGACACCAAAGAAGTCTGGATTCGCCGCAATCCGGATACCGGAGAAATTATCCTCAAGCCAAAGCCCGACCTACCCGAAGGGTTCCAAAACGGTCTGCAAGTCTTCATGCATGAGATGGCTCAGCTTAGACAGGAGCTCGGTGACGATTGGGAACCTCTCGAAATCGAACCAAGAGAACCCTGGAATCCCAAGGAGCTTTTCAAATGACCTGCTACCTGTTGGATACAAATATTTTGATCACCGCTGCCAACGACACGTCGGCCATTCTTAACAGCCATCTTGCGAAGCATACCAACGACGAACTGTTTACATCTTCTTTGAGCTGGATGGAGATTTACCACGGAATTCTGAGAATAAGCCCCGAAGGAGTGATGACTCATAAGGCCAGGATGTATCTCAAAGTTTTCGAAAAACTTGAGTCATCAATTCAGATCGAACCTTTCACCAAGGAAGACGCCGAAGTTGCCGCCAAGCTTTACGATCACTCTCGCCGTCTTGGCCGTTTGTTGTCATTTCAAGACGCATTAATTGCTGGTCAGGCACTTTCCCGAAACTTTGTGCTTGTCTCCGGCGATCGTCGAGCTGGCTTCGAGCTTTATGCCGACATGGGATTGAAATTCGAAAACTGGCTCGATCCGCTTTCTCAAACGCCACCTTCCACGCTACTCAACGATCTGCTGTAGCAAGTTGGCGCCGAATCTCCGTCAGGGTTTGGCGCCGATCCACTCATAGACGCGCACCGGCACTCGCTTTCCTTCGTCATGCTTCGGTGCCTGGGCGCATGATCCTGAGCAAGCACCGCTTGCACACGCCGGCAGTACTTTCGTGAACCGCACCTTACCTTTGGTTCTCAAAGTCTCCGCCACCATTTCCACCATCTCGAAGGTGGTACGGAACTGTTGCGCGAGTTCCGGTTGTGTAGCCGTTCCATAACGGCGCAAATAATCCTGAATGTCCATCAAAAGGCTCATGCTTTGTCCTTGTGTTGCATGCAAGAAAAAGCCGCATCCGACGGTAAGTCTCGCTTCTGACTATCGGATGCGGCCAGTCAGGTGCTTCAGAGTTTTGTCCTCCGAAGCTTTACGGTTATTTGATTACGAAGGCTGAGCCACAGCGATCGGAATCACCTTCGGACCCTTGCCGCGATTGTTCTTCACGTAGTTGCGCATGAAGAACAACAGAGAGGCAAGCAGGCCGAGCGAAATCACAATGGCCACGGTCGCGTAGAGCGGATCCTGAGCAAACGTGCCAACACGGTAGACGATGGTGGCCGTCGAGTAGCCCAGAACCGTCGTCCAGGCCGCCAGGAACAACGTCCAGGCTGCGCCTGCCTCACGATAGACCGCTGCGATTGCCGCTACGCAAGGCATGTAGAGAAGCACAAGCATCAGGTAAGCAAAAGCAGCCAGTTGAGAACCGAAGAGCTTTTGCATCATGTCGATTGTCGTCACCGTCACTTCCTGTGATTCGGCGGCGGCTGCCGTATCCGACAAATCGTCAACGGCGATGCCGAGCGGATCGGTCAGAGCGCTGCCGAGGTCAGCCAGATTGTCAACGATCGTGCCGCCGGCTTCCGAGAGAATGGCACCGAGCGACCAACCTTCGTCAGCTTCTTCTTCAGCGGGTGCAGCAGCGCCTTCGCCTGCAGCTTCCGCATTCTTGTCGCGAGCCATCTGGTCGTAGAGCGAGTTGAGCGTGCCGACGACAGCTTCCTTGGCGAAGATGCCAGTAAAGACACCCACAGCCGCCGGCCAGTTTTCCTGCGTCACGCCCATCGGCGAGAGCACCGGAGCGATCGTGTAGCCGATTTCAGAGAGGACCGACTTTTCGGAGTCCTCATTGCCGAACGAACCGTCGGTACCCCAGCTGTTCAAGAAACCCAGTACGGCGCAGATCACAACAATCACTTTGCCGGCACGGTTCAGGAAGGCCTTCAGGCGATCCCACGTGCGCATCATGACGCCCTTGACCGTCGGGATGTGGTACGGCGGGATTTCCATCACGAAGGCGGAAACTTCACCGGGCAGCACCACGCGCTTAATCAAAAAGCCCGTGATGATGGCGGCAATGATGCCGATCACATAGATGCCGAACACCAGATTCTGGCCATTGGTCGGGAAGAACGCCGTCGCAAACAGCACGTACACAGGCATGCGGGCGCCACAGCTCATGAAAGGAGCCATCATGATGGTGATGATGCGGTCGGTTGCCTTATCCATCGTGCGGGTAGCCATAATGGCGGGCACGTTGCAGCCAAAGCCCACGATCAGCGGTACGAAGGCTTTGCCGGGAAGTCCCAACGCGCGCATCACGCGGTCCATCACGAACGCGGCACGAGCCATGTAACCCGAATCCTCAAGCATGGCGAGGAACAGAAACAGGAAGAAGATCGGCGGAATAAAGGTCGAAACCGTCGTAATACCGCCGCCGATACCGTCGGCGAGCAAAACCTTAAGCCATTCGGGCGTGCCGACTGCCTCAAGCAGGCGACCGAAACCATCGACAAAGATGCCGGCAAACGTGATGTCGAAGAAGTCGATGAAAGCGGCGCCGAGGTTCTGCGTAAAGAGGAACATCACGTACATGATCGCCAGGAAGATCGGCAGTCCCAACCAGCGGTTCAAGACCACGCGATCGATCTTGTCGGTCATGGTGTTGCTCATTTCGCCGTGACGAATCAGTGCCTTTTGCGTGATGCGATTGACAAAGTTGTAGCAAGCGTCGGCAACCACGATATCAGCGTCGCCGTCATAGGCGGCATTCACATCGTCAACGATCTTCTTAACCTTGGCGTAGGCTTCGGCGGGAAGCTTGTCTTCAATGCCCGGAGCGCCTTCAACGAGTTGCAGCGCGAACCATTCGGGACGTTCCACGCCTTCCTTGCGCAGTCCTTGAGTAATCGCCTCACGAGCCTTTTCGATACGATCTTCGAACGAAACGTTCATCGGCGGCAATTGCGGATCCTTCAGAAATTCCGCAACCGTCTTTTGAAGTTCACGCACCCCCTGCTCGCGCGCTGCCACCAGTCCCACAACAGGGCAACCGAGCGCCTGCTGCAGTGCCTTGAGATCCACCTCAATCTTGTGGTTCTTGGCAATGTCGAGCATATTGACGGCCACGACCATCGGCACGCGCATTTCAATGAGTTGCGCCGTCAGGTAAAGGTTTCGTTCCAGGTTGGAGGCATCAACGATGTTGATCACTGCCTGCGCTTCATCCGTGAGGATGTAGTCGCGTGCAATACGTTCGTCTTCGCCGGAAGTCGAAGCCGGCGTAATGGAATAAATGCCGGGAAGGTCAACGATCTCAACGTCGTTACCTTCAAAGCTGTAACGGCCAGTTTTCTTATCGACGGTGACGCCCGGCCAGTTGCCGACTTCCTGTTTGGAGCCCGTCAGAGCATTAAAAAGCGTCGTTTTGCCGCAATTCGGATTGCCGACAATACAGATGATATTTTTCATTTTGCAATCCCCAACTCAATCCAAGCGCACTTCCATAATGGCGGCTTCGTCCTTTCGAACGCTGATAAAGCTGCCGCGAACGCGAATCTCCACCGGATCGCCCAGCGGAGCCACGCGAACCACCTCAAATGCTGTTCCCGGTGTTGCACCGAGCATCAGCAAACGCCGACGGTATTCCGGCGCCTTTTTGTCATAGCCGACAATCGTTCCCTTGGTTCCGGGAGAAAGTTCCTTTAACAACATGGTTTGCCTGTCCCTTGTTCCGAGCCGCTTGCTTTTCAGTCGCAATTGAGCGGCTCTCAGTACACGTAAATTTTCTGAGCAACGTCGAAGTTCACGCCGATGCGACTGTCTCCGACGGCAATCAAAATGCTCTCGTTGACCGCGCCGCTTAACACTCGAACCGAACTGCCCACATGCAATCCGAGCTCATCGAGACGAGCCGCTTCGGGGGCCGGCAGCTTGACTTTGGCGACAATGCCGGGTTCTTCGATTTTCAGTTGCGTGAGCTTGCGAATTGTTCGTTCTTTGTTCATTGCTTTTGCGTCTGTGGTGGCACCGAAATCGCTCACCGAGCGACCCGAAGTCATCAACGATGGATAAATTCAATGCGAATGATACCCTTTCTCAATATCGATGAGAACGGTTATCAATCAGTATTTTCGACAATGAATCAGCCATTCAAGCGTTGACACTTGTTTCCTGATGTCGCTTAGCAGCAAAGAAGACGACGAGAGAACTTGAAAATTAGCAATTCTCGTTCGCATCAAAAGAATGTTCGTCGCCGCTCAGATTTGAAAAAGAGCCGTGACATCGAGGGTCCCGGCTCTTTTTGATTTGCGAATCGGTTTACACCTTCATTGCGTCGTTATGCGCTTAGAACGTGTGCACAAGACCCACGCCGAAACCGACGCTGTTGTAATCAGCACGGCCCATCAAACCAAATTCTGTCTCGTTGGCACCGAGGTCCTTGTCAAGACCGTCGCCGCCGACCGAGTAGAACGCAGCGCCGTAGAGCGTCGTACGCTTGCTCATGTCATAGGTATAGGCCAGACCGAGAATCGTGGCACTGCCCTCTTCGTCGGACACCGCATCGTTTTCACCCTTGACGTACTGAACGGAAGCGCGCAGCGTGCCCTGTCCAAGTGGGGCCGTAGCACCGAGCATGAAACTGTCGAAGTTATAAGCGTCCTCTGAGATATCTCCTGCCGCAAATTCGCGCGTCTTGCTGGCGTGCTGGTACACAAAGCTCGGACGAACAACTTCAAAGTCGTAAGCGGCGGCCACCGTAAAGGTCCAGGAGTCATCGTTGTCGGCATTAGCATCCCAAGTAGCCAAGCGATCATACTTGCGCATTTCAGCAATCGCAGCCAAAGCCAGCGGGCCGTTTTCGTAGGACACGCCCAAACCGTAGTAGTGATCGCGATCCGACCACTTGGCATTGGAGTCGTCATCACCGGTGTTGCCCATCAGAGAAACCTTGAAGCCCTCCATCGGCGTCACTTCGACAACAGCCATGTTGCCGCTTGCAAAATCCTTAGACGCAAAAGCACCGAGACCTGCCACACCGACAAAGGCTTCCATCGGGTCAAAAGCGCAAAGCAAATCAAAGTCGCCGCCGGCACTTGCCAGACCGCCTATGTTGCCGAAGGCAAAATTGACTTTGTCATTGCCGATGCGCAGGTAGGCCTGGCTGTCAAACAAAACACTGTCCTCGGCACCTGCCATTTCACCCGTGTCCGAACCGAACTCGTTTTCAAGCGTAAAGCCGACGGTCCAGCCGTTGCCGAGATCTTCTTCACCGGTAATGCCCCAGATGGAATCACCCCAGAAACCGCTTTCCATCGTGAACGAATCTTTGCTTTCCTGGGGTTCCTCACCCCCCGACAGAGAAGCCTGATTTTGGTAAAGCACCCCCGTCGAAACCGAACCGTAAAGCGAAACCTGAGCTGCCTGAACCGAGAAGGCGGCGGCGCTCACCGCCATCGCCAGAAGCGTTGTCTTGAATTTGGTCATTTGTTGTCTCTTTAAAAGTAGGAAGAAGCGACGGCAAGAAGCGTTTTTTCCAGATCTATCGAACCGTCTTGAATCGTTGCGAATTGTAATAGGAATTATTCTCATTTCGCAACAGCAGGCAAAAATCAGTGGAAAATCGTTGCCTCTTTGACAAAAAGGCAAATCGTTTAGACAGTTTTACCTAGCGCGGAGCAGCAAAAAGCCCGCAACGAAACCAAGCTTCGAAGCGGGCCGAAAAATGATGGAAATGCGGACAGCTACGCTTTTTTACGCGGCAGACGCTTAATCAGCGAAGAGGTATCCATTCGCGCCGCACCCATCGCCTGCAGTTCACCGTAGAACTGATCAACCAATGCAGTCACCGGAAGCGATGAACCGTTACGTCTGGCTTCGGCCATGGCGATCCCCAAGTCCTTGCGCATCCAGTCGATGGCAAAACCGAAATCGAATTTGTCGTCGACCATCGTTTCGCCGCGATTGGCCATCTGCCAGGAACCTGCCGCCCCTTTTTCGAGCACTTTCAGAACCTTTTTCATATCAAGGCCCGCGTTCATGCCGAAAGCAATCGCCTCAGAAAGGCCCTGAACGGCGCCTGCCAACGCAATCTGGTTGACCATCTTCGCAAGCTGGCCGTTGCCTGCGGGCCCCAGATGCGTCACGTTGCAGGCATAAGCATCGATGACGGGCTTTGCCTTTTCGAACACATCGGATTCGCCGCCCACCATCACGGTAAGAACGCCGTTGACGGCACCGGCCTGGCCACCTGAAACGGGCGCATCCAGGAAACCCAGCCCACGCTTCTTGCAGACCGCAAAGAGTTCGCGCGCAAGATCGGCAGAATCGGTCGTGTGATCCACGAAGACCGCACCCGGCTTCATGCCGGCAAAGGCGCCCGAATCTCCCAACACAACGCTGCGCACGTCATCGTCGTTTCCGAGGCACGCGAACACGAAGTCGGCGTCTTTGACAGCCTCAAACGCCGTTTCCTTAAAAGCGGCGCCGTACTCCTGCGACCACTTCTGAGCCTTGGCGATCGTACGGTTATAAACCGTCACCTCAAAGCCCTTTTTGACCAGATGTCCGGCCATGGGATAGCCCATCACGCCGAGCCCCAAAAACGCGCATTTGATCGTCATTTGCTTCTCTCCTTTTCAGCCTTCAACCTGAGCGTATTCGGCCGCCTGATCGCCCCAGTCCCATAAGTCGGACAGCGTCTTTTCGATGGCCTCGTACCGCTCTTCGGTGATGCTGCCTTCGTTTAACAGAGTCTCGTAGCGGTCGCGTACGGAATCAATCTCTTCGAAATACTTCTCAAGCGTCGTCGTTGCAGCCCCTTGCTGCGTGAGCCGCTTGCGGCATTCGGCAAGCCACTTTTCCCGCTCGGCATCATTGAGCGTCTGCGGCGCACAGCGGGCGCGCAGACGAAACAGCAATTCATTGAGGCGTTCATCGTCAAAGTAGAGCCTTCCGTCGTGCACCTGTTCGGCGATCGTCTCAAAGTCGAGATTCAAAAGTCCCTGTGCACGAGCCCGATCGGCTTCGCTCACAAAACCGTCGTAGAGCGCCGTTTCGGGATCCTTGGGGCCTTCGCTTTCAAAGCGCGCTTTGTTCTGTTCTTCAAAGATCTGCCATGCCTGCAGCACGGGACCTTCAATCATGCCGTGAAGACGCGTGAGCTTTTCACCGAAATCAACCACTTGCCGCAGATCAATACCAAAGCGCTCGCAGACCGAACTTGACGCCACACGCAGATCCGCGCAGACAAAAGGGCACTCGTTGATGCGCAGTCGACGCAACGCCAGAGGCTCTTCACCTTCTTCTCGCATGTAGGCCGGTGCAAAAGCACGTCGAGCAATCACTTCGGGCGATAGGCTCGTGAGCTGATCGGGATCCTCTCGACAGTCCCAGACGAAGTATTCGTTCTGATTGTCGGGATTTCGAGCAACCGGCATCACAAAGCGCAGGAAACCGCGCTCCTGTCCCGCTCTCGGATCGACCCACAGACAGGGACGACGCGTATCGAGCGCTTCAGCCACCTTGGTTTTGGTGCGATTGTTCAAAGCCCATTGCCACAGCCGCTGCTTTTTCTCAGCAAGGAATCGCGCAAGCGCCACCGTAGCCGACACGTCGCTCGAAGCATCGTGTGCGTGGCTGTGCTCAATGCCGTTGGCTGCCGTCAGTTTTTCAAGTTTGAAGGTTTGACGTTCGGGCTTGTCTGGATCGGTGCCGCGCACCTTGGGCCATTCCACGCCCTCGGGGCGAAGCGCCCAGACGGCAAGCACGAACGGGTACAAGTCCCAGCGCGAGCAACCGTTTCGCCAAACGTGACTGTAGACGTCCAGAAGACTGCGCCAGAAAAGCGCGCGGTTGACCTTGTCGTCAAAGCCGATGCTGTTGTAGCCCACCGAAATGGTTGCGGGCGTGTTGAGTTCCTTAAAGACACGCTTGGCAAAATCAACCTCAGGCATGCCCTTTTCAGCGGCCGTCTGCGGCGTGATGCCCGTGAGCACGCAGGCCATCACTCCGGGCAGGTACTCCATCGAAGGACGGCAATAGAAAACATCGGCCTCGGCCACAGGTTCAAATTGAAGCGTCGTGCGCATGCCGGCAAACTGTGCCGGCCGATCGCGCAGCGTATCCAGCCCGAAAGTCTCGTAGTCGTACCAATAAAAAGTTGTGCTCTGCGTCATTTCTTTTGTCGGTGAGAAGCTTGATCTTCGTTTTCGCTTCCCGAAATAAAAAAATCGCCGCGGCCTTTTTCCTGCGGCGACTTCAATTTAAGCAAATCCAGGCAAAACGCAAGCGTCCTTATCCTGCGTTTGCTAAGGAGCAGTCTCCTGCTGGACTTCTTTCTGCTTGGCGGCATTGACAAGGCTTTGCAAATAATTGGCCGCGTACAAGGCAATCGTCTCGAGCTTGATGTTGCCGTCGGCCGGCACGGGACCGGCCCCCCGCTGCAGCGCCTTGCCGTCAATCACGGCTTGGAAATCAAATGATTTGGCGACATTGTTTTCCGCTGTCACGCCGTAAAAGAGACATAAGCGGCATTCGGACGGGACCTGATCGTGGTTCACAACGCGCGTTTTCACTCCACGTTGTTTGAGTCCTGCTTCAATGGCCTGTACGAGACGATCGGAGCTCAATTGAGGATTTTGATGACGCACCACGCAGATCGTATCGATAGTGCCTCTTTGCGACTGTTCTTGCCGCTGTTCAGAGCCTTGTTGATCCTGCTGCAAAGCCGCGCAACCGGAAAGCAACAGGGACGCGACCGACAGCAACACCAATGTTTTCGACGACTTTTGCATGAGGCCTCCTCCTCGCGACTGTTCTTTTCTCTCACTGCAAACTTGTCAGAGTTTAGCGAATCAAAACGCTGACAAAAGGGCAGGCTCGGCGGCTTTGCTTTGCCTGCCGACAGCCGTCGGCAACGGAACTCCTACGGCTGTCGGTTGCAACGTTTCTGCCATCAAGCGATTTTGGAGTAGCCGCCGGCTCGATCGGATTCGCGCAAGTAGCGGTCAAACTGCATGGCCACGGCACGAACAAAGATCTTGCCCTTGGGCGAAACGATGATCTTGTCGGCCGTGAGTTCGGCAAGCTCGTGCTTGACATAGGCCTGAAGCTTCTTCATTTCGTAGGCGAAGTATTCGTCGAACTTGATGCCGAATTCCTCTTCGATTTCCCGCTTATCGAGCTCAAAGCGACACATGATCGTCATGATGACGGCGCGGCGCAGCTTGTCGTCGTCGTTGAGATCAAAGCCGCGGCAGGTTGCAAGCTTGCCCGACTCGATCGCTTCGCTCCAGGGCTCGATTTCGCGGGGGTTGCATGCGTAGAGACCGTCGACGAACGAAATCGAGCTCGGCCCCAAGGCCACCATGTCGCACTCGGCTCGCGTGGAGTAGCCCTGGAAGTTGCGCTGGATGGTGCCGTTGACCTGAGCAATCGAGAGCTCATCGGTTTCCTTAGCGAAGTGATCCATGCCGATGTAGCGGTAGCCGTGGCTCGTGAGCGTCTTGATCGCGTCGAACATGATGTTGACGCGTTCGGCCGCTCCGGGCAGCTCCGCGGGAATGATGCGGCGCTGAGGCTTGAAGATGTTGGGCAGGTGCGCGTAGTGATAAAGCGCGATGCGATCGGGTGAAAGCTCAATCACCTGCTCGATCGTGCGGGCAAATGTTTCGCGCGTCTGACGCGGCAGACCGTAGATAAGGTCCATGTTAATCGAGCCGAACCCTTCGGCGCGGGCGCTTTCGAGCACTTCCTTGGTCATTTCGAAAGGCTGAATGCGGTTGACGGCCTTTTGCACGTCCGGATTGAAGTCCTGCACGCCCAGGCTCATGCGGTTAAAGCCCGCCTTGCGAAGCGTCTTGATCTTGGACGGAGGGCAGCTTCTCGGATCGACCTCAATGGAAAATTCGCCGCCTTCCTCAAACGGGAAGCGCTCATTGAGGCCCGCCATCAGTTCCAGAATTTCGTCGTCGTTTAGGAAAGTGGGCGTACCGCCGCCCCAGTGCAGCTGCTCGAGCGTCTTGATGCCCGTGAGGTGTTCCTTGGCAAGATCTGCCTCCTTCAACAGGGTCTTAATGTAGGCCGCAGAGCGCGAGTGATCGCGCGTGACGATCTTGTTGCAGCCGCAATAGAAGCACACGTCGTTACAGAACGGGATGTGGCAGTAGAGCGAAAGCTTGGCGGGCTTGGCAGCCTTTTCTCGGCGGGCGAGCGCGGCCTGGTAGTCCTCAGGCGTGATGCGGCCATGGAATCGGTCGGCCGTCGGATAAGACGTATAGCGAGGTGCAGGAACGTCGAATTTCTTCAAAAGAGCTTCATCGGGCAGCTCTACGCCGGCACGTGTGGGGTCGAAATCCATATTGAGAAACCTCGAAAATTTCTATGACAAAACGCAAACTTACCTGTTATGATTCAGCAATTAGCGAAACCTTTGACAACAATCAAATGTTTCGACGACAGTTTACTGCCGGCCTGAATCGGCTCTGCTCTTAGCGGCAAAGTCCCCTGGCTGCCGGCGGTTTTCGGTTGCCGGCCTTCCCGAAGGACGGGCTTTGGATGCTTGCGGCAGTGTAAACGCTGGAGATTATTCTTTCATTAGCACGCACGCCGTTTCAAATCCTAAGTCTCCACCCGGTTTGGCACCGCCGACCGAAAACCGTTGCAGCGCGGAGTGCTTGCCGGGAGCTCTTCCGCCGGGCCGTTTTGTTTGCGTTCGACCCATATGCTCAACAACCCCACGATCAACATGGCAACCCTTCGGGTAGCGTGCTCCAACTGCAATCTGCGCGAATTGTGCCTTCCGCTCGGCCTCACCCTCAAAGAAATCGAACGGCTCGAGGAGTTAGTGAGCACCCGAAAGCGCGTGCGCCGCGGCGAAGCTCTTTATCGTGCGGGCGACCGCTTTGATGCGCTCTACGCCATCCGCCTGGGTTTCTTAAAGAGTACAGTCACGAGTTCCGACGGCCGCGAACAGGTGACGAGCTTTCACATGTCGGGCGACATCGTCGGTCTCGACGGCCTGGCCGGCATGGTCTACTCAAGCGATCTGATCGCACTTGAAGACACGGAAGTGTGCATCCTTCCCTACGACAAGCTTCTTGAAGTCACGCAGAACATGTTCTCCATGAGCCAGCACTTCCAAAAACTGCTTGCCATGGAAATCGTGCGCCAAAACGGTGTGATGCTGCTGTTGGGCTCGATGCACGCCGAAGAGCGTCTGGCTGCCTTCATCCTGAACCTTTCGCAGCGCTTCGAGCAGCGCGGCTACTCGCGCAGCGAGTTTGTGCTGCGCATGACCCGCGCCGAAATCGGCTCCTACTTGGGCCTCAAACTCGAAACGGTGAGCCGCGTTCTGAGCCGCTTCTCGCACGACAACCTGATCATCGTCAATCAAAAGCACGTTCAAATCATGGATTTTGAAGGCCTGCGCGCCATTGTGAGCGGCCAAGCCTACAGCCACGAAAATCCGGGTCTGCACCGCATCGAGCCGGTTGCCCACCGCGGCGTCGACGACCTGGTCGGTTTGGAAGATTGATTTTTAAGAGTCTCTGGGTGAACTAGCCGCCTTTCTATTCGGAAAAATATCGGCAACATCACGGGAATCTCTGACATGCTTACCTTTGGAAGCGTTTGGGAACATCTACCGTAGTAGCATGCAAGATAAACCCGAGACCTTAAAAAATCTCGATAAAACGCAAGTGTCCCCGATTCCAGATGAATTCGAGGACACTTCGAAGCGAAAGGGGCACCAGATCAGAGTAAAGGCGCCCCGTTAACAGTTACGATCAGAAGACGTGGCGGATTCCAACGTTCCAACGCCAGTTCTCCTTCACCTCGCCGCCGGCATTTTTTTCCAAATCTACATATGTGTAGGTGCGATCGGTCAAGTTGAAGTTGCCACCAACGCCCACTTCATACCACGTACCTCCGAGATCATCGAAGAAACGTGCGTTCGCAGTACCATTGGTTGCGCGTGACTCCATTTCACCCTGGAAATCATGCAAAACAGATGCTCGCAAATAGATCGTGCCTTTGTTTTCCGGGAAATAAAAACCACCACGTACGCCAATACGACCAATCAGACTGTCAAAATCGTCCTGTTCAATCGTAACGCCATTTGCAGCCGAGAAGTCGTCGCCCAGGATCTGCCCATAGGTGAGTTCAACCTGCGGTTCCACAAAAGCAAGATCGGCCAGCGCAAGATGCCAACCATATTCAGCACTGACAGTCCAAGCGTTGTTGTCGTAGCTACCATTCATAGTACCAAGGGTAAAATCGGTGCTCATGCGGTTGTACTTGGCAATCAAATCAACAAACTGGCCGTTGTCAGCAAGCCAGGTACCATAGACAGCAAACCCATAAGAATCTGCATCAGCGCTTCCGTCACTGTAGCTAGCATCGCCATCGGTGTAAGTGAATGCACCACCCACCTTCCAACCGTATCCAATGTCATAGTCGGCACCGACCTGAATCGAGGTGCTCTTGCTGGTGACAGACTGACCGCCGTATTCTTGCTCTGAACCGTACATGCGGGCCCACGTACCGACACCTGCGGGACTGTCGCGCAGTTCACCCATACGCTTGGTAAGGTCATTCATTTCATTGCGCCAGCCGATTGCAGCCAAAGCATGAACAGACCGGTAGGCATCTAGGTTTGTATTGGACTTCGCGGTTACGTTGCCGTCAGCATCAACCGTAATTTCGCCCAAAATGCTACCCTGGTCAAAAACAGCCTCTTGGACATTTCCATCCTTTCCGCCGACAGAGATCTGATCTCTAACAAGATCCGCTGCATCATCAGCAGAGGCAAGTGTATCAGTCACGTTGTTCGTGAAATTAACAGAAACAGAAGAATTCTCGCCGGTAACATTACTGATCGTCACCAACTTTCCAGTCTCAGCAGTATGGTCGGATGTGATAACAACATTGCCTTGAGCATTCGTTACCGTAAGCGTGCGGTTGTCCTTGAGAAGCACAGAGGAATTGGAGTCACCGTTGTAGTTGGTGACGGAAAGGGCTCCATCACCCGTAAAGCCCAGAGTAGAGTTTTCAAGAGTCAGGCTACCTAGGTTGGAATTGACCAAGTCGAGCGTTTCCTCAGTTGAGGTAAGGTCCGTAGCTGTGATGTTGGCATCGTCATTAAGTGCAACTTTGCCTTCGATGTGAGAATCCCCGGACAAAGCCAGAGTAAAGTTGGTTGCTTTAGAAGCCGTGATCGCCATCCCACCGTTGGTTGCGATGATAGAACCAGCATTTTCAAAAGTTGAGTTGTCCTTAATATCTTCGGCCCAGACACCAACGGCACGTTCACCGTCAACAAGAATTCGTCCTCCGGCAGCATTTTTGAATTCCTGCAGGTCGGCGTTCTCTTTGTTCCAAGACATGCCCGCGCTATACACACCTGCCGTATCGCTCGTTTTAACTTCGATAGTGCCGCAGTTAACCATTGAGCCATTAGCATTGCTGTTGGCGTACATTCCAACACCGCCTTCAACAACAATCGTTCCATTATTAATAATCGTTGCACCTTCGTTGGCCCCCATGGCCTTTGTACCTTCAAACCAGGCGTCGGACTTTACATAAATGGTTCCTTTGTTGGTCAGAGTGGTTGTTACACCGTTGATATTACCCATGCCCTCGGCATAGTTACCGTAATTTCCACCACCGAGAACCCAGATTGTTCCTTCGTTAGTCAGATTCTGTCCATTTTGCAGAGCCGCCAACAAAGAAGCAGAAGTACCTCCTGCATTCTTCCACTGGGAGTAGACAACAGCCGTCTGATCCTTTTTAAGCCCATCCAGAAGCCGGTCATACACCTGAGTCCCAAGTTGGCCTTGAACCTGTGTTTCACCACTCATATTGGTTATGAGGTACGTTGGTTTTTCAGGTTCAGAAGGAATAACAGAAGAAAAAGCCGAAGTTGCAATAAAAGCGCTACCAACTGCGAGCGCAATTTGAGTCTTAAAAAGCATTTTTTCTCAATGAAAAAGATTAATCGGATGGTTGAGTATCTCTTTCTACCCCCCCCCTTCCCCTTGTCAAGATACTGTTGCGAGAATCAAACATTCATCCAACAATTCCGACCTTTAAGCTAAAGGCAATGTACAAAGCTCATCCGCCTCCCTTGTCCTGTGGAACAGTTCTTACATCGCGAACCACCTAGTTACGGCAGGCCTCATTCCCTGTTTCCTATCGTTAATGGCAACTCTCGAGATTTCGTCTACAGAGCGCTTAGATAGACCCCAAACTCCCAGCAGGAACAGCAAGTCTCACCATGTGAAACCCTGAAGTATCTGTTCAATGGGTTCTCGTAGTCGGCAACCCTATGAAAAACCTTTTGATGTGGTTCTCTTCCCAAATAATGTCTCGACAACTTCGCTATCAAAAAAGTTAGTAATTTTTTTGATAGCGTTTTTGCTGAGAAAACATTTCGTGACAACGACGCCACTTTTTCTGATCAGTCCTGGACTGCAGATACTGAAGTATGTTTTCTAAGCAATTCTGCGTAGAATCCTCAGCACAGCAATCCGAACGTCGATTCAACCTGTGGGATATCGACGCCGAAGGTTTGAGGAGTCTTCCAAAGGCGCCTCCTTTCGCCCGGATTGCCTTTCCTCGAGTCTTTTTTCGTATGAGCGAAGCCGTCAAATCCAACGACAAAAACCCTGAAATCGTTCCGCACCACGCCGCCGAGCCCGATGTCAGCCTCGGGGCGCTTGCCAAACTCTCCGCCCCGATCTTCATCGCCAATCTGGCGTTGATGGGCGCAGCCACAATCGACACCTTGATGACCGGCAACCTCGGCAAAGAGCATCTTGCCGTCGTCGCTTTGGGCGGTGCGACCTCCGTCATGGTTCTTTTCGGACTGGTGGGCATATTGCAGGGGCTCTCCCCCATCGTCGGTCATCACTACGGCGCACGCAATTACAAAGCAATCGGCTTTGAACTTTCTCAAAACCTCTGGCTGGCGATTTTGCTGGGCATCATCGGCTGCGTATTGTTGTTGCAAACGGATTTTTGGACGAAATTCGGCGGGGTCTCGGGCGAGGTTGCTCGCATGACCTCGCTCTTTCTCGTCTTTTCCGCACCGGGTATTTTCGCGTCGATCGTCTCCCGAAGCTTCATTGCTCTGAATGCGGCGGTGAGCCGCCCTCGCGTGACGATGTACGTGAGCCTTTTGATGCTCGCCTGCAAGATACCGCTCAACTGCATCTTCATGTACGGCTGGCTCGGCTTTCCCGCACTGGGCGGCGCGGGTGCCGGATTGTCGCTCGCGGTTGACGCGTGGCTGGCGCTCATCTGCTACATCGTCATCTACAAGAAGGACACCTTCTACGACAAGATGCGCGCCGAGCGCTTCTTCTGGCCTCAGATCAAGGCTGTTTTTGCTCAACTCAAACTCGGCGTGCCGATCGGCCTTTCGATTTTCTTTGAAGTGAGCTCCTTTACGCTCATGGCGATCTTCATTTCTCGCCTGGGTACGACCGATGTCTCCGCGCACCAGATCGTCGGCAACATCACCGCAACGCTCTATCAGATACCGCTTTCTATCGCCATTGCCGTGTGCGTGATGGTAAGCCAAGCGCTCGGTGCCGGCAGTCCGAAGGCCGCACGCGAAATCACGGTGCGAGGCCTGAAGGTAGCGCTGGCCATCGCAGCCTGTTCTGTGGCCTTCATGTATTTCGGACAGGACTTCCTGCTGGGGCTCTATTCCAAGGAAACCGCTGTGACATCGCTTGCCGCTTCGCTTCTGGTATTCGGCATGATCTACCACATCACCGACGCCGCGCAGACGGTTTCGAATTTTGCGCTGCGAGGCTACCGCGTCACGATGCTTCCGATGATCATCTACGGCGTAATGCTCTGGGGTGTGGGCTTGGGCGGAGGCTACTATTTCGCCTTTGACGGCACGTTCCTTTTCGGGCAACCGCTGCGCGCCGAGGGCTTCTGGATGTGCACGGCCGTAGGCCTGTGTCTGGCGGGCGTCACGCTGTCGGTCATCGCACTTTGGGTTTCCAAAGTTCGCGTGGCCGACTCACTTGCTCACGGGCACGCCGCACTCAAAACCAAGAACTGATGGGAGCACCGGAAGCATCCTTGAGAGCGGCTCGTGACGGATTGCAACATTTGCTCTAGTTCCAAACTCTCTCTTGGTAGAATGCTTCTCAAATTCAAAGTAGGCGTTTCTTCGAAGCGCTCGTTTTGTGTTGCGTCTTTTTCGGGACGCACGCCACGATTTAGGACATACACGACATGGCATTAGTGAGCATGCGCCAGCTGCTTGATCATGCAGCGGAAAACGGTTACGGCGTTCCCGCCTTCAACGTCAACAACATCGAACAAGTGCAGGCCATCATGACGGCTGCCGCCGAAGTCGGCGCCCCGGTCATCATGCAGGCGAGCGCCGGCGCCCGCAAGTATGCCGGCGAAGCGTTCCTGCGCCACATCATCGAAGCCGCCGTGGAAAGCTGGCCGGACGTTCCGGTTTGCATGCATCAGGACCACGGCCAGAGCCCGGCCGTCTGCCAGATCGCCATGCGCATGGGCTTTACGTCGGTGATGATGGACGGTTCGCTTATGAGCGACGGCAAGACCGTTTCCTCCTACGAATACAACGTCGACGTCACCCGCCGCGTGGTTGAAAACGCCCACTGCATCGGCGTGTCCGTCGAAGGCGAACTCGGCTGCCTGGGTTCTTTGGAAACCATGAAGGGCGACAAGGAAGACGGTCACGGCACGGATGCGACCATGTCCCGTGAACAGCTTCTCACCGATCCCGATCAGGCCGCCGACTTCGTGCGTGAAACCCAGCTCGACGCTCTGGCCATCGCCATCGGCACCAGCCACGGCGCTTACAAGTTCACGCGCAAGCCCACCGGTGAAATTCTTTCGATCCAGCGCGTCAAGGAAATCCACGAACGTCTGCCCAACACCCACCTCGTGATGCACGGCTCGAGCTCCGTTCCGCAGGAATACCTCGCTGAAATCCGCGAATTCGGCGGCAGCATGCGCGAAACCTATGGCGTGCCCGTTTCCGAAATTCAGGAAGCCATCAAGCACGGCGTGCGCAAGGTCAACATCGACACGGACATTCGTCTGGCAATGACCGCCGCCACGCGCCGCTTCCTTTTCGAGCACCCCGAAAAGTTCGATCCGCGCGAATACCTCAAGAAGGCCCGTCAGGCCGCTTACGAACTGTGCAAGCAGCGCTATCTTGAGTTCGGTTGCGAGGGTCAGGGCGCCCGCATCAAGCCGATCCCGCTTTCCGTGATGGCCGCCAAGTACGATGCCGGCGAGCTCGCACAGAAGGTTCAGTAATTCGGTCTTTGCGCCACAGTATTGCGGCCGCGGAAATTGCTTCCTCGGCCGCATTTTTTTGACGCTTTTTTAACGCAGGAAATTTCGTTATGCCTCAGGATGCTCGTGACTTAAAAGGCAAAACCGGCATTCGGCGCCTCATCAACGCCACGCGCTACTCACGAGACGGCTTTTTGAAAGCCTTTCAAACCGAAGAAGCCTTCCGCCAGGAATCCATTCTGTCCGTGATCGGCCTCGTTGCCCTCGTTTTCATCCCGGCCGCCTTCACGCTCAAGCTCTTTGCGGTTTTCGCCCTCGTGTTTCTGCTGGTGACCGAGCTCTTGAATTCCGCCGTTGAGGCTGCAATTGATCGCATCGGCCCGGAAATTCACCCCATGAGCAAGTACGCCAAGGATGCCGGCAGCTGCGCCGTACTCTTTGCGCTCACGTTCTGCATCTTTGTCTGGTGCGTGGTGCTATGGGACGCTTTCGTCTCTCCGATCATGGCGCACTGATTCTGTTTCTGAGAGCTGCCGAGTTCGTATGACTCGGCAACTCTCCTGAGGTCACGCTCGGAAAGCCGGCAGCTCCGTCGTTCCCATAAGATAGAGATCCACGGCTCGTGCGCAGCGGCGTCCCTCGCTCATGGCTCGGACGACAAGCGACTGACCGCTTCGCGTATCTCCGCAGGCAAACACTCCTGCGACAGACGATTCAAACGGTCGAAGATCCGTCTCGGTACCCGCCTTGGCGTTGCCCCGCGCATCGCGTTGAATGCCGAAGGCCTCCAAGAGTTCTTCGGTCGGATGTGCGAATCCCATTGCCAAAAACACGCGGTCGGCCGCAATCTCAAAGTCCGACCCGGGTTCTTGCGTGAGTCTCTTTGTGGCCGGATCCAGTCTCACTTTCACGCAATGCAGTCCACGCACCGCTCCCGAATCATTGACCAAAATCTCTTTGGTGGAAATTCCCCACAGCCGTTCGCAGCCTTCTTCATGAGACGATGAGGTGCGAAGTTTCCGAGGCCAATCGGGCCATGTGGCAGCCTTATCCTCCTGCAGAGGCGGACACGGTCCGATGTCGAGCTGAACGATACTTTCGGCGCCCTGTCGCCTTGCGATGCCCACGCAGTCGCTGCCGGTGTCGCCGCCCCCGATGATGACCACCTTGCAGTCCTTGCAGGAAATCGGCGTTTCATCGAGTTCGCCTGAAACGGCACGGTTCTGTCCGATCAAAAGTTCCAGCGCGAAATGCACGCCCTTGGCTTCTCTTCCCGGCACCTTGAGGTCTCGCGGCGTCTCCGACCCGCATGCCAGAACAACAGCGTCGTAGTCACGCTTGAGTTTGTCTGCCGACACAGTTTTTTGGGCCTGTGAAAACACCCCCTGCGAAAACGACTTGACGCCGACTGCGGTACCGAACTTGAACGCAACGCCCTCGGCCTGCATCTGCTCGATGCGTCGATCGATGAGATCTTTGGGAAGCTTAAAGTCCGGTATGCCGTAGCGCAGCAAACCGCCCGCCTTCTCGTTTTTCTCGTACACCGTCACCTTGTGTCCGGCTCGCGCCAACTGCTGCGCACAGGCCAGACCCGCAGGGCCCGAACCCACCACTGCCACGCGCTTGCCCGTTTTGACCAGGGGCTTGACGGGCTTGACCCAACCCGAAAGCCACGCACGATCAATGATGGCTCGCTCAATGGTTTTAATGCCGACGGCAGCGTCTTCGAGGTAATACTGCGTACAGCCGGCTTCGCAAATGGCCGGACACACGCGGCTTGTAAATTCCGGAAAACTGCTCGTCGAATTCAGGCACTCCCAGGCGGCTCGCCACTTGCCGTCACGCACGAGACGATTGAAGTCCACCGGTCGGTTATGCAGCGGGCAGCTTGCCGAACAAAACGGCGTACCGCAATGCAGACAGCGCATCGATTGTTGATGAATCTGCTCGTCATCGAGAGCAATCGTGAAGGCTCCGAAATGCTTGATGCGCTCTTCTACGCTCTGGTGACCGAACTCAATGCGCTGCAGCGGTGCGTTCGGCTGATTTTTGTTTACGGTCATTGTCGTCTCCTGTTATTGCCGACCGGCACCGGCCAAAAGCGCTTCCTTGTACTGAAGCGGCATCACTTTCACGAAACGCGCGCGAGCATTGCTCCAATGCTCAAGCAATTCTGCGGCCAATTTGGAGCCCGTAAACCGCGCGTGGCGCTCAATGAGCTCCTTTAAGAGCTCTTCATCGGTCTTGCCGAGATGCCATGTACGCGAATCGCCCGAACGCTTCTGCTCGGATTTCGCGACAACTCGCTCAAGCGCAACCATCGACGTGTTGCAATGCGACTCGAAGTCGCCCTCGGCGTCAAACACGTAGGCCACACCGCCCGACATGCCCGAAGCAAAGTTGCGCCCCGTTTTGCCGAGCACCACCACAGTGCCTCCCGTCATGTATTCGCAGCCATGGTCCCCCGTGCCTTCCACAACGGCGCTTGCTCCCGACAGACGCACCGCAAAGCGCTCGCCTGCGACACCGTTGAAATAGGCTTCGCCAGAAGTCGCTCCGTAAAGCGTCGTATTGCCGGCAATGATGTTTTCCTGCGCTTTGCCATGAAAGTCGTCTCCCGCCTTCACGATGATGCGGCCGCCCGAGAGCCCTTTGCCGACATAGTCGTTGGCGTCGCCTTCGAGCACCATCGTCATGCCGGGTACCGCAAAGGCCCCGAACGACTGACCGGCCGTCCCTTTGAACGTCAAGTGCACCGTATCGTCGGCCAACCCCTGTGCGCCGTACAGATCAACGATTGCGTGCGCAATCTGCGTGCCTACCGTACGGTTGATATTGCGTATGGCGTAGGTTTTACGAACAGCCTGACCTTGCCGGATGTGCCGATCAATTTCGGCAAGAATTTGTGCGTCCAGACTCTTTTCGAGATCATGCTTTTGGGCCAAACGATGGCGCCGTTCCTCAGGACGGCTCTGCGGCCTGTACAGCACTCGTGCAAGATCGACGCCTTGAGCCTTCCAGTTGTCAATGTCGTCTCGCTGCTCCAGAAGGTCACTGCGTCCGATCAACTCTTCAAACCGTCGAACACCCAGCTGCGCCATGATTTCACGTACCTCTTGGGCCACGAAGAAGAAGTAGTTGACCACATGCGAGGGCTGCCCTTTGAAGCGTTTCCTCAATTGAGGATCCTGCGTGGCAATGCCGACAGGACACGTGTTGAGATGACACTGGCGCATCATCAGGCAGCCTTCGACCACCAAAGGCGCCGTGGCAAACCCGAACTCGTCGGCTCCGAGCATGGCCCCGATCACCACGTCGCGCCCGGTCTTGATCTGTCCGTCGACCTGCAGCACCACGCGCTCGCGCAGCTTGTTGACGACAAGCGTCTGCTGCGTTTCGGCCAATCCCACCTCCCAGCAGCTTCCGGCGTGCTTGACGGAAGAAACGGGGCTTGCGCCCGTACCGCCGTCGTGTCCGGCAATGACAATATGGTCGGCCTTGGCTTTGGCAACGCCTGCGGCCACCGTTCCCACGCCCGTTTCGCTCACGAGCTTGACCGAAACATCGGCCTTGCCGTTGGCGCACTTGAGGTCATGGATGAGCTGCGCCAGATCCTCGATCGAATAGATGTCGTGGTGCGGCGGCGGAGAAATCAACCCCACGCCGGGCACCGAATAGCGCAGCTCGGCAATGTATTCGGTCACCTTGTGCCCGGGAAGTTGTCCTCCTTCACCGGGCTTGGCGCCTTGAGCCATCTTGATCTGAATCTGATCGGCACTAGCCAGATATTGCTCAGTCACGCCGAAGCGACCGCTTGCCACCTGCTTGATGCGCGAGCGCAGACTGTCACCGTCTTCGAGCTCGATGTCGGCCACAATGCGGTCGTGTCCGAGAACGTCGGCAACCGTCATGCCTTTTTTGACAACGGAGTGTCCCGCCTTGAGTTCGGCCTCATAGCGTTTCGGATCTTCACCGCCTTCGCCGGTGTTGCTCTTGCCGCCGATGCGGTTCATGGCAACGGCAAGCGTCGCATGAGCCTCCGCAGAAATGGAGCCCATGCTCATCGCGCCCGTCGCAAAACGCTTGACGATGTCCTTGGCGGGCTCCACCTCGTCAATCGGAACCGGTGTGCAGTTTTCCGTCTTAAAACGCAACAAACCGCGCAGCGTCATCTGCCGACGGCTCTGATCGTTGATGATTGATGCGTACTCCTTGTAGGTCTGATAGTTCTTCTGGCGAGCCGCTCTCTGCAGCTTGACGATCGCCTCGGGCGTCCACATATGCTCTTCGCCGTCGGCACGCCAAGCGTATTGGCCGCCAGAATCCAATTGCGCCTTGATCGGCATGCGTTTGGCGTAGGCTGCGTCGTGCCGCTTAACCGCCTCCCGCATGACGTCAAACAGCCCCAAACCTTCGATTTTGGACGGTGTGCCGTGAAAATAACGGTCCACAAACTCGCTGTTAAGGCCGACGGCTTCTAAGATGCGGGCTCCGCGGTAGCTCATGACCGTGCAGATGCCCATCTTGGCCATTACTTTGGTGAGTCCCTTGCCGACGGCCTTGACGTAATGCGACACCGCATCCTCAGGCGAAAGCCCTGCCAAGGGAGCCGCCTTGCGGATCAGTGCCAAACTCAGATACGGATGCACAGCTTCGGCGCCGTACCCCAAAAGCAGCGCAAAGTCATGCGTCTCGAAAACCGCCCCCGAGTGCACGATCAGCCCCGTATTGGTGCGCAATCCTTCCCGGATGAGATGCTGATGCAGCGCGCTTAAAGCCAGAAGAACCGGAACGGCCACGCGCTCGCGGCTCACGTTTTCGTCGCTCAGAATAAGGATGTTGTAGCCCTCGCCGATCGCATCGACCGCCTGCGCGCAGAGACTTGCCAGATGCGCCTCCACGCCGCTGTCGCCCCAGGCGGCCGGGTAGGTGATGTCAATCTCGAAGCTGCGGAATTTTCCTGCCGTGTGCTCGTCAATCGTGCGCAGCTTGGCCATATCGTTTTCAACAAGCACCGGCTGAAAAATTTCGATCCGCCGCGGCGGGTTGACGTTGTTGACATCCAGGAGATTGGGCTTGGGGCCGATGAAGCTCATGAGGCTTGTCACCAACTCCTCTCGGATCGGGTCGATCGGCGGATTGGTGACCTGCGCAAAGAGCTGTTTGAAGTAGGCAAAAAACGACTGCGTTTTTTGAGAAAGAACCGGAAGAGCCGCGTCGTTTCCCATAGACCCGGTGGGCTCCATTCCCTTGGTTGCCATCGGCATCAGAACGACGTCTATGTCTTCCTGAGTCATCCCGAATACGCGCTGCAGCTCTGCCAATCGGTCGTCAGCCATCGGCGCTTGAGCGGTTGACTCTTCATCGGCGCTGAGATCAGCCAAACGCAGATTGAGTCGCTCCACCCACTCTCGATAAGGCTTGTCGAGCGCCACCTGATTCTTGATTTCTTCGTCGGAAATGATGCGGCCCTGCACCGTATCTATAAAGAGCATTTTGCCCGGCTCAATGCGCCATTTGCGGCGGACGCGACCTTCCGGAATGGGCAATACGCCCACTTCAGAGGCCAACACCACCGTGTCGTCTTCCGTTTCGATGTAGCGCGCCGGCCGCAGACCGTTGCGATCGAGCATGGCACCGATCTGTACGCCGTTCGTGAAGACCAACGCCGCCGGCCCGTCCCAGGCTTCCATCATCGGAGCATGGTAGGCGTAGAACGCCTGCCGATCGGCATCCATCGTTTCGGAGCGTTCCCACGCCTCCGGCACCAGCATCATCATGGCCTGCGGCAGCGAATAGCCCGCCATCACGAGCAGCTCAACGGCGTTGTCCAAGCTGGCCGTATCGGATTGCCCTTCATAGATGAGCGGCACGAGCTTTTTGACGTCGTCTCCCAAAACGGCCGACTTCCAGACGTTTTCCCGAGCGCGAATCCAGTTGTAATTTCCCTTGACGGTATTGATTTCGCCGTTGTGTGCGATATAGCGATACGGATGAGCCAAGGCCCAGGCCGGAAACGTATTGGTGGAAAAGCGCTGATGCACGACGGCAACGGCGCTCTTGCAAGCAGGGTTTTGCAAATCCCTGTAGTAGCGTCCGACCTGATCGGCCAAAAGCAAACCTTTGTAGACCACGGTGCGCGTACTCATCGAGGGTACGAAATACTCGCCGCCGTGTTTGAGTTTCAGTGACTGGATTCGATGCGAAGCACTCTTGCGAATCACATAAAGCTTGCGCTCGAGGGCATCCTGAACCATCACGTCGGGGCCGCGACCGATAAAGATCTGACGAATGACGGGTTCGGAGGCCCGCACCGTCGGGCTCATTTCCATCGTTTGATCCACGGGCACGTCGCGCCAGCCGAGCACCACCTGGCCTTCCTTTTTGACCATGCGTTCGAGCTCCTGCTCGCAGGCTTGGCGGGAAGCGGGCTCCCTCGGCAGAAAGATCATGCCGACGCCATAGTCGCCGGGCGCCGGGAGTTTGACTCCGAGCGCTGCCATTTCTTCACGATAAAACGCATCCGGAATCTGAATCAGAATGCCCGCACCGTCACCGCACAGGGGATCAGCACCGACGGCGCCGCGATGATCAAGATTGTGAAGGATGAGCAAAGCATCTTCAATGATCTTGTGCGATACATGTCCCTTGATATTGGCCACAAAGCCGACACCGCAGGCGTCGTGCTCGGCATCCGGACGATACAGGCCTTTTGCGGCAGCCTCCTGCCGCACGGCTTGCGAACTAGCCATGAAGTTCTCCCTTTTGTTCGAGTTTTTTTGTTCCGGCACTGGAAAGCTTTTTTCGGCCCCGAGGAAGGCTCCGAATCGTTGTTTTATCTGGCTTTCCGAGCCAAGTTTTCTTACTGTATCGGAGATAAAGAATGCCGCAATAAAGGAATTGGTCGCTTGACAAGTTAATTGCCAAAGGCCTGATTTAGCCCAAATTTATTATTGAATTCCTCCTACAAGGTTTTATGCAGTTGGTTTCATACGCACGTATCCGCACGATTAACGAAACATCCAATCACAACACGATCGCAATGTCACAAGATCTCGCATGATCGGGTCGGAGGCTAGGGATTAGTTCCCTAGCCGACCGCCCACACCACCCACCGTGCCGTTCGGCAGTGGGCGGTTCCTAAACCGTCATTAAGGGTGATGCCTCATTCCAGACATCACCGATCGTCATCCATCCAAGTTTGCGTATCGCTTCATTCTGTAGCCCAAACTTCAGCGGTACTGCTTGAGCGTTGGCCCAGTATCGCTTCGAAGCTCTCGCGTTCGCTTGCGCGATCCACTCCTGCCCCGTTAGTTTTAGCGTAGCTTCGCGGCGTCTCCTCGACGTCCTCCACTGTTTCCAGTAAATCTGCCTGATCCGAGTACGTATCCAACCGTCCATTTCAACTTGTCGGGTCTTAACCCTTCCAATTTTGAAATAGTTCGCCCATCCTCGGATTACCGGATTGAGTTCCTCCTGATACTTAGAAGCACTCCATCCTCGACTCCTTTTGAGGATCCCCTTGACTTTCCTCTTCAAACGGTCCCAGCTTTTGGGATGCGGCACAGGCCGTACCTCAACTGGGGCTTGTTTGCTCGTCCTCCAGTTTCTGAAGCTGAAACCGAGAAACTTGCCTTCCAAGTCTGTGATCTTGATGATCTTGGTTTTCTGTTTGTTGACCTTCAGGAGCAGTTTGTTTTCGATGAAGGGAACAATATTACTTAATACCCTTGTTGCGCTCCGTTCGCTCTTACAGAACAGAACCATATCATCAGCATACCGCACCACAGGGATGCCTCTGCGCTTAAGCTCTTGGTCCAGTTCGTTCAAGAGAATATTTGCCAGAATAGGACTGCAGCACCCGCCTTGAGGGGTTCCGATGGTCGTCTGCACGGTTTTCCCGTCTTCCACCACTGGAGCTCTCAGAAATTTGTGGATCAGCGCCAATACGCGCTTATCTTTGATTTCTTTGGAGACAATCTCCAGCAGTTTTTCATGGTTCACAGTGTCGAAAAATTTCGCTAGATCCATGTCGACTACCCATCTGTACCCCATGTTCCCGTACTCGCACACCTTTCTCACCGCTTGTTGGGCGGATCGGTTCGGACGAAATCCGTAGCTCTCGTCAATAAACTTCGGTTCATAGTGTTCCGATAGCTTCTGCGCAAGTGCTTGCTGTCCCAGCCGGTCTATAACACAGGGGATGCCCAGTGGCCTCTTTTGATTCGTACCCTCCTTTGGGATGTAGACGCGACGAACTGCCTTCGGTCGGTATGTACCCGACTTAATGGACTCCGATAGTTTCTTTGCCCGATCATTTCCTAGAAGGTAGGCTCGAATATCTTCGACCCGCATGCCGTCAACCCCAGCGGCTCCCTTATTTGAGATAACCTGCCTCAAGGCTTTGTTCATGTTGGCCGATTCTGCTATGTCTTCTATCGTGACCATCAGTTCTTCGCAATGCTGAGGACTGTTTCCTCATTATTCCTTACTCCCTTTGTGCCCACCTTTCCTCTCCTTCAGTCCCGGACTGCTTCGGTTGAATC
>OGMP01000729.1_pt1 | contig 31510 bp, 25 predicted proteins | sample 1573261 | NCBI WGS metagenome assembly OGMP01 (sample SAMEA2581878, study PRJEB24529) | metagenome | biome: Human gut stool | place: China | collected 2011 | reverse complement strand
TCAGGTACTTAAAAAAAATATTTTATAATAGTGTTGCGGAATTAAGGATATATATATTAAGCATTTTGTAACCTTCAAGATATTCTTTAGGTACATCTTCATTGACTCCTGCTAACTTTCTTGCAAAAATTGCAGCCAAAACGATCTTTAGGTCAACCATCGCTTTTTCAGTCTTTATAGTTCCTATTATATCGCCAACGCATATTCCAGAACGCAACATGTTTAGAAAATCTATCTGACTGGAATTATATAAAACTATCCAATTTGCAGTTTGAACAGCAATAACCAAATAATAATTATTTATTTTTTCTACAACTATTTCTTTAGGGAAATGAAGTATATCATCGTAATCTAATTCTCCATTCATAATTATCAAGAATAATTTAAAATAAAAAAATGCCCCATTTTTTGGGGCATCAATCTTTTTGTAAACCAAAAATTAATTCTGGTTTACATCACAGCGTTTAAAGCAATACATAGCTCCTACGCGTTCTGCATCAGAAAATTTTTTTTCTGACCAGTTAAATGTAATTTTCTTTTTCATTTTTATTATTTTTTTTAGTTTATAAATAATACCTGTTCTCTATTAACTTAGTCACTAAAGTACAACAGCTTTTTAAATCTTCAATATCTATAGTCTCAACAGGACTATGCATATATCGACATGGGATACTTAATAACAAAGTACATATTCCATTACGACTAATCTGAATCACATTGGCATCTGTACCAGTTGGGCGTGCACAAACCTCCAGCTGATAGCTAAGATTTAAATTTTTCGCCAAAGATACAACTTTTTTTGTAATTTCATTGTCCATATTAGGACCAATTGCAATAACAACCCCTTTTCCCAAATTTATTTCGCCATCTCTTACCGGTGACATCCCAGGATAATCTGTTGCATGGGTTACATCTAGAACAATACAAATATCCGGGTTTATAGTAAATGCAGCAGTCTGAGCACCTCTTCCCCTAAGTTCTTCCTGAGTTGTAGCAATATAATAGATGTCATCATTGCACTCTTTTTTTGCAAGTTTCTGAGCTATAGAAACTATTGCAGAAAGAGAACACCTATTATCCATAGCCTTACCTATCAACTTATTTCCTTGCTGATACGCTAATGATTCTAATGTTCCTACATTACCAATTTCAACTAGTTTTAGAGCCGAATCTTTATTGTCAACATTAATATCAATCCATAAATCTTCGGGATTTAAAGATTGTTTAGAACCAGACTCCTTCTGAAGATGAATAGGTTTAACACCTATACAACCCCTAACAATATTATTATCGACACCTTTAATCAAAACGGTTCTACCAGGAAGAATATTGGTATCTATTCCACCAATTTCATCAAAATACAAATAACCATTGTTATCAATATATGTCACTATAATTCCTATTTCATCAGCATGAGCTGTTATCATTATTTTTTTTCGTTTATCCCCACAGCCATACTTTACTGCTACAGCATTACCTATATTTGTAAGATTTATTTCATCTACATATTGCGATATTTCTTTGCACCATACGTCAATAACTTCTTTTTCATAACCAGAAGGTGCAATTATACTCGATATATGTTTTAAAAAACTTACATTAAACTCCATAACACCAATTTTTAATTGCAAATTTAAAGAAATTAATTGGAAAAACCTTGCAGCAAATCCAATTATAATCAAACTATGGCAAGTAATTTTACTACTTTCATATAAAATACATATTCCATAGTAAAAATTCAGGATTTTTTCGAATTTAGAAAATAAAATAACTATATAAAAATTTTTAAATATTATCATATTATTAGTGCCTTTACAAAATCTTTTGGGCTATTGTTTTTTTATCTATAATATTTATATTATATTGAAAATGCAAAAACAAAGATGTAACAAAAAATTTTTCAACTTAATGAAAATAGCCAAAGTAAAATATTATAAACAAGTTCGAGATAAGAAATATTAAAAAAGTTCAAATCATAGAGTATTCTCCTTTATTACAATTGATGACTCCGACTTATTATCAAAGAAACAACATGCTACCTTTATGGTTTCTGTGCCTTATACCGTCATCACATGGTGATGGAATATGCAGATTTATTGAAAATTCGATACTCAGATTCATCGACAATACAGAATAATTCAGTAACTTTGTATTTGGTTATCATCGCTCGTACTATTTGTAACTATCTTATTTTCAATCATAAAGATACAAAATACTTGCGAAACTGCCAATTCTTATTTATGTTATTTTATCCCAAAATCGTGTAAGCTATGAATAGAAACAATTATCCCAAAGGAAGTAAAGGCATGATTCAATTATTGGTTGAAGAACATAAAGATTTGTTGGATAAGGTGCTTGGTATTAAGCTCAACTGGATATGCCCGATTAAGGAGGATAATTTTAAAGAACTTCAACTGAACGGAGAAAAGATGTGTGGCGAACTTGGATTATCTAGCGAAGATTTCAAAGATTTTTGGCCGACAAGACAACCGCAATGGGATGGTATAGCAAAAGACGAAAATAATAATCTATATCTTATAGAAGCTAAATCGCACTTGGATGAAATATGCCTCGGAAACCGTGAGCCTGACGGCTCTAATCAGGATCAGAACAAAAATTACGGCATGAAAATAAAAAGTCTGTTATGCATTAAAAAACATTATAACTCAAACGAAGAAAATAAATTATGGCTGCACAAATACTATCAGATTTCAAACAGACTGGCGTTTTTGAAAAAGATGAAAGAACTGTCTAAGAACAAGAAAACAGACTATAATGATGTTAAACTTATATTTCTTAACTTTAAAAATGACACCACATGGGGTAAAAAGGCCGTAAAATGCGACGAATGGATAAAGAAATATAATAAAATTTGGGATAAACTGGGTGTTAATAAAAACATGTTGGAAGAGGATGGTGTGCTGATTATAGATATAGACGGTAAGGATTTCTAAGAAAACATGCAAGAGACTGATTCTGATTAAACAAAGAATGTATGTCTGCAATGGCGATTGTACAAGTCATGAAAGTTTTAGTCATGTTATCTTACTTCAATTTCTTGATTTATCGAATAATCCAAACTTTCTAAAGAATAATATCAACATGCGGGCATAAAGCCATGAAAAGCAACACCACGTTTAGCGCTTGAATAATAACCTTAACCGTATGTCGTCACAAAGAAAAATACACGGCAAACAATGAAGAGCATGAATATAAACTAAATAACTTAGTTAAAAATGATGTATTCTGTACTACATTCTTATATTTTCGCTATATTTGCATAACATGAACAGAAATTTGCCTTCTGCATAAAGAAAAGAATATATCGCTAAAATAAAAATTATATTGCCATGAAAATCATCAGTCTTATACTATTGCTAATGGTCCTGACGGCAGCCTCAGCCAGAGCCGACAATAACGCAACAGAAGCGCTGGGCGACAGTTGCATGAAAATAAACGACACGTTCAACGCCATGAGATATTACGGAGAGGCGCTGCAGACAGACAGCTCAGACGCGATAAAGGAAAAAATGGCGCACTGCCTGTTTATGCGCGGCGAATACCGCAAATGCGCGTCAATGCTCGAAGCCACGGCAAGGAAAGGCACAGACAGTCTGAGCCTGGAGACGATGCGCCGTCTGTTTGACTGCTACAGATATATGGACAACACGGCAAAACAGATAGAATGGGGCAACAGGTTGCTGAGCAGGTGCCCAATGGACGGCATCGTGACGGCATATATGGCACGCATATACAACAGCGACGACAATATATCGTCGCCGCAGAAGGCTTATGACATTACGGCCAGATATATGCAGACAGACTCTGCGTGTCTGCCCGTGCTGCGCGAATATGCCGACGCAAACTTCCTGATGCGCGACTACGACAAGGCAATAAATGCATATAACAGGCTGCTTGAACTCGGCGACTCTACCTACAACACGGTCTACTCGCTCGGCATGGCCTACATGCAGACGGGCAAGAACCTTATGGCACGCAGATGGCTCACCAAGGCAGCCGAAAAGAGCAAGATGCAAAATGCGGGATGCCTTTACCGGCTCGGCATCGTATGTGTTGACATGGACAGCGTGGCCGAGGGCATTGACTATCTGGAAAAATCAATCGAACTGATGGAGCCCGACCATACGGTGCTGTTCGTAGTAAAGCGCGTATTGGGCGAGGGCTACTACAAGCAGGGCAAATACTGGTCGGCAATATACGCATGGCGTGAGGCGCTTAAACTTAACCGCAACAGCATGGCCACGATATTCAACACGGCGCAGGCATACGGACTTGTGGGCAAGCACGACATGGAGAAGGCCTACTACAGAACTTTCCTGAGCATGGCGGCATTGGTGAAGCCCAACAAGGAGCTTAACCAGATGGTGGAACAGGCCGAGACCGCAGTGGGAGTGAAGGAGAACTTCAACGGAAACATAATAAGCCTGCCTGCAAACTGACCATGCCGGCTGCCTAAAACGGGCAGACGCCACGTCGGCACATAATAGAGACAGCTTATCTCAGATTAATACAATACTAATTAAATATTTAAGCCTATGAAAAGAAATCTTTATTTTGTTTCTCTCTTCCTGTTTTTCTTCTCATTAAAAGGCATTGCGGCCATTCCTGAAGGGGCAATACCATTTATCTTTGACAGGCATCTGTATTTTCAGTGTACGCTTAATGACACCATACCTGTTACCCTAATTTATGACACCGGGGCTGATTTTCTCTACTTAGACCAAGATTATCTGAAATTAAATAATCTTCAAAATGCTTTCGGCAGAAAAGGCAGGGCCAAAATCGGGGGAGCAGGCAACAGCGGACCTCAAAGCGTAGAGATATTCATCGAGCCCGTCAAGATTCACTGCGGTGATATGGAATATCAAAACAAGATTACTCCTATAATTAAGCTGCGTGACATTCTCGGCAGACATACCGACGGCTTGTTAGGCAACACTCACCTACTGACATCTCCTTTGGAAATCAATTTTAGCGAAGGATACATAAAACAGCTTAAAAAACCGTTTAAAGATGATTTGCTTGATAACTATATAAAACTTGACGCACGATTTGAGAAAAACCGTATTGATGTAAAGACCAAACTTCAGATTGACGAGAAGAACACATTGGAAGGATGGTTCAGAATGGATTTAGGATGTGGATCCTCAATCAGTCTTACTAACGAGGCAGCATCTTCTCTGAATATTGATGACATACCGAAAGCATACTTCAGGACACAAGCCGGCGGCATTGGCGGCGGCTCTGACCTGTTTATTATAAGAGCCGCGCAATTCTGTATGACAGATACACTTAAAGACATCGTAATAGATTATTCTGTTAATGAAAAAGGCGCTCTGTCATTTGGCAAGCCATATTTAGGTCTGATTGGAAATAAAATATGGTCGTTATACGATATTGTCTTAGATCCGGAAAACTCTTCAGTGTGGGTGAAACGCAACAAGAATAAAGGAGTGTACATGCAATCATCCGTAACCCATATGGCAACTTTTGACCGCACGGATATTTATGAAGGATGGATAGTGAACGGATTATACAAAGGCGGAATAGCAGAAAAGGCCGGTATTGAAATTGGAGATATAATCATAGCCATAAACAACCGTCCGGTAAAAGAAATAACATGGGAAGAACAACGAAAGGGGCTAAACCTTAATGGAGAAGTTGAATATACCGTCAAAAAAGCCGACGGAAAGATAGTTTGCTATACATTACACGTTGACAAACAGATAATCTGATTTAATGCCTGACTAAATATTAAGTTTTTTATAATCGGGAGAGAAATTCTTATTTTTATAGGAATGAAGCTAAGATAGCCCTATTGCCGTTTTATATTGAATATCTTGCCGTCCGATATTTTCTAGACATAGCCCGTTATGCCTGCCAAATAGCAGACGGCAAGACAGCAATATCTAAAAAAGATGGAAGGAAACATCACTCTGCATGCAGAAACAAACCATATACCGGCTTACGACCGATAAAGGTTAAACAGGCTCTTGGGCAAATATGATAAAAATATGAAAAACTGTTTGAGTGTTAGCATTTTATTAGTATCTTTGCAGACAGAATTTTAAGCAAATCACAATAAGGATTATTCCGTTGTGAAAACATTGAGGCTGGCTCGTCGTCCTTTAACGGCGGGCATTTTTTATAATGGCCGAAAGGCTTTGACAAATGGGTATTGACAACAAGATTTCACTATAAGTTATGGACACTAACATTTCCGACTATGAGATAATGGCGCCCGTGGGCAGCCGCGAGAGCCTGCAGGCAGCACTGCAGGCAGGTGCCGACTCAATTTATTTCGGCATCGAGAAGCTGAACATGAGGGCTCACTCGGCAAGCACGTTCACCATTGACGACCTGCGCGAGATTGCAGCTACGTGTGGCGAAAGGGGCGTAAAGACTTATCTGACGGTGAACACCATCATCTATGACGACGACATAGAGCTGATGCACCAGATTATCGACGCTGCCAAGGAGGCCGGCATATCGGCCGTGATAGCAAGCGACGTGGCCGTGATGACCTACTGCCAGAAGGTGGGCCAGGAGGTGCACCTGTCTACACAGCTTAACATAAGCAACATCGAGGCGCTGAAGTTCTACTCTCAGTTTGCCGACGTTGTGGTGTTGGCGCGCGAGCTGAATATGGAGCAGGTGGCAAAGATACATGAGCAGGCTGAGCAGATGAACATCTGCGGACCGTCTGGCAAGAAGATACGCATAGAGATGTTCTGCCACGGCGCGCTGTGCATGGCCATCAGCGGCAAGTGCTATCTGAGTCTTGACAACGCGTCGCGCTCGGCAAACCGCGGAGAGTGCATGCAGCTGTGCCGCCGCTCGTACATCGTGACAGACAAGGAGACAGGCACGGAGCTGGAGATTGACAACAAATATATAATGAGCCCGAAAGACTTGAAGACGGTGCGCTTCATCGACCGCATGATGAAGGCCGGCGTAAGGGTGTTCAAGATTGAGGGCCGTGCGCGCGGCGCTGAGTATGTCTACACCGTGGTGAAATGCTACAAGGAGGCCATACAGAGCGTGCTTGACGACACGTTCACCGAGGAGAAGAAGGACGAGTGGGACGAGCGCCTGGCAACGGTGTTCAACCGCGGATTCTGGGACGGCTACTACCAGGGACAGCGCCTTGGCGAATGGAACAAGAACTATGGCTCTAACGCCACTGAGCGCAAGGTTTACGTGGGCAAGGGCGTCAAGTATTTCTCTAAGCTCGGCGTGGCAGAGTTTACGTGCGAGGCGTGCGAATTCTCTGTAGGCGACAAGATGCTTATAACGGGTCCTACCACGGGCGTGATGTATGTAACCGTAGAGGAGATTCACGACGACACTCATGCCGTTGAGACAGCGCAGAAGGGCACCCGAGTATCGTTCCGCGTGCCTGACAAGGTGAGACCGAGCGACAAGCTGTTTAAGCTGGTTAAGGTGGAGCCGAAGTATTGATTTTTCTTAGGAGTTAAAGGAGTTAGAGTAGTTAACGGAGTTAAAGTCAAATGCTTTTCTTCTTGGGAGTTAAGGAGTTAGAATCAAATGACTTGTTGACATAAAACAACTTTGCATTTGGATTTTTCACTTTTCGTTTTTCACTTTCATAAGACGGAAGTTAAAGTAAAATGACGTGATTAGCCTATATGCTAAATTAAAAAAATATTTGCTGTTTATATTATGTGGTCGATAGAGCAACTTAAATACTGCAAAGAGTCGGAAGACAAAGTGGAGTTCAAGAAAGGTGAACACGGAAACGTAGCCTATGACGGAGGCTCGCGACTGAAACCTTCGGAACGCCGCCGCTGCATATTGGGTTATGTTACCGCCTTATGCAACGAAAAAGGCGGTTCGCTCGTAATCGGCATGGAAGATAAGTATCCGCATAAAGTTGTAGGAACAAGACAGAATGAAAACAGCACGGGCGAACTGGAGGCAAACATATACCGCGACACAGGCATAAGACCGAAAATATACGAACTGTATGAAGATGAAGCCGAAAAAAAAGGCCGTGTTCTCGTGATAGATGTTCCGTCACGACCGGCAGGAACAGTATTCAAGTTTGAAGACGTTCCACTAATGAGAGTAGGCGAAGAACTGAAACCTATGTCGGATGAAGTTTATCTAAGTATTATTCAGGAAAATGAGCCCGACTTTTCACAACAGATTTGTCGTGATGCCACTTTAGATGAATTAGATCCTGACGCATTGTCTGTTCTTAAGGAAAAATATGCAAAGAAACAGAACAATCCGATATTTCTCACACTCAGCAACAGACAGATTCTTAGCGACCTGCAACTGATAACTGATGAAGGAGTAACCAATGCCGCCGTGATATTACTCGGCAAAGAGAATTTTATCAAGCGTGTATATCCCCAGGCATCAGTGATGCTTGAATACCGCCATTCAGAATCGCAAATAACCTTCGACAACAGGATATCCTATTCACAGCCGTTCTTTATAATGATAGACAGGCTGTGGCACGACATAGACCTGCGCAACGGTAAGTTCCAGATTAAAGAAGGACCATACATCTTTGATGTTCCTTATTTCAACGAAGAGGTTATACGCGAATCCATAAACAACGCGATAACCCACAGAGACTACACCCGGCACAGTGAAACCGTGATCAAGCAATATCCGCAAAAACTTATTGTTACTAATGCCGGAGGTTTTCCTCATGGCGTAACTATTGACAACATCCTCACCGTACCAAGCACACCCAGAAACCGCCTACTGGCAGATGTCCTGTCAAAAACAGGTATTGTAGAGCGTTCCGGTCAGGGCATAGACAAGATATTCTACAGAACATTGTCTGAAGGAAAAGAAGCTCCTGACTATTCAGGCAGTGATGCATTCAACGTTGAACTTATATTGTCGGCCATAATCCAAGACAAGGCCTTTGCCCTTTTCATAGAATCAGTACAGCAGAATCTTGCCGAAGACAATAAATTGTCTGTCTTTGAAATTGTTGTTTTAGACAAAATAAGAAGAAATGAAAAAACTACAGCTTTAGACAAGGCTGTAATAAAGCAACTTATGGACAGAAGCCTGATAGAAAAGCGCGGAAAGACCAATGGCATACATTACATATTATGCCGGAGTTACTACGAATTTACAGGAAATACGGCAGAATATTCAAAAAAGAGCGACTGGAACACTTCACAGGTTACATCGATAATTATACCATTCCTCACAAAATATAACAAAGCCAAAATGGGAGACTTTGTGAAACTTCTTGACGGGCATCTTACAAGACGCCAGGTAAGAGTTTATATACAACACATGGTTGACCAAAATATCCTTACTGCAAGCGGTAAAGGTTATGGCACATATTACGAAATAAGCAACAATTATAAAAGGAACTCCGTGCTTATTGACAAGGCGTTCATCTTAGGCATTGAGGAACTGAAGAAGCGCGGAGAACTTAAATGGCCAAATAATGACCAAGAGAAAGATGACAAATAAGTCATTATAACGTGTAAGTATTTAAATATCAGACAATTAAAATGACCATGATAATATGGCCATGATATAAGATAAAATAATAAACTGTTTACAAACACATAAAAAACAAAGGATATTATGACAATAAATGAAGCACAGGACGAGGTGATTGAGGAGTTTTCTGACTTCACCGACTGGATGGACAAATATCAGTTGCTCATTGACCTGGGCAACGAACAGAAGCCGCTCGACGACAAGTATAAGACGGAGAGTAACCTCATTGACGGCTGTCAGAGCCGCGTGTGGCTGCAGGCTGACTATGAGGACGGCAAGATTTATTTCACGGCTGAGAGCGACGCACTCATCGTCAAGGGCATCATCGCCCTGCTGATACGCGTGCTGAGCGGACACACACCGCAGGAGATTCTCGACACAGACCTCTATTTCATCGACCGCATCGGTCTGAAAGACCATCTCTCGCCCACCCGCTCAAACGGTCTGCTGGCCATGGTCAAGCAGATCAGAATGTATGCGCTGGCGTTCAAAGTTAAAAACTAAAAGTGAAGAGTGAAGAATTCATTTGAATTGACAATTCATAATTCTTAATTCACAATTCATAATTTCCGCCTTCTTGGTCAAATCATAATTTTCAATTCTCAATTATCAATTCTCAATTTGAATCGATGCGCAAGTTAAAGGTTACGGAGATGAACCGTCTGACGGTAGACGAGTTCAAGAGTTCTGAGAAGATGCGGCTCATCGTGGTGCTCGACGACGTGAGGAGCCTGTATAACGTAGGCTCGGTGTTCCGCTCATGCGACGCTTTCCGCGTAGAGGCTGTGTGGCTCTGCGGCATCACGGCATGTCCGCCGCACGTAGAGATACACAAGACGGCGCTCGGAGCTGAGGACAGCGTTGAGTGGCGCTACTTCAAGACGGCTGCCGAAGCCGTAAGCGAACTGCACGCCATGGGATGCAAGGTGATGGCCGTGGAGCAGTGTGAAGGCAGCACCATGCTCAACGAGTTTGTGCCTGACGCCGGCCAACGCTATGCCGTCGTGCTGGGCAACGAGGTGAAGGGCGTGCGCCAGGAGGTGGTTGACGCCAGCGACGGATGCCTTGAGATACCGCAATTCGGCACAAAGCACTCGCTCAACGTGTCGGTAACGGCAGGCATCGTGGTGTGGCACTTCGCGCAGGAGCACATCAAATCAGCAAAGCAACAGCAATAATGCCACGGCACCGCAATAAGCGGCGGCATAACACAGAACACATACGGCCCTGAAGCCGGCCGAAATAAAACAACGTCCGCAGATTCTGCCTGATGCAGACATCTGCGGACGTTGTATTTTCTATCTTGCTAATATAATCCTATCTGTTCCACACCTTTACAGAGCCCAGCCTTGTAGAGATGATGTATGCACCTGCCGGCATGCTGCTGATGCTTATACCCTCCTGCGAGTTATATTTCTTCATGTCCATCAGCACGCCCGTCTGGCTGTACACTCTTACAGGCTCGTTTTCAGCCACGCCCGTCAGGCGCACTCTGCCGTCGGCATAAACAGCCTGCACCATGTCCTTCACAGCCGGACGTATCACGTTGATTCCGGTAGATGCCACAGGAGCATATTCCATCACAAGCTCGTCATACACAGCCATCTCGCCCGTGTTTCTGTCCGTCTGATAAACGATGTTTGAGAGTATGGCGTTCTTCGAGTTGAGATAAACCGTTCCGTCCCACTCGTTCTCCACGGGATAAAGCGTGTTGACAGTCTCGAGCGACAGGTCGTGTGTGTATTCATCACGGCTCGACGGCTGCTCCTTCACTTCGCTGTATGTCATCCATTCCACAATGTTTCCGGCTTCGTCATACGTGCACACCTCGCCTCCGGCCGGCATCTTCGCGCCGGTGAAGAAGTCGCCAATGGTGCTTATCTTCTCAACCATACGGTCCTTGTCGTCATAAATATACTTCGTGCCGCTCGAGAACGTCATCTCATCGCCGAAGAACGACGAATAGACATTCTCCTCGTCCAGACGTCCCTTGTCGTCATAAGTATAGATCACCTCCTCGAATTTCTCCGTCAGCGCCTCGTCAACGTAGGTGTTGCGCTTAACGAGCTTGTCGCCTTCGTAGACATACTCATAGACACCGCCAAGTTCAAACTCGCCCTTCTTGCGGTTAAGGTTATAGTTGGCACGGCTTAAGATGCGTCCGTTCTCGTCGTAAGTGTATCTCACCTGCGTAGAATATGTATAGAAGTCGTCGCCCGAGAACTTCTGGTATCCCTTCTCGAGCACCTCGTTTCCGTTTTCGTCATAAATATATTTCAGCGTATAGTCGTAGATAAAGCCTGCCAGTTCGCGATACTGCACCGCACTGTCTACACGGCCGTTGGCATCGTCGTAGAAGTATTTGTAATAGTCGTTAGTGTGCTTCGATGTTATTCCGGTCAGCTTATATTCATACTGCTGGGCAAATGATGCCGAAGAAAACAATACAGCGATGATAATGGAGATAAAATTTCTGTTCATAATGCGTTTGATTTAGAGGTTATACATGTTGTTTCTTAAAAGCTATAGCATTCCGAAAGCAAATATAAGCAAAATTTCATAAAAACAAAAGATATTTTGTAAAAATGTGATAATCTTTTACAAAATCAGCCCTTAAAGTTAAAATTAGTCGTCATAACAATACAATTTGCAGGCAATTTCAAGGCAAAAGATCTGTCAGCCGCCGCATTGTTTCTATCCATTCAGCCCCAGCGTGCCCTCAGCCGTCCCTATGCTCTTTGCCGGCATCATGCCGTACAACATTTTTTGGGGCGTAACACACCATGCCAAAGAAAACATCCGGCGGCACCCTGCCATACATGAAACCGCAAACACAATATCTTATATTCAGAATACAGCCTGTATTTTAACCCCAATCTGTTATTATAATCCGGCCGGTATTTTTGCTTTAATACCGAGCGGAATTTTCATTTGACGTTCCGCAGGCGTGGCTGATATGCCAAGAAGAAGCCGACAAAAGACGGACGACGAAGGCAGGAATAAGCCGAACAGGCTGAGCTATATGCTGCCTAAGAAGCGTTTTGAGACAATAAATGCGGCAGCCCGGACACTTGTCCCGACTGCCGCATTCAACGCGTCATACCGCATTATATTATATCACGTCAGGCACCTGCCGCGCCCTGACTTATTATGTCTATAAGTATAGGCTTCATTCCGCCGACGAAACATTCAACGGCGATGACCATAAGCAGAAGGCCCATAAGGCGCATCATTACGTTGTTGCCCGTCTCGCCGAGCACGCTCACAAGGCGCGTGGAGGCGCGCAGGATGAATTATGTAAGCACGTAGATAAACACTATCGAGCCTATCAGTATGCTCTTCATCGTTATTGTATGGGCGTCGCTCATCAGCACGATGGTGTTGGCTATGGCGCCCGGACCGCAGAGCATAGGTATGCCCAGCGGCGTTATCGATATGTCGTTGGCATAGGTCTTTATCTCGTCAGAGTTGAGCTTCACGTGTGTGTAGCGTGCCTGCAGCATGTCGTAGCCTATCTTGAAGATTATCACGCCGCCGGCTATGCGGAAGCCGTTGGTGGATATGCCGAAGAACATGAAGATAAACTGGCCGGCAAAGGTGAACACGATGAGGATGATCAGCGCCGTGATGGTGGCGCGCTTTACGATAGACTGGCGCTGCTCCTCGCTCATGCCCTGGGTCATGGTAAGAAACACGGGCATCGTGCCGAGAGGATTGGCAAGCGTGAAGATTGACGTGAGGCACAACAGTGCGTAAGGAAGTAATGTTTCCATGGTTTTTTAAATTTTTCTGCAAATTTATAAATAAATTAATAATAAAGACATAAATGTCATGAAAAATAAAAATAATAACCGCCCAATGATTATTTCGGCTGCGCGTGCCGGCAAATACAGCCGCCCAAAAAGCACACAGGACAGCGCCGCAAGGGCGCATATTAGGGGTTTCCCTATGCAATTTAGGCCTTTTCCTTTTGACATCTCGCCATTTTTTAGTTTCTTTGCACCAAGTAAACAATATTCAGAAACTTATGAGCACGAAAACAATTAAGAGATTTGCCATAGCCGCACTGGCAGCAACAGCACTCTCACTGCCGGCATCGGCACAGAATTATTGCCACAGCCGCTACTACAACGAGAGCACCGGAAGACTGGAATATTCTTACGGACGCCACGACAGCGGACTGGGCACGGGCAACATGTATTACGGTTTCCGCATAGGCCCGGCGTTCTCAACGGTCAACTCTGACGACCCAACGCTCGACGGCAGCGACTCGCAGACAGGCCTGACCGTAGGAGCAGTGGTGGGCATTCCGCTGTCGGCCGACATCCCGCTCTACCTTGAGCCGGGACTCTTCTACACCGAGAAGGGCGGAAAGAAGGACATAATAAACGACATGGGCGAGAAGAAGAAGATGACCTACGACCTCAACTACATAGAGGTGCCAATAGTGCTGAAATACATTTACAGCGTCACCGACCACTTCTCCGTGCAGCCGCAGTTCGGCGGATATCTGGCATGCGGCGTGGGCGGCAAGATGAAAAACTATGACGAGCGCAAGGCCTTCAGCTCGTTCTCCGACGATGCCTTCCAGCGCTTTGACGGAGGTCTGCGCGTAGGATGCGGCGTGGCTTACGACCTGTTCTACTTCGACATAACATACGACATCGGTCTGTCTAACATCTGTCACGACACATTCGACACGTCGCACAACGGATGTCTGTCGCTCAACTTCGGCGTAAACTTCTAAGTCTGCCGATGCCATTTAAAAGTGTGTACCCGGACGCATGCCGCAAGGCATGACGACAACATATCACAATTTATTTTATAATGTTATTTTAAACTGAGGCTGCCTGCCCGCAAGGGTCACGGCGGCCTTTTTCGTTGACAGCCTTACGGGCTGCGCCACCGCCCGTAAGACAAGCGGTCAGCCCAGCCCAAATCCGGCGTTATTGTTCAGCCAGAATTTTTGCCTCATAACAATCCCGACGCACATAACAACACACCCCACAATGCGCCCCACATGAAGCCTCTGTCAGGCCGAACCGCAACAGCCTCACTACACCAGTCTGCCTTCTGCCATAGAGCGCTCCGCCTGCAGCAGCCACTCCTTGCGCCATACGCCCCCGGCATATCCCGTCAGGCTGCCGCCCGAACCGATAACGCGGTGGCAGGGCACTATGAGCGACACGGGATTGCGCCCTATCGCCGCCGCCACGGCCCTCACAGCCCCAGCGCCACACTCGCCGCAGGCAGCCATGCGCAGCGTCAGTTCCTTGTATGTCAGCGTAGTTCCGCATGGAATGTCCATCAGCCTGCGCCACACGAGACGGCTGAACGGCGTGCCCATAAGGCTCAGCGGCGGCACAAACTGCGGCTCATGGCCGCTGAAATATTCGTCGAGCCATCTCACGGCAAGCCTCAACACGGGCACGTCTGCCTCTTCGGTCCTACCGGTCAGCGTGCTGCCGTAGTGCTTCTGTCCGTCAAACCACAGCCCCGTAAGCCTCCCGTCGCGGCATGCCAGGGTTATCTCTCCCAGCGGCGAATGATATTTGCATGTAAATGAAATGTCGCTCATGCGGATATGTTTTTACCTGTTAAACAATTAATGCGGCACCACAGACTGCCCGTTTACATGCCCGGCGCCACATTTCATAATAATATATGGCACGACAGAAACAGGCTCAACATACCAGAAAGCCTCATGCCGCCATACGGCTTTACTAATTCCACAAACAGCTGCGTTTGCTCTCAGCCACGAATCTTCGCAGCAGGAAGGTCAGAAAATATGGAAATGTATAGAATTTGCCGTTGAATCCGATGTTCCTGTAGCCCAGTTTGATGCCATACTTCACGTCATTATATTTGTCGTCATTCAGCAGTCTGTTCAGCGAAGCCGTAGCCCCGTCGTTGGCTTTCACCTCCACCGGTATGAGCGAATCGGCGTCCCTTATAAAGAAGTCCATCTCAAGAGCCGGCCTGTCGCTGTGATAGTAAAACAGCCGGTAGCCCTGCTTTACGAGCATGTCGCCTACGATATTCTCGTATATCGCCCCTTTGTACGTGCCTAGATTCCTGTTTGCCCTCAGGTCTTCCTGTGCCTCCTCGTCGAGCGAGGCTATCAGCAGTCCTGTGTCCTTAAAGTATATCTTGTACATCTTTGGGTCGTAGTTGCCTTTCAGCGGCAGCTCGGGCTGATTAAGACAGTAGCACACGTTAACCACTCCGGCATCGGCGAGCCATTCAACGCATCCCATATAGTCTCTGTTGCGCGCGTTTCTGGCTATCTTGGTTATCTGAAACCGCTTGTTCTCCTTTGCCAGGAAGGTCGAGATATGGTTATACACCGCCTTCACCTTTGCCTTGTCCAGGCCTTCAACATATTTTGTTATGTCCTCCTCATAGTCTTTCAGCAGCTGGCGCTGAATGTCGAGCGTGCCGCTGAAATTCTTGTTTCTTACATACGTGCTGACCACTTCGGGCATGCCTCCGATTATGACATAGTCGCGGAACAGGCTCATCAGTGTGTCCATCTGCAGTTCAGACAGAGGTCTTACATCAAGCATGTGACTTAGCAGGTCGGCCGTGAACTCGTCGTTATAGCCCATTGCCCACAAAAATTCCTCAAAGTCCATCGAGTGCATCTCGTAGTTCTCTTTATATCCCACGCTGTTAGATTCTATCTCATTGTAGCTTATCCCCATGAGCGAGCCTGAGCAGATTACGTCGAAACGGCCGTCGAGCTTAAAAAACTTCAGCGATGTGGCGCAGTTGGGGCACGCCTGAAGCTCGTCGAAGAAAAATATGGTATTGCCGGGAATAAACTTCAGTTCAGGATTCAGCAGTGATATATTCTTCAGTATGGCGTCCACCTCAAATCCGTCGTTGAATATCTCACGGTATTTTTTCTGCTCGATAAAGTTTATCTCTATCACGCTTGCATAATTCTGACCGGCAAACCACTCTACTGAGCGCGTCTTGCCTATCTGCCTGGCGCCCTTTATGATAAGAGGCTTCCTGTCTGGTCTGTTTTTCCAGTCAGTCAGATATTTGTCAATCTTTCTTTTCAGCAACTTCTCCATATCCATAAACGTCTTGATACATCTGCAAATATAGTAAATTTCACATTTTCCGCATCATAAAAACCCATATTTTTCACACTTTCCGTGCCATATTACCCCATTATTTTCACATTTTCCATACAATATACAGCCATAAATTTCACACTTTCCGCATCCAAAAGGCCTACAAATTTCACATTTTCCACTTATTAAGACCAAAAGTAATCAGCTGTATAAGCAGACTAAGCCAACAGACGATACTTATTCTGACAGTATCTGTGTAATGACATCATGAAGGTCGTGCGGCACACCACACATCGTGGCGCCGCCGCATTTTGTAAATATTTCAGACAAAATCCATACCGTTTGACGCCTTCAGAATGCCCATGCTCCTCACGTCTCCGCGATTTTGCCTGAAAAACGTCAAAAAACGAGCACTCACACTAAAGCATTGACATACAGACATTTAAGTCATTTTGAAAGCAAAAGCCGCAGTGTTAAAATATATTACTCTGCCACTTTCGTTGCAAAACCCATAGGTTTACGCTCCAAAAGCAGTGCTATTGCAACGCAAAACAAGCCCTTCCATGCCCCAAAAACATCATCCTCACACACTCTTTAGCCGCACAAAAGCAAACATAAGTTAAAACAAAGACACTCAGCACGCCACTTCTTTAACATCCATTAAAGTCTTCTTCTCCAGATTACAAAAAAATTTTGTCCTGACTTTTTACCGCGTTTTTAGTTTTTGTATGAAAGTAGTGAAATTATTTGTTGATACAATATGGGCAAATTTTATTATCAATGACAATAACGTTCCAGAAGAGACAAAAGCAGGGCAAATTCGGACAATTACCATAACTATAGAATTTTGTTTTTTACATAAACAAGCACAAAAAATCAATATAATCTGCCAAATCACATTAAATTTTAGAGATTTGGCAAATTATAGTTTATTTTTAATCAAGAATAGCTCAGATCAATATAAATATTATCATTGATTAAAATCAGCATTTATCCTATTATTCGATGCAATATGTGTACATCTTTGATTATCAATAGTATGGCGCTCTAAAATGTACAGCCAGCAAGTTGGCAAGTATCTGAGAATGTGCAAGTTAATGATTTTTAGCTTCATTCTCGGCTTATACCTACATTTTGAAAAGTAAGTGTAATTTCTTGAATATCAAAATTGCGGTACAAAGACTTGTGGATAATACCATTTTTGATGAGAAAAGGTACAAAAATAGCTCTGAAACCGAATGGTAATCAGAGCCATCTTTGCATTAAATATTATTCTTCATCTTCATCACAAATATCAGACCTAAATTCAAAAATTAGTTCCGAGGAAGGAATATTACATTCTTCAAATAAACCATGCAGAATATTTATCTTTGTCTGTGTACTATTATCAGTCCATAAGTACATATTTGGTCCAAGCTCTCTTCTCCATGATTCTGGGGTTGTTGAAAATCCAGATTTTTCATTTGCACATAACCACTCAATAGTAGAGCGCCTTTTCAATAAAATGTGATTGCATACCTGAATCAGCATGTCTTTCCAAGTGTTTACTGTGTATCGAACTCCATATAGGATGTATGCTTGCAGTTTTTTACCTGTAAATTCAAAATCATCATCTTCTAATGATGCTGATTCTGCCTCTTGCTTAATAGGCTTGAATGTGGTTGACGGCATCGGCCATAATTTCATAAAAACGCCCAATAGTTCCTTTTGCCTCTCTTTCAGTTCATCCTCAGTCCATTTATCACAAGATTTGACATAATTGTTTAATCTGAAAGCACTCTCTTTAAACCCTTTCTCCATATCTCTCTTCTCAAGGAATGTAAGGTTACTGTATTGTGAGTTATAGGCTGTTAGTGTAAGGTTAGCCATAGTGTGAAGATATGTCTGGTGTATGCGTTCCCATTCTGGGCCTAAATCTTTTTTCCATTGATCCGAAAGCGTCTGAGGCATTATGTGCTCAATGGAAATTTTCTTCTCTGAAAGTCCTTTTACAACATCATGGCGTTCATTATTATCCCTGTTTTCCAAACGTTCCAATATGAACATTCGTGCATTTGCCGGAATCTTGTACACTTGGCGTGTGGCAAAGTCCGTTTTAACATCCTCGTCACTGGGGAAAATAGACGAACGTCCCTTCTTGAGTAGGATATATGTCAAGACATCAATATAAGCAGGCTTGTTGTCACTTACAACTTTACCTATATGGTTTAATACGTCTCTATGTAAAGTGGCAAATACTTTGTTTAAGGCATTTGACGGAAGGTTACATATTATGCGGCGTGCCCAATAGGACTCAATTACATCTATGACCCTGCAGATTTCACTTTCAGGCAAATCGTTTTTTGAAGCATAATCAAAAAAAGCCATAAAGAAAGGATATGCAATTGTTGAATCAAGTGTTCGTAATTGACTTAGCTTTTGATTCAATTTATCGGTTCCGGCTTTTGCATTATCTATTTGACTATATATTTTAGCATAATGGTGCATATCCTCAAGCAAATCAGCTCTTGCCATATTGTTTCCTTCAGCATACTCCTTAAATATAAAATAAATTTTATCTATACGACCTATTTTACCTTGCTTCATAGTGAGATAATCGCGCACAAATGAAGAAGGATCATACTTTGTAAAAACTTCTATAGGATTCCAAAAACGGTTATAGAGATAATCTTGTTCTGTTGGGGAAAGAGACATTAATAAATAGTTGCGTATCTTATCAGCTTCACTTAGGTCAAGTCCTGTTGAGTTGAGACTTTCAAAAATCAATTGAGGATCGTCATCTGCATCTAGACGAATATTTATGACTTCCAATTTCTTAATTGTTTCAAACAATTCGTCAATTGTAAGTCCTGAACGTATGACCCTATCATAGAAAAAATCATAATTTCGCGTAACATTAGATTCTTTAATGTATTGTTCTCTTGATTTATATAGCAAAGCATCGAATGCTTCCATATCCTTTTTGATCGGTTTGAGTTTTACCTTGCGTTCGTCTTCTTGGTACTCATCCACAAGGTATCGCTTGAATATTTTTTCAACCAATTTGGAATCTACTGCCTCTATCAATCCCTCTTTTTTTGCATTGACCATAGCAATCAGCAACAACGAAACGGTGGTAATACGTTGTTGCCCATCAATGATATACCTGTCTTCAGTTCCAGGTTGAATACTTGATACAATGCTTCCAAAAAAATGGCTTTTTCTGTTACTCTCGTGCAGATTTAGCAAATCATTAAATAGTTGTTCGCAGTTTTCTTCCTTCCAATCATAATTTCTTTGATATAGAGGTATTATAAATCTTTTATCTGAGCCATCAAAGAATTTGATTAATGGTTGAGCATCACCTTTCATAACAAGTTTATTTATGTTGTTTATAATATTCGTTGCAATATCAAAAAACAGATTTAATGTAGTTTATCAATTCCGTATTGTTACAATTGGGAATTTCTAAACTTTTACCTCCATTAAATCCATGTTGCAATAAATCGGATTCTGTTAATTGAGAACGATTTGATTCAGCAAGCAATTCCAGTTTATAAGTTTTATCATCAGGAGCCTTTTCTACCCAAAACTCCTTATCCTCACGTTTGCAGTTCTCTGCTGTTACAATCATTTTGAAGCGGACATAACGCTCATCTGACATAAACAGATATACTATATCGCCTATGGCGAAACGAGCTCTCCCCATTCTCCAAGAAATAAACCCTAAGGTGTTTATAGCATCAGCATGCCTACATCTTTTCTTATTAGCGAAGGCAATCCAAGTACGGTTACACTTATTCATAGTCTTATTATTTTGCAAAATACTCTTTTTTTAACCAATATGCATAAATCGGATCCTGGAATGAGATTTCACCGGCCTTATTATCCAATATATCATTCTTGATAAGGGCTGCCTTTGAACGGGATATTGAGGTCGTTGAAGAGATTTGATAGCGATGCATCACTTCAGTCGAACTGATGGCTTTTTCGCCGGCTATAAGGGCTTTAAGATAGTTCAGCTGCTGTGTCGTAAGTGTCTCAGTGATTGTTACAAACAGCAGACTTAACTGCTCCACTAATGCCGTGTGTGCCTCACGCACAATCTCAACAGTACATACATCCTTTGTTCTGAGCCATGAAAGCTGTGCCAGCTGTTGTGCGTAGTATGGATGGTTATCCACGAGCTTTGCTATCAAATGGCTTGCTTCATCGTCGATGTTCTTGCCTGTATCAGCGAAACGACTCTTGAAGAATTCCACGAGGCAAGGCGTTTCAATCTTATTTAGAAACATCAGATTACCGAACTTATAGAATGGTTTAGACGAGTCGGTAAAAACTTCCATCATCATGTGGCGTTTGCTGCCATAGAGACAATAGGCCACATTCTGGTGCAGCTGCCAATGGGAACGCAACTTTTTTTGGAAATAGTCTGGGTCAGTAAATTCTGCGATATTTTGGAACTCATCTACGCAAATCACGATTTTCAGCCCCTTTTTCCTGGCAATCTTTTCGGCAAGGTCGAGCACTTCATCGGGGTTGCGCTTTACCTCCTCCCAATCAAAGTCGATTGAAATCTCATTGGTGGGGTCCATACCGATTGTTATCTTGGGGACAAGATGCGAAAAGAAACTCTTCGCGCTCTCTATTGCTTCCTCCCATTTTGAGGAAGTGGCGGCAATAACCTTCTGGGCGAGCAGTGAATAGAAATGCTCCTCGCTACGAACATTGAAAAGGTCGATATGGCAGATTCGGAGGTTGCAGTCCTGCGCCATCGCTAACTTTGCAGCCTTATTTACAAGTGAACTCTTACCCCAGCGACGAGGAGATATAATAATTGTATTGATTAACGACGTAAAGCTCTGAAGCAGGTCGGCTGTTTCTTTCTCACGGTCGGTAAAATTCTTCTCGGTAGCAATCTTTCCAAATATAAACGGAGTTTCCATAACGCTCTATTTTTGATTTCCAACACAAATATAATACATAAAATGTAATTACAAAAATTGTTGCAACAAAAAGTGTATATACATTTATTGTAGTATTTTAATGGTCTGTGTCGTTTTTATATAAATATCATGGCAAAGATTGTACAACCATAATGGGCTTGAGCATTTTTATAGAAACAATATATTGTTTGTTAGAGGTGAAATAACGTGAGAAGAAAATTATTTTGTGTTCTAAGGATAAAGCGTTCTCTGTCGACCTTTCTGTCGGTATGCAGTTCTTGCACTCGATAATGCTAAAGTTTACTCAATAACAATCTTATACTGCATAAAATAATACATATTTTGTGCAATAGACATTGTTATTTGAATAAAAACAGTAATTTGTATTCGAGTTAGATTTTTTGCAGGCATAGCGGGCTATGTCAAGAATAAGCGAACAAAAAGACGATAATAAAAGGTAAAAAGACGGCTGAAAAACATGAATGCACAAAATAGATAAAACTGTGTGCAGGATAATGACTGATTTGGGTTAAAATCATCATTATCCGATTCTTCGTATTCTAACTCACAAGATGTATTGTTCGGGGATATTATGTCGTTCTATTTCTCCTTCAAACCGGCAGGTATAAATAGAGCCTTGGGAACGAAACTTCGCTCGCCTTATCACATAGAAAAAAAATACTATTTACGCCTATTTGCCGGGGGAAACTGCGGAAGAAGATGTAAATTGTCGGCAGGCAGGCTCTACTTTTCACCGCGTTCGGGCCACAGGGTGTAGTCTAAGGCGCGGTTGCTGTCGGGAGCAATCTCTATCGGAGCGTTGTCCTGCCGTGCGTCGTCTGATGCCGTGGAGCGGTTGTAGAGCGTAACAGCTCACATAAGCAGTGAGCGCAGCAACAACTAATGCCAGCAATGCAACCACGATGCGCTGACGGTTGTCTGTGCGCGGCAGCGACATAACGGCCGACATGTCTGCCGGACGCTCAGAGGCGTTGCGCCGGGTGCAGGCTGCGGCTATGCGGCGCAGATAGGCGTCGCCAGTAAGCCGGGCCATGTCTCTTACCACCATTCCGAACGAATAGATGTCGGCCTTTATGTCGGGCTTGGCGTCGGGCTGAAGCTGCTCCGGGGCGATGTAGCCCGATGAGCCGGCAGGACATTTCAGCACGTTGAAATAGTCGCTGTCCGACAAACTGAAGTCTATCAGCTTGGTGTTGTGGCCGTTGTGCGTTATCATTATGTTCGAAGGCTTCAGGTCGCGGTGTATTATCTGCTTGCTGTGTATGTATCCGAGCGCGTCGGCCAGCTGCTCGGTTACTCTGCGCGCCATGTCGGGCGTCAGCGTCTTGCTGTCAATGAGGCTCTTCAGCGTGTCGCCGTCGATATATTCCATAACAATGACCGTACCCAGCTCTGCCACCTCCTCCATGCTTATGGTGCGGCAGATGTGCGGATGGTCCATCTGCAGCCCAATCTCAAACTCCTTGGCAAGGGCCTGACGGTAGACGGGCGTGTAGGCAAAGTCGGGCTTCAGGCATTTCAGCGTATAGCGCTTGCCGAAGCGTGTAGCTGTCAGCAGGCGCGTATGTCCCGACCTCGACACATAGAACTCGCTTATGTCTCTGAAGGCGTTCTGCACAGGTATGCGCACGGCACTGTCCATCTCGCCGTCTATGTCGCTCATGTATCCTGAGGGGCTGTCGTCCAATATTTCGGTGTCTGAATTGTTCATTTCTCGATGTTGATGACGTTAATTATGGTTAGTCCGCCGTTGCGGCCTGCCACAAAGGGCGCCGTGCGGCCGTCAGGGCGCTCGATGTAGGGCAGATAGAGCGGCTGCTCCTTGATGAAGCATCCTGTGACGAAGCTGTCGCCGGGCACGAGCTTGCTGTTCTGCGACAACACCACCTCATAGCGGCTCTCGCCCACGTAGCGCAGGCGCACCAGGCGGTTGGGGCTCCAGCCTATCTCCACCTCAGTTCCGGCATCGAGCTCGTTGCTGATGAGCTGCTTGGCGTTGAAGAACGACGAGTTGTAGCGTGTGCTTGTCTTGAGCCACGAAACAAAGGCGTAATAGTTGGCATGGCCAAGATACTGGGCCAGGATGTCGAGCGTAAACATGCGCGGCTTATGGCTGTCGTTGACATATCCCCAGAGCCTCTTGAGCGTCGACGCCGACACATTCTGTCCGGTGTCGTGGCTCAGATGAACCGAAAACTCCTCAAAGTCGGTTGTCGTGCCGAGCGTCTTTCCATATTTCTGTTCAATGAGCAGCTTCAGCTCCTCTATTTCAGGTGTATTCATTGTCATAAACTTAAATGCTGTTTTGTTTGTAAATGAGCAGCACGCGTCATTCCTCCACGATGGTGCCGAAACGCTTCCAGCTCGAGTCGGCACGATAGAAGTTGCGCCGTCCCTTGGGCACGTGCAGCGTGCATGTTGGCAGAAAGTCGGGCGTACTGGTCAGGGCGTTGCTGTTGCACACGGGCGGATACAGTGCGTCGACATACAGATGCTCGAGCGGACAGCCGTCGAACACATAGTCGGATATCAGCTCTGTGGCTGCACCGAGGCGCACCGTGGTGAGCTTGTCGCACTTCTGGAAGGTGGCTGTGGGTATGAGTCTAAGCCCTGACGGCATGACCACTTCCTCTACACTGCTGTCGTAGAACACGGCCTGCCCTATCTCCGTGAGGTTGTCGGGCAGGGTGAAGCGTGTTATGTGGCAGCCCTGGAAGGCATAGTCGCCTATGGCCTTGACGGTAGACGGCAGCGTATAGTCGCCCTGCTTGCCTATGGGGAACCACAGTATCTCTGTGGCACCGGCGTCGAACAGCACTCCGTCTATGCTGCTGTATGCAGTGTTGGCGGCCGACACGTTGATGGCGGCGAGCGCCGTACAGCCCGACGACGGACTGATGTCGGTGGCTGATGCCGGTATGGTTATCTCTCTGAGCGCCGTGCAGTTCATGAAGGCGTCTTTCTCTATCTTGACGGCATCGGAAGGCAGAGTAACGCTTGTAAGCAGGGTGCAGTCGGCAAAGAGGCCGTAACCCACTACATTATTCTCGGTGTATCGCGACGAGCCGTACACTCCTCCGCCCTCCACGATATGGGCGTCGGCCATGTTTACCTGCGCAAGGCGGCCAGCCGTGGCAGAGCCGTCGATGTCGCGTCCCATCATCTGGCGCAGGCACCGCAGGTCGTCGCCGTTCATAGGACCGGCAATAGACAGCGTAGTATACTCGTATTTGCTGTCGCCCATAAGTTCTTCAAACTCGCCCGCATCGGCCAGCAGAACGGCGTCAGACGTGGTTATGGTCAGCGCCTCGCCCACGCTCTCGCCCTCGCCGTTGGCGGCGTAGGCCTTTATCTCGTAGGTGGCATTCTGGCGCAGTCCGCCTATGCGCACCCTCATGCCAACGCCTTCAGCGCCCGGCGTCTCAGCCTCTACGCTCTGCGTGTCGCCCGTCTCAATGTCGGTTACGTAGCATCCCGTGGAGGTTATGGTCTCGTTGCCGTCGTCCGTTATTTCATATTCTACAATGACGCTCATTGGACCTTGGCTCAGCACTGTCGGCACGCCCACCGTTGGCCTGTCGTTTGGCACGGTTACAAAGGTCATCGTGTTGCCATGCAGCTCCACACGGCCGTTGGTAGCATGGAGTCTGTAGTAGTACATCGTGCCCGGCTGAAGCCCCGTCAGCTGCATCTTCACCTTGTTGCCGTCGGGGGCAAGCACACCTGTGGTGTGGTCCATCTGGTCTGTCGTGCCGTATCTGAAGCGCAGCTCCGGCATGTCGGTGCTTCCCTGCAGCACCACCTCGCCTGCGATGACGGCCTCAGTGCGCGTTATGTCAGAGGCCTCGCCCGTTACGAGGCGCGGTTCAAAGTTATCCGGAGCCTCATCGCTGCTGCATGCGGCCAGCGTAAGCAGCAGCGCTATCAGTGTGGTGAGTGATAATATCCTTGTCTTCATCTTTTGCCAATGTTAATGCCTACACCTATGCAGCCCTGCCACTGGCGTCCGGCTATGGTTACGGCAGATGCCGACACGCTTATCCGTCCGAACGACAGCACCACGCCAAGCTCGGCTGCGAGGCCCTTGTGTGTCAGGCCGTCGTTGAGCGCAAGTCCGCCTCCTTCGCTCTCAGCCAGCTCCCATGCCGTGGCCGTGCGGCCATAGCCAATGCCCTCAAACAGGCTGACCATGCGCCCGAGGCGGTGTATAGCTCCGGCCGTCACGGTGTATGTCGAGTGGCGTGTCTGTCCTGTGTAATATGGTTTTATGCTGCTTCCGTCGGTAAATCCTTCCTTGTCGCAGGTGGTTACGGTCTTGCCTATGCTGCGCAGGTCGGCACTTGCATGAACGAAGAAGCCATGGCGGCGCATTAATGCCACCATGACACCCCACGAAGGTCCGTTTTCGTGCATCGAAACTGTAAACAGGGCATGAGTCCTGAGCGGCAGCTTCGGCCGCCGCTTCCTCACGGCTATTGTGTCGACGATAGTCTTTGTCAGCACAATAGTGTCGTGCTTAAGGGCTATGTCAGGCTTGGGCGAGTTGATGACCATCTCGTAGGTCATGTGGCTCTCAAGCGGTTTCTCAAACTTATAGTCGCGCATGACGCCCCATTCAGGATGTTTTATGGTAATCTTTTTTGTGCCTTTGGGCAGATAAAGCCATATCTCGCCTACATTGTCCTTACGCATGACAATGCCCAAAGGCGACGAGAAGGCATACTCGGGCGTGGCCGTAACCTTCAGCAGGGCGCACGCCTCGTCGTTGAGGTCGCGCACCGGAGTGATAAAGGCGCTCACGTCGTTGGGCAAGACGCGAAACTTAGTCACGCTGAACTGCTGTGCCAGGGCCGTGCCGCAGCCTGCCATGCAGAGCATGAGCGTCAGCAGCAGTGCCTTTAACGTGCGTATATGTAACATCTTGCCTGTCATATAGGTTTGTTTAAAGTGATAATGTCGTTTGTCTTAGCTTAACTTGTCTTTAGTTACTCCAGGTTGAAGTCTCTGATGTTCATCACTTCGTTATCATCGCTGATGGTCTCTGTCGGCTGCCATGTGCGCACATGTATCAGCGGCATCGACTCATTGCGGAAGTCCCAGAGCAGGAAGAGGTAGCCGTCGTCAGCATAGCGGTCGCTCTTATACTGCTGGCGGAGGCTGACGCCGTAGATGCCGTCCATGGTTGGATGGCGCATTATGCGGAAGTCGGAGAACTTTACGCTTATGTTCTTGCTGGCGGCAAAGGCCTTGCTTAGCCGCGATATGTATTCTTTCTTGGTGCGAATGTTATACTCAACACGCGACGCCGGCATAAACTTGCCTTCGCTGCCGGCCTTGGTCTTGACCACGTTGCCCACGATGATGAGGGCCTGCTCGCTGAACACCTGGCGCAGAAAGTCGATGTCCTTGGTGGTGTAGGCCATGCGGAAGTGTTCGCAGTAGTTGAGTATCACGCGGCGGCGCTGAGCGTCGTCAACCGACAGTTTGCCTGCAAGGATCTTGGCAGCCTCCTTATAGAAAGGATTGCTGCGTGCCATTTGTTTCAGGTCGCCGTCGGCCATGCTGCCCGACCTGTCTGCCTTGCCGCTATTCTGTCCGCCTTCGTATGTGCTCTGTCCAGACGCCTGCGCCATAGTGCTGCTCTCCTCTTGCTCAACCGTAGAGGGTATGCCGGTGCCTGTGCTGAAGAACGTAACGTTGCCGTTGCGGTCGACAAATCCCTCGCGGCCTGTGCCGTTCTCGCGGAAGCGCAGCTGTCCGTTGCGGTAGCGCACGTCGAACATGCAGTTGCGCAGCGGTATGGCGAAGAGCAGTCTGTCGTTTTCGTCTACCACTGCAAAGGTCTCATATCCCTTGCCGTCAACGCGTCCAACAAGCTCGAGCCCCTCATGCAGCCCGTATCTGTTGATGTTTTTTTTGCTGTCAGTCTGTCCTAGGGTGGGCTGCAGCCCCAAAGCCACAGCCACACCCCCTAAAATGAGAGTTAGTATGGATAGTATATATATTGTCGCTTTCATTCAAGTTGATAACCGGCAAGACTATTGCCAACCGACAATCTCGCCTCCTATTTCAATTTTAATCTGTTCAGGGTTGCCTGATATGATGAAGTTTACAAGATGTTCCGTGCCGGGCTTAAACTGGAACGTGCTCTCATAGAGATACGACACGCCGTCCATCACAACCTCTATCAGCGGCATGCGGTTGGCCACGCGCTGAGGCACTATTATGGCCGAATAGATATAACTGCTCATCTGTCGGGCCCTTATCGTGGTGCCGTTGCCCCTTACATATTTTGTGGCAACGCCGGCACTAAGGTCTATGGTCGACTCAGGCACAGTGTTGTGCACATACACCTCGGCGTATGTAGGCATCTCGCCCTCAAAGTCCTCACCCTTTATCAGGCGTATGGTGAGCTTGCTCATTATGTGCTTGAAGGCCAGGGTTACGGGAGAGTTTGACGCGCTGACGTTGTTGGTCTGTGCATACAGGAAGTCGCTGGCCTCATAGCCGTCGGCCGTGCTCTGGTCGGTCTGCACGCTGAAGGGCAGGTCCTCGATAGAGCTTACGGACGTCATGTAGGGATAATAGGCGTAGAAATTGTACGTGCCTTCATCCCAATAGAGCGTACGGCTTGCAGTCCATGAGCTGCCGCTGCACGTCAGCGGCTCGTTGTTCACAAGGTTGCCGCCTATCTCGAGGGGCTTGTCAGTGCTGCTTGCGAACAGGCCTATTCTGTCGCCGTTCTCAAATCCCGAGTCGGTCACCCTTGTGCGCTGTGAAGGATGAGTCACCTCAAACCTCATGGGCGTATGCCTTGCGTCTACCGGTGTGTCGTCTTCCTGGCTGCATCCGGCTGCTATCAGCGCAACAAGTGCAAGACCTATATGTATAATACGCTTTTTCATCGTCTTTATTATTTAATTTACTTAAAAATTTATACTAAAATAGCATTTTTCACGTTATCCACAATTTCCATTTCATGTTTTTATCTGTGGCGGCGTGCCTTGCGCATGTTGCTGAGCGGACTGCCCTTATGTATCTTGGGCGGCATATGCTGTCCGTGCCCGACGCTTACAGAACCGACACCCATGCCGCGGGTGACAATGCCTGCATCACGTTTGTCGTTGGCAACAAACTCCTCGAACGAGAATGTCTCTCCGGCATAGCGTTTGATACGCCTTACGATGCTCTCGCGGCTTATGGTGCTGTAATAAGGAATATCGTTGTTCATGCATGAGTTCTGTTCTGAACGGAACACGCCGCGACTGTGCATGAATCCGCCTTCGTAAATATCAACAACATCGCTGTATCGGCTGTCGGAAATAAGGTGGCTCCATGGCACTTCGTGCATCTTGCCCGTAAGTGACAGGTTGTCGTACCAGCCGAGCGACTTTGCCTGATTAATAGCACCCACATGGGAACAGCACTTACAAAGACATGCGTCGATGAAGACATTGTGGTATATATACTCGTCGCCAAGCTTGCCGAAGGCATGGCCTCCTGCCTCATGCTGCAAAACTCCACGCGAGTCGTAAGGATATGCGTCTGTGCTACGCGGACAGATTGCTATAGCCGAGCCGTCTTCCCACATCTGCGTTATGCCGCCGTATTCGGTAGTGTTGGGCACAATTATTATCAGCGTCTGGTTCAGGTTGTTCTGATTTACGGTCGGTGCGTTAAGCGCATAGCTGAATATCTCGTCATAGTCGGCACGCAAGCCGACACCACTGGTGAATGTTGTGCCGAAACGGTTGTAGCGTATGGTGTTCACCGTACCTATACCGCTCTCGTTAGACATGGCAAAACCAATGTAGATGTTAAAGTATTTTGAGTATGTCTTATAAGGTTCTATGGTTATAAGATATTGTGCAGCCTCTTTCAGGGCAGGAAGACAGTCGCCTTCGGCAATGTCTTTGGCGTTGTATCCGTCGCCTATAATCACAACGTTTATTCCGCCGGTATTGCCTCGTGTTGCCTTCTGCAGCGTCAGCCACTCGTCTTCACCATAAATGTAGTCATACTGGCTTACACTGCACGTATGGGTATAGTCTTCATTTTTCAGCTTGAACACCACTTCGCCGGTTCTGTTGCCGGCACCTTTCGACAAAGTGTTTATACTTATGGTCACCTCCGTCTTGCCTTTGCCGCTCATTGGCGACAGTTCACACCAGTCGGGCTTGCTCTCCACTTCCCATTCGCCTTCAGCATCCAGCACCAATGTCTGCGTATGTCCGTTGTTCAGTGCGCATACCGTAGACGGACGGCATACCAATTCATGATGGGCGGCAATGCGCTTGAAGTCGCACCATCCCGGTGCCGCCTGATACTGGGCTATGGCACTTTCGGGCACTTCAAGCGTGAAGTTATCCTTGGCAACACCTTCAAAAGCCGTGCCTTCAACATAGGCAGGCATTTCTCCCTTACATACAATAGAACCTATGCCGTAGCACTCTTTAAAGGCGCCATCTCGCACACTTTCTATACCTTCTGGAAAGACAATTCCTTCCAAAGAACGACAATTAGCAAAAGCCTCTTTGCCAATGCTCGCCACATCCTGCGGAATTTCGAGTGTTCCCATCAGGCGCCAGTTTCCGTAAAAGGCATCTTCGCCTATATAAGTCAGTGAACTCGGAAGTGACAATACGCCAGAAAAATCACATCCAGAAAAAGAATAGTCACTGATAACATTCAGTTCTTTAGGTAATTTCAAGTCGCCGCGCAAATGAGTACTCTCAAATGCAGCCTCTTCTATAGCCGTTATTCCATCATGCAGCTGTAAATTACCATTAAATCCACTTATTGCAAAACATTCCCTAGGAATAATTTTAACACCTTGAGGAATTATGAGATTTCCTGTCAGATTCTCGCAATACATAAAAGCTTCCATTCTGATTTCTTTTAGATTATCAGGCAAATGCAGACTACCATATAGTCCAGAACATCTTACAAAAGCTTGCTCACCAATAAATTCCAATGACTCAGGCAGAATAAGTTCACCGACAAATTTACAATTACTGAAAGTACCATTAGACCAATTAGACTCGAATCCATTACCAATTTTTTTTAGTGTTGATGGAAGGGAGAGTGAACCGTTGAATGCACAGTCACCAAATGCTGCAGTCTTGACTTCTGTTACACCTTCTGGAATTATAAGAGAACCTGTCAGATTTTTACAGTTTTCGAATGCGCAACTATTTATAATCTTCAAAGTGTCTGGCAATACAAGTCTGTTCAAACTGTTCTTTCCGGCCATGGCACCCTCTGGTATCTCATCCTCGTCATACGTCCTTGGTTGTAAACTTCCTGAGCCATAATGCAATTTGACATCAGTGCGGGCTATCTTCACATTTTTCAGGTTGAGAGCCTGTAGTGATGTCATTTCGTCTCTCATAAAGTAGAAGTCAACTCCGTTTATCTGTCCCGTTATCTTCAGGTTCTTCAGCTTTGTATAGTCCTTGTTGGCAGCAGTGATAGCGTCTTTAAGATGACCGGGGGTAGAGTTGATTATGACATACTCTTTTGCCGTGGCGTTATGGCTTACGAGATCGTTCTCCCATGGCGTGATGCTCTCGCTTACAAGTGTGAGTGCATATTGTCCGCTTACAGACTTTTTATCGACGCGGATTGTGAAGTTGCTCATCTTTCCTGCCGTATACGTAAACGCCTCGTTCTTACTGAACTTATAAGGTATTCCGCCGATGGTTATGCTGAACAGCGTGGTGCCTGCCGGTACGGTCTGAGGCACAACTATTGCACGCCACTCGTCGCCTACGCGTGCCGGCATTGTTGATGTCTGCTCTATGCCGCCGCTTGCCTTTACAGTTCCGTCAGCAAGGTTTATCGTAGCCTCGCGTATCAGGTTGGTGGCTAGCACCACACGCTCTGTCTGCTCCCATTCTCCGTCGGCAAAGCCTGTACCCTCAGTAAGTGTTACGCGGGCGTTGGCCATGCGGT